>Ga0070671_100003367_pt1 | contig 12466 bp, 8 predicted proteins | sample KBSS73metaG_FD_65341 | JGI IMG/M metagenome (GOLD analysis project Ga0070671, IMG submission 65341) | Switchgrass rhizosphere microbial communities from Kellogg Biological Station, Michigan, USA - KBS S7-3 metaG | ecosystem: Host-associated > Plants > Roots > Rhizosphere > Soil ...
GGAGCGAGCGTCGGAACCTGCTGCGAGACGAACTCGGACGCGGTGGAGATCGATATGCCGGGATCGGGCGTCTCTTCGCCGAACGTGCCGTAATTCTGGGTCAACAGGCGGAAGCGGAACGGGGCGGTCGCCGCGAAGCCGCAGGTGAGCGGCTTCACGACGAAGTCGAACTCAACGCTCTCGCCCGGAGCCACATCCTTCGGCAACAGCACGCGGTTCCCGCTGTAGATGCCGTGACGATTGTCCTGGATGCACCAGAAGAAGTTGTCCTGTGGACGCTGCGTCGCGAGAAACACATCGCCCTCGGATTGCACCCAGGTTGCCGTTCCCGTGTTGCGCATCGTCACGGAGACACTGGTCTCGGTGAACAGCTCGATGAACGATGGGACGCTCTGCGTCACGAACGCGGCCGAATAGGCGTTTGCGTCCGCCTTGGCCCGAGGCATGTCCATCGCGGCGAATGCACCGCTCGCCTTGCACACCACCACGAGCATGGCAGCAAGCGCTGCCAATGCACTTCGCATCAGGCGTTTTCCACTGCGAGGGTGAATCCATGAGCGAGGTCACGCGCATCGAACATGATCGGATGGCGGCAGGATTGTGCCAGACGGCACTCACAGGTGCCGTATGATCCGCGCTCGCTCCGTTCCCCGAGGACTTCGATGACCTCCGCACTCACGATCACGGGCCTTTCGAAGACCTACCCGAACGGCGTTCGCGCGCTGTCGGAGGTCTCGCTGACGATTCCGACGGGCATGTTCGGCCTGCTCGGACCCAACGGCGCGGGCAAGTCGACGCTCATGAGGACGCTCGCAACGCTCCAGGAGGCCGACGCCGGTAGCGTGCAGATGGGCGACATCGATGTGCTGCGCGACAAGGATGCCGTGCGCCGCACGCTCGGCTACCTGCCGCAGGACTTCGGCGTCTATCCAAAAGTATCGGCAGAGGAACTGCTCGATCATCTCGCGCGCTTGAAGGGCCTCGCCAACACTCGCAACCGGCGAGAGGTCGTCACGGCATTGCTCCGCCAGACGAATCTCTATGGCGTCCGACGCAAGGCGCTCGGCGGCTATTCGGGCGGCATGCGGCAGCGCTTCGGCATCGCCCAGGCGTTGCTCGGCAACCCGCGTCTCGTCATCGTCGACGAGCCGACGGCCGGTCTCGATCCCGAGGAGCGCGTTCGTTTCCACAACCTGCTCGCCGAGATCGGCGAGAACGTCATCATCATCCTGTCGACGCACATCGTTTCGGACGTATCCGACCTCTGCGCGCGCATGGCGATCATCGACAAGGGACGCGTGCTCCTCACCGGACGGCCGCTCGAGCTCACGCGCATGCTCGATGGACTGGTATGGCAGAAGGCGATCGCGCGCACGGAACTCGACGCGGCGAAGGGCGCATACCCCGTGATTTCGAGTCGCCTGCTCGCCGGTCGAACGCTGATCAACGTCGTCTGCGAGGTGCCGCCGAAGGACGGCTTTGTCCCCGTTTCCCCGACGCTGGAGGACGTCTATTTCGCCGCGATCGCCGGCCGCTTGCCGCGCATGCCGGCCGAAGCAACGACGTCGATCGACGATCTGGCTGTCGCGAAATGAGCGTTGCGCTTGCGTCGTTGCCCATGGATGCGCGGGGCGCGGCATGGCGCACGATTGCCGGATTCGAGTTTCGCACGCGCGTGCGGCGTCTTTCGACGTGGGTGTATTTCGCGATCTTCGCGGCGCTCGCCATGCTCTGGACGGCTGCCGCGGGTGGCGCGATCAGCGGCGCCATCGTCTCCTTCGGCAGCGGCAAGGTGTGGATCAATTCGCCGTATGCGATCGCCCAAACCGTCGCATTTCTCGGCATGGCCGCATTGACGGTCGTGGCCGCCGTAATGGGACGTGCGGTCCAGCAGGACTTCGAGTACCGGGTCGAGCCGTTCTTTTTCGCCGCACCGATCGACAAGATCGATTACCTTGCGGGCCGCTACATCGGTGCCGCGCTGGTACTCGTCGTGATCCTGACCAGCATCCCGCTCGGCGTCGCTGCCGGCCTCCTCGTGCCGGGCATCGATCCCGATCGCGTGGGCCCGGGTCGTCTGCTCGCCTACATAGCTCCGTACGCGACGGTGCTGCTGCCGAATGTCGTCGTGCTCGGTGGCCTCTTCTTCTGCATCGCGGCGCTGACGCGGCGCATGTTGCCGGTCTACGTCGCGAGCATTCTCCTGCTCGTCGGTTACCTCGCAGCACGCGGCCTGCTGCGCGATCTCGACAACAAGACGCTTGCGGCAATGATCGATCCTTTCGGTGTCACCGCCAATTCGCGGCTGACCGAGTACTGGTCGATCGACGAACGGAACCACCGCCTGATCCCGCTCGAAGGCGTGCTGCTGTGGAATCGCCTGCTGTGGCTGTCGATCGGCGCCGCTGCGCTCGCGTTCTGCAAGCACCGCTTTGCGTTTGCGCAACCGAAGATCAAACGCAGGAGCCGCCTCGGCGGCGACGCGGTCGACACTGCGACGATGTTGCCGACGCCGGCCCGCGCGCCGGCGATACGAGTCGAAAGGCCCGTCGCCTGGCGCCTGTTGCCGCGGCTCGTCTGGCTCGCCTTCCGGGAGACGATCAAGAACATCTACTTCGGCGTGATCGTGCTCGCGGGCGTGCTGTTCTCCATAACCGCAAGCACGACCGCCGGCAGCATTTTCGGCACGCTGACGTGGCCGGTGACCTATCAGATGCTCGAGCTCGTTTCCGGCGTCTTTGCCGTGTTCATGCTCGTCATCATCACTTTCTATGCCGGTGAGCTCACGTGGCGCGAGCGCGAGGCGCGGCTCGACCAGATCCACGACGCGCTGCCGTTGCCGACATGGCTCCCGTTTGTCGCGAAGCTCCTCGCGCTGATGCTGATCCCCGTCGTGCTCCAGGCGGTGCTGATGCTGACCGGGATCGGCATCCAGACCGCGAAGGGCTATACCAATTACGAGCTCCCGCTCTACGTCAAGTGGTTGTTCGGGCTGCAGCTCGTCGACTACTGGCTGGTGTGCGTGCTCGCGCTCAGCGTCCACTCGGTGATCGACCAGAAGTACGTCGGCCACCTGCTGATGATCGTCTACTTCCTTCTCGTGTCCTTCGCCGACTTGCTGGGATACGAGCATAACCTCTACAAGTACGGCGCCAATGGCGGATTCGTCTATTCCGACATGAACGGCTTCGGACACTTCCTGCGCCGCGTGTGGTGGTTCGACGCGTACTGGAGCGCCGCGGCGATCCTGCTCGCCATTGCCGGATACGTGTTCTGGATCCGCGGCACGACAGCCGACATCCGAAGTCGGATACGCGTGGCCCGAGCGCGCGTCACGCCACCGGTCGCAATCGTTGCGTGCGTGTCAGCCGTCGCGATGGCCGGGCTGGGTTCGTACATCTTCTACAACACGAACGTTCTGAATCGCTACTTGACCGCGAACGACCGCCTCAAGCGGCAGGCCCAGTACGAGGAGAAATACAAGGCGCTCGCAGGCGTGCCGCAGCCGAAGATCACCAATGTGAGCGTCGCCGTCGATCTCTATCCGGCGGAGCAACGCGTCCGGATGAAGGGGCATTACACGCTGGTCAACCGCAGTGGGCGGCCGGTTGACGCGATCCACCTGATGTTCTTTCAGGGCGACCGGTTGAAGGTGAACGCACTCGAGTTCACGCAGCCCGCCGAACTCGTCACCGACGACCTGCCGATCGGCGTGCGAAGCTATCGATTGAAGGAGCCGCTCGCGCCCGATCGGACCATGGCCCTTGCATTCGACCTCGAAGTGCCGACGAAGGGGTTCACGAACAGTGATTCGACGACGGACGTCGTGTACAACGGGTCGTTCGTGAACGGTCAGGCGGTGCTGCCTCTGATCGGCTACCAGGAGCGCGGCGAGCTCGTCGCAGACCGCGATCGCAAGAAGTTCGGGCTCGCGCCCAAGGAGCGGATGCGCAGTCGCGACGATCCGGTCGGGCTCGGCAACAACGGGCTCTCGAACGATGGCGACTACGTGACGTTCGAGGCGACCATCGGTACGGAAGCCGACCAGTGGGCGATTGCGCCGGGATATCTGCAGCGCGAATGGACGGACGCCGGGCGCCGCTATTTCGACTATCGGATGGACAGCCCGATTCTCAACTTCTACGCATTCCAGTCCGCGCGCTATGCGGTTCGCAAGGATCGGTGGAACGACGTCGCGATCGAGATCTACTACCAGCCCGGCCACGAATACAACCTGGACCGGATGATCGCGGCCACCAAGGCCGGGCTCGATTACTTCACCGCGGCCTTCGGGGCGTACCAGCACAAGCAGTTCCGCATCATCGAATTCCCGCGCTACCAGCAGTTCGCGCAATCCTTTCCGAACACGATCCCGTATTCCGAGAGCATTGGCTTCATCGCCCGGGTGAGCGATGACGACCCCGAAGACATCGACTATCCGTACTACGTTACTGCCCATGAGCTCGCGCACCAATGGTGGGGTCACCAGGTGCCGGGCGCCGACGTACAGGGCGAGACGATGCTCGTCGAGACGCTCGCGCAGTACTCGGCGCTGATGGTGATGAAGCGGAAGTACGGCGAATCGAAGATGCAGCGCTTCATGCGCTACGAGCTCGATCGGTATCTGCTCGGCAGGAGCACCGAGCAAAAGAAGGAATTGCCGCTCGCGAAGGTCGAGAACCAGGACTACATCCACTACCGCAAGGGCAGCCTCGTCATGTACGCGCTCGCCGACTACATCGGAGAGGCGAACCTGAATCGGGCGATTCGCGCTTATCGCGACGAGTGGGCGTACAGGGGTCCGCCGTATTCGACGACACGGCACCTGATTGCGGAGATCCGCAAGGTCACGCCGCCCGAGTTGCAGTACGTGATCGACGACTTTTTCGAAACGATCACGCTCTACGACAATCGGGTGCAAACGGCGACGGCGAAACCGCTGCCCGGTGGTCGCTACGAGGTCACGTTCACGGCGATCGCGAACAAGCGCAGGGCCGACGAGCTCGGCAAGGAGATCGACGCGCCGCTGGCCGACTGGATCGACATCGGCGTCCTCGACGCCGACAACCAGCCCCTTTATCTCGAGAAGCGCAGGATCGAGCGCAACGAAACGCCGATCACTGTCGTTGTCTCGAAGATGCCCGCGCGGGCGGGCATCGACCCCTACAACAAGCTGATCGACCGCCGGCCCAAGGACAACACGGCGGCCGTCGTGATCGAGTCCGGCGTGCGCTGACGGCGGCAAACGCGGGGAGAGATCCCGCGGCAGCTGCTCAACGGCTCATCTTTTCCTTCGCAAGCTTGAATTGCTTGCTGAACGCTTCGAGCACCAGCGCAACGTGCTTCGGGTCTTCGGAGGGTCGCACCTCCGCGTCCGAGATTCCCGTGTTCTCGCACGCCACGATCGTGCCGGACTTCCCGCGCCAGCGCTTCGCGGTCGACTCCATGTTGATACGGCAGCGGACGATGCCGTTTTCGGCTTTGTCCCAGCCGGTCGCGGCAGCCGGGTTCTCCTTGAATCCGAGCTTCTCGAGTCCGGTCATCACGTCGGACAGTCGCTTGAGCGTCCGGGCGTCGTACGCGGGATCGTTGCGCCAGAATTGGGTCTCGATGTAGAGCTTGTTGCCCGCGCCGTCTCGCATGTAGACGTAGGGATTGATCGATCCCTTCGCTCCTTCAGCATTCTCGGCGGGCTGTGCCGACGCCGTTGCCACGCCAAGCGACAGCACCATGCCGCCCACGACTACGATCGCTTTCGACATCGATTGATCCTCCTGGCTGATTATTCGTGCTTTTTAGAATGCGAAGGTGCGGGCGAGTTTCGTCATGCGCGCAGTCCCCGACGTCCGGTCAGCCGCGTGGCGGCCATGCGCGGAAAACCATGGCATTTCCCGCCGGCTCCTTCCACTGCCCGCGACCTGCGCTGGTCGGTTTCCTGTTGCCGGTCCGGCGCGTAGAGGATACCGTCCTGCTACCTCGCTTCCGTACCCGCCCCATTGACGCTGGATTCGCTCCGGTCGACATTCGAATCACTTGCCCGAACCGTGGGGCAGGTCGAAGCGCTTCTCGCCCTCGACCGCGAACCGCTCAGGTTCGAGGAACTGCCGGCGCGCCTGACCGACATTCGCGACTGTCTCGCAAGTTTCGGCATCGGGCAAGGCGACCGGGTCGTCGCCGTTCTTCCACACGGCCCTGAAGCGGCTGTCTGCTTCCTGGGGGTCGCGAGCTCGGCCATTTACGTTCCGCTGAATCCCGAATACTCCGAAGCCGAGTATACGAGGTACCTGACGCAACTCGGACCCTCCGCAGTCATCGTGGAAGCCGAAGGCGCGAGTGTCGCTCGGCGCACCGCCCGTGCGCTTGCGATCCCGGTGCTCGAGCTTTTGCGCGACGGAAGACGTGCAGGCGACTTTTCTCTGCGATTGCCCGCGGGCGCTCGTCATTTGCAGCCGCGATGGAAAGGCGCTCGTCAGATTTCGCCGCGTTGGAACGAGGCCGGTGACGTCGGGCTGATCCTTCTCACGTCAGGGACGACAGCGGCGCCCAAATTCGTCCCGGTCCGCCACCGCGCGTTGCTTGCATATGCGCGTGCCGCCGGCGCGCACTTTCAGCTCGGGGCTGACGACCGGGGCTTGCATGTGATGCCGATGTTCCACGGACACGGATTGAAGTCATCGCTGTTCGTACCACTGGCGAACGGTTCCGGCGTCATCTGCTCGGAGGGCTTCGATCTGCCCTCCTTTTTCCGGCAACTGGTCGAATTCCGACCCACGTGGTACACGGCCGCCGCGTCCATTCATCAAGCGATCTGCCAACGGATCGATGCTCATCGAGCCGACGCGTCCAACGCGCGGTTGCGCTTCATTCGCTCGGGATCGGCGCGACTCGATCCGCGGGTCATGACCGGTCTGGAAGATGCGTTTGGCGCGCCGCTCATAGAGCGCTATGGGATGACGGAGACATGCACACTGACCGGCAACCCGCTGCCGCCGGGCACCCGCAAGGTGGGAAGCGTCGGAACGCCACTATTCAATGAAGTCGCCGTTCTGGACGAGACTGGCCAAATCGCCGGTACCGGCCGTCTCGGCGAAGTGATCGCGCGCGGCCCGGGCGTGTTCGACGGTTACCTGGACGATCCCGTTGCAACATCTGCCGCATTCGTCGATGGCTGGTTTCGCACCGGCGATCTCGGCTCATTCGACGACGATGGGTACTTAACGCTCGCCGGCCGCATCAAGGATGTCATCAATCGGGGCGGGGAGAAGATCGCGCCGACCGAAGTGGAAGCTGCGCTGTTGCGCCATCCTGCGCTCACGGAGGCGTGTGTGTTTGCAACGCCACATCCGACGCTTGGAGAGGAAGTCGCGGCCGCGGTCGTCGTTGGCGCGAGCATGCGCGTGACGGAACGTGAACTGCGCGCTCACGCCGGTCGGCTGCTAACGGGCTTCAAGGTTCCTCGCCGCGTATCGTTCTTGCCGCGGCTGCCCAAGAACGGCGCAGGCAAGATCGATCGGCAGGAAGTGGCCCGAGTTTGCCCCGTGATGGACGTTCGAGACGGTGAAGCGGATGCGCCATGGAGCGCGCTCGAGATCGAGATCGCGGCCCTGTGGAGGGCAACCCTCAAGCTTCCTCTGCCGGCGCTCGATCGCCATGACGACTTCTTCCTGCTCGGTGGCGACTCCCTTCTCGCGTATGAGCTGTTCGTGCACTTGCGCGGACGCTATGGCACTTCGGTAGGAATCAGCAACCTGTTCGATGACGCGGCCACGATCGCCGGCATGGCACGACTCGTTGAACGCGGCCGCCGACAAGCGGGTGGAACCGGCGACGGGGGCCCGACCGCCACGCGGATGATATGGATGAAGCGCGAGGGCGATCGATCGCCGCTCTTCGCCGTTCCGGGAAGCGGGGGCAATCCGGTGGGCTTTGTCCACCTCGCACGCATGCTCGACGATCGGCAGCCGCTGGTCGGGATCGAATCGAGGGGTATCAGGGGCGCCGAGCTGCCGTTGTCGAGCGTCGAGGAAATCGCCGCAGATAACCTCCGCGAACTAAGACGAATCCAGCCGGCGGGGCCGTATTTTCTGGCCGGCGCCTGCTACGGTGCCCGGGTGGCATACGAGATGGCGCGGCAGATCGACGCGGCAGGTGAATCGGTCGGCCTGTTGATCATGCTCGATCCGTCATCGCCGTTTCATCGGGCCGACGGGCAGCGTCGCGGCCATCATCAGCAGGGTTCGCGTGTCACAACGAGAAGGGCGGTGCTCCGCTTCGTGCTGGAGCGGATCGTCATTCACGCGCGTGCGCTCGCCCGACTCCGGGGCGCCGAGCGAGTCACCTATCTGCGCCGCAAGGTGGATGTCGTCCGCGAGATCCTCCGCCGGCGCGACCTGTTTCGCGGCGACCGCAGCGAACTGCAACAACGGATGGTTTATGCCGCGAATCGCGAAGCGGGTCGACGGTATGTGCCCGGCCCGTTCGCCGGCCCCGTCATCGTTTGCCTGACTCGTGATCGACCCATCAAGGGGCAACGCAATTATCGCCTCGATTGGCTCGACCTGCTGCCGCAGGCGGGCTGCCCCCAGTACGTTGCCGGCCGGGATTCGGGCGACATGCTGAATCTCCCCCACGTATACGACCTTGCGTCCTGCATCAATCGGTGGCTCGATGAAGCGCATGCCTGCGACCGCGATTCCGAGGCGCGCGTCCATATTCGGGAATCGGCCTGAAGCAGGTTCATCCCCTCGGCGTCGGCCCGAAGCGCCGCATGGTCTGGACTGCATGCGCGGGAACGCCGTACAACTTGCTCCCCGCGGGCGCGTGCCGGGTCACGACGCTGCCGCCCCCGACGAGCACTCCCTGTTCGATTCTGACGTTGTCGATGACCACGCTGCCGATCCCGAGGAGCGCGTCGGCCTCGATCGTCGCATGGCCCGCGACGGCAGTTCCTGCCGAAAGCCAGGCGCGCGCTCCTATGACGACGCCATGGCTCACGTAAACCAGGCTCCCGATCTTGACGCCTTCGTCCACGTTGGTGTGCGACAGCATGCCCCGACACACGCACGCCTGCGCGCCGATGTCGACGCCGTTCCCGATTCGTACGCCGGCAAGATGCGGAAAGAATGAGCGCGTTCCGTCTGCGCGGTCATGGTAGGCGAGTCCCACCCACCCGATGACCGCACCCGGTCCCACGACGCAGTCGGCGCCGATCACGCAGTCCTCGTAGATCACGGCACCGGGCGCTATGCGGGTGCGTGCGCCGACGATGACGTTCGAGCCGATGCATGCGGACCCCGCCACGCGCGCGCTCCTGTCGATGTGCGCGGCAGCGTCGATCCCCGGCGCGGGATCGGGCGGCCGCTCGGAACCCGGGAGCAGCGCGGCGACCACGTCGATGAATGCGGCGCGTACATCATCGACGACAAGCAGTGTCTGGTCGGCCCGGGGACCGACCACCGCGGATGACGGGACGATGACGACGGCTGCGCGTGTCGCGGCCAATCGCTCCGCCGCATCGGACGCATCGCAGAAGGCCAGCAGGTGCTCGCTCGTGGAACCCAGGGAACCGACGCCCGCGATGGGGCGCTCGGGGTCGCCCTGCAACCGACACGAGGGAAGAAGTGTCGCGACCGCGCCCGCCGTCGTCGGACGCGGCAGCCGGTGAACGAACGTATTCCCCGTCATCGACGCGTCAGGATGCGGGGCGAGAGGGGTCGACCGCTGGGCTGGCCGTCATGCGGCGGCGACGCCCGATTGCTGCGCCCGATCGAATTCGGCGCACTGGCGCCAGACGGCGTCGGGCGGGATCGACGCGGCAGGCATATACCGCGCGAGATCGACGCCCGCGCACTTGAAGCGCCACAGCAGATAGGGATGCTGACCCGCGAGGCGGGTGCGATAGAACACCGTGTGCGCGCTGTTCGTTCCGTAGGGCCGGTTGCGGAGCCTTTCCAGAACCTGCCGGTCGCCGCCGGTGCCGCCGGCGAAACGGGTCATCGCCCACTCCGGAAACACGTCGTTGCAAGCGAGCTTGTCGATGAAGTAGCAATTGGTGTCTACGAAGCCGCCTTGCGCCTTGCCGTAAACGCCCCGACCCGGGCCCATCGATTCCCACGTGTCCTGGCAGAGCACGGCTCCGGTTTGCGCGTCGACGAACTGGCGAAGCGAAAAGGCCCATGCTTTGCCGGAAACAGCGGCCAGCATCGTCGCCACGTGGTTCGGCGCGTACCAGTTGTCGTCGTCGAGATAAGTGACGACGCTGCTGTTCGCGGCGTAGCTCAGGATCGTCTTGAGCGCGCCGCCGTAATGGCTCGGATAGACGCCTCCGTTGCGCTGGGAGGTCGAGTAGCCCAAGTCGATTGTGGATACGGCCATGTGCGACGGGCATTCGCCGCGCAGCTGCTCGACCGCCGCGCGGTCCCCCTCCCAACGGTCGATGCCGACGAGGAGCTGGATCCGACCGGAGAAATCCTGGGCGTATACGGAGCGGACCGCCTGCGCCAAGGTCTCCCGCACGACGGTAACCATGACGATGCCGACGTCGAACGGTTTCTGGAGTTCGGGTGTCACCGGCCGAATATAGCGTACCGAGCCTGTTTTCCGGGCCCGCAGTCGTTGACGATCACGGCCGCAACGCTCTATAATCTCGGTCTTTTCGCCCGCCGCTTGCCCGGATAACCGGCAGCGTGCGGACATGCGCATCCGGCCTTCCGCCTCAACGGGTGAACGGCCGCGGCGCAAAGAGGTGGCCTAAGCCGGCGCTTCGCGATCAGTCCTCGCGCGGCAGGATGCTTAGGCCACTTTGATTTTCACGCTAGATGAGCCCTGCGGTCCACGCGTTGTTGCGCCGGATGCGCACACTCAGGAAAACCAGAGCGGACACTTTTAGATGCCAACCATCAATCAGCTCGTGCGGAAGGGTCGTGAGCCCGCTGTCACGAAAAGCAAGGTTCCGGCGCTGCAGCAAAGCCCGCAGAAGCGAGGCGTGTGCACGCGGGTCTATACGACGACGCCGAAGAAGCCGAACTCCGCTCTGCGCAAGGTCGCGAAAGTGCGGCTTACCAACGGCTTCGAAGTGATCAGCTATATCGGTGGCGAGGGCCACAACCTGCAGGAGCACTCGGTCGTGCTGATTCGCGGCGGCCGCGTTAAAGACCTGCCGGGCGTTCGTTATCACATGGTGCGCGGCGCGCTCGATACGGCCGGCGTCAAGGACCGCAAGCAATCGCGCTCGAAGTACGGCGCGAAGAAGCCGAAATCGTAAACCGCCGAAAGTGAAAACCTGCTTTCGGCAGGCTGGTTAGCATCGAATCGCCGGGCGTGGCCCGTCGGTCGCACGTTGAAGTTGCTGCGTCGAATCGCCTGGCTCGGCTAGCGATCGACGGAAATTAACCGGCGAAAAGTAGGGTGGCACCTTTCGCCGTACGGAGCAGATATGCCAAGACGCAGAGAGATTCCCAAGCGCGAGATCCTGCCGGATCCGAAGCACCTGAACGTCGATGTCGCGAAGTTCATCAACGTGCTGATGGAAAGCGGCAAGAAGTCGGTCGCCGAGCGCATCGTGTACGGGGCGTTCGAGCAGATCACGAAGCGCGGCGGAAAGGACCCGATCGAGGTCTTCAACCAGGCGCTGCAGAACTCGCGTCCGATGGTCGAAGTGAAGAGCCGACGTGTCGGCGGCGCCAACTTCCAGGTGCCGGTCGAGGTGAGGCCGGTGCGTCGGATGGCGCTCGCCATGCGCTGGCTGCGGGAAGCAGCGCGCAAGCGCGGCGAGAAGTCGATGGGCCAGCGCCTTGCCGCCGAGCTGCTCGAGGCGTCGGAAGGTCGCGGCGGCGCAGTGAAGAAGCGCGAGGAAGTGCACCGGATGGCGGAAGCCAACAAGGCGTTCTCGCATTTCCGGTTCTAGCAGAGGCTTTCAGGAAACCGAACGGAAACGAACACAGGAATGTCGCGATCGTGACGCTCATGCAGTCGCGCGCGCATCTCCAGGTTCTCGAAAAAAGTGCCAAGAGTTACCCCTATCGATCGGTATCGCAACATCGGCATCAGTGCCCACATTGATGCCGGCAAGACCACGACCACCGAACGGATCCTCTTCTACACGGGCGTCTCGCACAAGATGGGCGAGGTGCACGACGGCGCCGCCGTCATGGACTGGATGGAGCAGGAGCGCGAGCGCGGCATCACGATCACCTCCGCTGCGACGACCTGCTTCTGGAAGGGTATGGACGGCAGCTATCCCGAGCACCGGATCAACATCATCGACACGCCGGGCCACGTCGATTTCACGATCGAGGTCGAGCGCTCGATGCGCGTGCTGGACGGCGCGTGCATGGTGTACGACTCCGTAGGAGGCGTGCAGCCGCAGTCCGAGACAGTCTGGCGGCAGGCAAACAAGTACAAGGTTCCGCGGCTCGCGTTCGTCAACAAGATGGACCGCGTCGGCGCCAACTTCTTCAAGGTCTAC
>Ga0070671_100003369_pt1 | contig 12465 bp, 6 predicted proteins | sample KBSS73metaG_FD_65341 | JGI IMG/M metagenome (GOLD analysis project Ga0070671, IMG submission 65341) | Switchgrass rhizosphere microbial communities from Kellogg Biological Station, Michigan, USA - KBS S7-3 metaG | ecosystem: Host-associated > Plants > Roots > Rhizosphere > Soil ...
CCCAGCGATCGCAGGATCGTGTACCCCGCGATCACCTCGCCTTCGGCTAGCGGCATGGGCGCATCTTAATTGCCGGTCTACAGCGGTGTCAGCCCGTGTTTGCGCTGCACCTTCTTGAGGTTCTGCTTGTCCCTCAACAACTTCAGCGATTTACGCAGCAGCAGCCGCGTCTCGTGCGGCTGGATGACGCCGTCGATGTAGCCGCGCTCGGCCGCGATCCACGGCGTGGCCATGTTCAGGTTGTAGCCCTCGATGAAGTCGGCCCGAATCTTCTGCACCTCTGGGGCCGTCGGATCGGGGAACCGCTTCACCAGCAACTGCGCGGCACCCTCGGCGCCGATCACCGCGATACGCGCGGTGGGCCATGCGAAGTTGAGGTCTGCGGACAATTGCTTGGAGCCCATGACTGCGTAACCGCCGCCGTAGGCCTTGCGCACGATGATGGTCACCTTGGGCACGTCGGCCTCCACGATGGCGTTGAAGAACCGGCCTCCGCGCTTGATGATGCCGCCCGTCTCCTCCTCGACACCTGGCATCGCGCCGGGGGTGTCGACAACGAACACCAGCGGCAAATTGAACGAGTCGCAGAACCGAATGAACCCTGCGGCCTTGTCGGATGCCTCGTTGCCCACCGCGCCGGACATGTGCATCGGCTGATTGGCGATCACGCCTACCGGATGGCCGTCGACCCGGGCGAACGCGGTGATCATGGACGGGCTGCGCTGCTCGGCGATTTCGAAAACGTCACCGTCGTCGAAGATTCGCAGCAGGATCTCGTGCATGTCATAGGCCATGTTGTCGCTGTCCGGCACGATCGTGTCGAGTTCGTAGTCGTGCGGGGTCAACTCGGGTTCCAGCCCGGGGTTGATGATCGGCGGGTCATCGAAGTGGTTGGCGGGCAGGAAGCTCAGGTAGTCGCGCACATACTGGTAGGCCTCGGCCTCGGACTCGACCACCTTGTGAATGTTGCCGCGCTGGGCCTGCACGTCGGCGCCACCGAGTTCGTCGAAGGTGACGTCCTCGCCGGTGACGTCCTTGATGACGTCGGGGCCGGTGATGAACATGTAGCCCTGATCGCGCACCGCGACGAGCAGGTCGGTCTGGATCGGCGAATAAACCGCGCCCCCAGCGCATTTCCCGAAGATCAGGGAAATCTCAGGGACGAGGCCACGCAGCATCTCATGGCGGCGGCCCAGCTCGGCATACCACGCCAGCGAGGTCACGGCGTCCTGGATGCGGGCGCCGGCCGAGTCGTTGATGCCGATGATCGGGCAGCCGACCATCGCCACCCACTCCATCAGCTTGGCAACCTTGCGACCGAACATCTCGCCTACCGAGCCCTGGAACACTGTCTGGTCGTGGCTGAAGACGCCGACGGGCCGACCGTCGATGGTGGCGTGGCCGGTGACCACACCGTCGCCGAACAGCGCGTTGGGATCACCGGGCGTCTTGGCCAGCGCACCGATCTCCAGGAAGCTGCCGGGGTCGACCAGCGCGTCGATGCGGGCGCGAGCGCTGGGGATGCCCTTCTTCTCCCGCTTGGCGACGGCCTTCTCGCCGCCGGGTTCCTTGGCCAGCTCGATCTTCTCGCGAAGTTCGGCCAGCAGAGCCGCGGTGGTTCGATTGGTCACTTGGCCTGCTTCTCCTCGGCGTGGATGCGGTCGATCGCCTCGCTCATATGCGCCCCGACCTTCGCAATGTACGGCTCGTCGATGGCCTGGATGTGCTCACCCCCGATGTGCACGATCTCCAGGTCCGAGACGAACTCGCCCCAGCCGCCGTCGGGCTGGCGGACGGCGTAGCGCGGCTCGAAGAAGATCGCGTCGTCGTGGTAGCGGTCGGCCATGTACAGGGTGACGTGTCCGTCGTAGGGCTGGATCTCGGCCGTCTCGAGCAGCCGGTTGTCCAGGTAGGACGTCCGCTGGTGCTCGATGACCCCGCCAGGGATCTGGACGCCGCTTTCCTTGATCGCGTCCAGCACGAACTGGACCTGCGCCTCGTCGTCGAGATCCTCGAGCTGCTCGTACGGGATCGGCGGCACCTCGACGTTGAAGGTCCGCTCGGCGAACCGCGCGTAGCGGTCCCAACGGGCGCGCGTTTCCTCCTTGGTCTGCGGGATCTCCTCGCCGGGCCGGACCATGTCGATCAGCCCGACGAAGCGGACGTCGGCGCCCGCGCGCTTCAGGCCGATCGCGCAGGCGTAGGCCAGCGCACCGCCAAGCGACCAGCCGACCAGGATGAACGGCCCGTTGCCGCCCAGCTCCAGCAGCTTCGGCAGGTACTGCCGCGCGCGTTCCTCGACCGAGCCCTCGACTCGTTCGAAGCCGTACATCGGGGTGTCCTGCGGCAGCCGCTTCAGCAGCGGCTCGTACACCACCGTCGAGCCACCCGCCGGGTGGAAGACGAACACCGGCGTGCTGTCGGATCCCTCCTGCGGCGCGCGCAGGGTGCGGACGAACCCGTCGATCTCACCGGCCTCGAGGTACTCGCGCACAATCGTGGCCAGCGCCTCGATCGTCGGCGAGTTCTTCACGTCGTCGACGGTGATGGTTCCCTCGGCGCGTTCCGAAAGCCGTTGTGCCAGTTTCTCGGCGGTCGCGTCGTCGAGTGTCGGCAGTGCGTTGAAGATGCCGCCCGGCGACTTGCCCGTGACGATCGCCCACGTCGCGAACGTGACACGCTCGGCGGCCTCACGCGGCGGCACGTCGGCGCCGAGCGCCTCGGTGACGGCCTCCTGGGTCAGCACTTGCGCGGCCAGCGACGCGGCTGACGGCTGGTCCGGGCCTGCGGGGTTGGTCGGTGGCGGCGGCACAGCCGGGCCGCTGGGATCGGTTGGGGGCGGCGGGATGTCGCCGGCCCTCGCGGCGCCTGCACTGGTGAGCGCATCTTCGACCTCGGCCACAGTCGACGCGCCGCCCATCATCTGGGCCTGTTCGGCGGCGATCTCCTCAGGCGTCATCGCCTTCTGATGCTCGGCGAGCTGGTCAACCTCGTCGCGGTGCTCGAGCGCGTACTCGATCAGCTTCTCCACCGCGTAAAGGTTCGCGTCTCGCACCGCGGTCAACTGAATCGGCGGCAGGTCGAAGTCGTACTCGACACGGTTCTTGATCCGCACCGCCATCAGCGAGTCGAGGCCGAGTTCGATCAGCGGCACCTCCCACGGCAGGTCCTCGGGCTCGTAGCCCATCGCACCGCCGACGATCGCGCCAAGCCGGTCACGCACGGTCTCGCCGGAGTCAGGCGACCACTTGGCAAAGCCTGCACCGAGATTCGCGCCCTGCGTCAGGTTGTCCTGCAGGATCTCCGCACTGTCCGGTTCTTCCTCGACGACGGACGTCGTGGTAGGCGCCGCGACCGCGACTCCTGCACCCACTGCGGCCGGCAGTGGCGCGGCCTGGCCACCGCGTGCGACGACCGCGTCGTACACCAACGTGAAGGACTCGTCTATGCGGGCGTGCACCTGAACCGTTGCTCCGCCGGGGTGGCGCGTCAACGTCGTCACCAGGCGCGCGCCCTCGCCAGGCACCGCGCGCTGCTCGAACGCCGTCAGCTTCGCATCCGGAATGACCTGTGTCGCAGCGGCTTTCACTAATGCGCCGAGGTCGGGCTGGCCCTTCGGGGCGAACTCCCAGACATGGCGTCCGTCGGGTGTGGCGACGTGGTTGCCCGGCATCATCACTGAGCTGTCGCCGGTGAACTTCGCGTCCAGCCAGTGCGGCTTGCGGCGGAAGCGGGTTGGCGGAATATTCGCATATTCACCACGCTTGAAAAGCGTCCGGAAGTCCAGATCGTGACCGTAGACGAACAACTGCGCCATGGCCGACGTCATCGAGTCGACCTCGTCCTGCTTGCGCGCCAGCGTCGCGATCAGCTGCGCATCGTGCAGCCCTGCAGTAGCGGTGGTCAGGCCAACCTGCATGAGCGCCACCGGATTCGGTGCCAGCTCAAGGAAAGTGGTGTGGCCGTTGTCGACGGCGTTGCGGACGCCCTGGGTGAAGTGGACGCTGTGGCGCAGCCCCTTCTTCCAGTACTCCACGTCGTGGATCGGCTCGCCGCTGGGCCGGATGTATTTGCCCTCGTGCACGGTCGAGAAGTAGCCGATGGTGATCGGATGCGGCTGGATGCCCTGCAGTTCGGCCGCGAGCTCACCGAGCAGCGGATCCATCTGCGAGGTGTGGCTGGCGCCCTTCGTCTGCATCTTGCGGGCGAACTTGCCTTCCTGCTCGCAGCGCTCGATGATCGCGTCCACCTGGTCGGGTGGGCCGCCGATGACGGTCTGGGTAGGCGCGGCGTACACGCACACCTCGAGGTCCTTGAAGTCGGCGAACACCGTCTCGATCTCCTCGGCCGAATACTCGACCAGGGCCATCAACCGGATCCATTCGCCGAACAGCATCGCCTCGCCTTCACCCATCAGGTGCGCACGCGCACAGATGGCCCGGGTGGCATCCTCGAGTGACAGGCCGCCGGAGAAGTATGCCGCGGCCGCCTCGCCAAGCGACTGTCCCACCACCGCAGCCGGTTTCGCGCCGTGCTGCTTGAGGAGCTCACCTAGCGCGATCTGCAGGGCGAAGATCACTGTCTGGACTACTTCGATGGGGTAGTCGCAGGTCTCGTTGGTGTAGTCGATCCGGTCATCGAGGATCAGTTCGACGATCGAGTAGCCACGTTCATCCTGGATCAGCGCGTCGACCTTGTTGATCCACTCCGCGAAGGTTTCGTTGCGCAGGTACAGGTTCTTGCCCATCTTGCGGTGCTGGGCGCCGAATCCCGCGAGCACCCACACCGGCCCGTTGGTCACTGGACCGTCGGCGGTGAACACGTTGGGGTTCTGCTTGCCGTCGGCCAGCGCGCGCAGACCCTTGATGGCCTCGTCGTGGTCGTGGGCGAGCACGACCGCGCGCGAGCGACCGTGGTTGCGCCGCGACAGCGATCGACCGATCGACTCCAGCGACGACGCCCGGCCTTCGGGGCTGTCGATCCAGTCAGCCAGCTCGGCTGCGGTCGCCTTCTTACGGGAAGTCAGGAACCCTGAAACCGCGAGCGGCACAACGGGAGTGGGCTGTTCGGAAGCCTCGAGCTCCTCGCGGGCGACCTCGAGCAGACGCAGCGCCTCGTCGGTCAGGCCCGGTAGTTCGGGCTCGTCATCGGCGACGTGAGCGGGCCGGTCAAGGCCATCGTCGTCATCCTCTACAGAGTCGATGAACTCGCCGTACTCGTCCATGCGCACGCCGCCGACGTACACGGCGTCCGCGTCGGTTTGCTTCGCCTTTTCGGGCTCGGCCTGCAGCTCAGGTTCCGGCTCAACGAGATCCGACGGCAACACCTCGCGCAGCACCATGTGCGCGTTGGCGCCGCCGAAGCCGAAGCCTGACACACCGGCGATCGCGTGACCGCTGTAGCGCGGCCAGTCGGTGACGGTGTCGGCGACCTTCAGCCGGACACCTTCGAAGTCGATGTACGGGTTGGGACCCGAGTAGTTGATCGACGGCGGGATCTTGTCGTTCTTCAGCGCCAACGCCATCTTCGCCAGGCTGGCGGCGCCTGCGGCCGACTCCAGGTGGCCCACATTGGATTTCACCGCGCCCAGTAGCGCCGGCTTGTCGGCGGGACGGCCTCTTCCGACAACGCGGCCAAGAGCGTCGGCCTCGATCGGGTCACCGAGAATGGTGCCGGTGCCATGCGCCTCGATGTAGTCGACGTCGCGGGGGTTGATGCCCGCGTCCTTGTATGCCGTGCGCAGCACCTCGGCCTGCGCATCCGGGTTCGGCGCCAGCAGGCCGTTGGACCGGCCGTCATGGTTGACCGCGCTGCCCGCGATGACCGCCAAGATCTCGTCGCCGTCGCGTCGCGCGTCAGAGAGCCGCTTGAGCACGAGCATGCCGCCGCCCTCGGAGCGCGCGTAGCCGTCGGCGTCCTTCGAGAACGACTTGATCCGGCCGTCCGGTGCCAGCACCCCGCCGACCTCGTCGAAGCCGATCGTGACCAGCGGGGTGATCAGCGCGTTGACGCCCCCGACCACTGCCACGTCGGCCTCGCCCGAGCGCAGCGCCGCGACACCCTGGTGTGCGGCCACCAACGAACTCGAGCATGCGGTGTCGATAGCCATCGACGGGCCGCGGAAGTCGTAGAAGTAGGACACCCGGTTGGCGATGATCGAGCTGGTGGTCCCGGTGATCGCGTACGGATGCGCGATCGACGGATCCGAGACGCTCAGGAAACTGTAGTCGTTGTTCGACGCCCCGATGTAGACACCGACTCGCTCACCGCGCAGGCTCGATGCCGGGATACGCGCGTTTTCCAGTGCCTCCCAGGTCAATTCGAGGGCCATCCGCTGTTGCGGATCGACGTTGTCGGCCTCCATCTTCGACAGCGTGAAGAACTCGGCGTCGAAACCCTTGATGTCAGACAGGTAGCCGCCGCGGGTGCGGGCCTTCGCCACCCGTTCCGCGATCCGCGGCTCGTCGAGGAACTCCTCCCACCGCCCGGGGGGCAGATCGGTGATCGCGTCGCGGCCCTCGAGCAGCGCCTGCCACGTCTCGTCCGGGGTGTTCATGTCGCCGGGGAAGCGGGTGGCGATGCCCACGATCGCGACGTCGTCGACCTCGCGGGTGCGCGACCAATCCTCACCGCTGTCGGACATGTCGACCTCGGGCTCGCCCTCGACGATCACGGTCGCCAACGACTCGATGGTCGGATGCCGGAACGCGACCGTCGCGGTCAGCGTCACACCGGTGAGGTCCTCGATGTCGCTGGCCATGGCGACCGCGTCACGTGACGACAGGCCAAGTTCGACCATCGGCGTCGCGTCGTTGATCGCATCGGCTGGCTGACCGGTGGCGGTCGCGATCCAGTTGCGCAGCCACTCGCGCATCTCGGCGACCGTCAAGTCAGTGCGCGCAGGAGTCAGCGGCTTCTCCGGCGCCAGCTGGAATTCCGGCTCGCCTGCGGGTTGCGAATCATCGTGTGTATCAGTCATTTTCACATCACTTTCGCTGGACCACGCGCCCGTCGTCCGCTGGTCTTTTCTGCTCAGTCAGCAGTTAGTCCGTCTCGTCTGGGAACGCGTTGGCCACCTTGCCGCTGCGCAGACTTCCGTCCAGATACGCGGTACGGCAGGCGCGCCTGCCGATCTTGCCGCTCGAAGTCCGGGGAATCGCACCTGCAGCAGTGAGCAGCACGTCGCGCACGGTCACGCCGTGGCGCACCGCAATCGCCGCGCGAATGTCGTCGGCGATCGGCCCCATCTCCAGCTTGTGTGCACCGGGGGCGCGCTCTCCGACGATCACCAACTGCTCGGACGTGTCGTTGGGGTCGCGCTTGAGGCCGGCGTGCGCGTTCTCGAAAACCGCGTCGGGCAACTGGTTCGCGGGTACCGAGAAGGCCGCGACGTAGCCGACTCGCAGCGCCTTGGTCGCCTCCTGCGCGGAGTACTCGAGGTCCTGCGGGTAGTGGTTGCGGCCGTCGATGATCACCAAATCCTTTGTGCGGCCGGTGATGTAGAGCTCGCCCTTGTGATAAGCGCCGAGGTCGCCGGTGCGCACCCACGTCGCGTCGTCGGTCGCGCCTTCGGCGTGCGACGGGTTGGTCCGCGACTTCAGGATGTTCTGGAACGTCGCGACCGTCTCCTCGGGCTTGCCCCAGTAGCCGGTGCCCATGTTCTGGCCGCTGATCCAGACCTCGCCGATCTGGCCGTCGGGAAGCTCGGTGGCGGTCTCCGCGTCGACGATGACGGCCCATTCGGCCACGCCGATCTTGCCTGCGCCTGCCTGCGCGACGGCCTTTGGCGAATCGGCCGGGACCTCGACGAAGGTGCCGGTGTTCAGCGCATCGCGGTCGACGTGAACGATGCTCGGCTCGGCGTCCATCGGCGTCGTCGACACGAACAGGGTCGCCTCGGCCAGGCCGTAGGACGGCTTGATCGCCTGCGGCTTGAACCCATACGGGGCGAACGCCTCGTTGAACCGGTTCACGGTGGCGGCCGAGATCGGCTCACTGCCGTTGAGGATGCACTTCACCACGCTCAGGTCCAGCGGCGGCTCGTCGTCCTTGGGCAGACCGCGGGCCGCGGCGTGATCGAACGCGAAGTTCGGCGCAACCGAGATGACGCCGCCGGTGTCATCGGGTTTGCGCGACATCTCCCGCAGCCACCGGCTGGGCCTGCGGACGAACGCGGCCGGGGTCATGAATGTGAAGTAGTGCCCGATCATCGGCGCGAGCATGGCCGTGATGAGGCCCATGTCGTGGAAGAACGGCAGCCACGAGCATCCCCGGTCACCTTCCTGACCATCGAGTGCCTCGATGACCTGAACGATGTTGGTGGCGAGGTTGAGGTGGGTGATCTGCACACCGGTCGGGATGCGGGTCGAGCCCGAGGTGTACTGCAGGTAGGCGATGGTGTCCTCGGTGACGTCCTCGACGGGCACCCAGGTGGCGCCCACCTCGACGGGGATCGCGTCGACCGCGATGACGCGGGGCCGCTCCTTCGCGGGCCGCGTGCGGAAGAACTTGCGCACGCCCTCGGCGGCTTCGGTGGTGGTCAGGATCGCAGAGGGTTGGCAGTCGTCGAGCACGGCGTGCAACCGGCCGACGTGGCCGGGCTCGGACGGGTCGAACAGTGGTACCGCGATGCGACCCGAATAGATCGTGCCGTACATCGCGACCACGTAGTGGAGGTTCTGCGGGCAGAGGATGGCCACCCGGTCACCCGGCTGGGTGACCTGCTGAAGCCGGGCGGCGAGCGCACGGTTGCGGGCACCGAAGTCCGCCCAGTTCAGGTCGCGGGCCACACCGTCGCGCTCGACCGAGAAGTCGAGGAAGCGGTAGGCGAGCTTGTCGCCGCGAACCTTGGCCCACTTCTCGACGTGCTTGACCAAGCTGCCGTTGTCCGGGAACTTGATCAGTCCGTCTTTGAGAAACGGGTTATGGAAGGCCATCGCACTCTCCTGTCAAAGCCACGCTCATTGCGAAGCCGCTTGCGCTCTTGTCGGCGGGACGCCGCAGACGCTGGACCTCAGCCGCGCGAACCCTAAACCCCGAAGATCCTACCGGGGAGTAGGCGCTCACCGCCTTTAAGGGCTCTGGCCTGCGGATTCAGCCCGGCTTCCGACCACCGCTCTTACTTTTTTCTTAATGTTAGGCGACCTGTTGGCACACGCCAAATCGCCCTCGGTCACATGTCAGCCATGTTTTGGGTGCGGAGCGTTATCGATCACGTTCTGCGCCCAGCCCAGTGTCCACTGCGTGGACGTCGCACCGTCGAGATTCCAGAACTCGGGCGTGGCGTACAGCGCGTGCACCGGCGCGCCGCCGCCCCCGGTCAGCACCTGAAGCGTCCTCGGCAGCTCGGTGATGCTGAACGCGGTCTCCGGCGCCGCACAGATCAGGTCACCCTTCGCGCATATCTCGTTGGTGCGGTCGTTGAGCATGCCGAAGCCGCCGGGCCGCGCGCCCGTCATCGTCAGGCCCATTGCCGACAGCGTCGGCACCTCCTGCAGCGTGATCTCGGCGCCCTGGCCGTCGGGGTTGGGGCCGACGTCCTGACCGACGTTGTCCTGACGGCGTCCGTCGGCGATCAGCGTCACGCCAAGCACGAGATCCTCGTCGACCGGTCCCCTGCCGTTGCCGACGTCACTGGCGATGTCGCCGGCGATCACCGCGCCCTGCGAGAACCCGGCCAGCACGTAACTGGTCAGCGGGCACCGGTTGTTCATATCCGTGATCGCCTTGACGGCGCCGCGGGTGCCCTCGGCGCGACTGTCGTTGTAGGACATCTGCTGATCGGCAGACAGCGGATTGTGGAACTGCGCGGTGTAGGGAACCGTGAAGATCTCCAGCCGGTCGTTGCCGAACTGCGAACGCAGCGGGTTGGTCACCTTCGACATCAGCGAGTTCGGAAACTGGTTCGGGTTGAAGGGGTCGTCGGTCGGGGAGGATTCCCACGTCCCGGGTATCGACACCATCATCACGTCGGGGCAGCTCGCGTCCTGGAACTCGGGTCGCGGCTTCTTCGGCGTTGTTGGCACGCCGGTGGGCGGCACCGCGGTCGGCGGCAGGGCGGTCTGCGGTGTCTCCGGTTTGCGCAGCACGACGATCACGATCGCAACGATCAGCACGACGACGAGCGCCATCGCCCCGGCTGCAACGAGCGCGAGGATTCGGTGGCGTTTCCGCCGGTTGGTCTTTGGCATGTTCTCCTGCTAGCAGAGTTTGTCCGTTGCGATCCGAATGTAGTCAGCCGTCGCCGCATCAACCTCATCGGCAGAGGGCACGGCAGAGCTCAAGTGTGCGGTTCGCACGTCGCCGCGCACCAGCGGCACAACGACATCCCACACCGCCTGATCACTCTGCTTGGCGGCGCGGGCCTGGCACACATAGGAACCGATGCGCAGTGCCATCAGGTCGCTCGACGGCTTGACTCCTGCGGCGTTCAGCGAGTCGAGGTAGGCGCGCTGCTGGCCGGTCACGACCATTGCGTTGGTGTCGCCCTGCGGTTGCTCGGGCGCGCGCGCGGTCTCCGATACCGGCATGCCGACGGTTGCCATCACGTCATCGGCGACGGAGCATCCGGTCAGCAGGGCCACCGACGACGCGACAAGCAACGTGGTAGCCGAGCAACCAAAAAAGGTTGCTAGACACCTTGGTCGTCGTTCGGCGTGCAGCACTCCTCCAAGGTACCGGCTGCCGTGGAGCGAACCGGTTGACCGAGATCGTGCCTACTTGATCGTGGTGACGAGTTCGCCCGACATCGCGCCGAGCTGACCTGACCAGGTGCCCCAGTCGTGTTGGGGGCCATCGGGAAAGTCGAAGTGCCCGTTGTGCCCGCCGACGTTGCGGTAGTGCTGGTAGAACGTGCGGTTGCTGCCCTGGGCCTGGTCGCAGTAGCCGATCATCGCGGCGGGATCGCTGCACGTCAGCGTCGACGGGCTCATCACCCACAGCCGCGTGTTGTTGTCCGCCAGCAGCTGGACGTGCACGTCGGGGTCGTGCCACTTCCACCGGCCCAGCTGTGGCAATCCCCACATGTTGCGGGTGTCGACGCCGCCGAACTGAGCCAGCCCGGCGGTGATTGCGCCGTTGAGATACGTGTTGGACGGGGTGAGGAACCCCGACAGCGAGCCGGCGAAGCGGTAGCGGTCGGGATGGAACGTCGCGATCGTCAACGCACCCGTGCCGCCCTGGGCGGCGCCGACGATGCCGTGGCCGCCCGGCGCCAGCCCCTTGTTGGCGGCCAGCCAGTCGGGCAGCTCGTTGGCGAGGAAGGTCTCCCACTGCTTGGAGCCGTCCTGCTCCCAGTCGGTGTACAGGCTCCATGCGCCGCCTGCAGGTGCGGCCACCGAGATGCCCTTACCCGCGAGCGTGTTCATCGCGTTGCCCGCCGTCACCCAGTTGCTGACGTCCGGTGCGGCGTTGAAAGCATCGAGGAGGACGACCATGTGCGGGCCACCGGCCTGGAAGGCGACGGGGATGTCGCGGCCCATGGCAGCCGACGGGACCATCAGCATTTCGACCTGGGCGCTGGCAGTCGGTGCTGTGGCGGTCCACAGTCCCGCGGCAAGCACAACGGTCAAGAGCCCTCGTAACACCCCACGCATAAACCCCACCTCATGTCGCATTGGCCGGTCGCGCCGGCTGAGCCGGCAATCCAGCACCGCCGGAGGTAGTGAATCATATTGACGGGACAGGGCGCTCCGGAAACGATCACGGCGGCGACCCCCGAGGGGATCGCCGCCGTCGAACGTATTGCTGTTGCGATTAGCCGCCGTTGGTGGCTGCGGTGGCCTGAGCCGCCGGAGCCGCTTGCGGCGTTGCGCCGAGCACCCGCTGGATGTCGGGCTTCATCTGCTGCAGCTGCTGACCCCAGTAAGGCCAATCGTGCACGCCGTCGGACGGGAAGTTGAACACGCCGTTGCGACCGCCGGCGGCGAGGTAGTTCTCCTGGAACGTCTTGTTCGTGCGGAGAGTGAAGCCCTCCAGGAACTTGGCGTTGAACAGGTTGCCCGCGCTGACGCCCGCGCTGAGGTCGTTCGGGGTGCCGTTACCGCAGTAGACCCAGATGCGGGTGTTGTTGGCGACCAGCGTCGCCATCTGCACCATCGGGTCGTTGCGCTTCCACGCGCTGTTGGGGTCTTCTGTCTTGCCCCACATGTCGTCGGCCTTGTAGCCGCCTGCGTCACCCATCGAGACGTTGACCAGCATCGGCCACCAACCCTCGGACAGGTTCAGGAAGCCGGACAGCGAGGCCGCGTACTGGAACTGGTTTGGGTGGTAGATCGCCAGCGTCAGCGCTGCCGACCCTGCCATCGAGAGACCGACCGCCGCGTTGCGGCCCGCGTCGACACCCTTGTTGGCCGCCAGGTACGCGGGCAGCTCCTGAGTCAGGAACGTCTCCCACTTGTAGGTCTGGCAGGCGCCGGTCTTCTTGCTGCACGCAGGCGAATACCAGTCGCTGTAGAAGCTGGACTG
>Ga0070671_100003370_pt1 | contig 12464 bp, 12 predicted proteins | sample KBSS73metaG_FD_65341 | JGI IMG/M metagenome (GOLD analysis project Ga0070671, IMG submission 65341) | Switchgrass rhizosphere microbial communities from Kellogg Biological Station, Michigan, USA - KBS S7-3 metaG | ecosystem: Host-associated > Plants > Roots > Rhizosphere > Soil ...
TATAGCAGTATTTGCCGGCGCAACCAATACCCCTTTGGCTTGTACCTTTATGGGGATAGAGCTTTTTGGCGGCGAATATGCGCTTTACTTCGCTATAGCATGCTTCACAGCATACCTTTTTAGCGGGCATTCGGGTATATACAGTTCACAACGAATTGCCATTCCTAAAATATTCGATCCGCATTACAGCAATGAAGCCTCTATTGGTGAATCTATGCAGCGGCGCAGAAAGCTGATCAATAGCCGGTTGTTAAAATATAGGGATAAGTTAACCAAAAAATAAAACCCTCATTCGCTTCTCAAACTGGTAACAGGGTTTGTTAAAGCAGCCTTTATCGGCCTGAAAAACATAAATTCTGAATTAAATGCATTTATCCAAATGATAGCTGAGTCTGTGTTCCAATCGCAATGCCATATTTGTAATATTTATAATCAGCTATTTGGTTTTTTGTCCGCCTGTATTGATTGTACGGTTTCGATACGTCTGGTGTACGGTAATGTATGTTGGACTGTAGAAGCTACTTTTTCCTTACATAGATGTGCTTAACGTTCTTTTTGCCGGTATCCCGCTCATCTATCTCAAATTTATTAATGCTTTTGATTAACGGGAGCATTTTGGGGTATCCATAATTCCGGGAATCAAAATCAGGTTTCTTTTTGATAATCAGGCTCCCCAGGTCGCCTAAATAGGTCCAGCCATTTTCGTCTGCAAGGTCATCTATGCTGTCGGATATTATTTCGATTATTTCCGGGTCGATCTTGTTTAACGGATGAGTTATAGCTGCCGCTTCTTGCCTCGGTTTTTCCCTGTTGCTATTATCCTGCTGACTTACCTTTTCCTTTTTAAGTATCTCGATATAAATAAACTTGTCGCAGGCGGTTATAAATGGGTTCAGTGTTTTCTTCTCGCCTATGCCTATCACCTTCATGCCTGCCTCCCTCAATCTTGTTGCGAGTCTCGTAAAGTCGCTATCGCTGGATACAATACAAAAACCATCCACCTTGCCCGTGTATAAAATATCCATAGCATCAATGATCAGTGCACTATCAGAAGCATTCTTGCCTGTAGAGTAACTGTACTGTTGTATCGGGGTGATAGCATTCTCTAAAAGCACATTCTTCCAGCCCGATACCGTGGGCTTCGTCCAGTCGGCGTATATTCTTTTAAAAGTAGGTGTGCCGTACTTGGCTATCTCTTCAAACATCTCCTTCACATTAGCATAGGGCACATTGTCAGCATCAATTAATACGGCAAATTTCAGGTCTTTATAAGTTTCCATAATATGGGCAGATAACTAATTTAATTGACTTCAATAAATTGTTAACAGAAAGCGAAATATACCATAAAAGTTTGACGCTATTTTTATATTTACGCCAGTTAATAACCAACGACCACTAAAATTCATGAAAAAACTTTTCCTATTAATGCTCACTTTATCGTGGGCTTGTCTGTCCGTTTTTTCTCAAACCATTGATGGACACCCGGCATGGGCAATGCAGGGCAATATTTACGAGGTGAATGTTCGCCAATACACCAAACAAGGCACCTTTAAGGCCTTTGCTAAAGACCTTGACCGGCTGAATGAAATGGGTGTCCAAACCCTGTGGTTTATGCCTATCACTCCGATAAGCAAGGTAGACAGGAAAGGCTCGCTGGGAAGTTATTACGCAGTGTCTAATTATACAGCAGTTAACCCTGAGTTTGGTTCTATAAAAGACTTTAAGAAAGTAGTTGTGGAAGCGCATAAACTGGGCATGAAGGTGATCATCGACTGGGTGCCCAACCATACCGGTGCCGACAACGTCTGGATAAAACGCCATCCCGATTTTTACGTGAAAGACAAAACCGGTAAACCCGCGGTTGCCTTTGACTGGGCCGATACCCGTCAGCTGAACTACAAAAATGTAGCAATGCAGGATAGCATGATCAATGCGATGAAATATTGGGTAAGAGCGACTGATATCGACGGTTTTCGCTGTGATGTGGCCTGGAATGTTCCCGGAGCTTTCTGGAAGAAATGTATAACACAATTAAATTCAATAAAACAATTGTTCTGGCTGGCCGAAGGCGATAAGAATTATCTGCACCCAAGCGGTTTCGACGCCACCTATGCGTGGGATATGTTTCGTGCAATGGTAGGAGTAGCTAAAGGCGCCCGTCCGGCAACGGCATTGGATTCTATGAAGGCTAAATACGATAAGATATACACGCACAACGCACTCGAGTTGTACTTTACCAGCAATCATGATGAGAACAGTTGGAACAAAGCCGATTATGGCACGTTCCCTGGGCCGTCACATGCTCCGTTCGCAGTATTTACCCAGACTATGCCACACAGCATTCCGCTGATCTACAGCGGGCAGGAAGAGCCTGTTTTGCGTGCCATCAAGTTTTTTGACAAGGATAACATGAAGATGGGTAGCTATGACCGCGAGAAATTTTATAAAACGCTGCTATTTTTGCGGAAAAGAACCCCGGCACTATCCGCTGATGCTTCGTTCCGCAAGATAAATGCTGGCGATAGCAAGGCAGTGTATGCTTATGTGAGAGAAAAAGACGGCAAAAAGGTTTTGGTGATTCTCAACCTCTCACCCAAAGAGCAAACCATTACAATTGATGACGAAAGCCTGCTTGGCAAACCACTTAATGTGTTCAGGCACCAGGAAGAGCCATTAACCAGCAAACCATGGAAGATGGATTCATGGGGATATATGGTGTTTCAGTATAATTAAGAATCAGAATTATCGGATAAAGGAAATTTGTTGTCTGAACCGGAATTATCCAAATTAATGAATTTACAGAATTCGGGTTATCCTTAAATTCTGTAAATTCCGGTTCAGACTTTTCTATAGCTTCACCTCGCCCCAGCCCTTACGGTACTCGCGACGGATGAACTGATTGGCAGGTTCATAGTTGGTTACTTTCATATTAGCGCCATCCCATAGCAATGCCCTGTACCGGCCGCTGAATTTCAAACCCTCCATCTGGCCATAAACCGGGTCGTTACGTTTTATTTTCTCCTGAATATCAAAGGTTCTCAATAGCAGGTTACCCATTAGCACAGTCTCGGTTAATGGCCCGGCATAACCTACAAATGGTGAATCGACCTCAATTTTGCCTTTCCCCGCAATGCTGGCATCTACCCATTGCCACCAGTGGCCATCCATATCGCCTTCTACACGCGGATACTTTTTAGGGATGTTCACATCCTTGTTAAGCGATAGCGGCAATAAGCGTGGATGACTGCCACCCCAACCACAACTTACCTTGCCTTTTGTGCCGATGAAGAGTGTACATCCCTCAAAATCGTTTTCGCTTGGTATATCGCCCAAAGCCTCGTTTTGGTTCACGTCGGGGTCGAGCTCGTTCAGGCGCTCAGGGGTAATACCGCCATCCATCCAATACAGATCGAGCGGTTTGCCGTTTTGCTGCGTAAACTTAAATTTGATGGAGCTGCTCACCGGTCCGCTTTGCGGGTAAATCCCTTCTTTAAAAATGCCGCTGTAAGTGGTACTTGCACTGCCCGATACCTCGGTTGGATAACCAAGGCCTAACAGCTTAAACGGCGGTCCCATAATATGGCAACCCATATCGCCCAATGCACCAGTGCCAAATTCCCACCATCCGCGCCAGTTGAAAGGCACCAGATTTTCTATGTAATTGGTTTCCTGTGCGGTACCCAGCCATAGATCCCATTTTAACTCTTTAGGGATTGGTGGTTTTGATGTAGGCCAGTTGATGCCCTGCGGCCATACCGGCCTGTCTGTCCAGCAATATACTTTTTCAATATCACCAATTAATCCCGCCTCGAACCATTCGCGCATGGTACGCATACCCTCGCAGGATGCGCCCTGATCACCCATTTGGGTAACCACGTTATATTTTTTTGCAGCTTCAGTTAATACTCGTGCTTCATAAATATCGTGAGTCAATGGTTTTTGCAGATATAGGTGTTTGTTCAACTGCATGGCACTCAACCCCACAATGGCGTGGTTGTGATCAGGGATGGCTACGGTAACAGCATCAAAATGCTTGCTTTCCTTGTCGAACATTTCGCGCCAGTCGTGGTAAAACTTTGCTTTTGGGAACTGCTTGATACGCGGAGCTGCACCACGGTCGTCCACGTCGCATAAAAAGGCTATCTCGGCATTCTTTTTTGGCGCTGTAGCATAGTGGTGGATATCGTTTTCGGCCTCGCCGCTACAGCCTACCGCCGCAATGTACAGCTTGTCGCTTGGTGCCACATGACCAGGCCCGCCTAAAACATAACGTGGCACAATGTAAAAGCTTGCGGTGGCAATGGCCGCTTTTCTTATAAAATCCTTGCGGCTAATGGTATTGTCGTTGGTTTCGGTTTTCATAGCTATTTACTTCTTTTTAAGCGGTTTTATAGCAACTTCCTTAAAATATACAATGTCATCATCGCCATGATTTTGCAAGCCAAACCAGCCCGCATTCGGCCTTAAACCACGATAGGGTTCAAAATCGAATTTACGCTCAGGTGTAGGATCGCCCTCTTTATAATCGGTTACCTTTTGACCGTTCACGTATACAATGGTACGCGGCCCGTCAAGGGTGATCTCCATGGTGTTCCATTCGGGGCCCGGTTTACCCGGCTTAGCCAATGGCTTGGTTAAAGAATATAAGGTGCCGGTAACGTGGTAATCATCCTCGTTCGAGGTTTCAGGGTGATTGTCTATTTGCACTTCGTAGCCATAAAACACAGGCATCCACGGTTCGCGGGGCTCTAAAGGGATACGGATAAACACACCCGAGTTGCTGTTAGATTTCTGCATCTGGTATACCACCTTAATGGTGCAATTGCTCAGCTTGCCGCCTTTCCAGTACAGCAGGCCCATCCCTCCACGACTACGTATAGTACCATCTTCCACATAATGTGTACCGGGGCCAACCTGTTGAAAATTATTAATATCCTTGCCGTTGAAAAGTTGTTTCCAGCCTTTATCAATCACCTGGGCCGATGCATGGTTAAACATAGAAAGGAGCATAAGGCCAATACCGATGCCCAAGCCTTTCAACATTGGTTTTTTGATCGTGCTATTCATTTTGAGTGAGAAAAATTTTAATTCAACCGCAGGATGAGAGCCTGCAGTAACATTGGTTCATAATAGAAGCAAATTACCCATTTTCGGAGATACTAATATTGGCAAATACTCATCAAAATATCTGCTATTTTATCCGGTGGATATCTTCCTCTTTCAACTGAATGCAAAGCGGACCGTTAACCGTAACAGCAAGTTCATGGTATAGAGCGCTGACAGAACAATTACCTTATGCAGGGCGAATGCGGGTAATTCGCGATTGTTTTTTCGCTTTTAGGCTAAGTGATAACGTGAAATTAGCGGGTTTAAACCAAAATTTGCGCAACAAAGTGTTAATAATCGGGTAACTTAATTAATATTGTGTTAATGCTGAAAGTTTATATAATTAGCATATGTTGCTGATAATCAGTAAATTATTTTATATGTATTTATTTGCTTTATTCAATGTGAAATATTAAATTTGATTATAGCGAAATTAACAGAAGTTATTAACATTTGTTATTTAGCTTAACCAAGCATCTGCCAGTCATAATGATTTTAAAACCAATTATTTAACTTGCGATGGAAGAATTAGAAAAATATCTTATCCTAAATAACTGGCTTCGTAATGATGAAAATTCCTATTGGCTTACTTTAGGTAACTATTATTTTATCGAGGTGGTATTGAATAAGGATAAATTTACCGCAGTGCGCAATGTATACGACCCGTATTATTGCCGGATATCCAATAGCGAGGCGTGGCAGCCGTCCATAATGCATAAAGCATTGATCAGATTTATTGAGAACTATAACAGGCTGTATGCCGAGATTCCCCAGCGAAGGAAACTGGCGTAGGAGGTTTGCATTTAGTAATTTGAACCTGTCACAGTAGCGGATGACTTGTTACATTGGTTCCCCGGAATGGGAGAGCAAGCCAATCCGCCCAACTTCCGGAGGTTTCTAAACCATCGTTCATGCTGAACAGTGAAGCATCTTCTTCGCCATGCCTAACTACTCAACTTATTGCAAAAGATTCCTCAAAACGTTTTCTGCTTTCACCTTTAAGCTTTCACCTTAAGCGTTCGAAAGGGAAAAAGGGCCCTGAACGGATTCTTCCTGTACCGTTTTTACCAGTTTACGTATATCAAACCCGCGGCTTGCCGCTAACAGTACCAGGTGGTTATAGGTCATACTGTCCATTACTGGTTTGCGGTTCAGTATCCATAGATATTTACGATTGGGATGCCCGACAACGGCATAACTATAGTCGGGTGCCAGGGCAATTATCCAGTATTTGCCACTAAATGGCCATTGAAATTGAATTTCCAGTTTCGCATTTTCCTTGTCGTCCACAGAGGCCACACCTTCTGTTACCTTCGGCAGACCATCTTTGATACAACTATTCACGACACTTATTTTTCCATCGTCGCGCAAATCGTATGCTGCTGTAACATCTGTACACCCTTTTTCAAAACTTTGGGGGAATTTAGCTATCTCATACCATTTTCCCAGATACCTTTCCATCTCAACATGGTCTACAGTTTTCAGGGGCTTATTCTTGGTGGCTAAGGCCAGGGCGGCTATACCTATTCCGGCCAATGCAGTACCTGCTATGATCTCTTTTTTCATGCCTCAATAACAAGTTGGTTGTATAAAAGTTCGGCATTTAACCGTTTGCGTATACAAACAACAGGCTAAATCGTTGAGAATTTTTCGTTTAAGTTTAAAAACATTATGATGTTGAAAATTAATTTTTAAATACTATAAACAATAGCAGAGAGCATGGGTTGAATATTAAAACAGCAAAATCTATAATAAGATGGAAAATACTTCAAAAACGATCGAGATATTGGGTGACCTGATACTGATCAATAACGACCGGATAGAGGGCTATGAACGAGCGCTGAAAGAAATAGACGACGATCCGGCTAATGCTGACCTGGTGCCTATGTTTTTGCGATTTATAGACGACAGCCGGCGATACAAAGTTGAGCTGGGGACAGAGATTGCTGTATTGGGTAGCGAGATTAACACAGATACGACGATCCCCGGCCAGCTGCACCGCGCATGGATGTCGATAAAGGAGGCGTTTACAGGGCACGATCGTCATAGCATACTGGAAGAATGCGAATTTGGTGAAGATGCCATTCAGAAGGCATACCAGGAAGCCTTGAACGAGGAGTCGCTGGCTGCATACATTCGCGAAATACTAATGGAACAACAAGAAGAATTGATAGATGCCCACGACGAAATAAAGGAACTTCGCGACAGGGTTCATTAAATCAAAGAGAGCACAAACCACAGCAATTGGAAGCCGCTTCATTGATAAAATAGAGCGGCTTTTTTGTGAAAATTTTTTCTAAAATGCAGAAAAACAGGCGGATTGGCTGTAACCTAACTGACTTATTTTACGTAAAAGTGTGCAGAAACAGCCTGGTTCAGTATGAAAAAGATCGTTATTATACTGTTTATTGCATGTTTGAGCGCTGCATTGTTAAACTCATGTTCTAAAGATGCGCTTGTACCTGTTCCTCAGCAAAGCAAGGGAAGCAGCACAGTTAGTCCCGCGAAAGATAATATCAGCCCTGTTACGCCGCCTGATCCAATAGTGGGCCATGTTAATACGGCCGTCACTCTTTCGGGACAATGGAAGTTAGTGAAAGACTCTGTTGGTTATTCTGGCGGGCAAGGCGCCGAGGGTGCCGCCGCGAGTACCTACAATGGTACCACTGCCGATTATTTTGAGTTTACCAATGACGGTAAACTGTACATACAGGAAAACGGCGCTGTTGATACTGCAACTTATACCATCAATACAGATAAAAGCATAACGGTTAACTATTTGGTTTATAACAGCATCCCTGTAACATCATACGGGTCGGTTATTACCAACTTCCACCAGCTTAACCTGACCGGTAGTTCAGTGACTCTTACCTCATCGGTAGCATCGCCGCAAGGTATTGCATACCGTACAATAGCTTTGAAACGATAAATTGCTTGAATCGGAATTCGGAATTTAGTAAATTTTAAAATTCAGCAAATTCTGATCCGGACAGTTTTATTTCGCTGCCCAAACATTATTATCCTTGTTAATATCAGGATCATAGGTAGTGCCTAACACCATTTTTTTGATGCTTTTGTGCGACAGATGATTAATGGTAAAGGTTTTATTGCCGCTCTTCCAGGCTTTGATGCCCACATGCACCAATTGTGTGGTACCATCATTGTAATACACCGTCAGGTTAATTGGAATAGGTTTGGTGCCCATATTGGTAATAACCACAGTATAAGTGCTTCGCAGCAAAGCTACTTTTGAAATGGACAAATCGGGTGTACCACGATCGAAGAACCAGCTTTTCCAGAACCAGTTGAGGTTTTGTCCCGATGCGGCATTGATGCAATTGAAAAAATCGTAAGGCATAGGGTGTTTGCCGTGCCATTGCTCAATATAATAGTGCAGTGCTTTGGTGAACAGTTCATCGCCCAACAAATCGCGTATGTAGTAATAGCCCAAACCGGGTTTGCCATATGAATTGGGTTCAAATGAAGAGGAGCCGAGTTGATTTGTCAGGGTCATGATAGGTTGATCGCCCTCTTTACCGGCAATATTTTCATATTGGGGAACGCCAAAACCATCAACGACAGTTGAATCAATAAGTGGACTGATCATCCACTCGCCAATAGTAGCCCAGCCTTCGTCCATCCAGCCATATTTGGTTTCGTTAACGCCCATATAGAACGGGAACATAGTATGAAATATCTCGTGATCTGTCAGGGTAATGGCGTCAAATACTTTTTCCTCGGGATTATCATTCACCATCATGGGATATTCCATCTGATCGAGGCCGTCAAAAACTGTTTCGTGAGGGTAGGGGTACGGCCATTTCGGAAATACATAGCTCATGCTCTCAACTGTTTTGCGCGAATAGTCAACCACAGCGAAATAGTCCTTATGGTTTTCATTAAACACGGCATCCACACGTGTACGGCGGTTGGTTTTTGAATCAACCACCAAACTGGAGGCTTTCCAGAGGTAGTGATTACTTATAGCAAAGGCCAGGTCCATTACGCTATCAGCCTCAAACTGCCAGGTGTTGTTTGGTTTATGGGGGGATATATTGCCTGCTTTCAGGTCGTCTTCAGTAATAATATCGGTTACGTTGTCGCTCTTTTCGGCATCGTGTATTCGTTTTATGTACTGATCGGTATAAACCCGATTTGGATTAAGAAGGTTGCCTGTGGCCCACACCTGATAATTGCCCGGCACAGTAATGGAGGCGTTGAAATTGCAGAAATCGTTATAGAACTCTTCGGTACCACGGTAGGGGTTTTGGTTCCAGCCGTCAATATCATCGTAAACTGCAATACGAGGAAAGAAATAGGCAATAAAAAAAGCGCCTGTATCTACTTGCCCGGTACGGACATGCGAAGTTTTGTTAAGGGTATAAGAATAATGGATTTTGAAATGGACTTTTTGTTTTGGCAGCACCATTTGATTGGGCACTATCATATTTGTGCCATTGATGATCAATTTTGTTGTGTCATAGATGGATTGATTGATCTCGATCTTTGCTATTCTGACCCCGTCAGTTATATCTTCGGATTTGACAGGCATTGCACGGGCACTACCTTTTTGGTAGATATTAGGGTAAAGCTTAAACCATATTTGTTTTAGCGTATCAGGACTATTGTTGACATAATCAATCTCGTCAGTTCCATCCAGTACTCGATTTTGTGGGTTGAAGTTGATAGCTAGATTATAATCCGCACGGTTTTGCCAGTAATTTTTGCCTGGAGCGCCAGTTGTGGTGCGTGTGCCCTTAGTATAAGTTGATTGAATATTGACAGGAACGGGTAGAGCAGTTTGTGCAAAGCCGGTTGTTATTCCTGATAAGATGATAACGAATAAAGTTTTTGTGAGCCGATCCATTAAACAAGAATAGGAAAAATCGGTGAATGTTCGCATGGCGCTTTCTTGGTTTCGAACGAATATTGAGGAGAAGGCGAAAGAATAAAGATGTGTCGAAAACATTAGGTTATGTGCAAAAAATCAATAGGTTTTATGAAAAATTAAACAGTATTTTTATTCATATTCTAAACCTTTCTGTTCATTAGTGTTACCTTAAAACTACATGCTATGAATGAGTTTATGCTACTGATACACAACGATGCAAATAGTAAATCCGCCTTTACAGCTGACCGGGAAAAGGAATTTCTGAATGCCTGCAGGGTTTATATTGAAACCTTAAAGAAAAGTGATCAACTGATTAGTGCGCAGCCCTTGGTGAGGGAAGGAATAATGCTTTCGGGTTTTGATGGGCATTGGGAAAAGGCACCCTATCGCGAAAGTAAGGAAGTGATTGTCGGTTATTACCACATTATGGCGGATAACCTGGAACAAGCGATCTCCATAGCTAAAGATAACCCCGAGTTTGAATATACTAACACTGCGCGAATAGAAGTAAGGCCGATAAAAATGAAGGAAGAAGCTACGGCCTATGTTTATCCAAAATGATCTCTTTCTCCATTTCAGACTGAGGCCAAAGATGATAGCAGAAGGGTGAAGGTTTTGCTATCAACTTTAATGTGACATTTTCTCCAGGATATTTTTCCTACAGGCAACTTATCATACCAAGGTTCAATAAACTTAATAATAAGTGGTTTAATTTAGCCCTTTCCGCCAGAGAGGGCTTTTTTGCAAAAAAAGACAATCAAACAGCTACAGCCATTTCCCGGTTATATTTGTTGCGGTATTCTAGTGGCGACAGCCCGGTTATCTTCTTAAATATATTACGAAATGCTTTATGGTCTGAGTAGCCGACAGCATACATTACCTCGTTTACATTTTCGCGACCAGATTCAAGGCTTTTCTTGGCAGCTTCTATTTTTACACGTTGAAGGTATTCTACAGGCGTGTTAGCTGTTGCTTTTTTAAACCGTCGCTCAAAATTACGCCTGCTGATGGAGAACATCTCGGATAGTGAGTCAACAGATATTTTAGTTCCTACATTACGCTCTATATAGATCTGCGCTTTCTTGATCGGCTCGTCCTGGTGTTCTTTCTGACCGCTGAAAATTACAAATGGCGACTGGCTATCGCGGTCAATTTCTATTTCCATCACTTTGGAGCAATGTACAGCCACATCGCGCCCGCAATATTTCTCCACCAGGTAGATCACCAAATTAAGGAATGAGTAAGCGCCACCGCTTGAATAAATACCTAATTCATCGATGATTAGTTTCTCGGGCATTAGTTTGATATTTGGAAACGCCTGCCTGAATATATCTGCCATCATCCAGTGCGTGGTGCAGGCTTTACCTTTAAGCAAGTTAGTAGATGCCAGCAGAAAAGCACCAGTACAAAGACTGGCTACTTCGGCGCCGTGTTTGTATTGATCGATTATCCATGGCACAAAGTCGCGGTTGCGTTCTATACCCTCCATCGGGTTGCCATAAAAAGCGGGTATCATAATCAGGTCGGTCTTTTTAATATCACCGACCAATGAATTGGGGCGAATAGCAAATAAACCATCATATAGTTCAGTTTCTTTACTCAGTCCAACCAGGTGAATATCAAAAGCCGGCTTTTTGCCTTTCATCTCCATAAAGCTGTTGACAAAAGAAAATACTTTATAAGTGCCTATCACGCTGCTGAGTATAATTGGCCCCTGCGGTATAACGATGGATACATGTTTCATGATTACTGATTTGTATAATTGATATTAAACAAAGTTATATCAGTTGATTGGCGCAATCAACCCCTAATGTTGTCGTATTTAACCATGATAGGCATTTTAGATTTACGAATTACGATTTACGAATAGGCTATTTGCCAAATCTAAAATCGTAAATCTAAAATTGCCTCACCATCCGCCTTTTAAGCCTTCTTTTAACGCGTTCTGATAATTTTTCAGATCGAACGAATACAGGTAGGGTGCTTTGTGTGCCCCGCCCTTTCGCGGTTGTTCGGAACGGTTCAGGATACCAAAGCCCAGCATCCTGCGCTGAAAATTGCGGCGGTCGAGTTTTTTATCCAAAATGGTTTCATACAGCTTTTGCAATTCGGGCATCGTGAACTCTTTGGGCATCAGGTTATAGCCTATGGGTTGATAGTTCAACTGGAGGCGCAGCGTATCCAGGGCTGATTTAATGATTTGGGCATGATCGAGTTTGAAATCGGGCAGGTCAGTCAGGTCGTACCAGGTACAGCTTTCGGAATGCCAGTCGGGAGTAGGATTAACGTGCACAAAATCAACCAAAGCATAATAGCCTATAGTTAAAAAGCGCATCGAGAACCAATTCTCTTCCGGTGGCAGCATATCTTTGTACATGTCATGGTGTGGCCTTGAGCGGTCGGGGTCGCCAAATACCCGGAACTGTTGCAAAAATATTTCATCCAGCCCGGTACGCTCTTTCAGAAT
>Ga0070671_100003371_pt1 | contig 12463 bp, 12 predicted proteins | sample KBSS73metaG_FD_65341 | JGI IMG/M metagenome (GOLD analysis project Ga0070671, IMG submission 65341) | Switchgrass rhizosphere microbial communities from Kellogg Biological Station, Michigan, USA - KBS S7-3 metaG | ecosystem: Host-associated > Plants > Roots > Rhizosphere > Soil ...
GAGCACGGCGCCGTTGGCGAGCGTGATCGAGACGAGCGAGCCGTTCGGCTTGCCGTCGAGCAGCGGATTCACCGTCACGGCGACCTGGTCGCCGGGTTTGAGCAATTCTTTCTTCCAGCCGGTGCGCGCCATCATGTTCGGGCTGCCGCATTCGACGCCCCATTCGGTCTTATCGCCCTTCGCGTCTTGCACCTCGAGCTGAATCCACGCGTGCGGATTCGTCCACTGGAAGTCCTTCACGACGCCGACGAGGACGACCTTCTTGTTGCGGTCGAATGCCGCGAAAGAGTGGTGAGCGTAAGCGAGCGACTGGGCCGCTGCCGCCAGCATTGCGATCACGATCACGGCGAAGGCTCTCATCTCGTGGGCCTCACTTGGATTTCGAGCCTGCCACGACCGAGTCGTCGCGCGGATTCTCGTTGCAGTAGTACTCGAGCATGTCGATGTCCGGTCGCCGTTGGAAATAGTGCTTCAGGATCAGCGGCTCGGTATACGCCTTCGGATCGTTGATCGTGAGCTCGTCCTCGAGCAGCTCGCCGTTTGCCACGAGCTTCATACGCTCGACGAGATGCAGCTGCTCGCTCGACGGCATCCGCGGCTTCGCGTCGTCCTCGCTCACGCGCGCGTTCGAGCCGACTCCGTTCATCGCGCGCGCGAGGCCGTTGAGGCCGATCGTGTCGACGAACAGGCTCTCGCCTTCCCAGTGTCCGATCGAATGGCCCATCCAGCTCGGCTCGACGTCGTCGGGGTGCCCGCGGCCGTCCATGTAGATGCGCCGGGGCATGCCGCTCGCTTCGCGCAGGATCACGATCTGGTCGGGCGCCTCGAGGAACTCCAGCGGAAAGATGCCGACTTCCGACATGAAGAACACCGGTCCGTTCGGCGAGCATACTTTCAAGCTCGTGGGATCCTTGAGCCGCTGCGACTCGGCCGCGCCCCACTCGGTGAATGGCGGCTTCGCGGGCCAGCGCGTGTTCTGGAACGGCGGTGGGCCCGCGGGATCCTCGAACGAGCCGATCGGCACGAAGACGCCGGTGAAGCCGCGATCGCCCGCGTTGCGCGGCTTGGCAGCCTCGTCTTGCGCGGGTTGCGGGGCGCCGCAGCCGGCGAGCATTGCCGCGAGCGAGAGCACGAACAGAGCACCGCGCATCGACGTTCCCGATCCGAAGGGTTCGACGCAGCTTACTCCGCGGAGTGGGCGCGGCAACTAGGGGTAACTAGGGCTCGATCGTCGCGCCGCCGACCCGCTCGACGTGACGCACGAGCTCGCTGACGCTCGCGCCGCGGCCGGCGATCTCGTCCGCCTTGCGCCAGATCGCCTGGCCGAGCGCCCAGAACGGCACATTCGCGTTCTCGCGGCGCGCGAGCTCGAGCGCGATGCCGATGTCTTTCACCATGAGCTCGAGCTTGAACGGGTCGTCGAACGCACGGTTGGTGATCCGCTGCTTGATGTGCGTCTGCGTGATCCACGACATGCCGGTCGATACGTTCAGCACGTCGGTCATCACGTTCGGGTCGAGGCCGAGCATCTTGCCGAGCACCAGACCTTCCGCCGTCGCCGCGAGCGTCATCGCGGTGATCGTATTGTTGATCGACTTCATCGCGTGCCCGGCGCCGATGGGTCCGAGATGGAACTGGTGCTTGCCGAGCACCTCGAGCACGGGTCGCGCACGCGCGACGGCTGCCGCACTGCCGCCGATCATGAACACGAGCGTAGCGGCCTTCGCGCCCATTTCGGCGCCCGAGGTCGCCGAGTCGACCATCTCGACGTCGCTCGTCGCTAGCGCGCGCGCAGTGTCCACCGTGATCCACGGCTCGCACGACGACGTGTCGATCAAGAGCTCGCCACCCTCGAAGCCTTCGAACAAGCCGTTCTGGCCGAGCGCGACCTCACGCACGTATTCGCCCGAGGGCAGCATCGTGACGACGACGTCCGCCGCTTCGGCGACCTCGCGCGGCGTCGGCGCGACGACGACGTTCGGATGCGCGGCAGCGAGCCGGTCCGCTTTCGCTCGATCGATGTCGAGCACGGTCAGTGAGTGACCCGCCTTCGCGAGATGGCCCGCCATCGGCGTGCCCATCACGCCAAGACCGATGAAGCCGATGCGCATGGCCATAAATTTCGCGTCCGCCGCACGAATGGGAGCGAGATCATAAACGATGCCCGCGCTTGCTATGGCGGGATTCCACGCGTAGCGTTTCGACGGTCGCCGCGTCGCGGCATCGAAGGCGCGCTCCGCGCGAGCGGGCGCAGGGGGACGGAAGAAAATGACTCGCCAACGCTTGCTCGTGGTCGCGTCGATTTTGCTCGTGGTCGCGGTCGCGGCATTGCCGCGCGTGTTTGCCGCCGTCGACGCGCATGGGTTCGTAAGAGTGAAGCCGGACGAGCTCAAGTGGACGCTCAGCACGAGCAACACTTCACCCGACATCGCGCTGCTCTATGGCGACCCGCAGAAGGAAGGGTTCTACGTGCTGCGCGCACGCTTCCATCCCGGCGTGATGTCGCGGCCACACACGCATCCCCAGGATCGGCACGTCACGGTGATCTCGGGCACGTGGTGGACCGGCACGGGCACGACGTTCGATCCGGACAAGGCCGTGCCGCTGCCCCCCGGCAGCTACATGCTGCATCCGAAAGGCGAGGCGCACTACGACGGCGCCAAGGACGCCGAGGTGATCGTCGAGATCAAGGGCTTCGGGCCCGCACCGACCGTTCCCGTCGCGCAGTGACCCGCCGTGTCCATTCGAATCGGAGCCGACTCATGACCAGCGACACCCAGCGCCACGAGCTCGAGCCGGTTGCGGGCAACGGCCTGCTGCACCGGCGGCTGTTCCTCACGCAGGGCGCCGCGGCAGGCGCCGCGCTCCTCACGGCGCGCGCGGCGGGCGCCGCGCCGCTCGACGTTCCCGCTTCGATGAAGACGCCGGGCGTGCCGCCGAGCGCCTATGGAGAGCGTTCGCCGCATGAGGCGCGCGTGCAGAGAATCGCGCAGAGTGCCGCGCCGTCGCTCGGCACCGGCTCCTCGCGCACGCCGCTCGAGAGCCTCGAAGGCGTGATCACGCCGAGCTCGCTACATTTCGAGCGCCACCACAACGGCGTCCCGGATCTCGACCCCGCGACACATCAAGTGCTGATCCACGGTCTCGTCGAGCGGCCGCTGCTCTTCAGCATCGACGCGCTATCGCGCTATCCGCTCGTGTCGCGCATCCAGTTCCTCGAGTGCGCGGGCAATAGCGCGGGCAACAACGCGCCCGAGCCGCCGCAGCAATCCGCGGGCGGCATTCACGGCTTGCTCTCGTGCAGCGACTGGACAGGCGTGCCGCTTGCGGTTCTGCTCGACGAGGCGGGGCTCAAGCCCGAGGGGCGCTGGATACTCGCCGAAGGCGCGGATGCGGCGGGCATGAGCCGCAGCGTGCCGATCGCGAAGGCCCTCGACGACGCGATCCTCGCGCTCTATCAGAACGGCGAGCGGCTCCGGCCGTCGAACGGTTATCCGGTGCGCCTGTTCCTGCCGGGCTACGAGGGCAACATGAACGTGAAGTGGCTGCGGCGGATCAAGGTCACCGCCGGGCCCACGATGACGAAGGACGAGACCTCGAAATACTCCGATCTCGGCTTGGACGGGCGCTCGAAGCTGTTCACCTTCCCGATGGACGTGAAGTCCGTGATCACGTCGCCGTCGGGCGGGCAGAAGATGCAGGGCCCAGGTCTCTATCAGATCTCCGGCGTTGCGTGGTCGGGGTTCGGCAAGGTCCGACGCGTCGACGTGTCGGCGGACGGCGGCAAGACGTGGACGCAAGCGGCGCTCACTGAGCCCGTGCTGTCGAAATCGCTCGTGCGGTTTCGGTCGCCGTGGCGCTGGAGCGGGGGGCCGAGCGTGCTGATGAGCCGCGCGGTCGACGAGAGCGGCGCCGTGCAGCCGACGCGTGCCGCGTTGATCGCCGCGCGCGGCACGAATTATCGCTATCACTACAACGCGATCCAGAGCTGGAAAGTGAGCGAAGCAGGAGAGATCGGCAATGTTTACGTCTGAGCGCGGGGCGGCGCGCGCGCTGCTCGCGGGCTTCGTCGCGCTCGGCTGGGTATCGTGCGCTTCGGGGCAGTCCGCGCGCGTGCCCGAGGGGCCGAAGCTCGGGGTGCCCGTGACCGAAGCCGACGCCGCGAGCTGGAACATCAGCGTCGGACCGGATGGCGCCGGGCTGCCTCCGGGCAAAGGCACGGCGGCAACCGGCGCAGCCCTGTATCAAGCCAAGTGCCTCGCGTGCCACGGAGAGAAAGGCGCGGGCAAGCCGAGCGACCAGCTCGTCGGCGGGCAGGGCACGTTGCGCGACGCGAATGCGGTGCGCACGGTCGGCAGCTACTGGCCTTATGCGACGACGCTATTCGATTACATTCGCCGCGCGATGCCGTACGTTGCACCGCAGTCTCTCACGCCCGACGAGCTTTACTCGCTGTCCGCGTACATCTTGTATCTCAACGGCGTGATCGGCGAGAACGACGAGATGAACGCGAGCACCCTTCCGAAAGTGAAGATGCCCAATCGCGACAACTTCGTGTCCGCGTACTCCGAGCCGAAGCACCCGACGCGGTAAGGTCGCGGTGTCGGGTCCCCAAAGCCGAATGCCGAGTACCGAGACACCGCAACTTGCGAAGAGTTGGTCCGCCCTGCTGCTCGTCGGCATCGCGGCGGTCTATTTCGTCGCCGGCAAGGTCGGGCTCGATTTCTTCGGGCTGTTGAACCCGAGCGCGTCCGCAGTTTGGCCGCCGACCGGCGTCGCGATCGCGAGCCTGCTCCTCTTCGGCTACCGCGCCGCGGGCGCCGTGTTCGTGGGTGCCTTTCTCGTTAACTACACGACCGCGGGCGGGATGCTCGCGTCGCTCGGCATCGCGTTCGGGAACACGCTCGAAGGAGTCGTCGCCGCGTATCTCGTGACACGATTTGCGCACGGCTCGGCGGCGTTCGAGCGCGCTCGAGATCTCGCCAAATACGCGGCGCTCGCCGCGGTTTTCAGCACGGCGCTGAGTGCCACGATCGGTGTCAGCATTCTGCTAGCCGCGGGTCTTGCGGCACCGGGCAGCTTCGTCGGCGTGTGGCTCACTTGGTGGCTGGGCGACGCCGGTGGCGCCATTCTCGTCGCGCCGCTGATCTTGCTGTGGTTTCGCGACCGGCGCTTCGTGTTCTCGGCCGCGCGGGGTGCGGAGCTCGTGTTGCTGTTCGTGACCGTGATGGGTGTGACGGCGCTGCTCTTCTTTCAGGCGCAGCTCGAACGCTATCCGCTTGCCTTCCTCTGCATGCCGCTGCTCGTATGGGCCGCATTTCGCTTTCGCTCGCGCGACGTCGTTACCGCGGCCGCCTGCATGTCGACGATCGCCACGTGGGCGACAGTGACCCACCATGGGTCGTTCGTGATGTCGAACCCGAACGAGTCGCTGATCGTGCTCCAGGCGTTCACCGCGCTATTCACGCTGACAGCGCTGATGATGTCCACCCTCGTGCAAGAGCGGCTCGCGCTGCTCGAGCGCGAGCGAGCCGCGCTCGCCGAGGCCGAGGCGGCGCTGCGCTCGAGCGACACGTTCCTCGCGATGCTGAGCCACGAGCTTCGCAATCCGCTGAGCGCCATAGTGGCCGCCGGCGCCGCGCTCGAACAGCAGGGCATGGCGCCCAACTGGAATGTGCGTGCCGGACAGATCATTCGTCGTCAGACGGCTGTATTGAGGCGGCTCATCGACGATTTGCTCGATGTTGCGAAGATCACGGGCGGCAAGCTCACGCTCGAGCGCCGGCCGCTAGAGCTCGCGAACCTCGTCTCGACAACGGTTCACTCGCTCGTGGATTTCGACCGTCGCAAGCATCCGGCGATCGAGCTTCAGCTTGACAACGTATGGGTCGACGGCGATGCCGAACGACTCCAGCAAGTGGTCAACAACTTGATCAGCAACGCGATCAAGTTCACTCCGTCGTCGGGGCATGTCCGAGTTCGGACGTTCGCCGAAGGCCGTGAAGCCGTTCTTGTCGTCGAGGATTCCGGCATGGGCATCGCCCCGGACGTGTTGCCGCGGGTGTTCGATCTCTTTCAGCAAGGGGTCCAAGGTCGTGACCGAGCGCGCGGCGGGCTCGGCGTCGGTCTTACCATCGTGCGGCGAATCGTCGAGATGCACGGCGGGTCGATCGAGGCTCGCAGCGAGGGCGAAGGGCGCGGCAGCGTGCTCACTGCGCGCTTGCCGAGCGCGCCGGTGCCCGGCACTGCAGCGATGCCACGCGCCGTCTCTGAGCGTGCTGCCGCCGCTCAACGCATTCTCCTGATCGAGGACAACGCAGACGCGCGCGAGTCGCTGCGGATGGTGCTCGAGAACGCGGGCCACGATCTGCTCGAGGCCGTGGACGGCGAGACTGGCGTCGAGCGCGCGATCTCTCAGCGCCCACGGCTCGCGCTCGTCGACATCGGCTTGCCCGGCATCGACGGTTGCGAGGTCGCGAAGCGGATTCGATCCGTCGATCCATCGATCCGGCTCGTCGCATTGACCGGCTACGGCCGTGACGAGGACCTCGCCGCTTCGCGAGCAGCGGGCTTCGACGCGCACCTCGTCAAGCCCGTGAGCGTCGAGCAGCTCGGCTCGCTGATCAAGGAACTATTGGGATAACGCGGGTCGCCCCGACGGCGCGAGCGCCGCGCACAGATCGCTTTTCGTGACCGCGCGCCGATCGCGCAGCGCGCCCTCGAGAATTCCGCGCCAACCGTCGAGCGTCTCCGCGTAGCGTGCGTCGATCGGATGCAGCGCGATCCGCAGCGCCGGCGCGCTGCGGAGCCGCTCGAGCTGCCAGCCGTTCCAGCGCAGTGACGCGGCACGGCGGAGGCTGGAGCGCGCGCTGAATCCGAGGCATGGCACCGCGAAGCGTGTGTCGGCGGGCAGCGCCGCGATCGTGCGCAGCGTCGTCGTGTAGCGAAACCCGTAGTCGGCGAGCACGGACCGAGCCGCGTCGCTGATCTGCCAGGCAGGGGGGACGAATCCCGCCGCTTCCCAGCCGCAGTCGCGCAGCATCGCGAGCCCGCGCTCGATGCGCGCGCGCGCCTCGGCCGCACCGAGCGCGGCGAACTCGGCTTCACCATCGGTGAGAAAGCGCCGCGCGAAGAACGCGCGCAGCGTCGGCGATCGACCGCCGTCGTCGAGGTGCGAGAGGCCATGCAATGCGAGCTCGGCGCCACGTTCGAGCGCACGGTCGATTGCGTCGCGCCATCCGGACGACGCGACGATAGGCGCGCGGCGATGGAAATCAGGCACGACGAGCAGCGTGATCCGGGCGTCGGCGTGGACGCTGCGCACGAGCGCGAGCAAGCGCTCGCATTCGGGCCACGTCGCCGGCGAGACGTCGTGCAGCCCGATTGCGGCGAGCCGAGGACCCGCCTCAGTGCTCCGCGTGCGCAAGTGGCACCCGCGCGTCGATCTTTTTACCCGCGAGGCGCCCGTAGTGCTGCACGAGCCTGGAGAACGCCATGTTCCACGAGTACGAGCCGAGCACGCGGGCTCGGGCGGCGGCGCCGACGCGAGTGAGGTCGCGTGCGAACAATGCGTCGATCGCGGCCGCCATCTCGGCCACGTCCGGGCGCGCGGCCCGCTCGCCGACCGAATCGGTGACCAGCTCTCCCGTGCCGCCGACGCCGACGGCTGCGACGGGCAAGCCGCAGGCCATCCCTTCGATCACGATGAGCCCGAAAGTCTCCTGATCGCCTGCGTGCACGAGCGCGTCGCAGCTCGCGAGCACGCGCGCGAGCTTGCCGGCATCGCCCTCGTACGGAAGCTGCGTCACACGCGGCGACGGCCGCGCGAGACGATCGGCGCCGACCATCAGCAGGTGATAGGGATCGCCGAGCTTGTCGACCGCACCCGTGAGGACATGCAGGTTCTTCTCGCGCGCGAAGCGGCCCGCATACACGAGTAGACGCGTTTCCTCGGCGACGCCGATCGAGCGCCGGAAATTCGGGTCCCTATGTTTCGGAGTGAAAACGTCGATGTCGACGCCGAGCGGTTGCTGCGCGGTGTTATGAACGCCCCAGCTCTCGAGCTTGTCGCGGACCGTCGCGCTCGGTGCGAGCACGAGATCGTAGCCGGCATACAAGTTCCGCAAGTAAGCGCGCGCGATGGGGCCAATCCACGAGCCGACGCGCTGCTTCAGCATTCGCGGCAGATCGGAATGACAGAAAGCGACGACCGGGATGCGGAGTCGCTTCGCAGCAGCGCGCGCCGCGAAACCCACCACGTAAGGGTCGCCTGCCTCGATGAGATCGGGAGCGAGCGCCACTAGCGCATCGCGCCAGCGTGGGACGCTGAGCGGGAAGCGATAGCCGCCGGCGAGTGGAATGGACGGTCCGCCGCACGTCCGCACGTCCGAGAATCCGGGAAGCGGTCCCGGCACGAGCAGCGTGTGCCGGACGGGCGCGGCGAATTTGCCGAGCCATGCGTGCTTTGCGAGCAGGTACTTCTTGACGCCGCCGCCGCGTTGGCAAAAGAACATCGTCGTGTCGAGAAGGTGCATCTAGCGAGCTCGCCCAGCACCGATTAAACGCAGCGCCCAAATAGACCGCTATCCGCCATCCGGCTTACGGGCGACGAGCCGTAGCGTCAGCCCGACGTCGACCAAACGATCGCGCGAACGTTTACGCTCCGACGAGTTTGCCGCGGAACACGAAGTACACAGCGCCGAGGATGCAGATCGCGGCCCACAAATAGTCGAGCTTCAGCGGCTCCTTCAAATAGAAGACCGCGAACGGCACGAACACGCTGAGCGTGATGACTTCTTGCATGAGCTTCAGCTGCCCGACCGTGAGCACGGTGTAGCCGATGCGATTCCCGGGCACTTGCAGCATGTACTCGAAGAATGCGATGCCCCAGCTCACGAGCGCGGCGACGATCCAAGGGCGCTGGCTGAGCTCTTTGAGGTGCGCGTACCACGCGAACGTCATGAAGACGTTGCTCAGCGAAAGAAGTAGAACGGTGAAGCCGATGTTGCGCATGGCGGTCGGTCGGTGACGGGCCCGCGCGCGAGTATCGCACGGTACGCCCATGCGGGCGGACCGCACGCGCTATTGCGAGCGGCCGCGGGCGCGGCTCTCGCAGAGCGAGAAACGAAAGCGGCGGCCGTGCGGGCCGCCGCTCTTGCGCGCTGTCTTAGTAGCGCGGCCGCTGAGGACGATCCTCGCGCGGCTTCGCTTCGTTGACCTTCACGTTGCGGCCGCCGATCGGCTGCCCGTTGAGCGATTGAATCGCTTTCGCAGCAGCGCCGGAGTCCGGCATCTCGACGAAGCCGAATCCCTTGGACTGGCCCGAGAACTTATCCGTAACGACGGTGGCCGAAGACACTTCCCCGAATGCGGCGAACGCCGTCTCGAGCTGCTCGTCGGTCACGCTATAGGCCAGATTGCCAACATAGATCTTCATAAACTTACTTGGTCCTTAGACGATCGGATCGATGGAAAAACGCTCGCCGCGCGGCTCGATCCACGGATCGCGCGACGATTCATTGCCCGGACGGGCAAAAGCGATGAAATTCTTCAGGGTGTGAAACATGCCGCGCGGTCGTTCCGAAAAGGTCGGAGGGTTGATCTGATGCGGGACCGGTTGGCGGAGTGTTGTCGGAAATGTGGCGTCTAGAGACGCTCGAAGGGGGCGCAAGATACCAGATGCCTTTACAAATTGCCAGGATCGAGACGATCTTCACATTTCGGGCTACGCTTGAGCCATGACTCAGGCACCCCAGGAGCGGCCGCAGGGCAACTCGTTCAAGCCCTTGCGCGGCCTCGTGCCGTACCTGCTGCCGCATTGGGCGCTGCTCGCCGCGGCGCTCGCCGCGCTGCTGATAGCCGCGGGCGCGCAGCTCGCGTTGCCGATCGCTTTACGCTTTTTGATCGATCAGGGCCTCGCTGTCCGCGACGCCGCGACGATCAATACCTATTTCATCGCGTTCCTCGCGGCCGCGCTCGCGTTCGGAACGTTCGCGGCGCTGCGTTTCTATATGGTGTCGTGGCTCGGCGAGCGGGTCGTCGCCGACATTCGCAACGCGGTCTACGCGCGGGTGATCCGCATGGACCCGACTTTCTTCGAGGTGACGCGCACCGGCGAGGTGTTGTCGCGGCTCACCGCGGACACGACGCTCGTGCAGTCGATAGCCGGCTACGGCATCTCGATCACGTTGCGCTCGATCATCTCTTTGTTCGGGTCTCTCGTGCTGCTCGTCGCGACGAGCTTGCGCCTCACGCTGATCATCCTGATGGTGATGCCGTTCATCGTAGCGCCGCTCCTCATGCTAGGCCGGCGCCTGCGGCGACTCTCGCGAGACGCGCAGGATCGCCTCGCCGACGCGAGCGCGCTCGCGGCCGAGACCATCAATGCAGTCCAAACCGTGCAAGCATTCACGCTCGAGGAGCTGCATACGCAGCGTTTCCGCGACGCAGTGCAGCGCTCGTTCGTCGTCGCGGTGCGGCGGATCAAGATCCGCGGCGTGCTGACCGCGCTCGCGACGACGCTCGTATTCAGCGGCATCACGTTCGTGCTCTGGATCGGCGCGCACCAAGTGCTCGCGGGAACCCTCACGTTCGGCGAGCTATCGCAGTTCCTTCTCTACGCGGGCTACATGGGCGTCTCGGCTGCGGCCTTGAGCGAGATGTGGGGCGACGTGCAGCGTGCGGCGGGCGCGATGGAACGACTTGTCGAGCTCGAGCACGCTCCGGCGACGATTCAGGCGCCGGCGTTGCCGGTCGAGCTGCCGCGTCCCCATCGCGGCCGGATTCAATTCGACAATGTGACGTTCCGCTATCCGTCGCGGCCGGAGTCGAAGGCGCTCGATGACTTGAGGATCACGATCGAGCCCGGCGAGACGATCGCTTTCGTCGGTCCTTCCGGCGCGGGCAAGAGCACGACGTTTCAGTTGCTGCTGCGCTTCTACGATCCCGAGTCGGGCCGCGTGCTGCTCGACGGCGTCGACATCGCACACGCGCGGCCCGAGGACGTGCGCCGCATGATCGGGCTCGTGCCGCAGGACACGGTGTTGTTCGGCGCGACGGCGCGCGAGAACATCCGCTACGGCCGACCCGGAGCGAGCGACGACGAAATCGAGGCGGCGGCGACCGCGGCCGGCGCGGACGAGTTCCTGCGCGAGCTGCCGCAAGGCTACGAGACGTTCCTCGGCGAGCGCGGCCTGCGGCTCTCCGGAGGGCAGCGCCAGCGCATCGCGATCGCGCGCGCGATCTTGAAAGATCCGCCGATCCTCTTGCTCGACGAGGCGACGAGCTCGCTCGACGCGCACAGCGAGCTGCTCGTGCAGCAGGCGCTCGAGCGGCTCATGCAGCAGCGCACGACGATCATCATCGCGCACCGGCTCGCGACCGTGCTCAAGGCGAACAGGATCGTCGTGATGAATTACGGCCGCGTGGTCGCCACCGGCACGCACGCGCAGCTGCTGCAGAGCAGTCCGCTCTACGCGCGGCTCGCGGAGCTGCAATTCGGCGCCGCCAGCGCGGCGCTCGACGAAGGCACGCATGCGACTGTGGTCGGTTGAGGGAAATCGCCAGCGGCTCGACGGCGGCGCGATGTACGGCAACGCGCCGCGCGCGCTGTGGGAGAAATGGACGCCGCCCGACGCGCAGAACCGGATCGAGTTCGCGTGCCGTTGCTTGCTCGCGCGCGACCTCGACGGCAAGACCGTCCTGCTCGAGACAGGGATCGGCGCGTTCTTCGAGCCGAAGCTTCGCAGCCGGTACGGGGTGCATGAGGACGAGCACGTGCTGCTGCGCTCGCTCGCGGCGCTCGGCGTCACACACGAGGACGTCGACGTCGTCGTGCTGAGCCATTTGCACTTCGATCACGCGGGCGGTCTGCTCGCAGCGTTCGAGGACGGCCGTCCGCCGCGGTTGTTGTTTCCGAACGCGCGCTTCGTCGTCGGCCGGCGCGCGTGGGAGCGCGCGCTTAAGCCCCATCCGCGCGACCGCGCGTCGTTCATCGCTGCGCTGCCGGCGCTGCTCGAGCAGAGTGGACGGCTCGAGCTCGTCGACGGGGAGCGCGCCGCGTCGCTCGGCGACAACGTCAGGTTCGAGTACACGGACGGCCACACGCCGGGCCTCGCGCATGCCGAGATCGGCGGCGACGGCGGGGTCGCGTTCTGCTCCGACCTGATCCCGGGCCGGCCATGGGTCCACTTGCCCGTGACGATGGGCTACGACCGTGCGCCGGAGCTGTTGATCGACGAAAAGCGCGCATTTCTCGAGGACAAGCTCTCGCGCGGCGTGCGACTGTTCTTCACGCACGACACTGGTTGTGCGCTGGCCGCCGTGGTGCGCGATGCCAAGGGCAAATTCGGCACCGTCGACGAGTTGGCGGAACTTGCCGGCGTGACGGTCTGACATGGCCCGGCGCAGACGGAAATCGCCGATTCGCCTCGTCGCGGGCACGATTGCACTGGCCGCGCTGGCC
>Ga0070671_100003373_pt1 | contig 12456 bp, 10 predicted proteins | sample KBSS73metaG_FD_65341 | JGI IMG/M metagenome (GOLD analysis project Ga0070671, IMG submission 65341) | Switchgrass rhizosphere microbial communities from Kellogg Biological Station, Michigan, USA - KBS S7-3 metaG | ecosystem: Host-associated > Plants > Roots > Rhizosphere > Soil ...
GAATGAACGACGTCGCTCGGCTTCCACTCCAGGGTGCCTGTTATGCCGTCGCGAATATCGCGCGCGTTCGAGGCACGGATTTCGTCGCCCATGAGGGTCTGGGCCCCGTTGTCCTCGCCGTAGAACCAATTCTTGGTTTCATTGATGTGGCTGGGTGCATTGAGGTGGGCATAGCTCATCATCCAGCCGAGCGTGCCGTCGTCGTTCTGGTCGATGTAGCTGACGCTTCCCCGCCAGCCATATTTGGAGAAGTCGTCGTTGCGGCCGCCGCCCTGATCCAGCTGACCGCGCAGGTTTACCGCGATGGCGCGCTTGCCATATTCGAGCGGCCGAATGGTCCGGAGGTCGACAGTGCCGGCAAGTCCCATGCCCGAAATGCTCGCGTCGGGCGACTTGTAGACCACCACCGAGCCCATCAACTCGGAGGGATATTGGTCGAATTCGACGGCTCGGTTGAAGCCCGAGCTGGCCTGCTGGCGTCCGTTCAGAAGAACGGTCGTAAAGTCGGGCGAGAAGCCGCGGATAGACACGATCTCCGCACGGCCCTTGACGCGTTGCGCGGTAATGCCCGGTAGGCGAGCGATTGATTCGGCGATCGAGTTGTCGGGGAGTTTGCCGATTTCCTCGGCAGATACGGCTTCTACAACGCTGCGCTCCCGACGCTTGATCGCAATCGAGTCCTGAAGACTCCGGCGAAAGCCGGTCACGACGATCGCGCCTTCCTCTGCTGGAGGTTGCGCATTCACGTCGCCGGGCGCAGCAGAAGCGGCCTCAGCGGCCGCCTGATCAGCCTCTTGCTTTGCCTTCTTCGCTTCCGCCTCTGCCCGCTTCGCTGCATCTGAGGCCTGCTGCGCGTCGGTGGCCGTCTGCTGTTCGGCGGTCGTCGAAGTGTCCTGAGCAAACGCGTTAGTGGGTGTTGCCGCGAGCAAGAGCGACGTCCCGGCCAGCAATAAGGCGCGGCGAGTCTTCAGCGACGAATTGACCAAAACTGTTCTCCCCTGTTGCGGGCGTCCCCGCAACGCACTCATCCCCGCGCCCACCCTCTGGATGGAAGCGCTTCCATTTTGGTGCGGCAAAGGCCCGCGCAAGTCAAGAAGGCTAGTGTTGCGCCGGAGCCGCAGTGGACTCGCGAACGACCAAATAATGGGGCAGCGGCCTGAACTCGATGCCCTCGTCTGCGAGTTGCTCGACCAGGATGCGCACTGCGCGTTCGGCTATTTCCTTGATAGGCTGCCGGACGGTCGTCAGCGGAGGCCAGACGATCTCGGACACCGGTGTATCATCGAAGCCAGTAACCGAGATGTCGGAAGGAATATCCAACCCTGCGCGATGCAATGCCAGCATCGCTCCCGCCGCCATGTCGTCATTCGCGCAAGCAAGGGCGCTCACCCTAACCCCCTCGCCAAGCATTTGTTCGGCAGCTTCCACGCCGGACTTGAACGTGAAGTCTCCGGTGGCAGTCCAAGGCGGATCGTCGATGCCGGCATAGCGCATGGCGTCGACGAATCCGTCGTATCGGAGGGCCGCGGCCATGTGGTCCCGCGGCCCTTTCACGAACCCGATATGGCGATGCCCGATCGACGTTAGGAACTCTCCAATCGCACGGCCACCTGCGCGTTCGTCCATGCCCGATGAAGGAACTACGGAGCGGCCCTGCTCGCCCGCCGACACCGCAACCACGCGAACCCCGGTTCGCTTCATCGCCCGAAGCAGATCGACATCGTCGGACAATGGCGGCGGTAATATGATCCCCGCCGGCCGCTCCCGCTCAACGAGTGACGAAAGCAGACGCTTGCGATCTGCGCTGGCGGGGTCGACGGCGCGAGTGACGAGGTCGAAGCCGAGCACAGAGCAAGCCCGCAACGCGCCAAGTTCAAGACCCGAATGGTAGTAGCTATTCGGCTCCCGATCCGGCTCATGGGAATGGACCAGTAAGATTGTTCGCCCACTTCCGCTGGCAAGCGCTCTGGCCTGCTGATTAACCGAATAGCCGAGCGCCTCGACTGCTTGCCGAACCTTGTCGCGGGTCTCCGGCCGCACATTCGCGCCATTGTTGAGCACTCGCGAAACGGTGACGCGTGCGACCCCGGCCGCCTTGGCAACATCGTCGATTGTCGAGTTACGTTTCGTCACGCGCGCAAGTTGGCAAGCGTTTCATGGCTTCGCAACGGCTGTTGAACTTGCTTGCCAGCAATGGAAGCGCGCCACTAACAAACGAAAGATGGAAGCGCTTTCATTTAAAGGTCCGGCGTTGCGATTCTGTCGCCTGTTAAATTTCCTGCTGCTCTGCTCGCCGACCGCGGCTCTCGCGCATCCGGCACTCATTCCGATGCCGACGTCGGTGGAATGGAAAGATGGAAAGGTCGCGATCAGCGGCGATACGGTCGTTGAAGGTTCCGGCAAAACCGCATCGACTGCCGCCCAATTGGCGCAGGAACTCGGCCTGAAGCAGGGGGGACGCGGCCCTTCCCAAATCCGGCTTTCGCTTGTTCCGGCCAGCAAGGTCGCGAGCCCCGAGGGCTATCATCTACGCGCCGCCGGAAATGAAGTGCTGATCGAAGCATCGGACGTGCGCGGGCTGTTCTATGGGGCACAAACGCTCCGGCAACTCGTCATCGCAGACAGGGCTTCGCGCAGTGTTGCAAATGTAGAGATCCAAGACGCGCCGCGCTTCCGCTGGCGTGGACTGCTGGTCGATCTCGGGCGTCATTTCTTCGGCAAGCAGACGCTGTTCAAGATCATCGACGAGATGGCCGCGTACAAGCTCAACGTCCTCAAGCTCCATTTGACCGACTATGAGGGATGGCGCTTGGAAATCCCCGCCTATCCCAAGCTGACGCAGGTCGGCTCACTGGTCGACGGCAAGCCGCAGTATCTCTCGACAGCCGACGTGAGCGAAATCGTCCAATATGCGGCGGACCGGCACATCATTGTCGTGCCCGAGATTGAGATGCCCGGCCACGCCGGCGCCGCGGCCCGATCCTATCCGGAATTTTTCAACCCCGACAGAAGCGCATTCAACCCGGCAAACCCGAAGACTTACGACTTCATCCGCGGCGTCCTAACCGAGGTCGCGCGCCTGTTTCCCGGGCCTTACCTCGACTTCGCCGGTGACGAGGTCGGTGAGGAAATGTGGAAGGGAATGGCGGACGTTGACCGGCTTAAGGCCGAGAAAGGTCTAAAAACGAATCAGGACATACAAGCTTATTTTGGGCGAGAGGTCGTCAGGATCATCGAAAGCCTCGGCAAGCGGCCGATGGCATGGGACGAGCAAGTGGAAGCTCACGCGCCCGAGAGCGTTGTCATCCAGTGGTGGCGCAGGGACAGGCCGGATATCCTCAAGACGGCCGCACAAAGAGGGCACGAACTCGTGATTTCACCCGCCGACCAGCTCTACTTCGACTACCACCAGGGGGAAGGCGAGCCGGGCGCGCCCTGGGAAGGGAATAAGGGCGGTCCGCAGTCGATCAGCAAGATGCTGGCGTGGGAACCCGTGCCCGAAGGATTTACGCCCGAAGAGTCCGCGCGCGTCATCGGTATCGAGGCGTGCGTGTGGACGGAGTTCATCGAAACGGAGCGCTATCTGCAGTTCATGACTTTCCCCCGCATGCTGGCGCTCGCGGAGATCGCGTGGCGGCCGAAAGGACCGCGGGACGAGCCAGAGTTTTCGAAGCGCCTCGAGCCGCACATCGAAGTGCTCCGCGCCAAAGGCATCAACGCCCGTCGGGGCGAATGGGACGCTTATGAGTTCATCACGAACTGACGCACTCCCCCGGATCGCCGAGTGGACAACGCCGACCCCGGAGCAATTCCGAGCCGAGATCCTTCCGGGCGGGCAACCCGCCGTGCTGCGTGGAGTCGCACTCGACTGGCCACTTGTTATCGCCGCGCGGCACGGTGTGCACGATGCCATGTCATTTCTGGAGAGGATCGCCAATTCTAGCCTCGCCATTGTTCTCCGGACGGACCCGGCACAGGAAGGCCGGTTCCACTATGGGAAGGACGTTCAATCGTTCAACTTCATCCGCGGGGAAGGCAATATTGCCGGGATTATCGCGGGGCTTCGTGAGCAGGAGAAGAGCTACCGGCCATTTGCGATCGCAGCCCAGAGCATGGACGCAGAACGCTTCTTTCCGGGATTCACCCAGGCTCATCCAATGCCGCTGGTCCCCCCCTCGGCGGGGCCGCGCGTGTGGATCGGCAATGCGGCGAAAGTGGCGACGCACCACGATCCAATCGATAATGTCGCCGTTGTCGCAGCGGGCCGACGGCGCTTCACGCTCTTCCCTCCGTCCGCGGAAGCCGATCTTTACATGGGACCTCATGATCCGACGCCTGCGGGCGCGCGGATCAGCATGGTGCATGTGACGGCCCCGGATTTCGAACGGTTCCCGCGGTTCGCTGCAGCTTTGGAGGTCGCGCAGAAAGCCGAGCTTTCGCCCGGCGACGCGATCTTCATTCCACGCGACTGGTACCATCACGTCGAGGCGCTCGATCGCTTCAATGTGCTGGTCAATTATTGGTGGGACTCGTGCAGGGACACAGCAGGGGCGTAACGGGGGGATTGTTGATGAGTAAGGGAATTGCGTTCGCGGCCTCTGTAGCGCTGCTGTGTTGCATGCCGGTCCAGGCGGCTCAGCCAAGTGCGTCGCCGGACAGGCCCTGGCTCAACCCGATGCTTTCTCCGGATGTTCGCGCCGAAGCCGCCGTCGCAGCCATGACACTGGATGAAAAGCTCCGGCTCATCTTCGGTTATTCCGACCAGGCCTTGACCGAGGTCTCGAAGGTCCCAAACGACATCGTCTCGCCCGACCTCAAGGCCTATGTCGTCTCGCACCTTGTCAAAGGCTCCGCCGGCTTTGTGCCGGGCGTTCCTCGCCTCGGAATTCCTGACCAGACCCAGACCGACGCATCGCTCGGCGTTCGCAACAGCTTCATTCCAAGCACGGCCCTGCCCTCCTCTTTGGCGACGGCAGCCAGCTTCGATCCGGAGGTTGTTCGCGCAGGCGGGGCGATGATCGGTGCGGAAGCTCGCGCTACCGGTCACAACACGATGCTCTCCGGAGGCATAAACCTTGCCCGTGAGCCCAGGAACGGTCGCAACTTCGAATATGTGGGCGAAGATCCGCTGCTCGCCGGCACGATGGCGGCAGCATTGATCGAAGGCATTCAGTCCAACCACATCATCTCGACCATCAAGCATTATGCAGTGAACGATCAGGAGACGCTCCGCACAACGCTTGACGTAACGATCTCCGCGGCCGCGATGCGGCAATCCGACTTGCTCGCGTTCGAGCTCGCGATCGAGAAGAGCTCCCCCGGTTCGGTGATGTGTTCCTACAACCTGATCAACGGCCGCTGGGGCTGCGAGAACGACTATCTGCTCAACAAAGTCCTCAAACATGACTGGGGTTACAGGGGCTTCGTGATGAGCGATTGGGGCGCTGTCCATTCGACCGTCGATGCTGCCAACGGTGGGCTAGATCAGTTCACGGGCTTCTGCTGCAAGGAAGACAAGCCGTGGTTCGCGCCGCCGGCAATGAAGGCCGCGCTGCAATCGGGAGCGATCTCCCAGAGCCGGCTCGACGACATGGTGAAGCGGATCTTGTGGGCGATGTTCGCCAAGGGACCCGTCGATCACCCGGTCAAGGTCACGTCGATCGATTACGCGGCCAACGCTACGGTGTCTCAGAAGGCGGCGGAGCAGTCTCTGGTCTTGCTGAAGAACGAGGGCGACCTGCTTCCACTGCACGGCGTGAAGTCGATCGCCGTGATCGGCGGCCATGCGGACCGAGGCGTGCTCGCCGGCGCAGGCTCGTCGGATGTGACGCCGCCGGGCGGCGACAGGAAGATCGGTGGGCATAGCTATTTGCCGTCGCCGCCGCTCGACGCTCTGAGGCGCGAGTTGCCCAAGGCGAAGATCGCGTTCGATCCCGGCGCGGACCATGCCGCGGCCGCGGCGCTGGCCGCGCGATCTGACGTGGCCATCGTGTTCGTCACCCGCCACAACAGCGAAGGTTCCGAAGCCAGCTTGACGATGGTCGACAATCAGGACGACCTCGTCGCCGCGGTTGCCAGAGCGAATCCGAAGACCGTTGTCGTGGCCGAGACTGGCGGTGCAATCTACATGCCGTGGCTCAACCAGGTCCCGGCGATCCTCGAAGCCTTCTATCCCGGCATTCGCGGTGGCCAGGCGATCGCGCGGATCCTGACCGGCAAGGTCAACCCGTCGGGCCATCTGCCGATCAGTTTCCCAGCGTCTCCCGACCAGCTTGCGCGACCGAACATTGCCGGCCTTGGCGAGCCGGACGGAACGCCGGCCGAAGTGCTCTACGATGAAGGCGCTGCGATCGGATACAAGTGGTACGATCTGAAGGGCTACAAGCCGCTGTTCTGGTTCGGCCACGGGCTTAGCTACACACGGTTCGCGCTATCCGGCCTCACCGCCCAACCCCACGGCCAGGGGATCGAGGTCAGCTTCTCAATCCGCAACACCGGCAAGCGCGCCGGCAAGGGCGTCGGCCAAATATATGTCGCGCCCGCGGATTGGGCGAAGGCAGGATGGGAAGCGCCCAAGCGCTTGGGGGGCTTCGCCAAGGTGGATCTAAAACCCGGGAAGACGACCCGTGTTGAGCTTACCGTCGATCCGCGTTTGCTCGCCACCTACGAGGCGGCAAACAACAATTGGCACATCAAGGCAGGTGACTATCGACTGCTCTTGGGCGATGCCGCTGACGCCGAGATGCAAAGCGTGGTAGTGACCCTGCCCGACAAACGCTGGAGTGCTTCGGTTGCTGGCGACTGAAAACCTTCGACGCATCCGCGACATCGGACCAGCACTATTGCTGCTGACTTCATCCTTAGCGGGCTGCACGCAGTCGAACGTGTCCGCCGATACTGCCTTGAATCGAGAGCTGGGAGTTCGCACCGCCGGTGCGCCGCAGGCATGCATTCCGAATTCATCCAACGGCTCTCTGCACGGGGTTGATTCCAGCACGCTGGTCTATCGGTCCGGAACGACCATTTACATCAATCACCCGACGGCGCCCTGCTCGGGAGTCGCACCGTTCAGCACACTCATCGTCGAAGCTCAATCGGGCCACTTTTGCCGAGGAGATCGAGCCCGGGCGCTCGAATTGGGAGCTACGATCCCGGGCCCGGTCTGCATCCTCGGCGATTGGGTAGCCTACCGAAAGCCTTAGGTCGCCGACTGCATGCCTGATTCATTCATCGGGGCCGCAATGCGGCTCATAATCGCAATCGTTCTCGGGTTTGCCTTATGCTCGTCAGCCGCCGCTTCTCATCTGGTAACGGGCAATGGATTCGGATTCGCCGTCGTCGCGCCGGAGAGCGGAATGGCGACAAGGTTCTACTCCCACCCATACAATTTCCTTCGGTCCGACCCCGCCAATCCCCTGAGCGAAGGGCTAGAGACGCCGAACTTCATCAAGTCGTTGAGCCTCGAAAAGCCAGGACAGGCGACAGCAGACTACGTCGCGGACACGCAAGTCGTCCGGATGCGCGCGGGCGACCACACCGGCACGTTCTTCATGCCGTTCGGACTGGAGCGCCCGGCTCTGATCATTAATTCCGACGGCGGGAGGTGGCACGTCGAATGGAGCAAGCCGGTCCGCTCGCAGCGCAACCTCCCCAACGGAGCCAAGCTGCTGCAATTCGAGGCGATCGACGAGCCGCTGTTGCTGATCCCGCTTGGCGCCGTGCAAAAAACATCTGCCGGCCAACCACTGGTGGCGAGCCCGGCATGGGCGCTCATCGCTCTCGATAAAGAGAGCGAGGCCCTGCCGGCCGTTCGCGATCTCGTACGCTGGCGCGCGGGACTACCGGCTCCAGCGCTGGTCAGTCGCGAGCTCAGACAGTTCGAGCGATGGCGCGCAAAGCCCCTTGTGAGCTTTGCGAATGAGAAAGAACGTCATTTGTGGCGGCAAAGCGAGACGATGCTGCGAATCGCGCAGAGCCGCGAGCCGAACCGTGCGGATCGCCACGGCAGTGGGCTCATCGTCGCTGCTTTACCCGACGTCTATTCAACCCCCTGGGTGCGCGACATGGCCTGGTCGACCGTGGCGTTGGCCAGGATGGGCCACCGCGCAGAGGCTCGCGCGGCCCTTCTCGCTTACTTCAACGCACGGCCCACCGGCAAAATGCGGTGGCAAGTGAACGGAGCCGACTACCAGATCTCCGTCGTGCGCTATTTCGGCAATGGCGAAGAAGAACCCTTCTTTACCCAAGAGGGAAGCACGAACATCGAATTCGACAATTGGGGCGAAGTGCTCTGGGCGCTGGGTGAATATCTCAGCAGGTACGACGATGCGGCGCTGCTCAAGACCGCCACCTATCGCGGCTCGCTCTACGAGAGTGCGCGCGATTTCATCGTGAAGCCGCTTCTCGCCAACACCGAGCAGCACGGGGGCGGCAGGATTGTCGCCGCCGACACCTCCATTTGGGAAGAGCGGCAGAAGGACGCGAAGCATTTTGCCTTCTCGACCGCGATGGCGATTGTCGGGCTGCGCGAGTTCGCACAAGTCGCGCTCCTCGCCGGCGATCAGGCGGCCCATGCCCAAGCGCTTAGTCAGGTTGCGGAACTCGAAAGGGGCTTCGCCACAGCGTTCATTCGAGGCGGCAAGCTGCGTGGCACGCTTGAGGATGGAATCAAGAACGACATCGACGGAGCGCTGATCCCCATCATCAATTTCGGCGTCGTCCGCGACGAGAATGTCATCCGCGACACCGTGAACCGGATGGAGATGCTGAAGGTCGCGTCAGGCGGCTACCGGCGAGTGCGGGGAACCTACACCGATCCGAAAATCTTCGAATATTGGTACGAGCAGGAGGAGTTTCTGTTCGTGGACCTCACGCTCGCAGAGCTTTACCGGCGGCTCGGCCGCACCGGTGAGGCAGACGCAATGTTGCAGCGGATCGTGGACAAGTCAGCGCGTGACCATAACATCATTCCGGAGATGTATGTGGCGGTTCCGTGTGAGCTGTTCCCCGGCAGGATCGGCGATCCGACTGGCGCGATACCCATGGTCGGATACGGCCCCGGGGCCTACGTCCTGCATCTGCTTGAGCGTGAAGCGATCAAGGTCGGTTCAGCGCATCGACCAGGAGCTTTTTGACGCGTGCGACCAGCTCGGGCGTGCGCCGCCCGAGGACGCCCCTCGCCTGCTCCGGGAGATACCCTACTGGATCGCCGTCATCTCCGAAGATGTAATGGTTGAACATGTTCCGCCAGGCCGCCAGCTCGTTCGGCGGCAAGTCCCTCATCGTGATGATCGCGTGATAAAGCGCGTTCAGCGGAGTCAGCAGCGGAGGCTCGGCATCGCGCCACCAGAAATTGATCAATGACCCGAAGTCGTCGAGCGAGAGCACATCGTGCCACCACATGGCCGGAATGTAGAGTGCGTCGCCCGGACCAAGCTTAGCCCGGAGCGCGGTCTTCAGTGCGTCGGCGAAGTTCGGATAGGTCTCGAGGTCTGGCGCATCGATGTCGACGATGCTGGTCGGCTGGCCGGCAAGAGTGAATTCCAGCGGTCCCACATAGAGGTTCTTCAGCTGCTCAGGGGGGAATAAAGTGAACCGCCGCCGGCCCGCCACTACGCATGCGAGATTCTGCGACTGGTCCCAGTGCGTGGCGGTGTGGGTCCGGTTGCCGATCCATAGCGAAATGAGCGTGTCCCGCGCCATGTCCAGCATCGGAACCGGGATATTTCGAATAAGCTCGGGAAGGTGCTTACGGATCGGAATGCCGCCCGCGTAGATTGAGAAAGGCTTCTGATCTCCGCGTTGGCGCAGAAGCAAATCGAGCAGCTGATCGAGCGTTGCCAACTTTCGCTCGAAGTTGAAGCCGCTGAAATCTGCATTGTATTTGAAACGGCCTTCGATCTCTGGCGGCGCAAACCATGCCTGGAACGGTTCGTCCGTCGCGGCGAACCGCAACATATGAGCGAATGGCTCCGGCCCGTCCCTGGCGGCGCGAACGGCCGGCCAGTCATTGACTAGGCCGCGGAACACCGCCGGCTCGCCCTTGGGGACGATCTCGCGCTCGAAACGCGCGCGATCCATGGGCTCATACTCGACGATCGGTCGCATATCGGATGGTTAGCAGGCCAAATGACCGTCCTGAAGCCTTCTGGCCAGTTCTAGCATCTAAGCGGGCTGTTCTGACGTGTAACGGCTCTGAACGAAGGCCACGCGGACCTCAACTATTCCGATCAAGCGAAATTGATTGCGCATCGCTTGACCGATCTGCTGCCACAGAGTCAGCACCCAGCCCATGATCGTGCTTGCTCCGTGCTGTCTGGATGCTCAGTGAGATCGGTTTCTCTCTCGAGCACAGTGATTGAACATTCGCCCCGGTCGCACCTCCACTCAACATTCGAAAATCAGCTCTTTGTCTCGCCTCGCTTTGTAAAGACGATGCGAACGAGCGGGACTTCGCCCTTGCGGGTCAATGCGACCATGTCGAACCGCCGGACCTTACCTTCGAATTTCTCCGTGAAGAGCAAGCGCATCCACGCTCCGTCCCGCTGAGGAACGTTCGCGGACCAGATCATCATCTTGCTCGCGCCGTCCCAGCGGCCATCGTCCATGCGGATTTGTTGATCATTATTGTCGACCCAGATTCCGCTGAAGCGATTCTTCGTGCGGTCGAACCCCCAGACGCCGGTCCCTTCGTACGGCGTTCCGGTCACCGAAAACTCATTGATGATCCACATGCCGCCTGAACGCAGGCGATTGATCTGAATGCCAACAGCCTTCGAGTCCGGCTTCTCAGGATCGCCAGAGGGAAAGGTGACGTCAGCGTCCCAGGTTCCCTCTTCCATGGCCAATATGTCTTTCGCGCTTTCCGGCGAAAGCGGAACCGCCGGACGCGATACGTCCTGGGCTAGCAAAGGTGTGGCCGCCAGCATTGCGGCGCAAGCGACGAGTGCACGCATTTCACCTCCCAAGCATTACTCGCGGCTGCAAAGGTCCGCCGTGGACCGGCCCTTATTCGCCAGGATCCCAAAACAGCAACAACGCGACGCCTGCCATCAGCACTGCACGACGCTCCGGACCGGGCTCACGCGGCAGATAAACGGTTTTTCGACCGGCGAGGTCGACTGCGCCGACCTCCCTGCCGGACATGCTGAAAATATAGCCCAGCGGTTGCCCCGAACGGACGCGGTTCTCCCGAAACTGATGCACAGCCTTGACGGTCATCGTCGTTCCGTCGATCCGCAGCTCACCGGCTCGAGTCACTCCGGCAAGAGCTCCTTTGCCACTGGGCACTTCCGCGAGGACGAGAGGGCCGTCGATCCGATCGTTGAGCCGAAAGGCGCAGGTGTAGGTAAGCCGCTTTTCACTGAATGTGGCCACACCCCAGTCGAGCTGGCCTTCATCGAAGTTGCAGTCGCCGGAGGCGGTGCCGCTAAAATCAGGACCGATCGCCTCAAAGTGTGCGCCACCGATATTGCGCTGATGAAGGTCATCGATTTTGACGTGATCTGCGCTTCGGCTGAAACGGCCTTGCGATTGCCCGACGCGGAAAGTCCCCTTGCTCGAGCCTCCAATCCCGGCGACTTCGACAGCCTCCGTCCGCGCGACTAGGTCCGATGAAAAGGCAATCGGGGGATTACTTATGCATCCAGTGAGAAGCCCTGCTGCGATGACCGCAGCCGAAAGAGAGACAGCACGTCGCATGCCGCTGCCGTGCCCGGACTTAGCGCCCAGATCCAGTAGTTGGGTGATCAGCCGTTCGGCCCTCCGGTAACCGGAGCAACCACCTTTTGCGCCACGGCGTTTCCGCTTTGCCGGACCTCATTCAGGCAGCGACGCTGAAGGCGAAGTCGGTCGAGATCGCGGGACTCCGGCATGTCGCAGATCAATCGCGCAGCTGCCATCATGCGGCGGTCGAGTGCCTCGCGTCCGACCACGGACCTTAAATTAAGGTCGCTGTAGGGTACAGCGAGGCTGATCTTTTCATTCTGATGCATCGACTCTGCATGGGCTGCCGCCAGCGGAGCGATACTGGTCAACGCTCCAATCATCAGGACTCTCATGCGTACCGTCTCCACAACCTGTTGCGGCCGGAAAACCTACCGAGGGGATAGCTTCTCCGACCGCTGGGTATTCGTAGGATTAGGGAAGGGACTATTCGCGCCAGAATCGACGGATGCGGCGACCGAGAGCGCAGCAGTCTGCAAAATACGACGAACGCCTCGCTGGCCCGACGAACGCGCAGCAGTGACTGCACACTGCATGGCCTCAAACGCGATCGAGGGCGCCCCCGCCGGGACGCCCTCTCACGACTAGCAGGCTTTAGGGATCGGGGGGTCCCTGCAGCCTGCCTAGAACTTGAAGTTTATTCCGGCCCCGAAGCTCAAGTAGCCGCATAGATGAAGACGCATGACAATATGTCGCGAGCAGCGGCCGCGCAGCGCAGCGCAGCGCAGCGCA
>Ga0070671_100003374_pt1 | contig 12454 bp, 10 predicted proteins | sample KBSS73metaG_FD_65341 | JGI IMG/M metagenome (GOLD analysis project Ga0070671, IMG submission 65341) | Switchgrass rhizosphere microbial communities from Kellogg Biological Station, Michigan, USA - KBS S7-3 metaG | ecosystem: Host-associated > Plants > Roots > Rhizosphere > Soil ...
GCACTGCGAGCCGCTGATCCTCACCGGCAGCGCGCTTCCCATCGGCTGGTCCGTGGCCACGTGCGGCGACGGTCACGCCGTGTTCACGCCGAAGGCCTCCCGTTCCACCGTACACGTCGATGCCGATGGCCGTCTGACCGCAGGTTCGTCGTGGCCCGTTCCAGTGATGTGCGAAGCGCCGTGGGGCGACGAGGGCGGTGCCGTGGCGTGGGCCCTGCCTTCCACCGTTCTGTTCCGGCCGCGAGCCGGCGCGTCCGTGATCCGAGACGACGTGCCGTTCACTCCCCGCCAGTTCTCGATCGGTCCTGATGGCTCCGCGTACTTTCTGGAAGTGACCGGCGAGCTGTGGGACTGGGTGCCGGGCGGCACCCGGCGCTTCGTGCTGTTCGCGCCCGGAGCGGGCTTCGTGCGGCACGAAGGCACGAGCGTCGTTCTGGCGCCCGTGACGCGCTCCCCCAAAGGGGTCCTGATGCGCCGCCGATCGGCCTTCGAGTGGCGCACGACGGGTGTGCCGCACGAACGGGAGGAGATTGCCGCGGCGGCGGAAGGGCAGTGCAACAAGGTGGCGCCCGGTGTGTGGACGGCGCGCAGCCATCCCTTCTCGGATCTGGTGCGGCTCGAACGCGCCGACGGCGTCGCCTGGCTGCTCGCGTGCCACGAGGCGCACGGCGTGGCCTGGGCCGGTTCGTCGCTGGCGGTCACCACGCAGGAAGGCCGGCTGCTGCTGTTTCCGCAGCTCGCCGACCGGCTCGATGCGCTGCACGCTGGCCCCCGTCTTGCTCAACCGGGGGAGGAGCGCCGCCAATGAGGGCGACGCGCCCATGTTTCGCGCGTTGCACTCGGGCCAGCGGCCGGGAATCCGGCTGCCGGAGCCGGCGCACCGACATCTGCTTATGAGCGATTCCCGGCCCGCGATCCTCGTCGTCTTCCCCTTCTGCCTCGATCACGTCGGGCACGGCAACATCCAGCGTCTCCTGGCGATTGCCCGGGATCTCGCCGCCAACGGCTACGACGTGGACGTGGTGTACCAGGGGAACCCGCGCGTGGCGCCGGTGGCGTCGCAGTACACCGCGTTCCGGCGCGTGTTCCGCGTCGAGGCAGGCGTGCGATCGAGCGAGCAGGACGCGTGGAACCGCCGTCTGGCGGCGTTCTACGCCGGCTACGAGCTGCCGCAGCAGCACATGCGGCCGTCGGCGGCGCTGGCGAGCCTGACGCGCAGCCTGCTCGAAGCGGACACCTACGAGGCGGTCGTCGCCACCTATGCGTTCACGGCGCCGCTCTTCGCCGGCCTCAGCCGGCGGGTGCTGACCGTGTGCGACGTGCAGGACATCCTGCATGAACACGCCGATGCCTGCCATCAGGCCACGGGAAAGGCGAGCACCTTCACGTTGCCCGTCGCCACCGAAGCGTTCCTCTGGCGGCAGTTCGACGTGCTCGTCGCGATCACGCCCGAGGACAAGTCGCGCATCCGCGCCGACGTGCTGCCCCACCAGGTGCTGCTCAGCGCCCGTCACGCGCTGGCGTCGTTCGCCGACCGTCCCCAACCCGGAACCGACGACGTCGCGCTGTACGCCGGCAGCGACAACCAGTCCAACATCGAGGCGGTGACCTGGCTGCTGCAGAACGTGTGGCCGCGCGTCGTCGCGGCGCGACCCGCGGCGCGGCTGCGCCTGGCCGGCCTGATCTGCGCCAAGGTGCCGGACGCGTTGCGGAACACGCCCGGCGTCGAGCTCCTGGGGTTCATGGAAGACGTGAGCGGCGAGCTCTCCAACTGCGGTGTGCTGGTGGCCCCGTATCTCTACGGCTCGGGCCTCAAGATCAAGGTGGTCGAGGCGGCGTGCCTCGGGAAGGCTGTCGTCACCACGCGCGGTGGTCTCATCGGCACCGGCCTCGAACCGGGGCGTGACCTCGAGGTGCACGACGACGCGGAGGCGTTCGTCGAGGCCTTGACGGGCCTCCTGGGCAATCGCAAGCGACGGACGGCGATGGGGAAGGCCGCGCTGGCGCAAGCGCGCGCGATGTTTTCACCCGAGGCCTGTTACGCGCCCATCCGCTTTGCGCTCAAGCTGCAGCAGGTACACGCCGGGGCCGTGTCGGGTCAGGGGCTCTCGCCGAGCGTGCTCGAACGCGTGCGCGTGGTGGTCGACCACCTCAAGCCGACGCGCGTGGTGTTGTGGGGCAACGGCTCCCACACGCGATCGCTCGTGGCGGCGCTGCACGAGCTGACTATTCGCGTCGATCTGATCGTCGACGGCCGTGGCACGGAAGCGGAGACGAGCCCTGAGGGGCTGCCGGTGATTCCGGCGTCGGAGTTCCCGCGGACCGCCGGTGACCTGGTGGTGCTCTCGTCGGAAACCTTCGAACAGGACATGTGGAACGACCTGCGCGAGTATCGCGAGCGGGGCGGCCACGTGATTGGCCTGTTCGACCCGCGCCTGCTGTCGCGCGATCTCATCGATCGCCTGTCGCCGCAGAGCCGGGTGCAGCTCGGCGCGCCGGCGCTCACGTCGTCGCGGGGCAGCGAGCCCTCGATCATTCTGTGGGACTCGCTCGTCTGCGACATCCACTGGTGGCGTCTGTGCGCGGTTCGCGACCTGGCGGCGGTGATCCCGCAGTTCGGCGCCAAGGCTGTCGTGGTGGCCCCGAGCCACGTCGCCCAGTCGGCCAACGCGGCCGATCTGCCGCCCGGCTGTTCGCTGGCCGGCGTGCTGGAATTCGACTCTCGCCAGCTCGAGTCGCGCGACGAGGATGGCGGCGCCCGCGGCCTGTCGCGCACGTCGGAACTCATGGCCGGGGCGTCGGCCCACGCCGCGCGCATCGTCGGGTTCCGCGCCGAGGATCTCGTGGTCCTCATGCAGCCGTCGCTGTCCGAGTGCTTCGGCCTGGCCCGGACGCTGCGCGCCCGCGGCCGGCGCGACTGTCCGACGGTGGTGCTCCACACGTTCGGCGGCGACGACGCGCTGCGCCTCTCCGACGAGCAGCAGCGCGCCTACTGGCGCCTGGCCATCAGCGAGCTCGGCGATGCCACCGACGGCCGGATGGCCATCGTGACGGTGTCGCCTACCGATGCGGCGGCGCTGCGCACGCGGTTCGATCGACCCGTGCACGCGATCGGGCAGCCGACCGCCCGCCGCCGTCCCCGCGGCGAGCGCGGGCGCCGGCTGCCGCGCCTCGTGTGCCTTGGGCACGTGGGCGTGCCGCGCGCCAAGCCGATGCTCGAAACCGTCGCGGAGCTGGCTGGGCTCGGCCACGGCGTTCCCGGTCCGGCGCGCGCCAGCGTCGGCTGGCGCTCGAACCAAGGGGACGCGCCCCCGTGGGCCAACGATCAATGGGCGCCCGGCCTGGCCACGATGCTCGAGTTCGACCTGCTCGATTCGCACCCGTCGATTGCCATGCGCGACGAGCTGGCCGATGCCGACGCCATCGTGATCGTCGGGGATGGCTCGGAGTCCTGGCGGCACGTGGTGCGGCAGCATGCGGCCGCCGCCGGCGTGCCCGTGCTGTCCCCGCACGACTCGCGGCAGCTTGCCCCGATGCTCGAACCGATTCTGCGCGGCGAGCCGGTTGAAGTCCGGGCGCCGAAGGGGGCCGACGCGGTCGGTCAGCCCGCCGAGGCCGTGATGGCCCGCCTCATCGAGGTGGCCACCGGCCGTGCGCCGATGATCCAGAAGCCGGTCGATGGGCCGGCTTCCGTTCCCACACCAGACCTTGTTGCGGAGATGTGTTGATGACGTCCATTGCTGAAGTCCTGAAGGGCCTGGCGGCACTTCCCGCCGACTGGCACGGCGCCGGCTGCCTCGAGATGCCGAACCTGGAGGGCATGGCCCGCCACGCGTCGGCCCGGAAGATCCGCCGCTCGGTGGAGACGGGAACCGGCAAGAGCACGCTGCTGCTGTCGCACCTCAGCGACCATCATCTCTGCTTCTCGCTCGACGATGCGCGCAGCCTGAACGACACGCACAGTCTGCAGCAGGCCGCCTCGAGCTCCCTGCTGAAGTCCGGCGTCGTGGAGTTCGTGGTGGGCCCGTCGCAGCAGACGCTGATGGCACACACCTTCACCGAGCCGATCCAGCTCGCGTTCATCGACGGCCCGCACGGCTATCCGTTTCCGGAGCTCGAATACTTCAAGCTCTATCCGCACATCGAGACCGGCGGACTGCTGATCGTCGACGACATCCACATCCCGACGATCCGGAATCTCTTCAACTTCCTGCGTGAGGACCCGATGTGGTGCCTGCTCGAGACGGTGGGAAAGACCGCCTTCTTCGAGCGCACCAACGCCCCGACCTTCTCGACCACCGGCGACGGCTGGTGGCTGCAGCCGTTCAACAAGTCACGCTTCCCGATCCCCTACAAGGATCTGAGCAGCCAGAAGGACGATGGCGATCTCTACATGGGCTCCGGCGAGCGGGAGTCCGATGGGTGGGTGTACCGCAAGCGGCTGCTGCCGCTCATGGAGCGCTGGGCGAAGGAGAACCTCCGCGTCGCCATCTTTGGCACCGGTGCGCACACCGATTTCCTGTGGTCGTCCGTGCCGGAACTGTGGCGCATCAACATCGTGGCCTACCTCGACACCAATCCCGCGGTGAGGGGCTCGAAGTATCGCAACGTCACGGTGCAGCCGCCGGAATGGGTGACGGGCAATGCGGACATCGTGCTGTGCTCGTCCTACGAGCACGAGCTCACGCAGATGTCGTTCGTCGACGCCACGCCGGCCAAGGTCGTCCTGTCGCACCCGGTGACGCCGCTCCACGGGCACATCGCCGCCAAGGCGAAAGAGGAGCGGGAGAAGAAGATCAAAGAGGAGCAGGAGAAGGCGTCGCACGCCGCCTGAGCCGGGTGATGAGCGATAGAGGTGTAGCGATGTCAGAAACCGCCCAGCCGTTGTCCTGGGTGCCGGCGCCCACGCTCGTGCACTGCGCGTATCACAAGTGCCTCACCGTGTTCGTCGACCGCTGCTTCAAGCGGCTGTTGGGCGAGAACTTCCGCAACTTCTTCGGCGAGAAGAAGGCGTTCTACGCTCAACACCACCTGGTGGCCGTGTCGGCCACCTCCGACTTCGTGCCCGACCTGTCGCGGCTGGGCGACTACCGGATCTCCCGCTTCATCCGGGATCCGCGCGACCTCGTGGTGTCCGGCTACTTCTATCACCTGCGCGGCACCGAGGAGTGGACCCGCCAGACGCCCGACAAGTGGTCGTGGGTGGGCAATATCCCCAAAGGCATGCGCCGCGACGAGTCGTTTTCGGAGCACCTGCAGCGGCTCGACCTGGAAGCCGGGCTGATGGCCGAGATCGAGCTGCGGATGCACGACTTCCACACCATGGTGCAGTGGCCGACGGACGATCCGAACATCAGGACCTGGAGGTACGAAGAGATCATCGGCCACGAAGTGGAGGTCATGGACGCGGTCGGCGAGCACTTCGGATGGCCCGATGACACCGATCCGTTCTCGCTGCGACAGGACCTGCGCCGCTGGGCCGACCGGTGGCGTGCGAAGGAAGGCTCGAAGGAGTGGGAGACGCACGTGCGCGACCCGCGTCCAGGGCAGTGGCGGAAGCACTTCACACCCAAGGTGCAGGACGCGTTCGAGCGGATGTGCGGCGACCTGCCGCAGCAGCTCGGGTACGAACCCTGGTGAACGCCGGCGCAGACGCTACGGTCGAACGTGATGCGGCGTTCGTGTCGTTCTTCAGCGGGTTGGACCCGCTGCGGGACGACCCGACCGTCACGATCGTGGACGTTGGCGCGCAGGAGTTGCAAGGCGAGACGCACATCTATTCGTCCCTGACCCGGCTGTGGCCTCACCGCGTCATCGGCTTCGAGCCGGTGTACGACGCGGAGGTCGTCGAGAAGAGTGATGCCGGCGTGCGCCGGGTGCTGCCATACGCCCTTGGCGACGGCTCGGAGCAGCTGCTGCACGTCACGAAATACTCAGCGCTCTCCTCGCTCTACACGCCCAACCGCGCGCTGCGCGACGAATGCGACACGCCGAAGCATTTTCATGACATCGTGAAGACCCTCCCGGTGCGGACGCGCCGCCTGGACGCGCTGCAACTGGAGCAGGCGGATTTCATCAAGCTCGACACGCAAGGCGCCGAGCCGCTGATCGTCAAAGGAGGCGAGCGCTATGTCCGCCAGACTCCGCTCGTCTACAGCGAGACGTTCTTCATCCCGTTCTACGAGAACATGCCGCTCTTCGACGAGCATCTCTCGTTGTTCCGGTCGTACGGCTTCGAGCTCCTGGACCTGTATCCGCAACCTCGCCGGCGCGCCGAGCTTCGGACGCCGGGCGCGTATCCGGCGCTAAAGTCGCATCACTCGGTGGGCCGGCTGGTCGGGGCGGATGTCTTGTACGGTCAGCGCTACCTGACTGGTGCCGAGCCTTCGGCCGAACAGCGACACCAGGCGCTGAAGGGCGCGCTGCTGTTGCACTTCGTCTTCCATAAATACGATGTGGTCGCGCGGATCCTGGAACTCCACGCCGGGGACGTGCCCGCCCGCGACTACGTTGGAATGATCAAGAGCTTCTGAAGGCTCCCGGCTCCCGGCTCATGGCTCAGGGCGGCCGAAATAGAGCACGTAGCCGTTGGCGTCCTGCACTTCGAATCCACGCAGGTTGTCGCTGTTGACCTGAAGGGGCACGAAGAACGTGACGTCGCGCGCCGCGAACTCCGCCGCCAGCGCGTCCGGATCGGGCACATGCACGTAGGCGTCCCAGCGGGCGATGCCTTGCTTGATGTCCCGCGTGTAGTTCGGCACCGGCTCGACGCCCACGTCCTTGAACATGATCGTCGCTGCGCCGCGCTGGACGATGCCGAAGAAGATGTCGTCGGGCTCCGGTCCCTGAAACGTGATCTCGAACCCGAAACGGTCACGATAGAACGCCAGTGTGGCGGGGACGTTCTTCACGATGAAGAGCGGCGCGATGCCGGAGATCTCTGATCCTGCCATGAGAGCAGGGTCTCATGAAATCGGAGGCTAGCCTCTGCGATTGACGATACGCGCGCCCTCGAGCGGCGGCGCCACGACGCGGCGGTAGGCGGCGAGCGTCGATTCGCCCTTTTCCATCGACTCGGCGGCAAAGCGGCGCGCGTGCTCGGCGTCCTTGAGCGCCTGCAGCGACCGGCCGTCGGTGGCCAGGATGCGCGCCACCAGGTCGGCGGCCTTCTGATGCAGCAAGGCCACCTCTTGAAAGGCGGTGTCGCCTTGCAGCGTCGCGCGCGCGTCCACGAGCTGGGCCCGGAGCGGCTTCAGCGTGTGCTCGATGGACACCAGATTCGCCATCACCTTTTCACGTTCGTCAGCAAGGGCGGCGAGTTCGATGACGCCGGTGTGCGAGGCGGCGTCGTGACGGCTCGTATCGAGGCGCTCCAGCCGGTGGAGGAGTGCCATTTCGGCCTCCAGTCCGGCCCGGTACTCGCGCAGCACCTCGTCGAGGTCGTCGGTCATGGCTGTGGCGGCGACGGAGCGACGGAGGCGGACACCTGCACCCAGCCCTCGCGGACCGTGACGAGCAGCTGCCGCACTTCCTCGAGCGCGCTCATATCCTTCTTCGTGGTCACTTCGAGCAGGCGGGCGAACATGTAGTCGTAGAGGCGATCCAGTTCCAGCGCCAGGCTCGATCCTTCCTCGATATTCAGCGTGCTCTGCAGCTCGCCCACGATCGCCAGCGCCTTCGACACGCCTGTCGCGCGCCCCCGGTGATCGTTGCGTGCGTGCGCGTCGCGCGCATCGCCTAGAAAGCGGATGGCGCCGTCGTACAGCATCACGACGAGCTCGAGCGGCGAGCGCGACTGCGCGTCGACCTTCTGGTAGGCGAGGGCACCGCGCGAGGCTGTGGAGAGCGAGGAACCGGGAAAGCCGTACGTGCTCATATCAGAAGAGGCGGTATTGCCCGTTCAGCGCGGTCAGGGAGTTGACCTGGCTGTTCAGGCGCGACATCGCTTGATCGGCAGCAATGAACTCGGCCTGCAATGCGTTGCGCCGCAGCGTGAGCTGGGCGTCCAGCACGTCCATCCGGCCGGAGATGTTCTGGACCTGGTCGTCGATCCGGTCCTTGGCCTTGGCGACGAGGCCGCCGGCGTCGGCGTAGCTCGACACGAGCTCCGCGAGGTCGTCGAATGCGCCGTCGGTCGAGCCGTCGCTGGCGCCGGCAAAGAGCTCCTGAACGGCAGCGGGGTCGGCGGTGACGGCGTCCTCGAACGCCTTCGAGTCCACTTTCATGAGGCCGCTGCGATCGAAGCCGATGCCCACGCCGGCCAGGCGCGTGAGCGTGCCGTCGCCGTGCGCGCCCAGGATGGCGGCACGGAGGTCGCTGTGCAGGCCGCGCACCACGGCTTCGCGCGCCACGCTGGTCTTGCCTTCGGTGGCGGCCGTGCGCTGGTCGTTCACCCAGCCCACGAGATCGTTGTACGCCTTGACGAATCCATCTACCTGTTTGCGCAGGCCGTCGGCGTCGCGGCTCACGGAGATCCGGACGGTCTTGTTCACGTCCTCGGCGTTGAGCGTCAGCGTCACGCCGGGCACGACGTCGGTCAGCGTGTTCGAGCTGCTGGTCGCCGCCACGTTGTTGACGGACAGCTGGGCATCGGCCGCGTCGACGGCGTTGCCGTCGCCGGCTTGACCGTAGGTGCCGTCGGCGCCGCCGAACGTGACGCCGCTCCCGCCGGCGAGCGTGCTCGTGAAGGTGAAGGCGTTCTCGGTGCCGGTCTGGGTGGCGGTCAGGACCAGGCGGTAGTTGCCGGGCGTCACCTGGACGACCGAGGCCTGCACGCCCGCCTCGGCGTCGTTGATGGCCTGGGCGATCTGCCGCAGGGTCATGCTGCCGGCGGCCACGATGTTCACGGGCGGCTGTGCACCGACGAGCAGGCTCAGCGTACCGCCGGTGGTGACGACCTCGTTTTCGGTGTGGGTGCTGGTGGACGCCGTCACCTGGGCTTTCGCACGCTGGGTGACCACGACGTCGTAGACGCCGGCGGCGGAACCGCTGCCGCTGGATGTCGAAACTCCGACAGCGGCCGGATCGCTGGACGTCGCCGCGAGCACCGACAGCGAGTCGGGCGACGAGAGATTGTCGGCGGCGCTCTGTAACGAAGCGAGCTTGCCGGCCAGGGCTCCGAGCTGGGTGTTTTGCTGCTGTAGCGCGGCTTTCTTGGTGCCAAGCGCGGTAAACGGCACCCGCTCCTGCACCATCACGGCTTCCAGGATGGAGCTGAAGTCGATGTTGTTGAACCCGCTGAGCGTGATTGCAGCCATGACTGGCTCTCCCTAAACGTGCACTACCTAGCGAAATCCGGGCCAAAGGGAGGGGGGAGGGCCGGGAGAGGAACTCTCCCGACCCCCTTGGAACCCGGAACGCGAAAAACCCGGACCTACCGCAGGAGCGACAGGACCGACGCGCTGGACTGGTTCGCCTGCGCCAGAGCCGCGATACCGGACTGGTTCAGGATGTTGTAGCGCGTGAGGTTCGCCGACTCCTCAGCGATGTTGGCATCGCGAATGCGGCTCTCGGCGGCCTTCTTGTTGACCACCTGCGACTGCGCCAGCGACACGGCGAAGGTCAGACGGTTCTGCAGGATACCCACCGAGTTCTGCACGTCACCGAGGGTGTCGATGGCGCCCGAGATCTCGCCGAGCGACGCCTGCGCGTCGGACGAGTCCGCCCAGTTCGCCTGGTTGAGGCCCAGCGTCCCCGTGTCGGCCGCGCCGATGTTGCCGGCGATGATGCCGTCGGCCGCCGTCGCTTCCGAGCTCACGAACACCGAGAAGCCCGCCGCCTGATCGAGGCCGCCGACGGTGATTTCGCGGTCGATTTCGTCGATCACCTCGTTGTACTCGTCTTCCAGCTTGCTGATGTCCACGCCGCCGGCCGAGGACGAGGCCTGCGAGGCCAGCGTCGCGAGACGGTCGAGGAGCAGCGACACGTTGTTGAGCGCGCCGTCCTTGATGTTGAGCGTCGACAGACCGTCGTTCGCGTTGCGGATGCCCTGGGTCAGAATCGCCTGCTCGCTGCGATAGTTGTTGGCGATCGCGAGGCCGGCCGCGTCGTCACCCGAGGTGTTGATGCGGAAGCCGCTCGACAGCCGGTTCAGCGCCTTGTTGAGACCGAGGCTGCTGACCGTGAGGTTCGCCTGGGCGTTGACCGAGGCGATGTTGCTGACAACTGAAAATGAAGCCATGTAACCGTTCCTCCGTGAGAAACCGGCTCGCGTCCTTGCGAACCGTCCGGCACCCCGTCCCCGGGGGGCCACGAAACTTCGGAGGTAATCGGAAGGCCTCGCGGGTTCTTTAACGGGGTTCTCCCGGGGACGCCCTGATGGGCCTCCGGACGGCGTTGTCGGTGCTCCGTCACTCCCGTCGCGTGCAACGGCGCGCAACGTGGCGATTCCTTTCCAGAAAGTCGGCATGCCAGCTGGCATGGCATGGCACGGAGTGCCGGAACCACGGTTGCACTGTGTGCATTCCGCGCATGGCTTCGACTGCCGCCACCTTCGTGCCGTTTTCGCCGTCGAACATCGGGCCCGACGAGATCGAAGAGGTCGTCGCGACCCTCGAGTCGGGCTGGCTGACCACCGGACCGCGCGTGCGGCGGTTCGAGTCGGAGTTCGCCGCCTACACCGGCGCGCCGCACGCCGTCGCCGTGAACTCGTGCACCGCGGCGCTGCACCTGTCGCTGCTCGCGTGCGGCGTCGGCCCGGGTGACGAGGTGGTGACGACGCCGCTCACGTTCTGCGCCACGGCCAATGTCGTCGTGCACGCCGGCGCCACACCCGTCTTCGCCGACATCGATCCCTCGACGTGGAACCTCGATCCCGAAGCGGCGGCTGATCGCCTGACGCCGGCGACGCGCGTGCTGCTGCCGGTGGACTACGCGGGGCGCCCCGCCGACCTCGACGCGTTCGAGCGGCTCGCCCGCGCCAACGGCCTGATGGTCATCGAGGACGCGGCGCACTGCGTGGAAGGCGCGATCGGCGGCCGCAAGGTCGGTTCGATCGCGGACTTCACCTGTTTCAGCTTCTACGCGACGAAGAACCTGACGACCGGCGAAGGCGGCATGGTCACCGTGAAGGACGACGCCGCGGCCGCCTTCGTCCGCACCGCCTCGCTGCACGGCATGAGCCGCGACGCGTGGGCGCGCTACGCGCCCGGCGGCACGCCGCACTACGACGTGACGATGCCGGGCTTCAAATACAACATGATGGACCTGCAGGCCGCGATCGGCCTGCGGCAGCTGGCGCGGATCGGCGCGATGCACGCGCGCCGCGAGACGATCTGCGCCCGCTACGACGACGGCCTGGCGGATCTGCCGCTCTTCCGGCCGGCACCGTCGGCCGCCGGCATCGTCGACGCGCGCCATCTCTATCCCGTGCTCATCGACCCGCTCTCCTGCGGGGTGACGCGCGACACGCTGCAACAGCGGATGCGAGCGGCCGGCGTGGACACCAGCATCCACTTCCGCGCCGTGCACCTGCACTCCTATTACCGGGATCGCTTCGGCTTCGAGCGCGGCATGTTCCCGCATGCCGAGGCGGTGTCGGACCAGACGCTGTCGCTTCCGCTCTCTCCCGCCATGGCCGACGCGGACGTCGATCGGGTCATCGAGGTGCTGCATGCCTGCATCCGCTGATCTGCGCGTCCTGTTCCGCGCGCCGGCTGGTCCGCGACGCGGGTTCGGCCACCTGGTGCGCTGCCGCTCGCTGGCGCGGGCGCTCGGCGTCCGCCCGCTCATCGCGATCCGTGGCGGGCAGCCGGCCCGGGCGGCGGCCCGCGCGCTCGGGTGCGACGCGATCGAAGGCGCGCCGGCAGCGGTCATCGCGCGCGTGGCGCCGCAGGTGCTCGTCGTGGACGACCCGATCGCGTCGAACGCGCGGCGGTGGATAGCGTGCGCCAGGCGAGCCGGGTGCCGTGTGGTGACCGTGCACGACCTCGGGCTCGGCGCGTGCGAGGGCGATCTCGTCGTTGATGGAAGCATCGTGACACGTGGCTGCAGGCCTTCAGGCCTGCCAGATCAGTTCCTGCGCGGACCGCGCTACGCGCTGCTCGATCCGGCCTTCGCGTCGCCGCTCGGCGCCGCCCGCCAGCCGCGGGCGCCGCGCGTGCTCATCGCGCTCGGGGGTGGTCCACGCGCGGTGCTGGGCTACGCCATCGCGAAAGCCGTCGTGCGCGAGATGCCGTGGGCGCGCGTCCGCATCGCGGGCGGCTTCTCGGCGGCGTCCGCTGCTGACCGCAATCGGATTACGTGGACCGGCCCGCTCAACGGCCTCGCTGGCGAGCTGGCCGCCTGCGACGTCGCCGTCGTTGGCGGCGGTGTGTCCCTGTACGAGGCCTGCGCGCGCGGCGTGGCCGCGGTCGGCGTGCCCGTCGTGGTTCCACAACGGCCGACGGTGCGCGGGTTCGTCGCCGCGGGCGCGGCGCTCGGCGACGCCAGCACGGCGCCCGATGCCGCGCGCGTG
>Ga0070671_100003376_pt1 | contig 12452 bp, 11 predicted proteins | sample KBSS73metaG_FD_65341 | JGI IMG/M metagenome (GOLD analysis project Ga0070671, IMG submission 65341) | Switchgrass rhizosphere microbial communities from Kellogg Biological Station, Michigan, USA - KBS S7-3 metaG | ecosystem: Host-associated > Plants > Roots > Rhizosphere > Soil ...
ATTACCGGCGACTTGATGATGTCCCAAACTGTTCTCATCTTTACGCCGCCTCCTCTGTCTTAGGTTTGCGAGTTCGCTTTGGCTTTGCAGGTGACTCTTCAGCAACAGCGGTTTCAGCTTCCTTCCGCGAGCCCAGCAGCTGATCGAGTTCCTCTGCAGCACTACGCGACAGTACGAGATGATCGTGATAGAGCAAATCGTATATGTTTAGTCCAAAGCTATTTACAATTTTTGCGTGGCGCACATTGCGAGCCGAAAGGATTAAGTTCTCGTTATCCAGGGAATCGACGATCAGTGTCTTTCCCCCAAGACCAAGCTTGCCTAAAGATGTCGAAAAGTCCTTAGTCTTTGGTTTGTCCATAGACCACGCGTCAACAACAAACACATTGCCTTCTCTCACGCGCTCTGATAGAGCGGACCTTAACGCGCCGTGACGCATCTTTTTCGGCATGTTGTAGGACCAATCGCGCGGCTGTGGTCCATGCGCGTTGCCGCCGCCTTTCCAAAGCGGGGAACGAAGTGACGCAATTCTCGCTCGACCAGTTCCCTTCTGCTTCCAAAGCTTGCGGCCGGAACCTGAAACGTCACCGCGAGTCTTCGTTGCCGAAGTACCCTGGCGCGCATTGGCCATAAAATTCCTGACCGCCGCATGAATTAGCGGCTGATTGAGTGGCGCGCCGAAAACAATATCGGACAACTGCACTTCGCCAACTTCCTCATTCTTCAGGTTGTGGACCTTAACTGTCGGCATAACCAACTCCTACTTTTTGCTAACTTTGCGAACGATTACGACGCTACCGAAGGCGCCGGGCACCGCCCCACGAATCATCAATAGATTGTTTTCGGCATCCACGCGAGCCACAGTCAAACCTTTGATCGTGACGCGCTCATCACCCATGTGTCCCGACGAACGCGTACCCTTAATAACTCGTGACGGGTAAGCTGATGCACCGATTGAACCTGGCGCACGAACGTTCATCGAACCATGCGATTCGGGACCGCGGTTGAAGTTGTGACGCTTGATAGTTCCAGCGAACCCGCGACCCTTTGAACGACCAATCACGTCGACCATTTCACCGTCGGCAAACTGGTCGACCAAAATCTTGTCGCCAACATTTGTTGAGTCGTCAGAGGCCGTCAGGCGAAATTCCTTCAGCACACGAGTGGGGGGAACACCGCCGCCGGTTTTTTCGAAGTGACCACGCATCGGCTTAGTCACGTTCTTCAACTTGAGTGGAACATCATCCACCAAGCCCAATTGCACCGCGTCATATCCGTCAGGACCAGCCGAAGACTTCTTCTGGACCACCACACACGGACCCGCTTTGATCACTGTCACGGGAGTAACTGTTCCGTCTGGTGCGAAGATCTGCGTCATGCCGATCTTTCTTCCGATGATTCCGTTGATCATTTTCAATTTCCGATTGCCAATTGCCGATTGTTAAATGATGCCAACGTAACTCCGAGTTCCAATCGGCAACTGGAACTCAGCAGTTGGCAATGTCATTACTGCCGACCGAACGCCTTAATCTCGACATCAACTCCGGCAGGTAAGTCGAGCTTCATCAACGCATCTACTGTCTGCGGCGTTGGATCCAGAATGTCCATCAATCGCTTATGGGTGCGAATCTCAAACTGCTCACGCGATTTCTTATCGACGTGTGGTGAACGCAAAACCGTCCACTTATTCTTCACCGTCGGTAATGGAATCGGTCCGGCCACGCGAGCACCGGTACGCTTCGCTGTTTCAACGATCTCCGTCGTCGATTGATCCAACACTCGGTGATCGTAAGCCTTTAGGCGAATTCTGATTTTTTCGTTCATTATTGTTTTGTCCGTTTTCAGTTATCCCCAGTCAGTGGTTAAAACAAATCGCTCGCACCATCTCTGACTTTGGACAACCTAACCGCGTTGACTATTCAACCACTTCCGAAACAGTTCCGGCGCCGACTGTGCGGCCACCTTCGCGAATAGCGAAGCGCAGGCCCTTCTCCATGGCAATCGGAGCAATCAACTCGATCTCCATTGCCACGTTATCGCCGGGCATCACCATTTCCACGCCAGCCGGCAACGCTGCTACTCCCGTCACGTCCGTTGTCCGGAAGTAAAACTGCGGCCGGTACCCGGTAAAGAATGGCGTGTGTCGCCCTCCTTCTTCCTTCGTCAGCACATACGCTTCCGCTTTGAACTTCGTGTGCGGCGTTATCGAACCTGGTTTTGCAATCACCTGACCGCGCTCAATGTCCTTGCGCTCAACGCCACGCAGCAATAACCCCACGTTGTCGCCCGCCACACCTTCGTCCAGCAACTTCTTGAACATTTCCACGCCCGTGCAAACCGTCGTGCGCGTTGCCTTGATGCCCACGATCTCCACCGTCTCGTTCACCTTCACCTTACCCCGCTCCACGCGCCCGGTGGCCACCGTACCGCGGCCCTGAATCGTGAAGATGTCTTCCACCGGCATCAAAAACGGCTTCTCAATGTCGCGTTCCGGCGTCGGAATATAGCTATCAACGGCCGCCATCAGCTCGTCGATTGTCTTCTCCCATTCCGGGTCACCTTCCAACGCTTTCAACGCACTGCCCCGAATCACCGGAATATCGTCGCCGGGAAACTCATATGCACTTAACAACTCGCGCACTTCCAGTTCCACCAACTCCAGCAACTCCGCATCGTCCACGGCGTCTGCCTTGTTCATAAACACGACCATCGCCGGCACGCCTACCTGCCGGGCCAGCAGAATGTGCTCCCGCGTCTGCGGCATCGGACCGTCGGTCGCGGCCACCACCAGAATCGCGCCGTCCATCTGCGCCGCACCCGTGATCATGTTCTTCACGTAGTCGGCGTGACCAGGACAGTCGACGTGCGCATAGTGACGATTCGCGGTCTCGTATTCCACGTGCGCCGTCGCGATCGTAATTCCACGCGCTTTTTCTTCCGGCGCTTTGTCAATCTGATCAAAGGCCACGAACTGCACTTTCGGATTGTGCTTCGCCAACACCTTCGTGATCGCCGCTGTCAACGTCGTCTTGCCATGGTCCACGTGCCCGATTGTCCCGATGTTCACGTGCGGCTTTGAACGGTCAAATTTTTCCTTCGACATCTCTTTTTGATCCCCGGTTAAGTGGCACAGACTAGGTCTGTAAATTTTTCAAAAAAAGCGCACAGACTAAGTCTGTGCTGCTTCACTTATTTAGCGACTCCCTGAACCTTTGCGATGACCTCTTCAGCAACATTCTTAGGCGCCTGATCGTAGCGCTCGAAGTGCATCGTCGATGTAGCTCGACCTTGCGTAGACGAACGCAAATCAGTCGTATAACCAAACATCTCGGAGAGAGGTACAAACGAGGTAATTACTTGTGCGCCACCAGGTCGAGGCTCAGTCTTTTCGATTTGCCCACGTCGACGCATCAAATCGCCGTTGACTGCGCCCATGTACTCATCAGGCGTAACAACTTCGATTCGCATGATTGGCTCAAGTAAAACAGGCTTCGCTTTTTTCACTGCGTCCTGAAATGCAAGCGAACCCGCGATCTGGAACGAGCGCTCATCCGAATCGACCTCGTGATAACTACCGAAAACAAGCCTGACCTTGATATCGACGAGTTCGTAGCCTGCTAAAAAGCCGCGCACCATCGCGTCCTTAATTCCGTTCTCAACAGGACGAATGTACTCCTTCGGAATCGCGCCTCCAGTGATCTTGTTTTCGAAAACAAAACCTTCGCCCGGAGCCGGCTCGATTTCGAGTTCCACGTGTCCAAACTGCCCGCGACCACCGGTCTGCTTTTTGAATATTTCTTTTCCGGGAGCGGCCTGGGTAATCGTCTCGCGATAGGCAACCTGCGGTTTACCAACACTCGCCTCAACTCCAAATTCGCGCTTCATGCGGTCAACGATGATCTCGAGGTGTAGCTCGCCCATACCGGCGATAATCGTTTGGCCAGTTTCCGGATCCGTAGAAACATTAAATGATGGATCTTCCTGGGCCAGACGGTTCAACGCGACGCCCAGCTTGTCCTGATCCTGACGTGTCTTCGGCTCGACTGCGACGCGAATGACTGGAGCTGGAAATTCCATCTTCTCCAGGATGATCGGCTTGTTTTCATCACAAACCGTGTCGCCGGTAGTTACCTGCTTCATACCGCCGATCGCGATGATCTCGCCTGCACTTGCGTCTTCGATATCCTCACGCTTGTTTGCGTGCATGCGCATTAAACGACCAACGCGTTCTCTCGAATCCTTAACCGGGTTGTAGGCGTATGAACCAGCTTTGATAGTGCCACTATAGATGCGCACAAAAGAGAGCTGACCCAAATGCTTATCAGCCATGATCTTAAATACGAGGCCGGAGAAAGGTGCGGACGCATCTGCCGGTCGCGTTTCAACATCGCCAGTTTTCGGGTTTGTACCTTCTACTGCCGCAACATCAAGCGGAGACGGTAAGTAGTCAACCACCGCGTCGAGCAGCGTCTGTACACCTTTGTTCTTAAAAGCTGACCCAGTAACAACCGGGACGAGTTTCAACTCCGTCGTTCCCTTACGAAGCGCTGCGCGAATCTCTTTCTCAGAAATCTCTTCGCCCTCGATGTACTTGTGCATCAAGTCGTCATCGACGCTCGCCACAGCTTCGATAAGTTTCTCGCGGGCTGCTGCCGCCGCTTCTTGCAAATCTGCGGGGATGTCGGTCGTTTCGTACTTGGCACCCTTACTTTCGTCGTTCCAGATCAAGCCTTTCATGGCTACCAGATCGACCACACCCTTCAAGTGTTCTTCAAGGCCAATTGGAATTTGAAGGGCAACCGGATTTGCGCCTAGGCGAGTAATGATTGACTCAAACGAACGATCAAAAGACGCACCTGCGCGATCGAGCTTGTTAATGAAACAAATTCTAGGAACACCATACTTGTCGGCCTGACGCCAAACAGTCTCCGACTGAGGCTCAACACCGGCAACGCCATCAAACACAGCAACCGCACCGTCGAGAACACGCAGTGAACGTTCCACTTCCATTGTGAAGTCGACGTGACCCGGCGTATCGATGATATTGATTCTGTGGTCTACACCATTGCGTTCCCAGAAACAGGTTGTCGCAGCGCTGGTGATAGTGATACCGCGCTCCTGCTCCTGTTCCATCCAGTCCATGGTCGCCGTACCCTCGTGCACCTCTCCAATCTTGTGGGTGATGCCCGTGTAATAAAGGATACGCTCGGTCGTAGTGGTCTTGCCGGCATCAATGTGGGCCATGATGCCGATATTTCTGAACTTGTTTAGGTCGTGCTTAGCCATTGCTTTACTTGTCCGTGGTCAGTAGTCCGTGGTCAGTCGCCCCTACCACGGACTACTGACTGAGGACACCGGACTAATTACCATTTGTAATGCGCAAACGCTTTGTTCGCGTCTGCCATACGGTGCGTGTCTTCCTTCTTCTTAACGGCGTTGCCGCGATTATTCGCAGCGTCCAGGATTTCCGCCGCTAACCGGTCCGTCATTGTCTTCTCGCCGCGGCCTCGGGCGTACGAGACGATCCAACGGATAGCAAGCGCACCACGTCTCTCCTGATGAACTTCGATAGGTACCTGATAGGTCGAGCCGCCAACGCGTCGAGACTTCACTTCGACGGTGGGCTTGACGTTATCAATAGCACGCTTGAAAACCTTGAGTGGCTCTTCACCGGTCTTGTCGCCAAGCTGGCGCATGGCGTCATAAAAAATGCTCTCGGCTAAAGACTTCTTACCATCCCACATCACACCACTAATGAATTTCGTCACTAGTGGGCTGCTGTAAACAGGATCGGGAAGTACATCGCGTCGTTCAGCTACTCTTCGTCTTGGCATAACAAAAGGTTCCGGTTTAGTTTGGGGACAGACCTAAGTCTGTCGGATCTACTTCTTGCCTCCGCCGCCGCCACCCGCCTTGGGTCGCTTCGCGCCGTACTTCGAACGACCTTGTTTGCGGTCTGCAACACCTACAGAGTCCAGGGTTCCGCGGATCACGTGATAACGCACACCTGGCAAATCCTTAACGCGTCCGCCCCTGATAAGCACAATCGAGTGCTCCTGAAGGTTGTGACCGACGCCGGGGATATAGGTAGTAACTTCAATCCCGTTCGTGAGTCGCACACGAGCGACTTTACGAAGAGCCGAATTCGGCTTCTTAGGCGTTTGCGTATAAACACGAGTGCAAACCCCTCGTTTTTGGGGTGAGCTCTGGAGGGCAGGACTAGCCGTCTTGTACTTGACCTGCTGGCGGCCTTTGCGAACAAGCTGATTAATAGTCGGCACTGTTTTCCTCTTAATACTGGCGCTTTTTACGCGCAAAAGGGCGCTTGCCTGCCTCTTTCCGGAACCAGTCCGGCAGTCAGCGCAGGCGGCTGCCCTGTTTAGACTTTGAGTTAGGGATGTTCTGAATTCCCTATCGGGCGGGTGCGGATGCTGGCTTCCCTCAAGCCAAAACTTTTCTGTGGCGTCGCATTAGTAGACGAGAAAGATTAACTTTCGCGCGGGCAAGCGGTGGAACGGTTAGAAAACTACCGAGACGCTGGCCATTTACGCCACAATAATTGTCAACCGGCCTTATTGCTGATGGCCGAGCAACGCCTCCACACCGACAGAACCTACTGGACGTTGCATTGTTGGCTTCAGACTGCTTGTCCGAAACGGCAGACTATACGGATGGAGCGCGATTGTGTCAAGCATAGCTCTAGCCAAACCCTCCGCCGAAACATTGACGACACAACCACGACTACGTCAAGGACTTAACCAGATACCAGATTCCGGCTCCGAGTCCCGCTAAAAGGACTAAAACGACAACTACGGCTGCGAAGATTAGCAACTTGAATTTTCGATACCGGTTCTGATCCGGTGGCGCGAGCGATCCTTGTGGAAAGTAAGGCGGAGGTGTGTAAGTAGCCATTGTTTGTTAACCCTTAATTCCTTTGCTGACTGGTGATTTCGTCGGAGCGGGCAAAGTTTCGCCAGCCTTTTTCAACTCGTCCGCTTTTTCCTTCTTAAGTAGATCTTCCTGGTGCTTTTTGCCGGCCTGGACCCGTTTCATTCCATCACGAGCCTCGTCGAGCGCGTCCTGGGCTCGATAGTTCTCCGGGTCAATCTCCAACGATTTCGAAAAAGCAGATGCCGCTTCTGAATACTGAGCTAACTTTGTGTGGGCCAACCCCAAATCGTAATAAATATCGGCATCATCGGATTTGATCTTCGTAGCTTGTCGATACTCACGAATCGCATCGCTGTACTGGTGGAGACCCGCATAGGTTTGACCCAGGTTGTAATGAGCTTCCGCATCGCTGCTATTTTCGTCGTTGTCGAAGAATTTCTTGTAACTCTCAACAGCAGTCTTGTATTCCTTCTCTGCTTCATCAGCTTTGTTCAAAGCTTCATATGCGAGTCCCAGACGAAAGTGAGCTTCTGCTAAAGTGGGATCAAGAACAATCGCCTGCTTGAACGCTTCACTTGCCTCTCCATCCTGGTCATCGTGATAAAGGAGTTTTCCTTTCTCCAAAAAAGAGCGGGCCTGTTGTGGATCTGGTGTTACCGCTTCTGAAGAAGATCCAGAACCACCGCCGGAAGAGTTTGCGTTCGACTTGGCTGCGCGTTTGCAGCCGCCAAGCACGAGAAGCGAAAACAAAATTATGACGAGCGCTTTATTCATCTCGCTAGTTGTGACACTTTCCAGGGCCGCAGGGGGCTGGGGAAGAAGCTCCCTTATGAAACGTTATCCATGCATTGTAGTCAAACGACCACCACCGGGAATTGTTAATTCCGGACCTTTAGACTCCGGGGCCATTCGTCGCGATGGAATGTCAACATCATTACTCCTATTTCTTAGTTAGATTAATCTCTCGATAGTTGCCAGTAACCGGCGCAATTCGCAAATCGGCGAATGAATCTGGCAAGAGATGTGTCTGAAGGGTTGAAAATGTTTAGAAGCCAAAACCGCATACTCGGATACTTGTTGCCAATCGCTCTCGCGGTGCTTTTCATTCCGGCTCATGTCTCGGCGCAAAAGGCCATTGAGGCGGTGGTCTACGCTCCTCCCATGGTCAGTCTCACTTCCGACACCTCAGTCGTAAACGCCTGCTCGGACACGCAAGTTCACCTTCACGCAGGTGCGAGCTCACGAGACGGAAACCCAATTCGTTATCGCTGGTCCACCACCGCGGGTCGCATAGATGGAAATGGCTCGGATGTTATTTGGGATGTATCTGGATTAGCTGCTGGCGTCTACAAAGCTTCCATAGATATCGAGATGGGAAACACTGACGCGTCGTGTAATGCATTTAGTTCGACCACAGTTGTAGTTAAGTCATGTCCGCCTCCGCCCACATGTCCAAACGTAGAAATTATCTGTCCCACTAACATCGTTATCGATCAACCGCTAACCTTCGCTTCAAACGTGTCAACGACCACAACCGGGATTGAACCCATATATAACTGGAGCATTTCCGCAGGAACGATCATCGAAGGACAAGGCACGCCGACCATCAAGGTTGATACCAATGGACTCGCGGGACAAACGGTAAAAGCGACCCTCTCAATCGATGGCTATCCGATGGACTGCTCAGCGAGCTGCGCTGTGTCCATTCCAATTCCCCAAGCGAAGTGTCGCAAGTTTGATGAGTTCCCCGCCATTTCGCGCAACGACGAGAAAGCTCGCCTTGATAACTACGCTGTCGAGTTGCAGAGCGATCCACAATCAACCGCTTACATTGTTATCCATCCAGGACGAACCGGTACGCCCGCTGATATTCATAAACACACCTCCAGAGTCGTCGACTATCTTGTGAACTCGCGTGATCTTGATGTCCGACGTCTCGTGACTCTGGTTGGCGAAACGCGTGATGATCTAATGGTGGAACTGTGGTCCTGCCCGCAAGGAGCTACGCCACCAAAGCCTTAATTTTTGCTGAACGAACAGGGGAAGGTGAAAGGCCAACGCTTAATTGTGTTGGCCTTTTGTTTTGTTCAGCCCAGCGGCGGTATTGGTGTTGCTAGCTAACGTTATGGAATCAAAATGCGCGTTTCGTGCTCGCTTACGAGACGAGATGCAACCGTTTTGTATTAGAAACCAACACGTGGAGTAAATATGTTAATCAAAAGGACCAATCGCTCGCTGCTTTGCGCAGTCTTGTTGCTGGGCTTGTCAAACTCAGTGTGGGCGCAGAAAGAGAAAGACAAAAAAACGTATACGGGAACTCCCGTTATGTGGACCGAGCCCACAGACATTTCAAGCCGGAACTTGCTACTCGGCGCTGGCGGCGAGTCGATGATGCCCAATATCCGTCAGATTACTTTTATTGAAGAGAAGAAAGGCGGTTACTCAACAAAATATCGAGTGCGAGACGCATCGGGAAATGAGTGGGTTGCAAAACTCGGTAAAGAGGCTCAGCCTGATACGGCTGCGAATCGTTTGTTATGGGCCATCGGTTATGAAACAGAAATCGCGTATCTTTTTCCGAATCTGACTATCGTCGGAAAAGGCCGATTTGAAAACGTCCGCCTAGAAGCCCGTCCCAAAGACGTGAAACGCACTGGGCCGTGGAAATGGGAAGAGAATCAGTTCAAGGGAACACCCGAACTTCAAGGTCTCAAGATCATGATGGTAATGATCAATAACTGGGACATGAAGGACGACAACAACGAGATCCTTGCATCAAAGAGTGACAACGCCGACGACAGGCTGCGTTACATCATCAGCGATCTCGGCGGTTCGTTTGGGAAAACGGGCGGAGTCATTTCACGTAGTCGGAACAAACCATCTGACTATGTCAAAGCAACATTCATTGAAAAAGTGAGCGGCAATGACATCGATTTTAAATACAGCGGCAAGAACAAGAAGCTTTTCGAAAACCTTACCGTTGAAAATGCAAGGTGGCTCAGTAAACTACTCACCCAGCTAAGCGACGAACAGATAAAGGACGCATTTCGAGCGGCGAATTATTCAAGCGAAGAAGTCGATCTACTCTCGCAATCGTTGAAAGATCGGATTAACGAGTTAGCGAAGGTTGCGAAGTAATTCGCTCAGTACAGAAACGAATGCCACGGAAAGGAACATCCTTCCGTGGCATTTAGTTTTAGAGCTTCAATGTTTGGCCGCGTCCGCTTTCCTCACAATTAAGGAATCACATCGATAGCGATCAACTGTTGACCTGAAATAACAAACTCCGCTGGCGCCAATTCGCTCTCATACACCGGCGACAACACAGTTGGCGTATAACCTCCTGAAGTTCGCTCACTATTCAAAGTCGCAACGACGGATGGAGGTAAACTCGGCATCTCGTTCGTACCAATGACTGCGCCGTTAGTAATCCGAAACAGCTTCACATACAGACGGTCGCTCTTCTTTACCGTGTTGATAGCGCGCACCAGTTGTCCAAGATCTTGAGGTACAAAACTCTTGGCCGGCGACCCTTCCTGTAATGCTCCCCCGTCTCCGACGAACACGAGCAACTGGCCCGGGGGCGCGTCTTCCGGAATCTGAACGGGAATTCTTTGAACAAACTGTCGCCCGGACTCAGTTCTTACGTATGCTTGAATCTCGATGTTCTCGCCGCGACGCACTTCCGTGCGATCAAGAGTTACTCGTTCCAACGTGCCAATGTACTTGGTATCTGACGATGAAATGTCGAGAGTGATGCCGTCAAGTTGAACATCATCGAAGCCACTTGTCAGTAAAGAACTAACAGGTGCAGCGATTGAGCCGGCTGCCATGATTGCCGAGTTGGCTGATGAAAAGCGCCTATCGATTTCGATTGCGTCCTGGCCTTTGACTTTAATTTGCCCTTTGACCGAGATAGTCGAGTCGCCCAGCGCTCGTTCACTGGAGGTGATGGTATTGAACACGGTGATGTTCAGTAGCAACGGGGTCAAAAACGAATCATTCGCAATCTCGTATGAATAAGTCTCTTTGCGATCACGACTCGTGTGGAGATTAACTTTTACAGGAATCATCTTTGGTGCCTGTTTGAGTAAACCAAAAATTCCGGAGGCTCGATCCTGCGAAATCGATCCCACCATTTTTCCAGGCACTGCCAGCTTGAAAGAATTGTTGACGTTTGGAATGACAGTGACGACTGAGCATTCCGTCATCGGCATATCAGAAGATCCCAAACTCAAAAATGGATGGCCAAACGCGTAAATACGATCGCCGTCGCGAAGTGTCACGGTGCCAGCGGCAGCTAAAGAGTAATCACCACGCACTAGTTGGACACTGATTGAACTCCCGACCGGAAAAGTCTTCTCATCAGAAGATGCGAGCGGAGTAATTGCCGCCGAGCCGCCAGCGCCGGATACCGGGAGCAATCCACCAGCGATCAACTGTGGCGCAAACTTCGATAGCGACTCTTGGCTTATTCCGCTAAATACCAAGGGCGTTGCAATCGGAGTCATTTGTTGGCCGAGCAACGGCATCAGTGGCGAATCGGCTGCTACGGGCGCGAAAAGTGAAACGGACGAAACCGCAGGTTTCGGGAGTGTCGGTTGCCACTCAGTCGAGGCTAATTGCGAGAAAGAAACGGCGCGTGGTTCTTTGGGCTTCAGGTTGTCGTTTTCCGATCCCTTGTTGAAGAGATCGATCATCTGTTTGATCGGAGTGATACCAGCAATAGGTTCTTTTGAGAACGGAAAGCTAAAAGCGATAGCGCCAACTAATTTACCATCGATAAAGACTGGAGAACCCGACATCCCAGCGAAGACGCCCGTCCTTTCGGCATTTGCGCCACTCAGTCTGGCGATAATCGCCGACTGTCTCGGGCCAGGGAATCCCGGAAGCACTCCCAGAACTTCGATACCAAACTCTTCCGGTTCAGTTCCGCTGAAAACCGTTTTCGCAGTCCCTTTCATACCGGGGCGAATGTCTTCCAACGGGAATAACTGAAGACCATTAGTCACCGGCACAGTCATTTTTTGAGCTTGCGCCGAACCGCTTATGAAGCCGATTACTATTAAAATCAGGAGAAGACCAACAACTCTATTCATTCAAGAACTACCTCAGTGGTGACCGAAAAATTCCGTCTTGTTGAGATGCCGAAAGTAAGACTAACGACATGCTGCGACTATAAACTTCGCAAAAGAATGCGGTCAAGGATTCGCCCTCGAATCTTCTCGGCTTTTCACAGCTCCGAACGTGATAACGTGCAAAGGTGGGTAGAAGTCAAAGATGATCGACCAACTTGAAACCTTCATACTCGCAGGCGGATTATCCAGACGAATGGGAACTGATAAGGCCCAGTTAATAATTGATGAGGAAAGCCTGATTCAACGCGCCGTGACGACTCTGACCCAAGTCTCGCCGAGTGTAACCATTGTCGGCCGCAGTTCGGATGATCCTCGAGCAAAAGTCGCTCCAGATGTTTATGCCAATTGGGGCGCCCTCGGCGGAGTCCATGCAGCACTTACAGCCTGCGAGAGTGATTGGGCCTTCGTCATGGCGTGTGACTT
>Ga0070671_100003377_pt1 | contig 12450 bp, 6 predicted proteins | sample KBSS73metaG_FD_65341 | JGI IMG/M metagenome (GOLD analysis project Ga0070671, IMG submission 65341) | Switchgrass rhizosphere microbial communities from Kellogg Biological Station, Michigan, USA - KBS S7-3 metaG | ecosystem: Host-associated > Plants > Roots > Rhizosphere > Soil ...
CACGGTTTTTTTCGAACTGCCCTGAGGTGGTTCTCAGGGTGGCTTAAGGGAATATTTTCGGGAAAGTGAATAGGGCCGGAGCTCCGGCCCTTGGGTCTTTGGCCTACCAACTTTGACTTTTCCCTGAAAGACTTTTCAACCACAGATCCTTCGAATAAAAACTCCAAGACCTGCTTATCATTCCGACGCTCTTCTCGCCTTCGCGATGAACTCCTCAATATCAGATATCTTCCGTGGCAGCGCTTCGCTCATCCACTTTACACCATCCGGAGTGATGAGCATGTCATCTTCAATCCGCACCCCAATGCTCTTATATTTTTCAAACGCGGGGCGCACGGCCTCTTTGAACTTGTCCCAGTCTTCCTGTTTCCATCCAAACGGCATGTAATCCAGAGCGTCAGGTCGAACGTAAATACCGGGCTCATTTGTAAAAACAACGCCGGGTTCAAACTTAGCCGCCCCACCAACATCATGAACATTCATACCAATCCAGTGCGATGTGCCATGCATAAACCAGATGCGATGTTGGTTTGAATTGCGGTCGGTAATCAATCCGAGTTTTAGCAGGCCGTCTTTGATCACTTCCGTGCCGGCTCGGTTCACATCAGACAGAGTTGCACCCGGTTTCGAAGCTCGCGCGACTGCTTCTTGAGCATCGTAAACAACCTGGTACACCGCATCCTGCGCTGGTGAAAAGCGTCCATTTACAGGGAAGGTCCTTGTAATGTCTGATGAATAGTGTCCGTACTCGGCGCCTACATCCATAAGCAATAGCTCACCAGACTTCACAGGTCCCTGCGATTCTTCATAGTGCAACGTAGTGGCATTTGGTCCACATCCCACGATGTCCGGATAACCCCAACTGTCTGCATTGCGAAGCTTGAACGTGTAAGTCATCTCTGCATCGACTTCGTATTCCCACTTCGCATCGCCTGCCGCAGCCCACGCTCGTTCATGCGCCTCGGTGCTGATATCAATCGCATGCTGCAACAGACGCAATTCCATTGGAGACTTCTTCAATCTCATTTCGATAAATATGGGCCATACATTCTTAAGGCTGAAGCCCGATGCCGTCTTCACCCAGTCTGTCGCAAAACGCTGTTCTTGTTTGTACTCACGACTGTCGGCCTCGCGAGTCATTAAGAGATAGAGTGACGCTTCATTCTTTCCCGCTGCATCCAGCAAAGGTTCGAACCCGTTTCCGTTGGTCATCACCGTTCCTGCAGGAAGTGCTGACAAAAAAATGTTTTCCGCCTTGGGACGATAGGGTTGGCGGTTGCGAAGCGCCTTGATGAATGGCTCAAATTCCGTCGCCTCCCAAATTTCCTTCACTCCCGAAATCTGATTAGCTTCTTCTGGACTGTACATGTGTCCGGTCCATGTCTCGGCTGCCGGATTACGACGAGGCATGAAAAGTATTTCAGATGTTTGATTGTTTCCGGGCAGCAGTACGAGCGTCGCTCCCTTTTGCTTCATGTTTGTCAGATAGAAAAAGTTGTTCTCCTGCCGGTACTGATAGTCCACATCGTTCGTATAAACACGCGGCTCAGTACTAAAAAGCACTAGCATCGATTTTGGTCCGATGCTCTGAGCAACACGCGCGCGCCGCTGCGCTAACTCGGCCAACCTCTCTTTTTCGTCAAAGACGGGAGCTGGCGGCGTAAGTCGAATAACCGACGCTGTCTGCTTCTTCGTTTCTGCACGAACTCGAAAATTCCCAAGTGTCAGGACTGCCAACACCGCAAAGCTGGCGACAAGCATAAACACAATACGTAACTTCATAGACTTACTCATTAGCTTCTCCTAAGAAATCGGCAGATTTTCCAAATAATAATTTGAGTCCTACGTTTGATCAGGATCCTACTTAAGCAACGATGATGTGAGCAACGCAGACTCTTTCGATTCGCTACGGATTCGGCGGTCGCTTATTTGGTTTATGGGGTGGACTAATCACCTGGCTTTGACCATCAGGTCGTATTAAAACTCGAGAGCCGTCTGGTGATGAGATCATCTTTGAACCATCGGGAAATGTTCTTATCACTGCACCACCTGGCACAACCTCGACGCTCCCGCGATGAGTCCGTGGCCGGCCAGGTCGGGGGACGCGAGGCTCATTCGGTGACTCGTCCTCATCAGAAGTGTCCGCCTCGTGCCCACCACTTGAACGAGGTGGTTCAGGTATCGCTGCGTCATTAGGTGCTGATTGCTTCTTCGGTTCGGGATTTGACTGTCCAGTCTTTCGAGTCGTTTTTGGCTCGGATGCTGCAGATCTCGTCTCCGCCGTCGTCTTTGAATTTGAACCCGTGCTCGAATTCTGACCAGGGCTAGCAGTCGCGTCGAGAGTTGTCGACGGAGTAGGTGCCGGTGAAGGGTTGTCCGTTACCGACTGCACAACCGATCCATTTCGCTTTTGAATCGCGTAGAAACCAAACACACAAGCTGCTATTGCGACTGCCACACCCGCAATCGCCCACGGAACGAAGCCACTCTTAGAAGCTCGCGATCCGACGAAGGGTCTAACCACTGTCGTCTCGCCTGTCGAAACGGTCCGTTGTTCTGCGGACATTTGAGTTGGGACAACTGGACTAGTCGCCGCCGCAATCGTTGATGAAGCCACGGTATTAGCGACGGGTTGACGCAACACCGTTTGAGCTTCGCCGCGATTAATGATTGTTGCCGTTTGTTCAGTGCGAAGAAGCGCCTTCCGCATCTCTGCAGCACTGGAAAAACGTTGATCACGATTCTGAGCCATCGCCTGCTGGAGGACAGCGCTCACCTCGCTCGCCACAGAGGGATTCAATTCCATGGCTGACACGAGCGGATCAGGTTGACCGTTCACTAAAGCAGCTGCGCGCGAAAGTGCATCCGGTGGCTTGGTACCAGTAAGCAAATGATAGATGGTAGCCGCGAGGGAATAGAGATCACTTCGGCAGTCAGTGCCTAATCCCTGAATTTGCTCAAGCGGCGCATAGTTTGGCGTGTAACCAAAAATACTGGCCGATGTCGTGACTCGTGAAATTTCTCCCGCTTGTCCTTTTGCTAAACCGAAATCCAGGAGAATTATCTGCCCTCGTGATGTCAACTTTAGATTTTGTGGCTTGATGTCGCGATGGACAATCTGAGGTTCCTGAGTGTGCAGATAGTCGAGCGCATCGAGTAGCTGATCAGCCCAAAGTAGAACCTGATCGGTTGGAAATGGACCACGCTTGCGAGCCATCATCTCCGAAAGATCGTCTCCCGGAATAAATTGCATTACGAGAAACTGTCCTTCGCCTTCTGAAAAATGGTCACTAACGCGTGGCAATGCCGGATGGTGTAGACGCGCAAGAAGCCGCGCCTCACGTTCAAATTGTTTTCGCAACCGTTCGTCCGCAAAGAACGTCTCCTTCAGTGCCACGGTTGTATCAAGTCGTTGATCAAGCGCCTCATACACCGTTCCCATGCCGCCCTGACCGAGCTGACGTTCAATCTTGTAACGACCCTGCAGAATTGTGTCTGGCGTTAACATCGATCCTATCTAACCGGCACAACTGAATTTGACGAAAATTAACTGAGAAAGTTGATTAAGTTCAATCAATAAAGGCTTGGCCATTATACACAGGCATCGAGCAAAAGAAATCCAGACCCAATTTGAACATTGAGCGCTTGAGCGGTTGCGCGTATTCTACCTGCGTGAATGACAACACCTCTTCGATAGCAGACGTAATCGACGTCGGACCACGTAAAAATCGTCGCTGGTTTATATGGCTTGTAGCAATTCTATTCATCGCATTGCTAGCAACGTCCCGACTATTATCGGTTTATCTTTCAGCGCTATGGTTCGAGTCTCTGGGCTACTCCTCGGTCTATTGGTACATCTTCAAACTTAAAGCGGGTCTCTTCGTAGGCGCAGCGCTGTTCACTGCTCTGTTGCTAAGCGCGACCTTCTGGGTGTTCCAAAGATTCTTCGGATCCGACGCTTTTGAACAACGGACCATCCTTCTTAACAACCGACCTTATAAGTTTTCGCCGGCAAAAATTATTCGTCCATTCGGTTGGCTGCTCTCGGCCTTCTTTGGATTGATCTACGGACTGTCGGTTAAGGACGATTGGCAAAAATTCGCACTGTTCTGGCACAAACCAGCCACCACTGCGCATGATCCAATATTTGGAAAGTCGCTTGGTTTCTATCTGTTTTCGCTTCCACTTTATGAATCGCTAAGCACGTGGCTGTTGGGCGTAGCTTTTATAGTGCTGTGCGCTGCAGTCGCCTATTCACTGCTCGGCCTGCCACAGAAAGTTTTGAAACCCACTGTGCGCTGGTCGTCAGGCGCAGCATTCCGAGCGGTCTGCCTGGCACTCTTCTTCTTCCTGATCGTTTTGAGTTGGCGCGTTTATCTAACTCGCTTTCCATTTCTATGGGACGACCATCAAACCTTTGCGGGCGTTACTTACACCGAAGCACATTACATATTGCCGGCTTTGACCCTGGTTTCGATCACGTTGCTTATTGGCGCTCTTCTCTCCATGGTGAATGCATTTGCGTTCCGGCGCTTTAGAGTTCTCCTACTAGCGCTCGCTCTGCCAGTCGTTGTTTACGTAATCGGCGTGTTGGTGGTCCCGTCGTATATTCAAAGCTTCGTGGTGAAGCCGAATGAACTTGATCGCGAAACGCCTTTCATCACGCATAACATCGAATGGACTAGAAAGGGCTTCGGGTTAGATCAGATCGAACTGCGAGACTTTCAGGCTGAAGCAAGTATTCAATCAGTCGACATCCAAAACAATCGCGACAACTTTGAGAACATTCGATTGTGGGATTGGAAGGCACTGCAAGACACGCTCAAACAGATTCAAGCGATTCGTACCTATTACGACTTTCAGGATGTCGACGTTGATCGCTACACGAGTGCTGGTCAGATTCGTCAGACGATGATCGCGCCCCGTGAAATCAATGATGCAAAACTTCCTGAATCTTCTCGTAATTGGGTAAATGAGCGACTCATCTACACGCACGGCTATGGCGTGACAATGAACACTGCAAATGGCTTCACTCCGGAAGGTCTGCCACAGTTCGTTCTGTCTGACATGCCCGTCCAGTCAAGTGTGTCAGAAATAAAGGTTACGCGCCCTGAAATTTATTTTGGTGAGTTAACCGATCGCTTTGTCTACGTAAAAACGAAACAGAATGAATTTGACTATCCACAGGGGGACACGAACACCTACACGACTTACCAAGGTACCGGTGGAATAAGAATCGGAAGCGCTTTGCGTCGAACTCTGCTGGCATGGGCCATCGGCGATTTAGGCAAGCTGCCTTTTTCAGATGACGTAACCAGCGAGAGCCGGCTGCTCATCAACCGCAGAATCACCGAAATCATAAACGGCGTTGCGCCGTTTTTGACTTACGATCCCGACGCCTACATCGTAGTTGGAAACGACGGCCGCTTATTTTGGATGATCGACGGCTTCACTCAATCTGCGAGCTTTCCGTATTCAAGCCATCATAGTTTTACCGGACGAAGCGTTAATTACGTTCGTAATTCAGTGAAGGTCGTGATCGACGCATACAACGGCACAGCTCGGTTTTACGTTTTCGATAAGCAAGATCCAATCATCGCCGCGTATCAACAGATTTTTCCCGCCCTGTTTGAAGACGCGAGCAATATGCCCGCGGATTTGCGCGCGCACATCCGTTACCCTGAAACACTGGTGCGAACTCAAGGCGAAGTCTACGGTCTGTATCACACGCAAAATCCTCAGGTGTTCTTTCAACGTGAAGACGTATGGAGTCTTGCTAATCAACTTAAGATCAACTCGGAGGGTAAAAAAGAAAGTCAGCCCATCGATCCTTACTACGTATTGATGCAGTTACCCGGTGAGCAAAAGAAAAACGAGTTTGTACTGATCCTGCCTTTCACGCCAGGCAATCGAAACAATATGATCGGTTGGCTAGCTGGAAGATGTGACGCGGAAAATTATGGGAAATTGCTTATCTACAATTTCCCGAAATCCCGATTGATCGATGGTCCTTTACAAATCGAAGCGCGCATCGATCAGAACGCGCAACTGTCAGGGCAGTTCACATTGTGGAACCAACAGGGTTCTACGGTCATCCGTGGTCATTTGCTCGTAATTCCAATTGGTCACTCGCTTGTCTATGTTGAACCGATTTATCTTCAGGCGAACACGAGTCCGATGCCTGAATTGCGACTCGTGGTCCTGGCAACCCAGGAAAAGTTGGCTTATGGGCAAACGTTTGCCGAAGCAATGAGCGGATTATTTGGTGAGTCAGCGAAGGCTCCAACAGAAGCAAAGCCGACAGAGGGTCAGACCGTTGGACCAACCACAGCACAACCTAATCCGTCACCTTCTCCGCAACAGAATGTTCAGCAGTTGGTAATTCGCGCGATCCAGGAGTTTGAGGATTACCAGCGATTGACTGCGCAAGGAAAGTTAGCCGAGGCAGGACAAAAGTTGGAGCAACATAAACGAACGTTGGAAGAGATCAGAAAATTGAGCGGAGGAAATTCACCCTGATCCGGATTTGAATTTCTAAGTCGTAACACCTCAGATGGGATGAGGCATCTTCTGCTTCAATTTGTTGGCTTTGACAACAGCGTCTTTGTGCTCCGGAAGGTACTGAGGATCTGGTGTCGAAGAGATGATGTCGTCGATCAATTTTCGGGCTTCGCCATCTCGGTTCTCCGACTCATAAGCTTCAGCAAGGTAATATTTCATCAACGCATTATTCGGAGCTATTTGTAAGCCCTTCTTCAGATTTTCGATCGCCGTGGAAGTATTTCCGCCGAGAACCTTGGGAGCCTGGAGGTAGAGACGGCCGAGCGCTAGATAGGCACTTCCTCCCTGAAACTTTTCATCCAGCTTGATCACAGTGTCCATCTCGGAGCGGATGTCCTGGACCATCGCAAGACTTGCTAATGTGCTGCGATGAGCGTCCCCGCCGTAGTTGGCACCAAGCCAAAAATGGCCTTCGGGTTTGCCGCCCTGAAGTTTCACTGCGGCTTTGCCAGAATCGATGCCTGCACGAAACATATCCGCAGCTTCGGTATCGTTCTCGGTGTGGTCACCAACATAAAAACAGGCCCGTGATAATTTCCAAGCTGCCTCATAATTTCCATAGTCTGCGCTAACCGCCTGTCGGAGTGCCGCAACTGCCACTCGCGCCCTCGCCATGTCCTCGCGCCCCTCGTAAAGCCTATCGCCTTCCAATATTTTTTCAGCCGCCGCCTTCTCGTCTCCTGCGTCCACGGCGTTTTGGCTCACCGCAACCTCTTTACGACAAGACACCGAGCAAAAAAGACAAAGCAATGTGATCGCACTCAGAACGGTTTCTTTAACTTTTACTGAGCTTTTCTGGACTTTTTTCATTCAGGAGCCTCCGATTGTCTAGCTACTCTATACAGTTTGTAATAGTTTTCTCGCGCGTTGATCAAAAGCATCGTGAATACGGTATATTGGTCGACACGCAAGACAGCGCCGGATCAATCGGTGCCGGGTCGACTTCAGGAGGAGAGCTTGGCAGGGGCAGCATTCTACGATTTAGAGGGGACTCTGGTTAGCACGAATCTCGTGCATACGCTGGGCTTTTACGCGCGACGCCAAACCACGCTAATGCAGAGCATCACTAAGACTGCGACTACTTTTCTAAGTCTTCCCGTGTTTGCCGTCACAGACCAGTATAGCCGAAAAGTTTTTAACGACCTCTATTTCCAGCGTTACAAAGGTCAATCCGAGGATCGGCTTCGGTATTTTGCTCACGACCTATTTGAAGATGTCATTAAGCCGGCTGTTTTCCCGGGAACTTACGAACTAATCGAAAAATCGAGGAGCCTGGGTCTTCGTCAAGTTGTAATCACGGGAGCATTAGACCTTTCGGTCAAGCCATTGATGGAACACCTGGGCATCACGGAGTTCGTCACCAACCGTCTTGAGTTTGTTAACGGTCTCGCCACTGGTAGGTTGTTACCACCGGTCATGGCTGCAGCGACAAAGGCATCGTGGATTCGGACCTATTCCGAACGTGAAGGCATCAGTCTTAGCGATTCATACGCCTACACCGATAGCATGAGTGATCTGCCCATGCTCTCGGTCGTTGGCCATCCAGCGGTAGTCAATCCGGACATGCGATTGCGCCAAACTGCGCTACATCACGACTGGCCCATTTTGGATTTGAAGTAAATGTTGATTCGCTTTCATAAAAGTTCATGGCACTCCAACTCCGTAAGAAAACGCACGAATCCGTTGTCTACATCGACCGCGATAGCGCTCCGCGAATAATACCGTCGGGCGAAGACTTCATTCTCGAAGATCTTCCTATCGGTACGCGCGTGCTATATCCAAACCCTCCGATCAAAGGTCTCCCCAATCGAGAAGCGGCGATTCGTTACGCGCTCAATCATCCACTCGGTTGTGATCCGCTCTTCGCCCAGCTCGAACCGGGAATGCGGGTAACGATTGCCGTCGACGACATAAGTTTGCCGCTACCGCCGATGGCCACCCCGGACATTCGTCAAACAATTCTGGAAATCGTGTGCGACATGTTGTCAGGTCACGGGGTCGACGACGTTCATATAATCATCGCTAATTCCCTGCACCGGAAAATGACCGAGTGGGAAATGAAACGGATGGCGGGGCAACGCATTTTTGACGAGTACTACCCCGACCGTTATTACAACCACGATGCTGAATGGCAGGACGGACTCATTAAGATCGGCGAGACGAAGCACAAAGAGCCGCTTAGTCTAAACAGGCGGGCCGCCGAAAGTGATCTACTTATTTATGTGAATCTTAATTTCGTGCCGATGGATGGTGGTCACAAGTCGGTCGCTGTTGGTCTATGCGATTACGAGTCGCTACGCGCGCACCACGATCCGCAGACGATTCGGGATTCGGATAGTTACATGGATCCGGCACGTTCGGAGTTGAACCATAAAGTAATCCGCCTCGGCAAGATCGTCGATGAGCAGCTCAATGTGTTTCACATCGAGACTGCAATCAACAACCGGATGTACAAGGGCGACATGGATTTCCTCACCAAGAATGAGGACGACTTCACGGCGTTTGATCGAATGAAGTTTGAAGCCATGCGATACACGATGGGTAAGATGCCTCGATCCGCACGCCGCAAACTGCTGCATTCGCGACCCGCCCAATACGAATTAATTGCATGTCATGCAGGCAAGACCGATCTTGTTCACGAAAAGATCATCGCGAAGGGCTTTGAACAATACGCAATTCCTGTTCGTGGACAGGCTGACATTCTGATCACCGGCATCCCTGACATTTCGCCTTACAATGTCTATTCGATATTGAATCCTTTGCTGGTCCAAGTGATGGCGCTCGGTTATCACTTCAATTTCTATCGGAACAAACCGCTGTTGAAAAAAGGCGGCGTGATGATTGTTCATCACCCATGTTTCGACGACTTCGATCACCAGTTCCATCCCAGCTACATCGAATTCTTTAATCGTCTTTTGCCGGAGACTCGCGATGCGTTTGTACTTCGTGAGAAGTACGAGCGAGAGTTTGCCAACAATCCGAGTTATGTCGAAATGTATCGTCGGGGTAACGCCTACCATGGAGCTCATCCGTTCTTCATGTGGTATTGGGGTGAAAATGGACGGCAACATGTCGGCAAAGTGATAGCCGCTGGCGCTGAAACGGCTCATGTGCCCGCAATTCTTGGCTGGGAACGCGCAGACAATCTGACCGAAGCGATTGCGATGGCGCGAAGTTATATGGGGAATTCGGCTGAGATCACGATGCTGCATCAGCCGATGATTGGCATCGCGGATATGGAATAACTCGCAGGACTTTGCGGAAAGCAGCTTGTGAACGATTCAAAAACTGCAGTCGATCGAGCTTAGAAAGTTATGAAGTTATCACCAACGGAAATTTATCAAGACAGAAAGATCTTCTTGATCGGAAGCACAGGTTTTCTCGGCAAAGTAACGCTGAGTATGTTGCTTCATCGGTTTCCGAACGTGGGGAAAGTGTATGTGACCGTGCGCGCGCGTTCGCAGGAAGAATCAGAAGCGCGATTCTGGAACCACATCATCACTGCTCCGCCATTCGATCCTTTGCGCGAACGATACGGAGGCGCGCTCGAAGGCTTTGTTCGAGATAAGGTGATCGTCAGAGGTGGTGATATCGGTGAAACCTACCTCGGCTACACCGAAGAGCAAGCCCAATCCATCGCAGACGATATAGACATCGTCATCAATTCCGCTGGTAACGTTACCTTCAATCCAACTCTGGAAAGTGGTCTGCGTACTAACGTCGTCGGAACACAGAACGTCATTGCATTTGCAAGACGAATGAAACGTCCCACGCTCGTTCATGTCTCGACTTGCTTTGTAGCGGGAAATCGATCTGGAGCAGTCTGGGAAAGCGACTCTGTGCTCGGTTACTTCCCACGTAAATCTGAGATGCCCGGCGTTGAGTTTTCTGTGGACCAGGAAATTGCCGACTGCGCAAAGCTGGCAGACCGTGTTCGCGAAGAAGCACGAGACGCGATGATGACTGCCCGCTTTCGCGAACTTGCTCGGAAACGTTTGAGCGAAGAAGGACGAGATGTCGACGATCCGGACGCGCTCGGTTTGGCCGTAGCTCGTGAACGAAAAGTCTGGACCAGGACACGGCTGACAGATCTTGGTGTTGAACGCGCTGCTTACTGGGGTTGGCCCAACATTTACACCTATACGAAGTCTTTAGGAGAACAGCTTGTCGCTGCTGAGACAAACATGGTGCGCAGCATCGTTCGGCCGAGCATTGTCGAGTCAGCGCTTTCTTATCCTTTCCCCGGATGGAACGAAGGATTCACTACAACTGCCCCAATCATCTTCCTGATTAGGAAAGGCCAAACTCTAATTCCCGCTAATCAGAAGTTGATTCTAGACATTACTCCAGTGGACCAGGTTGCTTCCGTGATGCTCGCAGTTTCGGCTCAGGCGTGCGTCGAAGAACCTCGACTCGTTTTCCAGGCAGCAACCGGCGATTCGAATCCAAACAATATGGAACGAATCATCGGCCTCGTCGGACTCGATAAGCGCAGACATTTCCAGGAAAAAGAAACGGGACCAAAAATCCTGAATCGCATTGCAGCGCGAATGGAACCGCGTCCCGTGACTACCGAGTACTACGAAAAGATGTCGGTGCCCATGTTCAATGCGACCGCAAAGAAGGCTTCGTCGATGTTAGACAAATTGAAGCCACGCTGGGGAGGCGGTCGAGTTGGTGAAGCAATTGACCGTGTAAAGAGCAGCGTCGAGCGCGTTGAAGAACTTACCGTAAAGACAACTGAAGCGTTCGACATGTTCCAACCTTTCACGATCGAGAACGCTTACATTTTCAGGTCAGACAACGTTCGTTCACTATTTGAACGGATCGGTGAAGATGAGCGGTCGCTTTTGACGTGGAACCCTGAAAAATTTGACTGGTACGACTACTGGTTGAATGTCCATTTACCTGGTCTGACGAAGTGGGTGTTTCCCACACTCGAAGACGAGCTGCGCGCGCAACCAAAACGCGTCTATACCTATCGCGACCTACTGGAGTTGTTTGAAACTTCCACAAAACGTCATGCGACGCGTGTGGCAATGCGCATTGAGCGCGATGGACGAAAAGAACAATACACCTATCAGGATCTGCGTGAACTCGCGACTCGTGTCGCTGGTTTCCTTGCTAGCCAGGGAATCAAATCAGGCGACCGGGTGATGCTCGTCAGTAGCAATGGTCCCGAGTGGGGAATGACCTACTTTGGCGTGTTGAAAGCAGGAGCTACTTGTATCCCGTGCGACCCTGAAAGTTCGACTACTGAGATCCTGAATTTTGCTCGAGCCGGCAACGCGGCTGGAATCGTCATCAGCGAAGCACTCGACCAAGAACATCCGGATCTGCGCTTGGCATTAGAGAACCAGGGCACAACGCGGCTTTGGACTTACAACGAAGTGTTCGCGATGCCTGATCAGGAAACGGAGGATCAACGCCTCGCACTACTGCCGCAACGCGTGCAGGCGCAAAGCGTCGCTTCTTTGATTTTCACTTCCGGCACAACGGGTCAACCCAAAGGCGTCATGTTGTCGCATCGAAATCTAACGAGCATGGTCTCCATGCTTTCTTCGGTTTTCGATATGACCACACGCGACGGTGTTCTTTCAGTTCTACCGTTGCATCACACATTTGAGTTTTCAACGGGTTTTCTAACGCCACTCAGTCGCGGTGCGCAGATCACGTACCTTCCGGAGCTGACCAGCGACGCCCTCGCAAAAGCGATCAAGAATGGACATGTCACAGGCATGGTGGGTGTTCCCGCGCTATGGGAGCTTTTGCATCGACGCATTAAGAACCGACTTTATGAACGCAGCGACTGGATCGGTAAGACGGCCGACAATTTGATTTATGCCAACGCCTGGATGAGAGACAAGACTTCCTTAAACCTCGGGCAAG
>Ga0070671_100003379_pt1 | contig 12449 bp, 7 predicted proteins | sample KBSS73metaG_FD_65341 | JGI IMG/M metagenome (GOLD analysis project Ga0070671, IMG submission 65341) | Switchgrass rhizosphere microbial communities from Kellogg Biological Station, Michigan, USA - KBS S7-3 metaG | ecosystem: Host-associated > Plants > Roots > Rhizosphere > Soil ...
CGTGACCGACACCCGCAGCGAACTCGGCCTGCGCACCGACAAATCCTATGCGGTCGGCGATGCCATGCTGACGCTGCGTGGCCGTGCCGCCTGGGCGCACGACTTCAACACCGACCGCGCCGCATCGGCGACGTTCATTGCCCTGCCCGGCGCAAGCTTTGTCGTCAACGGCGCGGCGGCAGCGCGCGACGCCGCACTGACCACCGCCTCGGCCGAGATGACCTTCATCAGCGGCATCTCGCTCGCCGCCACCTTCGAGGGCGAGTTCTCGCAGGTGACCCGCAGCTACGCCGGCAAGGGTGTGGTGCGATATGCGTGGTAGCGGGTGCTCGAATTGCATCGCCGACCTGTGCATGAATGTCCCATGGGGCGCCTAACGATATTATATTGCAATTTCAACAACATATGAGTTCGCAGTTTTATTCCGGATGGCGCGCCATTTCCGTATGCGCTATAGCCGCCAAAATCGGCCGATTCTTCGATTAAACTCGTCAAGTCGAATTGAGTGCACCCGTCATCGGAATGCCCGATGGGACGCATCGAATCTTCCCGCTTTCTAGGGGGCGCACCAGCTTGTTGCATGCGGGCGCCCTAGCTTTGCTGGCGGCCGCTTTGAGCGCTTCGCCGTTGGGCCTCAGCCGGTCCATCGCCCAACAGGAAAGCCGTCCCGCCTTTGTCATTGTTGAGCGGACAGAGCGGCGCAAAGTTTCGAATCATCGCAATCGAAGGCCTGCCGGACCCAAAATAGCGATAGGGCTCGCCGGCCGGCTAGGCCGCCAGGCTGTCGCGAGCGCTTCTCTCGCGGTCGAAGCGGCGCTGGCCTTCGATATCGCTTGTGTGTCCTTTGGCGGTGCCGGACCATCCGGGCCGCCGGTTTGGACACAGCGCCGGGGCAATCCGGACGCGCCCGCCCCCGAAAGAATTTTTCCAGTTGGCTGCCCAGTTCGCGGCGCCCGCGGTGTCTTTACGATCTCGAAACGCCGTCAGGCGGACGCCAAATAGCAAAGCGGAAGACATCATGACTGCCGACCTGATCTCGAAAGCCCGGGCCGGGGACCACGGCGCCTTCCGCGAGCTGACCGATCCCTATCGCCGCGCGCTTCAATTGCACTGTTATCGCATGCTGGGCTCCTATCACGACGCCGAGGAGATCCTGCAGGACACCTTGCTGGCCGCTTGGCGCGGGTTGGGCGGCTTCGAAGAACGCGCCTCACTAGGCACCTGGCTCTACAAGATCGCCACCAACCGCTGCCTCAACGCGCGGCGCGCCGCCAGCCGGCGCCCGACGAAGGCCTGGGACATCCCCGGGGTCGAATTCCTCGAGCCGACCCGGCTGGAGGAAGAGGTCTGGCTCGATCCGTTTCCGGACGCACTGATGGGAGGTGTAGTTTCTTGGCCGCCGGCGCCGGACGCGCGGGTCGAGCGGACCGACACCATCTCCCTAGCCTTCGTGACGGGCCTGCAACGCCTGCCGCCGCGCCAACTGGCCGTGCTCATCCTGCGCGACGTCGTTGGGTTCAGCGCTGAGGAGGTTGCAGGCATGTTGGACGCCAGCCTCGACGCGGTCAACAGCGCGCTCAAGCGCGCGCGTGCCACCCTTCAACAGCGGCAGGCGGCCGGTGGCCACGAACCTCCTCCGGCCGCCCAATCCCCGGCCGAGACTGCGATCGTCACCCGGTTTGTCGAAGCATGGGAAAGGGCGGACGTCGATGCTTTGGTCAGCCTGCTCACAGACGACGTGTTCATGGCCATGCCGCCCATGCCGTTCGAATACCATGGCCGGGACATTGTGCTGCGCCTGAGCGCCAGCATCTTCGGGGCTGGGCGGCGCTTCGATCTCGTGCCGTCGCGCGCCAACGGTCAGCCGGCCTTCGGCGTCTATCTGCGCACCCCGGCGGGGCGGCCCGGCGTGGGGTTCTATGTCCTGACCATGGCGGGCGGTCGAATTCGCGGCATGACGCGGTTCGAAAGCTTCGTGTTGCCGTGGTTCGGCCTGCCGACATCGCTTCCGGCTCTCTAAACCTTCAACGCGGAGCGCCCAGTATCCCGAGACCCCGGTGTCTTCACGGCTGGCGGACGATTTCGCCGACCGATAGCCAAAGGAGAACGGACGTGGGAAAAATTGTCATCAGCGAAAACGCCTCGCTCGACGGCGTCGTACAGGACCCGACGGGGGAGGAGGGCTTCCGCTTCGGCGGCTGGTTCGCCAAGGTCGGCGACAATGACCGGCAGGCCTGGGCCCGACTCGGGGCGGAGGAGGCCATCAGCGCCAAGGCCCTCCTGCTCGGCCGCCTCAGCGACGAATGGTTCGCCAGGCGTTGGCTGGGCCGCACGGGCCCGTGGGCGGATCGACTGAACTCCATGCCAAAATACATCCTGTCCTCGACGCTAGGGACGCCGAAATGGGGCAACTCGACGATGCTGCGGGGCGAGTTGGCCGGCGAGATCAAGCGGCTGAAACGCGAGGTCAACGGCGACATCGTGGTGATCGGCAGCGTCGAGTTGGTGCACGCCCTTTGGGCGCAGGACTTGGCCGACGAATTGCGCCTGAAGGTCTTCCCGGTCGTGCTGGGCGGAGGCCGGCGCCTGTTCGGTGAGGCCGCCGACATGAAGGGGATGGTGCGCGTCAAGGTCGAGGCACTGGGCGATAGCTTGTCCTATCTCGTCTACGAGCGGGTTCGCGACGCTTGATGTCGTGGAAATCGCAGCCCGTCGCAGACTTGCCAATTGGACCGCGTAGCGGGCTGCTGCATCATAGCGCCACGGCGAAGCAATAGTGCCCCTCTTCATCGGCCGTGGCGCGCCATTTTCCCACCATTCAGTACAAAACCGCGAACTATCGCAGAGCTCCCGTACGAATCGGTGCCTATTTGATCCCCGATCGGCATCTAAGGTTGATGTCGACGCCGACGCCTCAGCGGATCGCAGCTTGCCGCTCCGCTCCGTCGCGCCTGGGCACCACTTCGACCGCCGCCAAACGGCGCGGCTGGAGCAGGACGGCGAACTCTTCGAGCGGTAGCGGCGGAGAAAAAAGATAACCTTGCGCCATGGTCGCGCCGTTTTCGGCCGCGAACCGAAGGTCTTCTGCCGTTTCAACGCCTTCTACGACCGTTTCGAACCCCAATTCGTCCGCAAGTCCGAGCGCCAGGCGAAGGATCGTCTGCTTTTCGCGGTCTTCCGCGACACCCGCCACGAGCGTGCGATCGAGCTTCACGGCGTCGAAGGGGAGCCTCGCCATCGTCGAAAGATTCGAATAGCCGGCCCCGAAATCGTCCATTGCGAAGCGTATGCCCAATTGCCTGAGCAGGCTTATTCTCTCGCGCACGACGTCAGGATTGCGCATCGCGACCGACTCTGTGATCTCGATCTCGAGCTTGGGAGGCGGGAAGTCGGCCTCGCGAACGGTCGTGATGATATCCCTGATGAACAGCGGGTCTTCGATTTCCGACGCCGCGACATTTACGGCGAGCACGAGGTTCGAGCCGGCCCGGATCAAGCCCCCGATTTCGGCGAGCGCGCGCCTGAGCACGAAGCGGTCGATCTCCATGATGAGGCCGATCTCTTCCGCGATCTTGATGAAGCGCTGAGGAGGAATGTCGCCCTCCTTCGGGTGATGCCAGCGCGCCAGCGCCTCCACCCCTAGGATGCGGCCATCCATGCAGGACACCTTGGGCTGGTAATGGACGACGAGCTCTTCATTGCGGATCGCCAGGGCGAGGTCGGTTTCGAGCGCATGGCGGGCCCGGGCGACCTCTGCGAGATCCGGAGTGAAGAACGCGTAGGTATTGCGTCCCGAGCTCTTCGCGACGTACATCGCAAGGTCGGCACGGATCAGGAGATCGTCATAGGTTGTGCCGTGGGTGGGCCAGATCGCAATGCCGATGCTGACGCCGATGGTCGCATGGTTGCTCTGGAGCTTGAAGGAAACCTGCAGCGTCTCGATCATCTCGCGGGCACTGAGGCTCGCGGCCTCGATCGTCTTCACCCCGGCGATGATGGCGACGAACTCGTCGCCCCCGACCCGGGCGAGCAGATATTTGCCGGCAGCGCCCTTGGACGTCAGCAAATTGCTCAAGCGCTCGGCCACCATCCTGAGCAGCTCGTCGCCAGCCTTGTGCCCGAAAGTGTCGTTGATGGATTTGAAGCCATCCAGGTCGAGGAAGAACAGCGCTCCGCCCTCTTCCGCGCCGATGAGCGCCGGCGCATCGATGCGCATCTTCTCCCGATTGGGAATGCGGCTCACCGTGTCGTAGAAAGCGAGCTGACGAATTCTTCGAGTGCTGGCCCGCAAATGCGTCAGCATTCGCTCGAATGCGAGGCCGAGGCCGCGGACCTCGCCGATGCCCGTTGCGCGGAATTGAACGTCAAGATCGCCACCCGCGATTTCCTGGGCGGTCTTGGCGAGCGCTGAAAGTCCTTTCGTGAGGTGCCTCACGGCGGCCAATAGCGCGACGACCAAGGCACCGAGCGCCAGCGCCGCGGATGCCAGGAACTGCCACATCAGCGAACGCGTATGGGAGGCGCCGATCTGGAACATCTGATCGCGTGTCGTCGTCACCAGCGATGCGCTCGCGAACGTACACACCTTGAGCGTCGCCTCGTAATCGACACAGCGCGCGACGTAGTTGCCGTCATCCGAGCGCTGCAGCCCGGCCAAACGCGTCCCGGCGCCGCTGAATCTCACCCCTTCAGGCCCCGCGGAAGACACGATCTCGTTGTCACCCGTGATGATGACCACGCCGGCATTGGCTAGCGAAGTGAAGTTCTCGAGAGTCCGTTCCGTGCGGCCGAGCGGTCGGACGGCGGCAAGCGCGCCGATGAGGTCGCCGAAGTCGTCGAACACGGGCTCGATCGCGGTGTGCGCTATGGTGTGGCGCTGCGGCAGGCCGAGCGCTGACAATTCACGCAATTTGAGCTCATAGGTGCCTTCCTCACCCCGCGGGTGCGAGCGGCTATTGTCCTTGAGGATCGCGTTGAGACTGACAGAGAGAGCGGTACCCTCGAACGCCCGGTTCAGCGCGAGGAGGTCGAGGGGCGTGTTGGCGCCGATCACGCGACCGGTTCCGTCGAAGGCGATCAGCCTTTCGAAGCCGGAGGTCGAAGCAACGACGCTGAGCAGCTCGCGGATAGTCACATCGTTGTTCGAGGCGACCGCCTTGGCGACATCGGCGCGCTGAGCGATCTGACGCAGGCGAGATGCGGTTTCTGCGCCCAGGACCTCGATTCGCGCTCGCGCCAACTGCGCCTCGCCGTCGAGGCGATGAGCGAGCTGGTCTTCCGAGAGCTCACCCAGTGCCGCAGCCTGATGCCTCAGTTGCTGCTGCAGGCGTAGCACCGTCAAGCCACCGATGACGCCGAGCCCGAGGACGCCGGTCGCGAGCACGACGGCAACGAGGCGCATGGCGATAGACGAGGGGAAACTCGGAATCCCGGACGCAACGGCCCAACGACGCCAGCGGGGCGGCGCCCTCGATGCCTCTGCCATATCCGGGTCAGTCGCCACCACCGCCAGCACCTTGAGCTTACGGGGGCCGGTCAATGTCGCTCATTGAGGCCCCTTCCAGGCGCCAACCTTAGGCGAGTGAAATACCCAAAATCGTCAATTTGATCGTCTATTTGTGGCCGGTTAATTAGCAAATGGTTTCTCAGAACCATCAGATTTTGTGCTTTTCACTTTCTGTCCGCCACAGATGACTCCAAAAGGCACGGCGTTGCGACAACAGATGGTTTAGGTTTCTTTGCCAGATTGGCACCTCGTCGTTCGAAGGGGTTTGCCATGGCATTTTCGAGGATAGCGGCGGTAATTTTGGGCCTCTGGCTTGCGGGGGTGAATGCCGCTAGCGCCGAAACACGCAGGCTCGACATCGTCGGGACCGGAGACGGCATCGATGTCCTGCGCGTCGTCGCCGCGAGCTTCATGCAGCAGGAAGGATCGGCACGGATCGAGGTCCCGCCGAGCATCGGTTCTGGCGGAGGCATCGCGGCCGTGGGGTCCGGCAAGGCGATCTTAGGGCGCATCGCACGCCGCCTGACCGACGCCGAAGCGGCTTCCGGCATCGTCTACAAGGCGATCGCCCGCCTGCCCTCGGCTTTCATCGTCCATCCCGGCTGTGGAGTGAGTGCCGTCACAAGCGATCAGCTCGTTGCGATCTATTCGGGCCGACTCGCGAATTGGAAGGAGCTGGGCGGCGCCGATATGCGCATCCGCGTCGTGCGGCGCGAGGACCAGGACAGCACTCTCACCGTGCTCCGGGCCAGCATGCCCGGCTGGCATGATCTCGAGATCACCGAGAAATCGAAGACGGCGACGACCACACAGGAAGCGATCGAGACGGTTCGCGATGTTCAAGGCGCGATCGGCTTCGGCCCCTTCTCGCGGCCATTGGAACAAGGGCTCACCGTGCTTCGCGTGGACGGCCACTACCCGACCGATTCGGATTATCCCTCGAGCGTGGTGCTGGCGCTGATCTATTTAAGCACGTTGCAGGATCCGGACGCCTTGGCCTTTCTACGTTTTGCCGATACGCAGAAGGCGGCCGACGTCATCACCAGCCTCGGGAGTCTGCCCGTCAAGCCGTGAGCCGCCGGGGCTCGCTGGCCGCCGGCGCTGCGGAGCTCGGCATCGGCTCACAGGCCGGGGCGATGAGGCTGCTCCCGGCTTCGCCATAGACGGGTGACCTTGTCCATCAGCGATGAGGTTTGAGAGCTCGGCAGGAAAGGATCGGCGTAGCATTGTGCATTGGCCGAGCGCGCCTTGTTCTGCACGATATCGACGAGACCAGCGGGGCCGGCGACGTAGACCGTGTCCTCCAGTCCGAGCAGGGGCAGGTAGTGCGATGGGCGCCCGGGCCTGATCGGCAGGGTAGATCCGACCTCCGTCGTCGCGATGACGTCGCGGACACCGTCGTCGATCAGCCACTGCAGCGAGGGAAGCATATAGAGGTTATCGGCATCCCGGCTGCCGGCGACGACCACCATCTCGCGGTTGCGCTGGGTCGAGCGCGCCGAGCGGGCCAGCGCCCAGATCGGGGCCCAGCCTGCTCCGCCGGCGACCAGCACCAGCGGCCCCTGGCCCTGTCGTAGATAGGCTTGTCCGAAGGGGCCTTGCACATGCGCCGCATGGCCGGGCCTGATGGCCTTGCCGAACTGCCCCGACACGGTGCCGTCATGCAGGCGCCGGATGTGGAAGACGAGTTCGACTTGCTTGAAGGAACCATCGAGTCTGAAGGTCGGGCTGAACTCGCGCGCCGGATAGCCGGAAAACTTGACGCGCACATATTGGCCCGGCCGAAACTCGAGCGGCGCCGAGGTCGTCAGCACGACTTCGGCGATCTCCGGCGAGAGCTCGTTGATCTCGGTAACGGCGCCCGCCCGCTTCATCGGTAGCGGCAATTCTTCGAATTCGATCTCGGCATCGCCTGCGACCGCGGCCTGGCAGGCGAGCACAGTGCGGCCATGGCCCGAGCCGCCGTCATCGACCGAGCCCGAAACGACCGTCACCCGGCAGCTCTGACATTGTCCCGATCTGCAGTCGTGTGGAATGAGGATCGAGCCGCCGAGCGCCGCGTCGATCAGGCCTTCGCCGGCGCGGGCTTCGACGGGCTTGCCGTTGAGGACGAGCCGACAATGCGTCTTCATCGCGAGGCCTCTGGGCGCCGCGAATTCCTGCGAGCAGGCCGCTGCTCGCCGCGCCGGAATGCGATGCGCGGATGAGGGCGAAGCCATGCTTCAGCGCAGCTGCGCCGTAGTGGCCTCCGGTCGAGCACGTCGCCCCCCATGAGACGCCTAGTCCTGCGTGACGACACGCACCGGGCGGTTATGGGTCGCATGCCGCGTCTGTGCATGGTCGAAGACAGCGACCCACATGTAGAGATCGCGGGCTGGCACGAAGGCTTTGTCATATCTGCCATCGCTTTTCATGTTGCGCGTCAGCTCGAGCGTCCAATGTCCGTTGCTCCATTTTGAAACCCCCGTGACATTGGCCCGCTCTCCTTCGGTGTCGCCGGCAATAATCACGCCGGGCAGGGTCGTGCCAACGGGAATCCTCGCGTCGGCCTCTGGAGTGTAGGGTTCGCTCTCCCAGTCGAACATGTACCAGCGGCCGTTCTCGTCGTCGCTGCTGTCGGGATTAAGATCGAATTTGCTGAGGGCTGCGACCTGCGCCTTCCAGTCCTTGGGAAGCCGCAGAACCGTGACGGGCCCCTTGTCGTTCCTGCGGATGAACTTGAAATTATACGAATAAAGAGAGCGACCAGGCTTGTTCCAATAGCCGCCCTGGTAGCGGGCATCGTAATTTTGCTCGTCCAGGGTCGGAGCGTAGGGCGGGCCGATATACTGGCTATCGACACGCCCGAGCATGCCCCCGCGCGACGCCTTCCACTGCCACATGTCTATGTAGCTGCCATCCGTCGTGAAGTGGAAGCCCCGGCCGTTGATCGGCATCGGTTTGCCGGGCAGCGGGTTGGTGCCGAGATCGGTCGCGCCTGCGCCGCCGAGCGATGGGTTATCCGAGAAAATGACCGAAAGTTTATCCTCGTAGAAGTCGACGGCGTCCTGCAGGCCCGCACGCTCGTCGAGGACGTGCCAGCCATCCTCTTTCTTGATGATCGGAATACGGCGCAGGGAGCGCGTGGGATCTTCCCAGCGGAAGGCGAAATAGATCTTCTGCCCGTCGTGCAGGGCGCGCACCTCCACGAGCGATTCGCCCGATCCGCCGAGATTGGCACCCTGCTGCGTGCGGATGAAGACGGGGCGCGCGCGCGACCAGGCGGGATCGCCCATGGCGCCGTCCAGCTTGGGCGCGTCGCTCACCCGCGCGACGACGAGCGTATCGCGCGTCGCCCAGTCGACCCCGGCGACGCCGCACGCGACTGCCACCCCGATTGCAGCGGCGACGAGAAGAGGCCTCGGCCGCACGGCCTTCGCGATCGCGAGCGGGGCCGGCCGAAACACGCGGAAAATCTGCAGCCAGCCGCCATAGAGATAATGCGCGGCGACATGCGCGAAGATATAGACGAGCGCAACATAGGCGGCGGTCGAGTGGAGATAAGCCCACCAGCCACCATAGCCGAGATACATCATGACGCCCGTCGCCGTGAGGAAGATCACGAGCGCATAGACGAACCAGTGCAGGATGACGTTGACGGCCCCCCACTTGAGGCGAGCCGGAGCGCGCATCGCGAGGATCCGCGTCTTCTTGGGGCTGTTGCGCTCGACGAGGCCGCTGCGCGCGAGGTAGGCGACGTAGGCCGACCCGCAGAAGAAGACGGCGAGTCCGGCGAGGAAATGCCAGGAAAAGATCTCGCCCTGCGGCAGGACGGGAGCGAGCCATTTCGAGAAGGGGGCGTGCAGCGCGTCTGCTGCGATGCGTAGGCCGGTAACGAGGCTTACGACGAACGCGAGCGCGGTCGCCCAATGGAGCGTTATCGTCCCGACATCCGTGCGTGGCGGGCCTTCGTGAGGCTTTGTTTGAGCGAGGCTTCTCTCGGTCAAGGCGTCGGCGTTCGTTCGAGCGGTGTCATTTTTCATTGCATAAAGCTTACCCATGGTAAACCGGCAGAGCCATAGCGTCCGCTTTTCGCTTCTCCCGGAAAAGCGGACAGCTGCGAACAGGCTACCTCCGCGATATCATAAGCAAGTTATCAAGTCTGGCGAGATTGCTCGTTTCGCGACATTTCGTCCCCGGTCGGCCGTCCCTGGACATTCGAGAAGGCGCGAGCGTCACGAGGTTTCCGTGGGATTTCCGGTGGGCCGTTTTGCTCCCCCTTGGTGACACCCTGCTGGTCGAAGGCGATCAGGCGGCTGCTGGCGATGGCAACGCGGTGGGTGTAGCGCGACAGATAGACGAGCATGGCCTCGAGCCCGCCGAACGGCCGCTTTGCGTGGACGACCCACTCCGCTTGCGCAGTGGCGCCAGAAAGGCTGCGAATCAATGGGATTTGGCGAGATGGGCGTGGTCGCCGAAGAAGCTAAGGCGGCCGGCAACGATCATTGTCCCAGTCAAAGCGGTCGGCCAACGAGCCGCCCTTGGGGCATACGCCGTTGGGGGGCGTAGCTAGCCTTCAGTGAGTCGATCCTTCCCAGCAGTTTGAATTTATATAACAATTTCAACTATATATGAGTTCGCGGTTTCGTTCTGAACGGCGCGCCAGTTTCCGAATGGCTTGCGCTTCCGCCGATCGACATTTTCGTGTCGCTTTGGAGAAGAATCCACGATGCAGCTCGGGTGATGAGCCTGCAGCAACGCTAGTTCGCCGCGATACATCGCTTTTGACGACGGATCCCGTGAGCCTGTGATCCTCCGATCAGTTCGAGGACTTGTCCCCGCGGGCAGGCGCTGCTTTGGACGGTCATTCGCTGGCCGGTCGGAATTGATCCATCGGGCGGCTCACCCGGCAATCGGCGATTGGGAGAAAATTCGGTCGGCGGCAGAGACCTCTGCGGCTTCGAACCACCCGCTGATGATTCGTCCGGAGCTCTCGAAGATATGTTCTTCCTGGGACGCGCACAGTTTCCGTCATCCTGCAGCTCGAGGCCGCTCTTGCAGGTGATCTTCGTGCAAGCGTCTCCCTCTGCCCGGTAACCATGGTCACAGACAAGCGGGCATACCCTCGGCGCACGAGCCTTGATCGCATCGATGGTGTCGATGGATACGGCCTGCACGTCGAACTCGGTACCGGCATACTTATTGAACAGACTCAGCGAACGGCGTGACGATGCATTCCAGTCGCCATCCGCGGCAGTCGTCAAACATCCGACGCGGCGCAGCTCCAGCTGAGCGAGCTTCGCCATTTCTTGCGGCGACAGACTGGGTTGCGAGACCGTCGGCTGGACGGCGGCAATCTTCTGAGCGGCTTCATCAGCCGACTTCTTATCGGCAGCCTGCTTTGCGGCCTGCTCCGCCGCAGCCTTTTCACTCGCAAGTCTGTCAGCGAGCGCCTTCTCGGCCGCTTGCTTTTCGGCTAGCGCCTTGACGACGGCGGCCTCCGCTTCCTTCCTTCGTTGCTCGGCCGCTTCTGCCTTTGCTTCCTCGATCTGCTTGGCCTTTTCCGCCGCAAGACGGTGCTCCTCGGCAGACTTGGCTGCGGCAGCTGCCCTGTCCTGATCGGCCTTCTTCGCACGCTCTGCGACCAACCTGGCTTTCTCCTCGTCGGCCTGCCGAGCCTTTTCTGCAGCCGCCGCGCGTGCCTCCTCGGCAGCGATCTTGTTCAGTTGGCCTTTGGCCAAATTGGCGTAAAACCCCTCCGGATATTGCGCGAGAAAAGCAGTCCAGCCATCCCTTGTACCGAGCTGCAATGAGAGTTCGTAATCCTTGCGGACTGTTTCCAGCGGACTCGCCTGCGGGCCAGCTGCGACCGGCTTGGCCGGCACAAGCGTAACGTCATTGCCACCGAGCGAGCCATAGACATAAGGCTCCTGCTTGAAGCTCGTGTTCTTCAACACATCGTCACGGACAAACCCAAACGCCTTGCGCAGATCAAGGCCGGGCTTCGTTAGATGATCGGCGAGGGCCGTAGCAAACGGGCTGTTCTTCGAGTCGCCGTCCGACGCTGTCGATCCAGCCTTGGCCGCAAAGGCGATCATCGTGTTCGCGCTGTTTGGCTCAACCTTTGCCAGCCCCCGTCCAATCGCGCGCGAGGACAGCGTGCGCTTCATCGTTTTGGCGAAGGGATTATCGCGACAAGCATCCAGAATGACGAGACGAAGCTGCTTGGCAGGTTCGATCGTTACCAACACCCGATCCAGAGGAAAGGCTTCGTCATATACATCGGTATCAGTCTCGAGAACCGCGTCCGTGGGAATCAGGTAGTTGCTGCCGTCGACCTCGATGCCATGGCCGGCATAGTAAACCACGGCGATCTCGGCATCGCGCGTTTTCGTGCCGAACTCGCGCAGCGCCCTGCGCATCTCCGCAGTATTAAGATCGAGCTTGACGTCCACCACATCGAAACCGGCAGCCTGGAACATCTTGCCGATCAGACCTGCATCGTTGATCGGGTTGCCGAGCCGCGGAACGGTCTTATAGGCGGAGTTGCCGATAACGAGGGCGACGCGCTTTTGGGCGAGCGCCGGTTCACACCCGAGCCAGGCAAAGAAAATGATTATGGAAAAGATGCGAAGTACGCCCATCACAACCCCAAATCACTATGTGACCAGAGTATTCGCAGAATGGACAAACGCAACTGCCATTCTGTGACTTGCATCACTCTCATAGAAATGGAGTAAATGAGTGGACCCCTAGGCTCCTGCTTAACAGCATGATCTCACCCCACCGGCCGACTGCCCATTTCCGCTCATGGTCCACCAAGATAGGGGCACGGCGAACGAATAGTGCCCATCTTCATCGAGCGCGGCGCGCCATTTCGGTAGTAAGTTGTCCCATGCGTCCTATCGATCGTCTGTTCTCCTGCCTCGTCCTGTTTCTTGCAGTCGCAGCCGTCCCGGTCCTT
>Ga0070671_100003384_pt1 | contig 12436 bp, 17 predicted proteins | sample KBSS73metaG_FD_65341 | JGI IMG/M metagenome (GOLD analysis project Ga0070671, IMG submission 65341) | Switchgrass rhizosphere microbial communities from Kellogg Biological Station, Michigan, USA - KBS S7-3 metaG | ecosystem: Host-associated > Plants > Roots > Rhizosphere > Soil ...
GATTCCCACGGCCCAAGCCGACCCCAACGACCAACTGGCCATCGCGCTCAAAACCGAAGCACACACTTCGGACGATTGACGCCGTCTACTGCACGCCTTGACTTACAGGGCGAAAGCTAGTGGGTGCTGGCGGCCGGCCGCACGATGATCTCGTTGACGTCCACCTCGGGCGGCTGCCCAATTGCGAACGCAATGGCGTCGGCGATCACCGACGCGGGGATGGCGAGGGCCCGATATTCCCGCATGGCGTCGCGCGCTTGTTCGTCTGAGATCGACTCGGCGAGTTCGGATTCGGTCACTCCCGGCGAGATGACGCTGACCCTGATGTCGCCGCCGTGTTCTTTGCGCAGCCCTTCCGAAAGAGCCCAGACCGCGAACTTCGTGGCGCAGTAGACGGCCGCCGTGGGTTCCACCTCGTGCGCGCCGATCGAGGCCAGATTCACGATGTGTCCGCTTCCTTGGGACCGCATGACGGGAAGGGCAGCGCTGATCCCGTGAAGCACACCGCGAATGTTCACGTCGATCATCTGGTTCCACTCGTCTACTTTGTTTTCCGCCAGCGCAGACAGCGGCATGACACCGGCATTGTTGATCATGACGTCCACCCCGCCGTAGGCGTCCGTGGCGTCGGCGACGAATTGCTGGACGTCAGCGATGTCGGTGACGTCCAGACGGCGATACAACGCAGTCCCGCCGCAGGCCTCGATGCGCTCGACCAAGGCTTCGAGCCGTTCGGTGCGTCGCGCACCGAGGAAGAGCCGGTGACCGTCGTCAGCGAGCCGCAACGCGGCGGCTTCGCCGATTCCGCTGCTGGCGCCGGTGATCAGGATGGTCTTCGGGTTCGTACTCATGGTGGTGTTGCCTTTCGTCAGACGGCTTGCTGAGTGGGCAGGATGGTGATTTCGGTGAGGTTGACGTGGCGAGGCACCGAGGCGATGAAGGCGACGGTCTCGGCCACATCGGCTGCGCTGAGCACGTCGATGTCGTTGATGAGGTCCGCCATCAACCGGGTGGCGTCGGGGTCGGTGACATGAAGCGGCAGTTCGGTGTCCACCATCCCCGGCTCGATCGTCGAGACGCGCACCATCTTTCGGCCGAGTTCGACGCGCAGCAGCCTGGTCAGCTGGCTGATGTAGGCCTTGGTTCCGGAGTACACCGAGAACTTCTCCAGCACGCGGGTTGCGGCGATCGAGGAGGTGGTGATGAGGTCGGCGGGCTTACCCTGCGCGGCCGAGCCGATCAGCTGCGGGACGAACGCACCGATGACATTCATCACGCCGGTGATATTGAGGTCTATCTGCTGCTGCCAGTCGTCGAACTTGACATCTTCGATCGGTGAGATCAGTTGAACACCAGCGTTGTTGAATACCAGATCGACCGTGCCGAGCTCGTCGGCAACGTGCTGAGCTGCCGCGTTGACGGCGGCCCTGTCGGTGACATCGAGGGGCAGAGCGAGCGCGGTCGCGCCGGTAGCGGTGATGCGAGCTGCCAGATCTTCGAGGTTGTCCTTGCGACGCGCCGCGACGGCGACCGCGGCGCCGAGCGTGGCCAGGCGGAATGCCGTGGCCTCCCCGATTCCGCTGGAGGCACCTGTGACGATGGCGACCCGCCCCTCCAGAGGGGCCCGTGTGATGACCGTGGACATGTGGTTCGTCCCTTCGAGAGTGATTGGATGTGTGCATCCGAGACAACAGCTCCGGCGGGCGGTATTGCGGGGTCCAACTGGCCCTGCCTATCGGGGGACAAGATGGGCCACCATAAGCCGCGACGCCGTGACCACGGCACGGCAGACTGACCGATATGAGCGACCGGAAGCCTTCTGAGCTGGCGGAATTCCTGAGCGTGCGGCGCGCGCGGCTCACCCCGCAGGATGTTGGGCTGGAAGGGCAGGCCTCGCGCCGACGGGTGCCGGGCCTGCGGCGTGAGGAGCTGGCCAGGCTCGCCGGGGTCAGTGTCGACTATTACACCCGACTCGAGCAGGGCCGCAGCCGCAGCGCCTCCACCGACGTGCTCGACGCGTTGGCCGCCGCCCTGCAGCTCAACGACGCCGAGCGCCAGCACCTGCACTTGCTGGCCAAGCCGCAACCAGCCCAACGCAAACGGCGGCCCCGACCCCAGTCAGTGGACGTGGCGACGCTGCGACTGCTGGAGCTTTTCGATCAGGTGTGGTCGCCGGCCTTCGTGCTGGGCAGAAGGCTCGACGTGCTTGCGCACAACCGACTGGCGGGGGCGCTGATCACCGAGTTCCGGGAACTCCCTGCGCCAGAGCGTAATCAGGCGCGGTTCGTGTTCTTCGATCCACACGCCCGTGAGCTCTATGCCGACTGGAATGAGGTGGCCGCTGACACCGTCGCCATGCTGCGCCTGGATGCGGGTCGTTACCCCGATGACGAGAAGTTGACGGCATTGGTCGGCGAATTGTCCATCCGGTCGCCGGAGTTTCGTTCCTGGTGGTCCAAACACAATGTGGAGCGTCGCACCACGGGAACCAAGGCCTACCACCATCCGCTCGTAGGCGACCTCACCGTTAAATATCAGGCGCTCATCCCATCTGGCGACGCCGATCAGGTCCTCATCGTCTACACCACCGAACCCGGATCGGCCGACGAAACGGCGCTGCGACTCCTGGCCAATTGGCACGAGGGGGAACGGCACAGCGTGCCGTCAATGCGGTCAGGTCGGTAGCTGTCCGAGCTGTTGCAGCACGGAATACAGGTTCGCCACTCCCCAGTGATCGGTGATCTTTCCATCGCGGACCCGCATCGCGTCGACCGTTTCGAATTGGATGACCTTGCCGGTCGCGGCGATGCCGAGAAAGTCGCCGAGGTGGGTGCCATGGTAGATCTTGAATGTCGTGACAATGTCGCCATCGACGGTCTGCCAATGGATCTCGGGCCGGAAGTCGGGAAACGCGTCACGCAGTCGCTGGTAAAGGACAAGAACGCCGGCTTTGTCGGGCGTGGTTCCGGGCTGAGGGGTGTGGTCGACGAAATCGTCGGCGAACAATTCGTCGAAAAGGACGAAATCGCCTTGCCCCTGGACTTGTTCGGTGTTACGGCGCACCACCGCTTTCAAAGCTTCTGCATCTGTGTGGGTCACTTTGGGCCTTCCTGTCGATGATGACGAGGGTCCAGACTATGTGCAACGCTCGTCGAGATCAGAGTTGTTGCACGCTTTTCCGCGTTTCGCGACCGGAACCTTATTTCGGCGAACGTAGGTAGTCGCCGATGAGGGCGGTGCCCGGGCCCGGGTTGGCGCCGGGCCCCGGCGAGTGAATCGCATTGGCGGCGTTGAGTTCTCCCCCGCATTCGGCGCATACCGTCTTCGCAGTGGTGACGTGGCCGCAGTCAGTGTGCGTGATCAGCGCAGGCGGACCATCGAGTGACAGCCACCTGTCGCCGAATGCCAGCAACGTGGCGATGACGGGATACAGGTCGCGGCCCTTGTCGGTCAGCACGTACTCGTGGCGGGCCGGCGCGCTTTGGTACTGACGCCGGTCGACGACGCCGTTTCGTTCGAGTTCGGCCAGGCGGGCGGCCAGGATGTTGGATGCGATTCCAAGGTCGCGACGGATGTCCTCGAACTTCGTCATGCCGGCGAACAGATCGCGCACGATCAACGGTGTCCACCGCTGCCCGATCACGTCGACGGTGCGTGCGATCGAGCATGAGATGTCAGCGAGCGCCTGTTTCGACATGGGGTCATCATAGTCCATTGCAAATTGCAATTGAGCTGGTTACGTTGGGCACATGGCACACATACAAACCGATGACGCAGTTGCTGCCTTCTTGGCGGCCACCAAGGCCCGGGACATCGACCGAATGGTGAGCGCCCTTGCGCCCGATGCCGAACTGGCCTCTCCGCTGTTCGGCAGCATGGTCTTCCGCGGCCGCGACGACCTGCGAGTGCTACTCGGTGCCGTCTACGGCGGGCTGTCCAACCTTGTCTGGCGCGAGGTCATCGGCGAGGGCACGACGCGAGTAGCGGTGAGCGATGCGCGCATTGCGGGCGTCACGATCACCGACGCGATGGTGCTCGAGCTTGACGATGCCGGGCTGATCGTGCGGATCCGCCCTCACCTCAAGCCGTGGCTGGCCCTCACGCTGTTCGCTCTTCTGCTGGGGCCGAAGATCGCTCGTTACCCCGGCGTACTTCGCCGCGCTCTGCGGCGCTGACGCCGAACCACCGCTGCAGCGCGTCACGCAACCGGCGCTCGGCGTCGGCGTCGAAAGTGTCGGCCGCCCAGGCGACGTAGCCGTCGGGCCGAAGCAGCAGTCCGGGCACTGTGGTGTCTGCGGTGCTGCCGGTGACGATGTCGACACGGTCGGCCCAACCTCGCGCGGCTTCGCCGATGCGTCCGCCGGACAGGTCGAGCAGGACTGGACGGGCGTGATGCAGCAGCTCGCTGACGCGACGTCCGTCGTCAAGCGTCACGTCCGGCACCAGCCGGCCCGATAACGGATGGCTGTCACCGGTGTCGTAAGCGACGTCGGAGCCCGCGAGCAGGTGCGCCATGTGCTCGGCGACGCTCGGCAGCTGCAGGAGCTCGTTGAAAAGCTTTCGCAGAGCGCCAATCTCGGCTCCGGGACCAAAGAGAGCGGTCTGCGACATGGAGTGCATCATGACCCGCTCACCGACCGGATAGCGCTCGCTCTGGTAGGTGTTGAGCAGATCCTCGGAAGCCCAGCCGTTGACCGCGGCGGCCAGTTTCCAGCCGAGGTTCATCGCGTCCTGCAATCCGAGATTAAGGCCAGGACCACCCATCGCAGAGTGCACGTGCGCGGAATCACCGACTAGAAAGACGTTTCCGACGCGATAGCGGTCGGCTTGTCGGCTGTTCTGACCGGCGATGCGGCGCAGCGCATTCGGCTTGCCGTCGTCCGGCAGGTCCATAGGCAGGTCCACACCGAGCACCCGCCGCGCGCTGTCCCGCAGTTCGTCGATGGTCATCGGCACAGCATCGTCAGCAGGATTGTCGAACTCGATCGTGCCGACCATCGGCCGATCGGGTTCGAACGGGGCATAGATGAGCCCACCGTTGTCGAGCCGGTTGTGACCGAAGGGCAGCCGTCCCACACCGGGCAGGTCGATATCGCCGTTCGCGGTGCGGACTTCATCAGGCAGACGCACATGGGCGATCCGCGCGACAGTGTTCGACGTGTGACCGGGAAAGTCGATGCCCACCATCTTGCGGACCGTGCTGCGGCCACCGTCGGCGCCGACGAGGTACGTGGCTTCCAACGTGTATGTCTCTTCGGACGTCGAGACGTTGACTTTCACACCGTCCGAATGGGATTCGAGGCCGATCAACTCGTGGCCCCAGCGGATGTCGACGCCGAGTTCACGGGCGTGGGCATCGAGCTGTCGGACAAGCTGCGGCTGGCCCAACATCAGTGCGTACATCGGGTTGTCCGCCATGCCGAACAGCGGCACGGACATGCCACTGAAGATCCACTCGTACAGCGGCTTCGGCGGCTCGCTTGAACCGGTGAACCGTTCGTACAGGCCACGCATGTCCAGTAGCCGAATGACCTGGCCGACCATGCCGTTGGCCTTTGGCTCGTCGCTGGGCGCGGGCAGTCGCTCGAGCACCACTGGCCGCACACCGGCCAGCGCCAGTTCGCACGCCAGCATCAGACCGTTCGGCCCGGCGCCTGAGATGACAACGGACACTTGGTTTTCTGACATCGGCATTACCTTTCGGGCAGTCCGGCCGCGACATCGGTTAAGCCGCGGCGAAGGAGTTCGGTATAGGCCACCGGCGGATCGGCATTTGCGTAGGTCTCCATCGCCGTTTCACCGACCGCGCGAACGACGGCGGCGACAAGCCGCGGATACATATCGCGAACGGGATCGGTCCCGGTGCGTTCGGCGATCGCATCGACCCAGTCCTCGAAGAGGTGCCGTGTCAACGCGGCCCGCATGTCCCGGGCGGACAGGAGCTCACGGATGACGGCCAGTTCCTCGGGAGTCGGCCTGACGTCGGTTGCGCCCGCAGCCTCGAGCGGCGCGAGCATCGACTCGGTGATCGCCGACCACAACGGCTCGTCGGCGGGCCGCTCCCGGAAGACCTCGAGGCTGCGTCGCGTGCGATCGATTTGTCGGAACGAGATCGCCTCGTACTTGCCTGCGAAATAGTTGTTGAACGTCCGCAGGGAAACGCCGGCTCGGTTGGCGATGTCCTCGCGGGTGACGTTGTCCAATCCGCGCTCCAACGCCAGCGCCAATGCGGCGTCGCTCAAGGCCCAGCGGGTCCCGAGCTTCTTGCGCTCGCGAAGCCCCAACGCGGTGTCCATACGGACCAAGGTAGACAAACTTTGCACACCGGGCAAGTTTGCCTAACGGGCAACTTCCTGCACAGCCAGCACCGGCTAAATTGGCTAGAATGTCCATTATGGCCACTTTGACTTTTCGGAATCGCGACGGCGAGCTGGTCGACGTCCCGACCGTCGCTGCCACCCGCTTCAAGAACGAGTTCGGCACGATCTTCGAGCAGGCCTCCCTCGGCGGGGCGGTCGCGATCACCAAGCACAACACGCCCAAGGCCGTGTTGTTGTCGTACGCCGAGTTCGAGGCGCTGACGAAGGCCAGCACGCCTGCGCTGGACGATCTCTCCGAGGAGTTCGACCGCCTGCTGGAGCGCATGCAAAGTCCGGAGTCGAAGAGCGCGATGGCGTCGGCGTTCGACGCCACACCGGAACAACTCGGCCGCGCGGCGGTCAAGGCGGCCCGCGCCAAACGGTAACCCGACCGGATGGCCCGCAAGGCCCAAGCACCGCGTCTGTATGTCCTCGCCGGGGTGAACGGCGCGGGCAAGAGCAGCGTCGGTGGCGCAATGATCCGCGCGTCGGGCGCCGACTACTTCAATCCCGACGAGGCGGCACAGAGGTTGATCGCCGCGAATCCGGGCCTCGATCAGGTCAAGGCCAACGCCGCGGCGTGGCATGAGGGCCGACGGCTGCTCGAGCGAGCGATCGCCGAACGCAAGGACTTTGCGTTCGAGACCACGCTCGGTGGCAGCACCATGCCGCGACTGCTCGCCGACGCCGCCGCCCGGGGCTTCGAGGTGCGGGTCTGGTACGTCGGACTGGCGAGCCCCGATCTGCACATCGAGCGGGTCCGCAACCGCGTGCAGGCGGGCGGCCATGACATCCCGGAGTCCAGCATCCGGCGCCGGTGGCGGCACAGCAGGCTGAATCTGGTGCAGTTGCTGCCACACCTGACCGAACTTCGCGTCTACGACAACTCCGCAGATGCCGATCCGAAGGCCGGTCACGCGCCGCGGCCGGTGCTCGTTTTGCACCTCGACCACGGCGATATCGTTGGCCCGCCGGACCTTTCGTCGACGCCCGAATGGGCGAAGCCGATCGTCGCAGCGGCCCTGAAATTGGGGTGAAGTCCAAGGGCGATGAATCTCGTCGCGGTTCCCAGTCTGTCTTCTCAAAACCAGAACACACCCGAGGAGAGCATCATGACCGCCACCTACACCTTCGACGTCTTCTCCAGCCTCGACGGCTACGGCGGCGTCAGCGGCGGCGACTGGGGCGGATATTGGGGTAAGCAAGGACCGGAACTGCTCGACCACCGCCTCGCCCTGTACGAGGCCGAGCAGCGGATGGTGTTCGGCGCGAACACGTATCGGGCATTCGTGCAGATACTGGCCTCGGACGAGGAAACGGTGCATGACCCGTGGGTCACCCGGATGCGCAGCCTGCCGGCGACGGTCGTGTCGACCACGCTGGAGGGTCCTCTGGACTGGCCGGACGCGGCCGTCGTGAGCGGTGACGCCGTCGAGGTGGTGGCACGACTCAAGGAGGAGTCCGATGTGCCGTTGCGTTCGCATGGCAGCCTGTCGATGAACCGGGCACTGATGGCCGCGGGCCTGGTCGACCGCGTCCAGGTGACGATCTTTCCCGTCATCACCGGTCAGACGGGCGATGACGCCATCTTTGCGGGCGCAGCCGATTTCGACCTCGAGTTAATCGAGAGCAGGACGCTCGACGGTCATATCCAAGAGCTCATCTACCGGCCCAGCCTGCATGCCTGAGTGACTAGCTGGTGCCAAGGGGGTCGATCGTCCATGCGACGTAGAGCATGGCCGCGCTGACCGACGCCGTCGTGACGAAGTCGATGGTCCTGCTGCGCACTGCCAGCAGGCCGACCCGGTCTTCTGGCAGCGCCAGCCGAAACGCGGCGGCCACGCCGACACCGATCGCGAGCACCAGCCCACCGCGTCGCCAGTAACCGCCGACCACCAACCCGAACGCGGCCACAATGATCACGCCGACCAAAAGGATCGGCCACTGCCCGCCAAACACCTTGCGGGCGAACTCTTTCAGCGTCACGCGAGGGCTTCGGCTCGCTCGACCACGTTGGTTAACAGGAACGCTCGGGTCAGTGGGCCCACACCACCGGGGTTGGGCGATACGTAACCGGCGACCTCCCACACGTCGGGCGCCACGTCACCGACCAACTTCCCGTCGGCGTCCCGTGATACCCCGACGTCGACGACGGCGGCGCCAGGACGCACCATCTCGGCGGTGACCATGTGGGGCACTCCGGCGGCGGCGATGATGATGTCGGCCTCCCGAGTCAGCTGCGGCAGATGCCGAGTTGCCGTGTGGCACAACGTGACTGTCGCGTTCTCCGACCGTCGCGTCAGAAGCAGACCCAACGGCCTGCCGACGGTGACACCACGCCCGATCACCACGACCTGCGCGCCAGCGATCTCAACCTCGTAGCGGCGCAACAGATGCACGATGCCGCGCGGGGTGCACGGCAGCGGCGCCGGCTCGTTGAGGACCAGCCTGCCGAGATTGGTCGGATGCAGGCCGTCTGCGTCCTTGCCCGGGTCGACACGCTCCAATGCGGCGTTCTCGTTGAGGTGCTTCGGCAGCGGCAACTGCACGATGTAGCCGGTGCACTCAGGGTTGGCGTTGAGCTCGTCGATGGTCTCGTCGAGCTTGGCCTGGCTGATGTCGGCGGGCAGATCGCGGCGGATCGAGTTGATGCCGACCTTGGCGCAATCGGCGTGCTTGCCCCGCACGTAGGCGTGCGAGCCGGGGTCGTCGCCGACCAAGACCGTGCCCAGCCCCGGGGTCCGGCCCGCTGCGGTCAGCGCCGCCACACGTTCCTTCAGGTCGATGAAGATCTCGTCGCGCGTGGCCTTACCGTCCAGTGTCATCGCACCCACGCAGAACATTGTGGCAGGCTCCCCTGCATGGACACTGCCCGGAATGTGTTCACCCCGGCCAAGCTCGGCCCGGTGACCCTGCGCAACCGCATCATCAAGGCGGCGACGTTCGAGGCGTCGTCGCCGAACGCGCTCGTCACCGACGACCTCATCACCTATCACCGGCTGCCCGCAGCCGGCGGGGTCGGGATGACGACCGTCGCGTACCTGGCCGTGTCGAAAGGTGGGCGCACCGAGGGCAACGTGATCTGGTGGCGTCCCGAGGCCATCCCCGGGCTGCAGAAACTCACGGCGGCCATCCACGCCGAGGGCGCAGCGATCAGTGCGCAGATCGGGCACGCCGGGCCCGTCGCCAATGCCCGCTCGACGAAGGCGACGGCGTACGCACCGGTGCGGTTCTTCAACCCGCTCTCCATGCGCTTCGCTAAAAAGGCCACCAAAGACGACATCGACAACATCATCAACGCGCATGCCGACGCGGCGCGCTACGCGATCGACGCCGGATTCGATGCGGTCGAGATCCACCTCGGCCACAACTACTTCGCAAGCTCGTTCCTCAGCCCGCTGATCAACCGGCGCGCCGACGAGTTCGGCGGATCGCTGGAGAACCGCGCCAAGGTGGCGCGCGGCATGGTGCTGGCCGTGCGGCGGGCTGTCAAGGACCAGATCGCGGTGACGGCCAAACTCAACATGTCCGACGGTGTGCGCGGCGGCATTTCGACCGACGAGTCGCTGCAGACCGCCAAATGGCTCGAATCCGACGGCGCCCTGGACGCGATCGAGCTGACCGCGGGCAGCTCACTGGTCAACCCGATGTATCTGTTCCGCGGCGACGCACCGGTCAAGCAATTCGCGGCTGCGTTCAAACCGCCGCTGCGGTGGGGCATCCGGATGACCGGCAAGAAATTCTTCCGCGAGTACCCCTACCGTGAGGCGTATCTACTGCGCGACGCCAAGCTGTTTCGCGCCGAGTTGAAGATGCCGCTGATCCTGCTCGGCGGCATCACCAACCGCGAGACCATGGACCTCGCGATGGCCGAGGGGTTCGACTTCGTCGCGATGGGCCGGGCGCTGCTCGCCGAACCTGATCTGATCAACCGGATCCAGGCCGACGGTGCGGTTCGATCGGCGTGCACGCACTGCAACATCTGCATGTCGACGATTTACAGCCACACCCACTGCGTGGTCACCGGGTCACCGGATCGCGTCGCGATCGGCTAGCCTCCGGCGGATCCCCGCGGTTCGACGAACGCGACCATCGGCTCCTTGTGGATCACCCATCCCCAGCCCTGCAGGATCATCAATTCCTTCGCCGAGAAGATGTAGGTGAACTTGTCGTTGCGGGCCACATACTTGCCGCCCTCCACGCCAGCGCCGCGCACCTTGAGCGCGTAATCGTCCTTCACCCGCATACCGCGGTATTCGTAGTGGCCCTTGCCATCGACGCAGATCACGACCAGCGATTGTTCGGTACGCCCGAGCGCGACCGCGGACTTCGGCGCGTCACATCGGGCCGCCCTGTCGATGAACCCGCGATCGTCGGTGGCAAAGGCGCCGGGCTCCGCGCCTGCCTTTGACAGCTGATTCGCCAACAGCATCGCGACAATGAGACCGGCGCAGACTAAGAGCACCGGGAGCATCGCTCGCCCCAGTTTGCCGTGGCGCCATGGCGTGGCCTTCACAGACCGCATGCCTAACCAGAGCATGCTCGCGCTTGTGAGCGTGCGCGACGCGCCGTGGCGTGGCCGAAAAGTTAACTAGGCCGTATAAGTGCCAGCGCGCATCGTTCGACGATCGCGTCGGCGCTCGCCGGGATCGGCCTGCCCGCGGCCAGGTGTCTGCGCACCACCGCATACGGAATGTCGATCACCGCCGCGTTGACCAGGTCCGGGTCAACGCTCACGTCGGCCAGGCTCCGGCGCAGCGCACGCTGCAGCCGTTTGCGGCGACTTGCCAGTTCGTCAGGCCACTCGGCGGCGCCAAGGGCACCGGCGCCCGTCAGCAGCACCTGAGCGTCGACCGGGTCGTCGCGGCACCACTGCACCGTGAACCGCGCTGCGGCCACACATCTCTTCTGCGGGTCGGCCGAACTCGATAGCGCCGCGGTGAACCCGGCGTGAAACCTCTCCTCGGTGCGCAGCCACAGTTCGCCGCACAGGGCCGCCCGCGTCGGGAAGCGGTGATACATCGAACCGCTCGGCGCGCCTGCCGCGCGGGCGACCGCCGACATGGTCACCGCCGCCGGGCCCTCGGCGGCCAGCAGCACCGCGGCGGCGTCCAGCAGCTCGTCGAGGGCGAAGATCGCGGGCCGCGGCATTGCCCCACCCTATAGTAGAGAGTACTCTCTAAAACAGATTGGAGGTCGCATGTCCACTCCCGCCGCAGTGGCTCAGCAGCTTTACGATGCGATGGCGCACGCCGACGCCGAAGCCCTATTCGGTTTGCTCACTGAGGATTTCGTTGGCATCGTCAGCGCCGGCATGCCACACGATGTCGGCGGTGAGCATCGCGGCCCGGCCGACATGATCACCGGGGTGTGGGCCCGCATCGCGTCCGTCTACGACATGCACGTCGATCCGCTGGACTATCTGCCGGTCGACGACGAGCGGGTGGTGGTGCTCGGCAGGTACTGGGGCCCGGCCCGCGACGGTGGTTCGGCCGTCGACGCCGCCTTCGCCCACATCATCACCACACGCGGGGACCGGATCGCGGCGCTGCGACAGATCACCGACACCGCAAGATGGACCATCGGGCAGGCGACCTGACGCGCCCCAACGAGCAGCACTCCATCCGGCCTCGGGACCGATAGAGTCGGTGCCGATGAGCCGACCAAACCCACCCGCGCTGACCGTTCGCCACGAGGGATCGACGCGAACCTTTTCGCCGGGCAACGACGTTGTGGTCGGCCGCGACCTGCGCGCCGACGTCCGCGTCGGAAACCCGCTGATCTCACGCGCTCACCTGGTGCTGCGATTCGACCAGGGTCGCTGGGTTGCGATCGACAACGGCAGCCTGAATGGCCTGTACGTCAACGGCCACCGGGTGCCCACGGCCGATATCCACGACGGCATGCAGGTCAACATCGGCAATCCCGACGGTCCGGGACTGTCGTTCGAGGTCGGTCGCCACCAGGGATCGGCCGGCATGCCGCCGCAGACCACATCGGTGCCGGTGGCATCTCGGCCAAGCCCGGCGTACCCCATGCAGAGCCCGTCGACGTCGCGACCGCATACGCCTCCCCCG
>Ga0070671_100003388_pt1 | contig 12432 bp, 9 predicted proteins | sample KBSS73metaG_FD_65341 | JGI IMG/M metagenome (GOLD analysis project Ga0070671, IMG submission 65341) | Switchgrass rhizosphere microbial communities from Kellogg Biological Station, Michigan, USA - KBS S7-3 metaG | ecosystem: Host-associated > Plants > Roots > Rhizosphere > Soil ...
CATTTGAAGCGAAGTATCGGTACATTTCAGCTGACGTTGTTCGGCGTGGGCGCGACCGTCGGCACGGGCATTTTCTTTGTGCTCTCCGCGGCGGTGCCGGAAGCGGGCCCGGCCGTGCTCGTCTCCTTCGTCCTCGCCGCCGTCGCTGCCGGTCTCTCCGCGATTTGCTATGCGGAGATGGCATCCTCGGTGCCGGTGTCAGGCTCGACCTACTCGTACGCCTACACGACGATGGGTGAGTTCGTCGCGATGGGCGTGGCTGCCTGTCTGCTTCTCGAGTACGGCGTCTCCATCTCTGCGGTGGCAGTTGGGTGGAGCGGCTATGTGAACAAGTTGTTGGACAATCTGTTTGGCTGGCAGCTCCCGCAGTCGCTGACGTCAGCTCCGTGGGACGCCACCCCGGGCATCGTCAACCTACCGGCCGTCTTGCTGATCGGAATGTGCATGCTGCTGCTCATCCGCGGTGCGAGCGAGTCGGCGACGGTGAACTCCATCATGGTGTTGATCAAGCTCGGTGTGCTTCTGATGTTCATCGTCATCGCGCTCACAGGTTTCCACGCGGACCACTTCCACGGCTTCTGGGACAAGGGTTTGGCCGGCATCACCACGGCCGCGAGCATGATCTTCTTCTCGTTCATCGGCCTCGACGCGGTATCGACAGCCGGTGACGAGGTGAAGGATCCGCAGAAAACCATGCCCCGCGCGATCATTGCCGCACTGATCGTAGTGACCAGCTTTTACATCCTGGTGGCATTCGCCGGGCTCGGCACGCAGGACGCCGCGGAGTTCGGGTCCGACGAACAGGCCGAAGCGGGGCTGTCCGTGATCCTGGAGAAGATCACCGGGGGCACATGGGCGAGCACGATTCTGGCCGCAGGGGCGGTGATCTCGATATTTTCGGTGACCCTCGTCGTGATGTATGGCCAGACGCGCATCCTGTTCGCGATGGGCCGCGATGGACTGCTTCCGTCGATGTTCGCAAAAGTCAACCCGCGCAGCATGACTCCGGTCGGCAACACCATCATCGTCGCGGTCGCTACGGCGATTCTTGCCGGTTTCATTCCGCTGACCTGGCTGCTGGACGCGGTGTCGATCGGCACGCTGGTCGCCTTCATCACGGTGTCGGTCGGCGTCATCATCCTGCGAGTTCGTGAGCCCAACCTCGAGCGCCCATTCAAGGTGCCGGGTTATCCCGTCACGCCAGTGCTCTCCGTGCTCGCGTGCGCGGCCGTGCTGTATGGCCTGCGTTGGCAGACGTGGGTGGTGTTCGGCGGCTGTGTGGCCCTAGTGCTGCTCTTCTACTTGTTCTGGGGGCGTCGCCACAGCGCACTCAATGCCGGTGGCGCCGACGGCTACATCCCGACCGCGGTTCCCGGTGAAGACGACGTCATGTTCGTCGAAGAGCCGAAGGATCACCACTTCGTCACCAAGCACAAGGACGAGCCGTGACCGTCGCGGTCGGATATCTGGCCGGCAAAAGCGGCCGATCGCCACTGTATCTGGGTGCTGAGGCGGCGAGGACGCTGAAGACGTCGCTTACGGTCGTCACCGTGGTACCACGGCCCTGGATGACGCCGTCGCTGGGTCGGGTCGACGCCGAATATGCCGAGTACGCCGAGCAATTGGCGGCGAACTCGGCGAAACAGGCGCAGGAGTGCATCGATTCGATCGCCAGCGGCCTCGAGGTCAGCTACCACAAGGTCGCCCACCGGTCGACATCCGGAGGGCTGTTGGAGGCGGCGACGGAACTCGAACCCGAGCTGCTCATCTTGGGCTCCGCCTCAGAAGGCAGCCTGGGGCAAGTGGTGGTCGGATCGACCGCGGACCGGCTGCTGCACTCGTCGCCGGTGCCGATGGCCATCGCGCCGCGCGGCTACCGCGGGTCGAAAGCCGGCGGGCTGACCAGGATCACGGCTGCATACCCCGGAACCCCTGACACGCTACATGTGGTCGAACGTGCTGCAGCGCTTGGTGAACGGCTCGGCGTCCCGATGCGCGTGGTCACGTTCGCCGTTCGTGGCCGCACGATGTATCCACCGGAAGTCGGGCTACGCACCGAGGACTCGATCTTGGAGCAGCTTGCTGCACACGCGCGAGAAACGCTGGCGCAGTTGAAGACCGACGGTGTGGTTGGCAAGGACGTTGAATTGCAGGTCGTCAGCGGCAACGGCTGGGACGATGCGTTGGACGCGGCCGACTGGCAGGACGGTGACCTGCTGGCCATCGGCACCTCGCCTGTGGGCGGCATCGCGCGGGTGTTCCTGGGTTCGCGCGGCTCAAAGATCCTGCGGCACAGTCCCGTTCCGGTGTTGGTGTTGCCGGGCTAGTACTTCATGGTGCCGCGGTCGACGGCGATCTGGCTACCTGAAATCGTCCTCGACCCGTCACCGGCCAGCCAAGCCACCACGTCCGAAACCTCTTCGGCCGTCATGAATTCCTGCAGACCCTTCTTGCCCTCGTGGTTGACCGGGTGGTACGGCATCGGCGAGAAGCTGGGCAGGTACTGCGGGTACTTCGAGAAGATGGCCATCATCGCCTCCTTCTCCACCATCGGCGTGTCGATCGAATACGGGTGGATCGAGTTGACCCGAATCCCGTACTCCCCCACCTCGATCGCCAGCGCGTTGGTCAGTGCCACGACACCGTGCTTGGACGCGGAGTAGTGCCCGTTGCCCGGCGTGGCCTTCAGACCCGCCGACGAGCTGACGATGATGATGGACCCGCCGTTCCCCGCTTCGATCATCGCGGGCACCGCGGCGCGGATGGTCCGCCACGTGCCGTTCAGGTTGACGTCGATGACGGTGTCCCACTGAGCCTCGGACATCTCGAACATCCGGCCCCAGCTCAGCACGCCGGCGTTGGCCACCACGATGTCCAGGCGGCCGAACTGCTCGACGCCGTCGGCCACCACCTGTTGCAGCGCGGCCAGGTCGCGAATGTCGACCTGACGCGCCAGCACCTTGCGACCCGTGGCCTCCACCGCGGCCACCGTCTCGGCCAGCTCCTCGGGCGTAGCCAACGGATAGGTGATGGTCTCCGAGACCGGGCCGCAGATGTCGATCGCGATGATGTCGGCACCCTCGTTCGCCAGCCTGATCGCGTGCGCCCGGCCCTGGCCGCGCGCGGCCCCGGTAATGAATGCCACTCGCCCTTCCAGGCTGCCGCTCGATGCCGTCACCGCTGCTCCTTTCGCGAGCTTGCGGACCAGGCTAACAGCCGAACTGGAACGTGTTCTAGTCCGCCCTTCAGGCGGCGTCGCGGATCAGTGGACACGTCATGCAGTGGCCGCCGCCGCGACCACGCCCGAGTTCGGCGCCGACGATGGTGATCACCTCGATGCCCGCCCGGCGCAGCAGCGTGTTGGTGTGGGTGTTGCGGTCATAGGCGAACACCACACCCGGTTCGACGGCGACGAGGTTGTTGCCGCTGTCCCACTGTTGGCGCTCCGAGTCGTAGGCGGATCCGCCCGTCTCGACCACCCTCAGCTTGCCGAGCCCGAGCGCAGCGGCCACCACCTCGACGAACGGTTTGTTCGCCTCGACCACCTCGACGCTGATGTCATTGTCGCTTGGGTGCAGCGTGAAGGTCTGCAACGCGTCGACGATATCGGGATAAATAGTCACCACGTCGCGATCGGCGAACGTGAAGATGGTGTCCAGATGCATCGCCGCCCGCAGTTTGGGCATGCCCGCGACGATCACCTGCGTCGCGGCCTCCTCGGCGAACAGCCGTGACGCCACCTGGGTGATCGCCTGCCGCGATGTGCGCTCGCTCATCCCGATGATCACCACACCGTTGCCAGGCACGAGCACGTCGCCACCCTCGATTGTGGCCATGCCCCACTGCTTTTCGGGATCACCCCACCACACCTTGGAGCCGACGAAGTCGGGATGGAACTCGTAGATCGCCTTCATCAGCAGGGTCTCGTCATGTCGCGCAGGCCAGAACAACGGATTGAGCGTCAGCCCGCCATAGATCCAGCAGGTGGTGTCGCGCGTGTAGAGCGTGTTCGGCAGCGGCGGCATCAAATACTCTGTGACACCGGTACTTTCGCGCGCCAGCGCCCGGTAGCCCGATTGCAGTTCCTTGGGCAGGTCGCGCGTGGACATGCCGCCGATCAGCAACTCGGCGAGTTGGCGCGGCTGCAGCGAATCCAGGTAGCCGCGCGTGTCGTCGACAAGTCCGAGGCCCACCTCGTTCGGGACGATCTTGCGGTCAAGCAGCCAGTCCCTGCCCGCCGGGATCTTCATGGTTTCGGTGAGCACGTCGTGTAGCTCGACCACCTCCACGTCGCGGTCGCGCATCTTGTCGATGAAGTCGAAGTGGTCGCGACGGGCGTTCTGCACCCACAACACGTCGTCGAACAACAAGTCGTCACAATTGGTCGGGGTGAGCCGCTCATGCGCCAAGCCGGGCGAGCACACCAGCACCTTGCGCAGCTTGCCGACCTCGGAGTGAACGCCATAGTTGGCAGACGCATTCGTCACGACTACTCCTGTCCCGCTCCAACTGCACCGGCTCGCTAGATTTCGATCGCCCCTGTTGCCAAGGACACCACACCCGCGACCGCCCCGAGGACGATCACGCCGAACAGCGCCGCTTCGGCGGGCCTGAACACACGCAGACCGCGTTCCCGGCGCGCTATGAAGTAAAGCGCCGCGGCCGGTGCGTACAAGATGCACGACAGCAGAAGCTTGTCGACCCCGGCCGCAGAAACCAGGAACAGGGTGTACGCCGTCGCCACCGCCGCGATGATCATGTCTGGCACAAATGACTTTCCGGCGTCGTAGGTCTCTCGCGTGATCGTCAACTTCAGCGCGTACGCCGCCGCCAGCAGGTATGGAATGAGAGACAAGGCTGCGGTGAGGTCCAGCATGAAATCGAGCGCGTCAGCGGCGAACAGCAGCGCGACGAGCAACAGTGAAATCATGCAGGCGGCCATGATCAACGCGGTTACCGGAGCGCCGTGGCGATTGGTTCGGGCCAGGAACCGCGGCATGTCCTCACTTTTGGCGGGAATGTAGAGGACCTCCGCGGCCATCAACGTCCACGCGAGATACGCGCCCAGCACCGAAACGATGACGCCGACGCGGATGACGATCGACCCCCACGGTCCGACGATCGATTCCAGCACGGCGGCCATCGACGGCTGACTGACGCCCGCCAACGTGCTTTGGGGCATCACGCCATACGACACCAATGTCACCAGCGCGAAAACGCTGAGCACGCTCAGGAAGCCGATGACCGTCGCCCGCCCGACGTCCTCACGCCTGCGCGCCATTCGCGAGTACACGCTTGCGCCCTCGATGCCGAGGAACACGAACACGGTGATCAGCATCGTGCCCCTGGCTTGCTCGAAAACCGAGGCAGCCGAGTAGTCCTTGGCGCCCCAGAAGTTGTCGGCAAAGACATCGGCCTTGAATGCAATGATCGCGATCACGATAAACATCAGAATCGGCACGACTTTGGCAATGGTGACAACGTAATTGATCACCGCCGCGTCCTTCACGCCACGCATCACAAGGAAAGCGAACAGCCAGACCCCGACGGCCGACACCACGACCGCGAGAACCGTATCGCCCGCCCCGAGTCCGGGTATCAGCGCGCTCATGGTCGCGGTGATCACCACCCAGTACGACGTGTTGCCTGCGCACGCCGACGCCCAATATCCGATCGCCGAATTGAAGCCGACGTAGTCACCGAATCCGGCTTTGGCGTAGGCGAAAATGCCCGCGTCCAGCTCAGGCTTGCGCATCGCCAATCGCTGAAACACGAAGGCCAGCATCAACATTCCGGTGCCCGCGATGGCCCACGCGATGATCGCGCCGACCACACCCGTCTCGGCACCGAACCGGCGCGGCAACAGGAAGACGCCGGAGCCGATCATCGAGCCGACGACCATCGCGGTCAGTGTTGGGAGACTGACCTTTTCGGTTACCTTTTCAGGTTGCTCCGTCGCCGTCATGACAGTCGCAACTAGCCTATGCGATGCCGGTCACCGGCATTGAGGATTGTGCGATCTGGTTACAGATCGGACAGGATCTGCTGACGCTTTGCGTTGTATTCGTCATCGGAAATCGCACCGGTGGCTCGCAGCGTCTCCAACTCTTGCAGTCGCTGTGCAGTGGTCGGCTCGGGCGCAGGAGCAGGTGCAGGCGCGTAAGACGCCGGGGGCACCCCGGCGGGGGCAGGAGCGGCGGGGGCCTGCTGGGCCGCCGCGGCGCGCCGGACAACGGCCTGCACCTGCGCGCGGGCCGCGGGGTTCGAGCGCAGGTCGATCATGTTGTTCAGACCGATGCCGTTCGCCTTGAGGATCTGCAGGATCTCCATCAGCGGGCCGGCCTGTCCGCTGAGGTCGTAAGTCCTGTTGTCCTCGGCGATGGTGAAGTTCGCAGGCATCACGCCGGCAACCAAAGCGCTTCGCTCCCAATCGATTTGGTATTCATTGGTAGCAGGGTCAACGAGCGCGACCAGTTTGCGACTGGTAATCATCGGCAGCCGCGTGATCGACGCGATCACCCGATCCTGGGTGGCGAACGGGTTGATGCCAGGGCCTGAGATCTGCAGGTCAATCTTCACCAACGGCTGTTCGTTGATGCGGGTACCGGTTTCATGGATGCCGACAACCTGTGCCAGCGCCAGGACGCCGCTCTGTTCGAGAGCCTGGGTCTTGGCCGCCGACTTTGCGCCGAAATTCGCCAGCGCCAACGCGATCAGCACGTCGGCCACCGTGATGAGCAGGCCGACCCAGAGCATCCAGCTCATGATGCTCATCTGGCCGAGCGCGAAGTAGACCACCAAAAAGATCGGACCGACGAGACCGCCACAGATGAGCACCATGATCTGGGACTTGATGTATCGCCCTAACATCTGCCACGCTCCTGTCGTTTGCCAGCTTCGCGTGTCAGATTAGCGCCAATCCGGCGGTTGTGAGCCGTATCGTCGGGCCGTGACCGCGACCGGCGAACCTGTGCGTTTCCGGTGGATCCTTGCGGCCGTGTCGATGGCGCTGTTCTGCGTGCAAATCGACTATTTCGCCATGAATCTCGCGCTTCCCCGGATGGCGCTCGATCTGAAAACCACCACCCCCGACCTGCAATGGGTGATCAGCGTGTACATGCTCTCGCTGGGGGCCTTCATGGTCCCCGCGGGTCGCATCGGCGATATCTTCGGCCGCAGGCGCGCGCTGCTCGCGGGTGTTGCGCTGTTCGGGGTGGCGTCGGCGCTGTGCGCATTGGCACCGACAGCGGGACTGGTCATCACCTTTCGCGCTCTGCAGGGCGTCGGTGCCGCGCTGATCTTTCCGGTTTCCGTGAGCGTGCTCACGAACGCCTTCCCGGCCGCGCGCGCCAGTCATGCCATCGGGTTGGCTTACGGCATAGCGGGATTGGGCAATGCGGCGGGCCCGTTGATCGGCGGGCTGCTCACCGAGACAATCGGGTGGCGCTGGATATTCTGGCTGAACGTACCGCTCACCGTTGCCGTGCTGGTCATCGCGGCCCGGTTCATCACGGAGTCGTTTGACGAGTCGGTGCCGCGTCGCATCGATGTTGCCGGGCTGGCACTGATCACCGTCGGAATTGGCTTGTTCACGTTGGCATTTGACCGAGCGCCGACGTGGGGGTGGCTGTCGGCGCCGACGGTTGTCGCGTTCGGGTGCGCGTTGGCAGCACTCGCGGTTTTCGTCGTCGTCGAGAACCGCGTGCGCTGGCCATTGGTGGATCTGTCGCTGGCCCGCAACGCGCGGTTCACCGTCTTGGTCATCGCAGGGACCGTGGCGAACATCGCTTACGGCGTGACGATCTTCCTGTCGACGATGTACCTGCAGCAGGTGCGCGGACTCGATCCGCTGGCAGCAGGACTGGCCTTCCTCGGACCGTCGGCCGGCGCCGCGTTGGGCGGCGTGTTGGCGGGCAGGCTGGCAGCCAGCCGGCCGCCGGTGTTCGTGATGGGTGCGACGACGGTCGCCGCATCACTGTCGTTGGCGGCGCTGGCAGCCTCGCACAGCTGGGTCCTCTACCTACCCGCGCTGAGCGCCTGCGGATTCACGCTGGGCTTGGTCTACGCGTTCACTACGGTCGCGACTCAAGCGGTCGTGCGCACCGAGCGCGCGGGCGAGGCCGCCGGTGTGACCCTGACAGCGTTGGTCACGCTTGCCGGCGTCGGCGTTGCGGTATCGGGAACGGTGCTCGAGATGCTTCAGCGGGTCGGGATGTCGCCCGCCGGTGCCATCGACGCCATCGTCGTGGTGCTGGCGGCGCTGTTGCTACCGGCCGGTGTGGTGGTGCTGTCGATTGCGCGGGCATCCAAACCGGGCACCTGAGGCGCCGGGCCGAGCAGGAAGTACAGCGGGGCGGTCCAGGCCAGGCTCTGTGGCTGGCCGACGCCGTAGCTGGTGTGGACGGCGACGCGCCGTGCGTACGCCGCTTTGGAGTCATCGGCGTCTTCGTTGTAGTCGCAGACGGCGTCGTTGAGATTGCAGACGCTGATGGTGCGCGCGCCGAGTTCCGGAGCCAGCGGTGCCGGCGCGTGAGCGAGGATCGGCCAATCCTGGGCGACACCTTTGCCGCGCTCGGGGATTCCGCTGGCCGTGCCCAGGTTGAGGGTGGGATCCTCGGGTCGCCGATCCCCGTCGGCGATCAGCAGCACCGCGGTGAGGTTCGGGCTGCCGGCAAGCGCGGCCAGGTTCCGGTGGACGACCATCGCGCCCTGCGAGTAGCCGGCAAGCACGACCTTTGAGGTCGGGCACTGCGCAACGAATGTGGCGTATTGCTCGCCAAGGGCCTTGGCGCCCGCGTCGACACTGCCCATGAAGCCGAGCCACGCCCCGACACCGCCGTTGTCATCTGGAACCGGCACCGCCGGATAGTCGACGGCCTCAGCGGTCATCGTGCGGCCGTCGTGTTGCAGTTGCGACGACAGATCGGCAAGGGATTGATTGACCACGCGCCCCATGCCGTTGTACGTGGTCAGATCCGCGCCTGTGCGCTCGCCTGATCCCGCGGCGCCGATCCAGTGCACGTCGGGGCAGCCAGGCGCAGCTGAGGCAGTGGTGGCCGAGAGGCCGGCGAATACCGCACTGGCGGCCGCTGCTGCGCAGGCAAGCGTGGTGACACGACGAAACATGGAACCCCAACCCTTCTCCAGCCCCTACCAGGACCTTCGGGAGGTTCATCGCCCCTTTCAGCGCAACCGTTACACGTGTCACAATGAGGCGCTGGGCCGCCGACGGTACGGTCGACGGCCCAGCGCGGTCCGGGGTATCGCTAGCCGCTGCTGCTGCCGCCGCTGCCGCTGGTGCTGCCCCCGCTGGTCCCGCCGGTGCTGCTACTACTGGAGTTGCCGTTACCACTCGAGGTGTTTGAGCTCGAGGTGTTGTTCGACAAATTGCCAGACCCGACGCCGGAAGCACTGGTGGTGGCGTTGCCGCCGATGGCGGTGCCGCCGGTCGCGCGTCCGCTTGTCGCGGTGCCCGAGTTGGTGGCCGAGCCGCCGGTTGCTGCTCCACCCGTGGAACTGCCGCTGGTGACGGAACCACTCGTGGCCGACCCGCCTGCTCCGCCGGTGGCGTTGGCCTCGCCGCCAGTCTGGTTGGTGGTCACATCGCCACCGGTGGCGTCGCCGGTAGTTCCCCCGGTAGCGGTATTCGCGCCGCCGGCGGTGGTATTGCCCGCAGCCGTATTCAGAGCGTTCGTCTGGGTCGCCGCAGCGACTTCGGCCGCCGTACCGCCGAGCGCCGCGTTTGTGGCGGGGCCCCCGACGCCCGCTCCATTGAGGTTTGCACCCCCCAGCGCGGTGCCGAGACCTCCGATGCCGCCTACCGCCGGGTTGATGCCGACCGCCGGGTTGACCGCCGCGCCTCCGAGCGCCAGCCCGCCGATCGGCACACCGGCTTCAGTGGCGGTACTGAGCGCGGGGCCACCGACCGCGTTGCCGCCAACCGCAGGAGCCGCGTTGGCTACCGTGGCGACACCGAGGCTGAAGAGGTTGATCTGCGCGTTGAGGATGTTGCCTGTACCGAGGGCAAGCTGATTGGAATTGCCATTTCCACTGGTGCCGATGACAAGATTGTTGCCGCTCGCAATGGGAGTGTTATTTCCGCTCAACAACCACCAACTGGAATCGGTGTCGGCATACGCCGTTGGTGAATTCATTGTCATGAGCGCGCCAAATCCAATGGCGCTGCCGGCGACGGCGCTCATGGCAATCGCGCGATTGAGCTTCACCGGCATCGGCGACTTGCGTGTCTTGCGATGCTTATTCATTTCTGAAAGTCCTTTTTGTGTCGACGTTGTTTGGTTGTGGGTTGTGATGCAGTGCGACACTCAGCGACGACACTGCCGATTGCGTTCACTTCATTCGCACCTCCTGCTCACCTCATCCCCCTCCTGAACCGCCTGCGCCTCCCGAGCCAGCTGAATCGCCGGAACCGGAGGCTCCGCTTGTGCCGGAAGTCCCGCTTGTGCCGGAAGTCCCGCTTGTGCCGGAAGTCCCGCTTGTGCCGGAAGTCCCGCTTGTGCCAGAGGTTCCGCTGGTACCCGAGGTGCTGCTGGTACCCGTTGTCCCAACGGAACTCGTTGTGCTGCTGCCACTTTCAGTCGCAGTGGACGTAGAGGAGCTGACCTGGCCGGAGGTTCCCGCCGAAGACGTCGACGTGGGGGTCGTGCTGGATGTGGTGAGCTGACTGCCGGACTGACTGGCACTGAGCTCCGCCGGACGAGGACTCAGGCCGATGTCCCCGATACTCGTCTGCGGGTTTTCAATATTGCTCGTGCCGACGGCCGTCTGGTTGGTGTTGCCATTGCCGGTGGCGCCCGTCGATATGACACTCCCCGACCCGCCGACCGTCGTTTGGCTGCTATTGCCGTTACCGGTCGCTTCGTTTGTGACCGCCGTATTGTTGCTTTGATTTGAGCCGCCAATGCTTATTTGGGGGTTCGTTATGTTCGACGTGCCGACTGCGGTTTGAGTGGTATTTCCGTTGCCGGTCGCACCACCGAGGAAACCTCCCCACAGGCGGGCAACGGCTCCCAGAAGTCCACCGGCTTGCGTGACGGCAGCCTGGCTGTAGTTCCCGTTGTTCTCCGCGAGATTGGTGATCGCGGTGTTGTTGCTGACATTCGGGCCGAAGATGCTCCACTGCGGATTGACGATGTTGCCCGAGAACAACGCGAACTGAGCAGCGTTGCCGTTTCCGGTCATTCCACCGAACCAGCCCGGCCACAGTCCAGGGACCGATGTCACCGTCGCGGCGCTGTTGTTGCCGTAACCGCTGGCGATGTTGGTGTTCGTCGTGTTGTTGCTCAAATTTCCGCCGAAGAGGCTCGCCTGCGGATTGAAGATGTTGAACGACAGGAAGCTGATCTGGGTGACGTTGTTGACGGGACCCTGCGCGGCTCCGCCGATCACCAGCTCTTGATTCCAAAAGTCCTCGATGAACTGGGTGATCGGGTTGTTGAAGAGCGGATTGTTGACGAGCGGATTGTTGAAGGTACTGGTCGTGCCGTTGTCACCGGTCGAGTTGTTGCTGACGTTGGGACCGAGCAGCCCCAGCTGCGGATCGAAAATGTTGCCCTGTAGGAGGTTGACCCGAACCTCGTTCGTACTGCCGTTCCCTGCCGTGGAGCGAAACACGATGGTCAGTGCCTGGACGGTCGGGGTAGCCATTTCGTACGCCGCGCCGATGCAAATGCATGCGCCGCCCACCACGGCCACGCGCGTCAGCGTGGATCGTTTACGGGGCTGCCTGTGCACACCCGTAGTTGTCTCTTGTTGCCGGCCATAGCCGATACACCGTGTCATCGGCGTCCCCCATCCCGCGTACCCGAAGCTGGAAGATCTCGCTTACGCTGACGTTAAATCTTTGCTAGCTAATGTGTCAAGGGTCACACTCGCTCAGATGGGACATAGAAGCTGCGATTTTGGCGAAGAACACGGTGGGTATGCGGCGGCTGCGCAGTGGCGGGGCAACGCTGCAAAAGCGCCGCTGAACTGCATGGATTTGAGCTAAAGTGCGCGTTTTTATCGGTTTGACGTGCACGGTAATTCTTGCTCAAGCAAACTAACTGAGCTGATAATTAGTTCTTACGTTCGAGCAGAATTATCGGATCCGCTGTTAACTCACATCGGAGTTGGTAGGGTGCAGCGGCTGGCACCGGCTCGCGGCGCAGATACGAAAGCGGCGCCCACCCGAAGGGTGAGCGCCGCTTTGCGGTACTGAGTGTCAGATCACTTGATGATCTTGGTAACCCGGCCGGCGCCGACGGTGCGGCCGCCCTCGCGGATCGCGAAGCGCAGGCCCTCGTCCATGGCGACGGGCTGGATCAGCTTGACGGAAATGTCGGTGTTGTCACCGGGCATGACCATCTCGGTGCCCTCCGGCAGCGTCACCACACCGGTCACGTCGGTGGTGCGGAAGTAGAACTGCGGACG
>Ga0070671_100003389_pt1 | contig 12432 bp, 16 predicted proteins | sample KBSS73metaG_FD_65341 | JGI IMG/M metagenome (GOLD analysis project Ga0070671, IMG submission 65341) | Switchgrass rhizosphere microbial communities from Kellogg Biological Station, Michigan, USA - KBS S7-3 metaG | ecosystem: Host-associated > Plants > Roots > Rhizosphere > Soil ...
TTGAAACCTAGGAGGCAGTTACCATGTATGACGACATCCTCCCCGCAACCTACGCAACCTTACGCGGCATCGTACGCCTGAACTACATGGGCGTTTGGATTGTTTCGGACGTCTGCAACGACCACGCGCCACAGGTGCGTACCTTTGACGACTTTGACGCAGCTCTGCAGCACTTCAGGGTCGTTCAGCACGTACTCCAGGAGCCGCCCGCCATGGAGCAAATGGCCGCCAAGGCGGTGTCGTAATGGCGACGAACGGCAAATACTACCGCGTGTGGAAAATCAAGCCCAACCAGGAGCGCCAGTTTATCTACGGTGGCTACAACGAACAGCGCGCCTGGGAAGTAGTGGCAAGTCTAAAGGAACGCGGCCATAACTGGGCAATAGAGATATGGCCGCCAAAGGAAGAAACCAATGGATAAGAACTGGGACTGGCGCTACCACAACCCGCCTGGCCTGGCACTGGACGCCAATGGCAAGCCGCCCGTTGACCACGGGTTGCCCATGCGCGCGCCCGTGCCCGCGCCAGCCGTACCACCAGCCAACTGGCGCGATGCCGTGGTGCCGCTCAAGATGCTTGATCGCCCACGGGATAAGCGCGGATTCCGCATGCCGTATCACCTGACGCCGCAAGGTTTCCAAGATGGCCAGGAGGCCGACCTCCGCAAGATTAGTGGCACGAACCTTATGTACTGCTTGCGCAACCGTTGCTGTGGGCTGTGCGGTAAGCGCCTGTTCCGTACGTTCGTGCTTAGTGGTGGCGCGCTGTGCGTGATGAACCGCATCTTTACGGAGCCGCCCTTCCACCCAGACTGTTTCAACTACGCCCGCCAGGTGTGCCCGTTCCTTACCCAGCCAAAGTTCACGCACCACGAGCGCCCAGGGGAAGTCATACGCCACGCGGACACTGAGGGCGTGGGCAAGGAGGGCATGGAACGCCACTGCGCCTACACCACCGACGACTACCTGTTGGTGAATCGCCCTGGCTACATGCCGCTGATAGTGGCAAAACAAGCCAAGTACGTGGACTGGTACGATTTGCACGGCATATTCCTTTGCCGCACGCGCCCACAGGAGTATGGACAATGACAACCATCGCACTACGGGACGCCGTTCAGGAATACCTCCGCGCCAATGGGCAGAATGGCCCACTATCGCAAAGCGCCTTTGTCGCCTACGGCAACATGGAAACGGCGCTCAACGAGGCCTTTGGCGCAAAGCCTGTGGAGCCGCCATGGGCTGGGCCGGACGTGTGCGCCAGGTGCGCCGCCATGATGCGCGCCACGTTTGAGCACGACAACCTGCAAGACATCCACACGTTGCGCATCGCGTTGCGCGTGGCCGTAAAGGCGGCGGAACGGCTGCTGCAGGATTCCCTCACAGACGACCACAAGCAATACGTGGAGCTCATTGTTGACTCCTCCAGGGCGGCACTGAAGGCGACTAGCGATGCCGCGTAAGCCGTGGGCGGAATGCACGGAGGAGGAAAAAGAGCAACGGCGCGAAGCCGTGCGGCGCTGGCGGGCTGGCCCAGGGAAGGACTATCACAAGGAATACTACCGCCTGTACCGCAAGCGATACGTGACGCGACGCTACCAGCAACGGCACGACCCAGAGACTGGCCCAAAGATACGCGAGCAAACGCGCATACGCACGGCGCGCCACTACGCAAAGCAGAAAGCGCTGGAATCTCAGATCGCCCTGGAAATGGAGCAAATGGAGTGGGAGGAGCGCCAGGACACCCACAAGCGCGGCCACAAGCGCCCGCAAGCGGCCACAAAGCGCGTTCAGCGCTACCCACAAGGGAACTTCGGCGCACCCACGCCCATTACCACCGTGGCGGCACGCCTGGCCAGCCCGCCAGAGGACACACGCGCCACGCCCAGCCGCGCCCGTGGCATGGCCGCACGGCTGGGCAACCCTGTCATATCCGTGGCCGCCAAGAAGAAAGGTAAGGGACGTGGAGAAGAAGTCGCCAACTAGCATGCGGCTCAGTGAAGCCACCAGGGCGGAACTGAAGTGGCTGGCGCGCCAGTGGCGCATGAGCCAGACGGGAGTCGTGGAGCATTTGGTATGCTTGAGCGCGGCGGCACAAACGCAAGGGCTGCCTATCACCCTGGACTACCGTGGCATAGGCGAGGAGGATAGCAATGGCGCAACCGCACCCAACGTATAGCCAGGTACCGCCGTTTCCATGGGACAAGTTGCGCATGTTCATATTCCTGGGCGGCTTCTACCGCTCCGACACCAGCATCAAACCTGTCCTTGGCGGCAAGGTTGACCAGTCGTACGTACCCTGGCAAAGTATCGCCCATCCGGAACGCGGCGCGGTCGGGGAGGCCTTGCGCCGCGCCTTCTTTGAAAACGCCAAGCGCCACAACATGACGCTGTCGCGCTACCGCGTGTTCCTGGCGTGCGAGTTAGGGCTGGTAACACGGGTAACTGGCTACCGCAACTCCAAAGACCCGCGCACAGGGCGCTATACCGTGCGCACGCCCATAGAGAGCATCGTGGTCTACGATCCCGTGCATCCGGAGTACGTTATGCCGGAGCAAGAGGCCACGCGGCTGTTCCACGTTAGCCAGCGCACCATTGCTGTCTATTGCGCCGATGCCAAACGTGCCATCCAACGCGAGTGGGAAGCATTGCACAGCGGATTGGAGTAGCGCCATGGACAGGGACGTCCCCGTGTGGGAGGATGAATCCTACGCGGGCACCATGGTACCAGGCACCAGGCCAGCCAACGAGGAAGGCAAGCCGCCACAGTTGATCCTAGACTACCAGGATAGGACAATGGAACATCTGGACTACTGGACACCCAGCCAATGGAAGGCCGACCAGGACGCCGCGTACCAGGCCAAGATAGAGCGGGAAATCGCGGGCGTGCCACAGGAGGAGTTGGACGCGGCCTGGAAGGAGCGCCGTAGGGTAGCGCATCAGCAGGTAAGGAGCGAGCAACGCTGGGCGCGCCAGTATGCCCAGCACAAGCAATACATCTCCATGGATAAGGACAACCCTCCACGGGGCGGCCATGCTAACGTCAGTTACTTTGACAACCATGGGCAACTTACCGTCCTATCCTTTCCAACTGGCAACCTGGCGGAAATAAACAAGGCGCTGCAAGAGGCCGCCGCCGCCGTTGGCGCGCTGTTCCAGCCAATGATGGACAACCTACAAGCCGCATTGGCGCAACTGGCCAGCGCCACGGTACCCAACGCCTTGGAAGATGCGCCCGTGCATATCAAGCACAGGTACCAGGAGCGCCCGCGCTACTTGCCAGGCACGCGTCACGACCACGTACGGCTTCCCAGGGCACAAAGAAAGGCCAGGCGATAAAGCCTGGCCTGGTGCTGGAGCCGAGCGCCGCGCCCACACAGCAAGATGGTGCGTTGCCGTGCGCTTGCGTTGCTTTGGGGTCACGGCGAACCGCGTAGAGTAGGACCGCTACCTCTCCCCTTTGTGACGGCTCCATCTATGACGCCACGGTGCAGGGTGCGCTACACTACATGCACCGTATTGTCCTAAGAGATTTGCTGGATACCGATGCCGCTCAGTCCCATAACACGGGCGGCATAATCCGCGCCCAGTAGCAAGCACTGGAACTCGTACTTGGTGCCCTGGTACTCTGGGAACCATTGCACGATTGCCCGCTGGAATACTTGCGTGGTGCGCCCAAGGTATTGCATTTCCTCACTGAGCGGTAGGCCAGCGTCCACCATTGGCTCTTGCAAGCCTTCCCACCAGGACTTGAAGCCGTGGTCAATGCCGTGCTGGGTTTCCTGGAAGAAGCGATACGTGGCGCTTCCATTTGGGCCTGGCTGCGGGTTGGTGCCCGTGCATAGCGTAATAAAGCCGTTCCAGTCCCACAGTGGGCCAGGGTCGGTGTGGCCGCTGGCACCTCCCCAGCGCCCTGGTACGTTTGGGTTGGGCACGTCCTCATGCCCCAGCATGCCGTTGTGGTCTGGGAATGGGCCACCGTCGGCGTCGTCCTTGCCAATGTACACGGCGGGCACATTGGTCATGCCTTGCGCCACGCACCACTTGTAGAAGTTGGCGTTCGCTTGCATTTGCTGCTCTGTGTAGCCACCATCGCGCCCATCACGGAAGCCGCTGTTCTCCACGTTGACGCTCTTGCGCGCCACAGGGTCGTTCCCAGGCGTCCAGGCCGTGAGATGGAGCGGCACCATGAACGTTAGGCTTCCGTCCTTGTCCACCAGCGCGTGGGTGCTGCCCGCCCTGGTATGCAACGTGGCCAGGTCGCCCGCGTGGTAGCCTTCCGTGTCGTGCTCAATGAACCACTGGATATCCCCCATGGCGCGGCTGTCGCCAACAAAGTCTGTCCAGTCCACATCCACGCGGAAGCCGATGTCGTCACTGGTGGGAACGGGAACGTTGGATCCATCTATCCATTGCGCGGTTGCCACGGTGGCACCTCCTGGCGGCTGCGGTTGCGGCGCGCCCATGTCCTCTTGGTGTGCGTTCATGTAGTCCAGCACTTTGCGCAAGTAGCCAGCAGGGTCGTTGAGATCGCCCGCTGGTGCCCACTCTGGCGCGATGGGCTTGCCATCCGGCCCTAGCGGCTGCACAAAGATCTCGCGTATGGTGGCGCGGTTGTGGTAGAACCAGGTTGGTTCCAGGTAACGGCTGACGGTAGTCACCAGGCCATCCATCCAGTTGTTGAATATGGGGAACGTGCCCGTGCGGCCTGGCGTTTCCGCTGGTTCGTAGTCAATGCCGAAGGTTGGGTTGCGCGTATTTCCCCAACTGTGGGTCTTGGTGGCCACGCCCTTGGTGCCCAGGCTGGACTCGTTGTTGAACTGGCCCAGGATGTACAGGGGATCCACGCCCTTGCTTACGATGTAGTCCCAGTATTCGCCAGGATCGCGTTCTTGCGCCACGGGCGAGTTGGCCAGCAGTTGACTGAACGCGTCCCTGGAGATACGCGGCGCGCTACGCCAGGGGTCGTCTGGTGTGATTGGCGTTGTCATTGCAATGGTACCTCCCGCTTTGGCACCACGGGCGGCACGGGCGGCACGGGCTGTGATGTGGTGATTGTCTGTGGCGTCACGATTGGGTTGGTGATAACCACGGTGGACGCTGGCGGTTGCGCCTGGATGTCACCAGGGTTTGGTTCCCGCTTGCCTTCCGCCACGGCCAATGCGCGGCTGGTGTCTAGCGTGCCTTCGCCACCACCACGGAAGCCCAGCACGGCCAGCGCCGCCAGGCCGCCCGCGATGGCCGCCTTGCGCATATCCACGCCAATGGCCAGCGCGCCTAGCCAGGTGACTAGGAACGTGCCCACGGCGTTGTACGCGCCACGCAACAACGCGGACTTCAGTTGTTCAGACATGCCCCGGATCCTTTCTTGCGCGCCGAACGCGCTGAGATCGCCTCTACGGCGTCCAACTAACCTGGTACATAGCCAAGGGAGAGTAAACGGGTAAAGCCACTGAGCGTAGAGCTCAGGGTCGCTCTTGGAGACGCCAGCCTATAGCGGGCGCTGTGCGGCGGCGCACAGGTCGCCACCACGCTGTACGCACCAGGCCAGGTCGTCAATGTGGATGGTGCAATAGCCAGGGTGCGCTTTGACGTTGCCCCACCAGGAACCATCCTGGTTGCGCCAGTGGTTACGCAACAGGCACAACTTGGTCTTCTTGTAGTACCACTCCCATAGTACCTCGTGGCCGCCCGCCTCGTTACCGTTGGGATGTATTTGGCCTTGCGGGTCAGGCTTGAAGCACGGGTAGTCCCACGGCATGCCCACCAGCACACAGCCGCGTGTGAGCACGTACTCCGCGCCTTCCTCCGCTGTATCTGTCCAGTAGTAGGAATCCACCAGCCCTAGCGCCTGGTAAAACTTCATAAGGCCGTTGCTATTGCTGCCACGGTCTGGCACTGGGTCGCCAAAGCCATCGTTTTGCTTTGCGCCGAAGTAGGACTCCTCCATGGTGGGATGCGTGGCTTTATAGGCCACGGGCGTACTGGTAAGCCACTCGCGGCCAGTGGCACCCACGCACTGGCCGATATCGCCTTGCCACATCAAAGGGCCACCAGACCAGGGCGTGGTGCGCGGGCGCGGCCTGGTGGCCTCCATGAGCGTGCGCATTGGGAACATGTTGTTCAGCGGATACACGCCTGGCGTTTGCCCAAGGGCGTACGGCAATGGTTGCGGAACGGTCATACGCGGCCTCCTTAGCGATGACGCCAGGCAAGGAATGCACGGATGGAGTTGCCCACGGTAAGGCAGTTGATGGCGATAATGCCCAGCAAGAACGCAAGGCCGTAGGCATCCACGGATGGCGGCCTATCTGGCTGTGACACAGCGGGCAAGAATGGGTACCATACGCCCAGCGCCAGCGATATCACATGGCACGCCAGGCGGCTGACCTCCATCCACAGGTAACTGGACATAAGAAACACGCCGTCGCGCCTGTACTGGGTGTCCAGGGCGCTGCGCTTATCGCGGGCAATGCGCCGTGCTGTCCAATACTTGGGGATAACAACAAGGCTAAACACTACGCCTATGCCCGCAATGGCATTCCAAAGTATTGTCACGGGATTAGCGTGCATCGCGTTCTCCCTCGCTAGTTCCGCCCTTTTCCATCTCCTTTGCCAGCGCCCTGAGCACGCGCACCTGGCGCTCTATAATATCCACGGCTTCCGCTACGCGCCTATCGTGGCGCTGGCGCTGGCGCTGTTGCTCCTCTTCAGAGATGCGTTCGTGCTCCTCTGAAGTAAAGCCCATGTACGAGATGGCTCTCATTTGTCGCCTCGCTTGACGGCCTGTGTCGCCACTTCCGTTGCCTCACGCGCCGCCTCCATGAGTCGCATTGTCAACTTTTCGTAACGATCCGCCCTATCTGCGAACTCGTTGCATCGCGCTTCAAGCACCGCAATAACGGCGTCCTTGCCCGCTATGATGGTTTCCTTTTCCGCCTGGTGCGCCTTGTCGGCGCGGTCTATGAGCATCTTGGATACTAGCGTTAGGGAGCCAAACAGGAAACTTACCGTGCCCACCAGTGCCGTGATAACGTAAGGGTTGTCGCCTACCACGGCAAAGGTTTTCATGGGCACTTTATGGAAGGCGATGCCTAGTAGGCCAAATGTGGAAGCCGCTACCGTGACCGCCGTGGCCGTCAGCCCTGTAATGACGCTGTACGCAGACAGGAACCTTGGCGACGAGGCCATAGTACACGCTCCTAAGTCCCAGTGGGCTTCACGCCCAACGGTTGCACGTCAACGCGCACGTCCAGGATAACGTCGGCCGCGCCGTTGGTCGGTGAGCGCACGGTAAGCGTATGCGCCACGGCGCGATTGTTGAAGTAGGCGCTCAGGTCAATGGCGGACGGGTTGGCGTTGAATGGGCCAGCCACTTGCACGCCGTCCACCAGCACGGTAACGCCCGTGGGTGCTGGCCCACGGTACACGAGCTCCTCCGTGGCTTCCACGCTCTGCGCGCCAAAGCCGTCCTCAGTGCCGTGCGTTTCCTGGATGGTCTTGCCGCCCAGCCCTTCCCCATCGCCCGTTTTCTTTACCGTACCACCAGCGCCGCCCGTGCTGGGCGGGATGCGGATAATGGATAGTTCCTGGCTAATGAGCAACGGGTCTTCGTCAGCGGACATGCCGCCTTGCAAGTAGAAGGTATTGCTATCTTTGTTGTACATGAGATTCTTGGCTTGCACGGGCGGCACGGCGCTGGATATATGGATAGACGTCTTTGGGTTGTAGACAATGCTCTCGCCTATAGGCTGCGGCACGCCACCGATAGCGTACTCAAAGTCTGGGCTGTTGATGTCGTGGTGGACAGGCGTGTCGCCACTATCGCCCGCGTTGCCTACATCGTGCGGCGTGGGCTTTGTGACAACGTCCTGTACGTGCCCTTGGTCTAGGCGCGTATGCACCATGCCTTCCAGGCGCAAGAACAGGATTGCCCAGTGCGTTCGCACCACGCTGTTGTCTGCTGGGATGGTAAGGCTTAGGTCGGCGTTGAGGCCGTCGGTACCAGGGCCGATGTTCTGGCTCTTTGGGTATTGCGTGGCCATGGGCTGGGCAATGGTGGCCATGTGGATGGCACTGATGCTATCCATAACGCCTAGGATGGTGCCGCCCGTGGTGGCCGCCATTTGGCCAGTGTCGCTGACCGTTACCTGGTCGCGTAGCGCGCCCGTGGTGTCGTCCACCGTGCGCACAATCTCTAGGATGGTAAAGTCGTCGTCAATGTCCAGGAACTGTTGCACGTTGTTCTTGGTGTCAAAGGCAAAGCCCTCGTACTTGATGTGGACGGTAAGGCCAGCCAGGTTGCGCGGGTCGTGGAAGGGATCTGTCCAGAACGAAAGTTGCCGCACGGGCTGGCGGCTGCGTAGCAACTCGTTGAGCGTGACCACGTAAAGCGCCTGGGCGGCAATGGTTTCGTCTAGGAAACTAACGCCTCCCGCGCTGTTCTTGACAGGATTGATGTCGGTACGCGGGTAGGTCTGGCTGGTCGCGCCGTATTGCGAGATGCTTTCGTTATCTTGGATGTAGTAGTCGTAACCGTCAAACGTGCTGGCGGCTTGCTGGATACGCTGCAACACTGGATGCGATGGGTCGTAGCCAGTAAAGGAGCCAGCACCGTACAGGCGGCGCATGGTAAGGGCGTTGGTGCCGCTACCTCCGCCACCAATGGGCGTCAGGCGGTTGATAACATCCAGGCGCGTTTGGATGGTCACGCTGAACATTTGCCGCACGTTGACGGCTTCCACGCCGTGGGTTGGGCTTGCGCCAGGGTGCGTGAGTAGGATTGGCCCACTGCCGCCAGCAATGGGCGCGCCGTACAGGGCAAAGTGGATAATGTGGGCATTCGCGCCGTTGCGCTCCCGCCGGAAGTGGCAAAAGCGCTCCTGGCGCAACTTGTCTAGCGCCTGGTTGATGCTGCCCGTGGCAATAAAGGGCACGCCGTCCAGGCCAGTGATGTCGTTGACAAACGTCCACGGATTTTGCGCCAGGCTAAGTAAGCGCACGCCCGTTGTGCTCATGGTTTCGTTTGGGCTGGTGGCAAAGGCCGTGGTCACGTCGTCACGGGATAGTTCAAACTGCTCGTCAGCGAATGTGACTTGCGCCCAGAACACGCCGTTGTCGTCTTGTGTTACTTGCATGGTGCCCATAATCGGGCCACGGGTGATCTCGTCGCCCAGTTCCGTGTCGTAGACCATGACCTTTGCACCCACAGCGTCGCCGATGGCAATGTTGCGCCAGTCGCTTAGTGGCACGCTGAAACCGTTCTGGGCCACTTTGTCCAGGGCGCTACCACTGGGCGTAAAGCGCAAGCCGCGCCAGCCCATAAGTTGTCCGTACACAGGCCGCCCGTTGACAAGGTTAGCGGGCGCGCCCGTTTTGTCCAGCAAGTACAGTTCTACAGCCATGGCGCGCCTACGCTACGGTCGCCGTGACAGGCGCTGAGGTCTCCTCTACGGCGTCCTGTGGCGGGCTGGTCGTTGGTGTGTCGTTTGGTGGCGGTATGTGCTTTCCTGGTTGCGCGCTGGGAGCGGGCGGCTCCGCCTCCTCTTGCTTGACACGATTGATCTTGCCTTCGTCGTCCACGACATCGCTGGTTCCCATGCCGTAGGCTTCCCGCACTTCCGCTACCACGCCTTCCGCCCAGCCAATGGCTTTGATGGCTTCTGTTTCCGCGTTCTTGACAGCCATCTCCGCGTTCTGGCGCATTTGGGCCAGGTGGTTTTGTGTGGCCTGTACGCGCTTTTCCGCCTTCTGGATACGCGCCAGGTCTTCCGGCGACACGGAGTCCGCCGTTTTCTTATCCACGACCTTTTCCGCTACGGCGTGGATTTGCTTGCGCATGGCGCTGACACTGTCCGCTGGCGAGTTACCCTTTACTTGTACGGTGCTGGCGCGCCCGTTGCGCTGCTGTGGCATGGTAGTAGTCCTCCTTGTAAGGTTTAGTTGACATGGTACTGGATCTTGTACGCCTGGCTGGCCGTCAGCCCAGCCGACGTTGACGACAGCGTAAAGCCCGTGGTACTAATGGCCGCCACGAAATACTTGGCGCGGTCGGTGGCGGCCTGTGCGTTGAATGGCTCCAGTGTCACGGCCACGGGCGTAACCTGGTACGGCACGGCAAACGTAACCGTGATAATGCTACTACTGGCGGACGGCGTGGTGCCCGTGGTGAACTGCATTTGCCCGCACTGGTCGTTGCTGGTGGCCGTGCAACCCGTGTTCGTTGGGCTGGTACCAGCGCCCGCGAATAGCGCCTGTGTCGGTGGCGTGGCGTTGGCGCTGACAAAGTACAGGTGTCCGGCTTTGTCCGCCAGTGTCTTTTGCGCGGCGGCATTGAATATGGAGGCGTCAATCTGGAATATGTCCACCGTACTGGCCGCCATGCCAAACAACTGGAGCACAGGGCGACCAGTGGCAATCTGGCGGAACACGCCTTCGCCAAATACATCCAGCATCCAGTTGGCGCTACTGGTGGCGCTACCGATGGTGGTGCGCCCGTCCGCCCGTACGGCATACTTGGATTGGAACTCCAGGAAACTGTCCGTAAGGTTTTCCGGAATGCTGGCCGTTTGCGCCCACAGGCCGTTATGCCACTGGCCAGCCGCCGCGCCGCCACCAAGGCTACTCGCCCCGATAACGTAGGCCGCTGTGGTCTTCTGGGGACCCATGGCGATCATATTGATTCCGACCTGGTGCATGGCCACGCCCGTTGCCGTTTGCGTGGTGGTGCCAGTCATGGTGCCGCTATCCGTAAGTCCCCAGTTGATAACTTGCGCTTCCATGATAATAGTATTGGCTGGACTACTGAACGGCGTGGTGTGGCCAGCGCCAAATCCGGCGTTTGTCTGGACATGCATGGCCCAGATAAAGCCGTTGGTAACGTTAGTGCCGCCCGTGGTGCCGTCGTCCACCCATGCCTGGATATCCGTGGTTACGCCGTCGCGCTCAATGCCGTATGTCACGCCGTCGCGTACGCCCGTGCCAAAGCCCTGCTGCTGTAGGAAGTAGAAGCCAGCGGCGTTCTTTTGCCAGCCGTTGGCGCTCCCCGTGCCCGCGCCCGTGGCCGCGTTGACGTACATGCCGTATTCGTTGGCGCTACCGCTCAATGGAGTTCCAGGGCTGGTAAGTGGCGCGTTCACGAACAGGCCAAACTTATTCACGCCGCTGGTGCTACCTGGATGGTTGACATACGCGCCGTAAGACGTCGTAATGCCCGCCTGGCCAGGGATAGGGAAGGACATGCTCAGCGTGCCGCCCGTAATGCCTGTGGGCGTAAGCGTAATGGCCGTGCCCACGCCTGGCGTGGTGGCCGTGAGTCCAATATTCGTGTTCTGGTCTAGCCGCCCGTTGCTGGCGCGGTACAGGATACCAGCATTCTTTAGCGCCGCGTTCACGGTGCCAACGGCTGGACTATCTGGGTCGCCCATAGCGGCGTTGTAGGCAATGGCCGCCGTGGTGTGGCCAAGGTTATCGTTGAGCGTGTACGTGCCGCCCGTAATGGCCGCGCTAGGGTTGATGCTTTGCACCGCAAACACATCGCCGTATGTGTGGCCACCACCAGCGCGGTTGTACGCGCCGACCAAGATGCCGTAGGACGTGGCATGGTTCGCGCCAGCGGCGGTAAACGCGGTGGCCGTAAGGTCTACGACACCAACGTTGGCGATGCTGGCAAAGTTTGCCCAACTGCTCGTGCCGTTGGCGGCAAAGGGCTTGAGTGTCGTGGATTGGTTGATGGCACTTACGGTAGTGCCACTTGTTGGCGCAAGCGTGCCTGTCATGCGGATACCAGTGGCCGTGTTCGCGTCACCACCAATACCGATGCCGCCCACATTATTCACGGCAAAGAGCGGGCTGCCGCCGTTCACCTTGGCGTTGATAAGATTGCCAGTCTGTCCCGCAAAGCCATTGGCCGTGAGTGGAACATCCGTAATACCGCTGGCGCTGAACGTTTGCTGGCCAGTAAAGGTAACGCTACCAGTCACGCCGACAAGGGCGCTGAAACTGGTGATGTCGCCGTTGCCACCACTGGCCGCCGCGCCCAGGTTTGTCCGTGCCGTGCCCGCGCTGGTGGCGTTGGTGCCGCCCAAGGCAATGGGCACCACGCCGCCACTGGCGCTGAATCCCACGGTTGGGTCGCTGGTGTAGCCAGAGCCACCGTTTGTGACGGTGATGGCTGTCACCGCGCCAGCGGACATGCCGGATACAAAGGCCGCCGCGCCCGTGCCACCACCGCCTGTGAACACCACGGCTGGCGGCGTAAGGTATGGGCCACCACCAGTATCCACCGCCACGCTGACAATGGCGTTGCCCACGCGGCTGCTTACGTGCGCCGTAGCGCTGGTGAAAGGAGTGGATGGGTTGACGGTGCTGAAGTAGCCAGGCGTAAAGTGAATATACCCTTGCAAGGGCGCGGCGGTATAGTTCGCCTCATCCACAA
>Ga0070671_100003390_pt1 | contig 12431 bp, 10 predicted proteins | sample KBSS73metaG_FD_65341 | JGI IMG/M metagenome (GOLD analysis project Ga0070671, IMG submission 65341) | Switchgrass rhizosphere microbial communities from Kellogg Biological Station, Michigan, USA - KBS S7-3 metaG | ecosystem: Host-associated > Plants > Roots > Rhizosphere > Soil ...
ACAACCGCAACTTCCCGAAGCGCAACGACGGCTCGGCCAACACGTTCTCGTTCGTGGCGTCGCCCGACACGGTCATCGCCTACGCGCTGGCCGGCACGCTCGACTTCAACCCGCTGACCGACACCATCGCCACCGACGCGGGCGAGCGAGTGAAGCTGGAGCCCCCGCTGGGCGAGGAGCTGCCGGCGAAGGGCTTCGACCACGGCGAGGACACGTTCGTGGCGCCGTCCGCCCTCGGTGCGTCCGTGTCGGTCGCGGTCGACCCGGCGAGCGACCGCCTGCAGCTGCTGGCGCCGTTCGAGCCGTGGGACGGCAAGGACTACGTCGACCTCGCCATCCTCGTGAAGGCGAAGGGCAAGTGCACCACCGACCACATCTCGGCGGCCGGCCCGTGGCTCAAGTACCGCGGCCACCTCGAGAACATCTCGGGCAACCTCTTCCTCGGCGCCGTCAACGCGTTCACCGATGAGGCCGGCACCGGCAAGGACCAGCTCGACGGCCAGACCAAGTCGCTGCCCGACATCGCCAAGCACTACCACGAGGCCGGGTTGCCGTGGATCGCCATCGGCGACCAGAACTACGGCGAAGGCTCGTCGCGCGAGCACGCGGCGATGGAGCCGCGGTTCCGCAACGGCAAGGCCATCCTCGTGCGCAGCTTCGCCCGCATCCACGAGGCCAACCTCAAGAAGCAGGGCATGCTGCCGCTGACCTTCGCCGACCCGACGATCTACGACCAGATCGGCGAGGACGATCGCATCTCGGTGCTCGGCCTCGCCGAGCTCGCACCCGAGCAGCCGGTCACGTGCCGGCTCACCAAGCCCGACGGCACCACCGTCGAGTTCCTCGCCAACCACACCTTGAACGACGAGCAGATCACCTGGTTCAAGGCCGGCTCGGCCCTCAACCTGATCCGCCAGAAGTTCGCTTCCTGACGGCACCGTTCGTTGTCGGATCTGCCCGGCTCAGCCGGGCAGATCCGACAAAGAAGCCTCAGGGGAGGTGGCCGCCCGGGTACGTCGCCCGCAGCTCGGCGGCGGTCGGGGTGCGGAGCTGGCGCGCCTCGGGGGGCAGCAGGTCGGCGATGGCGGCGAGCATCGTGTCGAGGTCGGGGCGGTCGAGCACCGGTCCGACCGTGGCCGACACGCGCGGCGGGTTGAACGTGAGCAGCCGCGGCAGCTTCGACGAGCGCGGCCACACGCGCTCGGTGCCCCAGATGCCGACCGGCACGACCGGCGCGCCCGTCGCGGCGGCGAGGAGCGCCGCGCCGGGACGGCCCTTCAGGACCGGGTCGAAGAACTCCGGGCCCCGCGGGATCGTCCCCTGCGGCAGCACGGCGACGACCTCACCGGCCTCCAAGGCGCGCGCCGCGGCGCGCAGTGGCGCGTCCGAGCCGCTCCCCCGGTCGACCTCGATGGCGCCGAGGGCGCGCGCCAGCTGACCGATGACGGGCGCGTCGAACACCTCCTTCTTGCCGAGGAACCGGATCGAGCGCCCGGCTCGGGTGGCGACCATGGCGAGCAGCACGGGGTCGAAGTAGCTGCGGTGGTTGGCGACGACGATCGCCGGACCGGTGCGGGGCAGGTGCGCGGTGCCCGAGATGTCGAACCGGGCGAACGGGAGCGCCACCGGTTGCAGGATCGGGCGCGCCGCCTGCATGGGCTCGATGCCGGCCAGCTTCGGGACCCCAGGCGGCACGTCGAGGTGGAGGACCGGCCACCGGCGCACCGCGGCGACCACTGCCAGGCGCGGATCCGGGTTGACCGCGGTGGGATGACCGACGGCGTGCAGCAGCGGCGTGTCGTACACCGAGTCGGAGTACGCCCACGACTCGCGGAGGTCGACGCCGTGCTCGAGCGCCCACGCCCGCACCGCGGCGAGCTTGCCGGTGCCCCACACGAAGTTGCCGGTGATCGACCCGTCGTAGGTCCCGTCGTCGCGCCGCCCGTACCGCGTCGCGATCACGTCGTCGAGGCCGAGGCGCTGGGCGAACGGCGCCACCACGTCGAACGGCGTCGTCGTCGCCAGCACGACGGCGCGCCCGGCGGCGCGGTGCTCGGCCATGAGCTGGTGCGCCCACGGCTGGACCTGACCGGTGAGGACGTCGGCCGCCGCCTCGGCCGCGGCCACCACCGCGTCGGCCGACCACCCGGACGCCACCGTGACCGCCTGGCGGGCCATCGCCATGCTCGGCAACGTCTCGCCGATGAGGTCGAACACCTTGTAGACCAAGGCCTCGCCCGGCAGCCGGCGCGCCGGCAGGACCCCGGCGTCGCGCAACGCGGCGCCGATCGCCGGGCCGCTCGCCCCCCGCAGCAGCGTCCGGTCCAGATCGAAGAACGCGGCAGACCGGCCCACAACGGGCAACCTACTCGGCGGCAAAACGGAACGAGGGCTGGTCCGGGGGGGATGGACCAGCCGCTCGCTCGTTAGGAAGGACCCAGGGGAGCCGGGGGGATGGCTCATCGCCCGTGTCCTTGTGACCCCAGTGTGCCAACCCGGGGGACATCTGTCCAACAGTTGTTGGTGATGCGTGCCATCATTGAAGTCGATGGACCTCCGCCAGCTCGCCGCCCTGGTCGCAGTCGCCGAGCACGGCACGTTCTCGGCGGCCGCCGACTCGCTCCACACCGTCCAGTCGAACGTCTCGACCCACGTGGCCCGGCTGGAGCGCGAGCTGGGCACGACGCTGGTCGATCGGTCGGCCGGCCGCCTCACCGAGGAGGGCGAGCTCGTCGTCGCCCGGGCCCGGCGGGTGCAGGCCGAGCTCGACGCCCTCGCCGCCGACGTGGCCTCGCTGCGCCACGAGGTGGAGGGCACCACCCGGGTCGGGGTCATCGGCACGACCGCCCGCTGGTTGGTGCCCACCCTCCTGACCGCGATGGAGGCGCGGCACCCCAAGGTCGCCGTCGCCGTGCTCGAGGGCAACACGAGCACCCTGCTCCCCCAGCTCGCCGGGGGGCGCATCGACCTCGGCGTCATCAACTACCCCGCGATCGATCCCGAGATCGTCGTCGAGCCCCTGTTCGACGAGGACCTCATCGTGGTGGCGCCCCTCGGGCACCCGTTGGCGGACGCGGTGGAGCTCTCGGTCGCCGACCTCGCCGCCCACGAGCTGATCCTCCCGCCCCCCGGCGCGTCGATCCGCGTCGACCTCGATCGGGCCGCCGCCGAGGCCGGTGTGACGCTGGTGCCCAAGGCCGAGCTCGACGGCATCCGGCTGATCGCGTCCATGGCGTTCGAGGGCTACGGTGCCGCCGTGCTGCCCTCGACTGCCGTGCCCCGCTGGCTGCGCGGCGACTTCCGCATGATCCCCGTCAAAGGCGTCGCCCCCCGTCGGGTGGGCATCGGCCACCGCCGCCGGGGCCTCCCGTCGGCGCCCACGCGAGCGGTCACCGAGGTGCTCCGCGAGGTCGTGCGGGAGCGGGCGGCCGAGAAGCGCGGCATCCACCCGAGCCCGTCGTGACCACCTTCCTGCCGCTCCGCGCCGGTGTGCCCGGCACCATCGAGGCCTCGGTCACCGACCTCGGCGGGCGCACGGTCGTGCTGGCGCGCAGCATCGAGGGCACCCACCGCGGGGCCGTCGACGAGCGCTCGGCCGACACGCTGGCGGTGGCCGCCCGCACCGCCCTCAAGTACCGGCTGCCGCTCGTGTTCGTGCTCTCGACGAGCGGCGCCGACGTCAACGACGGCGCCGCGTCCCTGCACGGCTGGGGCAGCACGGCGCGCGCCGTGGCGTCCTGCAGCGGGTTCGTCCCCGTGCTCGTGGCGCTCACCGGGCCGGCGGTCAGCGGTCCGGCGCTGCTGCTCGGCATGGCCGACATCGTGGTCGCCACCGACAAGGCGTTCGCCTACGTCGTGGGCCCCCAAGCGGTGGCCGACTTCACGGGTGAGCGCCTCACCGCCGAAGCGCTCGGCGGCGCCGGCTCGCTCAGCCGCAACTCGGGGGTGATCGCGGGCGTGGTGCGCGACGAGGCCTCGGCCCTCGACCTGCTCGGCGCCGTGCTGGCGCACCTGCCGAACTCCTCGGACGACGCGCCGCCCCGATGGGCCAACATCGACCCGCCCGACCGCCCGACCCCGGAGCTGGCCGACCTCGTGCCGGCGTCGGCCACCGGGTCCTATGACGTGCGCGACGTCGCGCGCGCCATCGTCGACGACGGCGAGCTGCTCGACCTCTGGGGCCAGTGGGCACCCAACCTCGTCACCGCCCTCGGCACCATCGACGGCCGACCCACGGGCATCGTCGCCAACCAGCCGATCGCCTTGGCCGGCACCATCGACATCCCGGCCAGCCAGAAGGGCGCCCGGTTCGTCGAGCTGTGCGACGCCTTCAACCTGCCGATCCTCACGCTGGTCGACACCCCCGGCTTCTTCCCCGGGAAGGACCTCGAGTGGCGCGGCATGATCCGCCACGGCGCCCAGCTCGTGGCCGCGTACGCCCGGGCCACCGTCCCGCGGGTGTGCCTCGTGCTGCGCAAGGCCTACGGCGGCGCCTACATCGTCATGGACTCCCGCCGGATGGGCAACGACATCTGCCTCGCCTGGCCGGTGGCCGAGCTGGCCGTCATGGGGGCCAAGGGGGCGGCGGAGATCCTGCACCGGCGGGCCACCCCGGAGGAGCGGGCGGCCGCCGAGGCGGAGTACTCGGCCACGCTGCTCACGCCCTGGGTGGCTGCCGAGCGAGGCTTCGTCGACGACGTGATCCGGCCGGACGAGACCCGGGCCAAGGTCGCCGCCGCGTTCGCGCTGCTCGACTCGAAGCGCGAGAACCTGCCGCAGCGCGGCCACGACAACCTGCCCTTGTGACCCACCGCCTGACCGGGATCTGAAGGATTCGTCAACTCCTTTTCAGGAACCGTGCCCGGGAGCGGTAGAAATGGACTCGTGGCAGAGTCGATCACGATCACCGACAACCGTACGGGCGAGTCCGTAGAGGTCCCCATCAACGACGGCGCGGTCGACTCCACCGAGTGGCGCAAGCTGCTGCCCGGCGTCTGGTTCCACGACCCGGCCCTGCTCACCACGTCGATGACGTCGAGCTCGATCACCTACCTCGACGGCGAGGCGGGCGTCCTGCAGTACCGCGGCTACCCGATCGAGCAGCTCGCCGAGCACTCGACCTACCTCGAGGTGGCGTACCTCCTCCTCAACGGCGAGCTCCCGAACCAGGTCGAGCTCGAGGACTGGCGCCACCAGATCACCCACCACACGTTCATCCACGAGAACATGCGGAAGCGCTTCATGGAGGGCTTCCACTACGACGCCCACCCGATGGGGATGCTGGTCTCCGCCGTGGCCGCGCTGTCGACGTTCTACGAAGAGGCCAAGGACATCCAGGACCCGGCGATCCGCCACAAGCAGATCGTCCGCCTCATCGCCAAGATGCCGACGCTCGCGGCGTGCGCCTACCGCTTCAGCCAGGGCATGCCGTTCGTCTACCCCGACAACCGGCTCGACCTGGCGTCGAACTTCCTGCGCATGATGTTCGACCCCGTCGAGCACATCCCGTGGTCCGACCCGGCGCTGGCCCGGGCGCTCGACGTGCTGTTCATCCTGCACGCCGACCACGAGCAGAACTGCGGCACCACCGCCATGCGGGTGGTCGGCTCGGCCCACGCCGACCCGTACTCGGCCACCGCGGCGGCCGCCGCCGCCCTGTACGGCCCGCGCCACGGTGGGGCCAACGAGGCCGTCATCAAGATGCTCACCGAGATCGGCCACATCGACAACGTGACGGCCTTCGTCGCCGACGTGAAGCAGGGCAAGGGCAAGCTCCAGGGCTTCGGCCACCGCGTCTACAAGAACTACGACCCGCGGGCCCGCATCATCAAGAAGACGGCCGACGAGGTCTTCGCCATCACCGGGAAGAACCCGCTGCTCGACATCGCCCTCAAGCTCGAAGAGGTCGCGCTCGCCGACGAGTACTTCACGAGCCGCAAGCTCTACCCGAACGTCGACTTCTACTCGGGCCTCATCTATCAGGCGATGGGCTTCCCGACCGAGATGTTCACCGTGCTGTTCGCCATCCCCCGCACGTCGGGCTGGCTGTCGCACTGGGTCGAGCTCGTCGACCAGGACCAGAAGATCGTCCGCCCCCGCCAGGTCTACACCGGCCCGGCGGCCCGGGACTACGTCCCGATCAAGGAGCGCTGACCCGTCCTCGGTCCCGCACCGCGTCAGAAGGCACGCGCCGTCGGACCCGGAACGTCGAGGACGAGCTTGCCGATCGTGTCGTTCGCCTCGATGCGGCGGTGGGCGTCGGCCACCTCGGCGAGCGGGTAGCGGGTGTCGATGATGGGCACGCACGTGCCGTCGGCCAGCCACGGGAGCACCTCGCGACCGAAGCGCTGGGTCACGGCGATCTTCGCCTCGATCGGCCGGCCCCGCAGCGTCGTCCCCACGATCGATGCCCGCTTCGGCAACAGGGCGGCGAGCGGGAAGGTCGCGTCGCCCCCGCCCATCACGCCGACCTGCACGATCGTGCCGCCGGTGCGCAGCGCGTCGACGTTGCGAGCGAGGTAGTCGCCGCCCACCACGTCGAGGATCACGTCGGCCCCGCCGAGCGCCTGCACGACGGCGACGAAGTCCTCGCTGCGGTAGTCGACCGCGGCGTCGGCACCGAGGCCGCGACAGGTGTCGAGCTTCGGCGCCGACGCGGTGACCACGACCACCGCACCCATGGCCTTGGCGAGCTGGATGGCGGCGGTGCCGACCCCTGACGCCCCCGCGTGCACCAGCGCCACCCGCCCGGCCGTCAGCCCGCCCTGCACGAACGCGTCCCACGCCGTGATGTAGACCTCGGGCACGGCGCCGGCGTCCTCGATCGGGATCGACGGGGGCACGGGCACCAGCTGGCGCTCGTGCACGGCGATGCGCTCGGCGTACGCCCCGCCGCCGACGATGCCCATCACGGCGTCGCCGATCGACCAGACCGCGGCGCGCTCGCCCGTCGCCACGACGTGGCCGGCGAGCTCGAGGCCCGGGATCTCGTGCGCCATCGGCGGACCGCTGTAGAAGCCGCGCACCTGCAGCAGGTCAGCCCGGTTCACCCCCGCGCTGGCGATCTCGACGACGACCTCCTCCGGCCCGGGCACCGGGTCGGGCACGTCCCGCACCTGCAGCACCTCGGGCCCGCCGTAGGACTCCAACACGATCGCGCGCATGGCGAGGCAGGCTACGGGGCATGGACTTCGCCTGGCCGTCGGACCTGCGCGCCCGGCGCGCCGAAGCGGAGGCGTTCGCCGCCGAGGTGACCGCCGGGCGCGACAGCCGCGAGGACTCGTGGATCGTCGGCTACGACCGCGAGGTATCGCTCGAGCTGGGCCGCCGCGGGTGGTTGGGCATGACCTGGCCGAAGCAGTACGGCGGCCACGAGCGCACCGCGCTCGAGCGGTTCGTGGTGACCGAGGCGCTCATCACCGCCGGCGCGCCGATCGCGGCATCGTGGTTCACCGACCGCCAGATGGGACCCTCGCTGCTCGCCTTCGGCAGCGAGGAGCAGAAGGCGCGCTTCCTGCCGCCGATGGCGCGCGGCGAGGCGAACTGGTGCATCGGGATGAGCGAGCCCGACAACGGCTCGGACCTGGCCCACCTCCGCACCCGCGCAACGCGCGACTGCGACACGTTCGTCGTCGAGGGCACCAAGGTCTGGACGTCGTTCGCGGCGACCGCCGACTGGATGTACCTGATCTGCCGGACCGACCCGGCCGCGCCGGCGCACGAGGGCCTCTCCGAGCTGATCGTCGACATGACGTCCCCCGGCATCACGGTCACGCCGATCACCGACATGACCGGCAGCCGCCACTTCTGCCAGGTGACCCTCGACGAGGTCCGGGTGCCCGTCGGCAACCTGGTCGGCACGCCGAACGGCTCGTGGCGCCAGACCATGCGCCAGCTGGAGCACGAGCGCGGCGGCATCGATCGCCTGGTGTCGAACCGGGCGCTGTTCCTCGACGCCGCGGCGCGCGCCGACACCGGCGATCCGCTCGTGCGCCAGGAGATCGCCCGGCTCGAGGGCGAGTTCCGCATCGGTCGCCTGCTCGTCGTCCGCGAGGTCCTCGGGCAGGCCCCGGCCGGGTTCTCGGCCGCCACCAAGACCTTCGGCACCGAGTACGAGCAGCGTGTCGCCGCCTTCGCGGCCCGCACACTGGGGCCCGAGGCCACGCTCGCCAACCGGTGGTCGCGGGCGGTCTGCTACGCCCCCGCCTACACGATCATGGGCGGAACGGCGAACGTCCTGCGGAACATCCTCGGCGAGCGCGTCCTGCGTCTCCCGAGGGGGTAGTTACCTGCGGCCCAGGAGCGGGCAATGGTGAACAGTGGAGGTCACGACCAGGACCGGACCGATCTGGTGCACGACCCTTCCCCCCGTCGCCGGCAGCGTGCCCGCCGCTCGCCACTTCACCTCGGAGGCGGTCCAGAGCCTCGGCGCCCCCCGGGCCGCCCCCGATGCCGAGCTGCTCGTCAGCGAGCTGGCCGCCAACGCCGTCGTCCACGCCCAGACGCCGCTGCGCGTCAGCGTGCTGTGCCACGACCACCGCGTGCGCATCGAGGTGCGTGACGACAATCCCGTGCTCCCCCGCCTGATCGCCCCCGAGCCCTTCGCCATGAGCGGACGCGGCGTGATGCTGGTCGACAGCCTGGCCGTCGCGTGGGGCATCAACGGCAGCCAGCGCGGCAAGACCGTGTGGTTCGAGCTCGAGACCTGATCGTCGGGCCGGATGGCCACTCCTACCTCAGGCCGGATGGCCACTCTTACCTCAGGCCGGGTGGCCACTCTTACCTCAGGCCGGGTGGCCACTCTTACCTCAGGCCGGGTGGCCGGGCTCGATGTCGTGCACGGCGCGGAACCCGAGCTGGCCCGACCACGGCCCCACGGCCCCGTCGATCGGCTCGAGCAGGAAGGCCACGTGATCGCCGCCGTCGAGCGTCTCGGTCACCCGCCCGACGAACCAGCGCGTCACGTCGTCGAGGACGACCGAGCCGTGGGGCCCGCCGTGCCACGACGCGGACGCGAACTTGTCGATCTCGTCGCCGGTCTGCTCGCCGAAGAGCGCGGCGAGGTCGTGCTGCTCCCGTGACGGGAAGTGGACCGTGAGCACGTCGGCGCCACACGCGACCCGATACGTGTGGTTCTTCTTCGAGATCCACACCGTGAAGCGCGGCGGCGCGATCGACGACTGGCCGGCGAACCCCACGAGGCAACCCGACCGGTCGTGGCCGTCGGTCGCCGTGACGATGAGCATCGGGTAGTCGATGTCGGCCATCACCGCGTGGAAGGCGTCGACCGTCCCGGCCCGCTGCTCGACGGGCGCGGTCGGCGACACCGCCCGCGGCTCGGCGACGCGGCGGTAGCGCAGGAACAGATCACCGCCGTCCTCGAACGCGTGGAGCACGCGCATCGGCAGCAGGTCGGGCAGGTGGGCGCGACCCAGCAACCCGGCACCGACGTCGCCCCCGACGAGCGCCGGCGCGATGGTGACGCACAGCTCGTCGATCAGGTCGTCGGTGGCGAGGAGGCCGTTGAGCGTCGGGCCGCCTTCGCACAGCACGACACCGGCGTCGAGAGCGGCGAGGGCCGCCGGCAGATCGACGCGGGCGTCACCGGTGACGATCACGTCGGCCACGGCGCGAGCGACGTCGAGCTGGTCGGCGGGCGCGCTCGGGCAGGTGAGCACCATCGGGCGCGTCGGCGACTCCGTGAACATGCGGGACCCCCAGTCGAGGTCGAGACTGGCCGACACGACCGCGATGCGGGGGACGGCCGCCTGACCCCGCGCCATCCGCTCGGCCTGGCGCTCGTCGCTGATGCGGGGAGGCCCGTAGTGCTCGGCCCGCACGGTCTGGGCACCGACGAGGATCACGTCGACGAGCGAGCGCAGGTAGTGGAAGACGAAGCGGTCGGCCTCGCTGCTCAGGTCCTTGGTGCGGCCCTCGAACGAGATGGCCCCGTCGGCGCTGCTGACCATGTTGACCACGACGTAGGGCCGGCCCTCGACGCGGCTCGTCGCGACGTCGGCGTAGGCCGACTCGACGTCGCGGTCGTCGACGGCGCGCGGGACCAGGCGTCTCATCTCGGGCACCAACTTGCCCGCGAAACGGGGCCCGGTGCACACCGGGCCCCGTTTCGACGAACGGTCGACGTCAGCGCTTCTTGGCCACGGCCTTCTTGACCGGTGCCTTCTTGACTGGTGCCTTCTTGACCGGGGCCGCCTTCTTCGCGACCGGGGCCTTCCGGGCCGGCGCCGCCTTCTTCGCGACCGGGGCCTTCTTGGCCGGGGCGGCCTTCTTGACGGGAGCCGCCTTCTTGGGCGCCGGCGGCCACACGCCGCTGGCGAGCTTGGGCGCCATGCTCGGCGTCATCACCGCATCCTTGAATCCCTTCAGCGGCGTGATGCGCGCCTTCTTCGACGCCTTGATCTGCACGGGTTCTCCGGTGGCGGGGTTGCGGCCCATGCGGGCCGCGCGTTCGACCTTCGAGAACTTGCAGAAGCCGCTGATGGCGACTGGCTCTCCCTTCGAGACGACCGACGTGACGACATCGGTGAAGCTTCGAAGCACGGCGTCGACCTGCTTGGCTTCCGTGCCGGACTGGGCAGCGACGGCGTTGACGAGCTCGCGTCGATTCAATGGTCCTCCTTCGGACGGTGTGGCATGAGTGTGCTGAACGGGGCCCCACCGCGCGCGGATACCCCTCTGCTCATTAGGTTTCGCGGATGCACAGCGTCGCGCGGATCGAGGCGGTCGAGGTGCGACGCCTCACCCTTCCGCTCGTCGCACCCTTTCACACCTCCCGCGGCGTCGAGCACGAACGGCGCCTCGCGGTGGTACGCGTCGTCACCTCGGAGGAGGAGGGCTGGGGCGAGTGCGCCGCGCTGGGCGAGCCGACCTACACCAGCGAGTACGCCGACGGCGCCGCCGACCTGCTCGCCGAGCACCTGGCGCCGCGACTGGTCGGGACCCTCACCAGGGCCGGCGACGTCACCGGTGCGCTCGCCGCCGTGCGCGGCCACCCGATGGCCAAGGCCGCGTTGGAGATGGCCGTGCTCGACGCTGAGCTGCGCGCCACGGGGCGGTCGCTCGCCGACGAGCTCGGCGCGGTCGTGGACCGCGTGCCGTCGGGCATCGCCCTCGGGCTCGACGCCACGCTCGACGACGTCGCCACCGCGGTCGATGCCGGCTACCGGCGGGTCAAGCTGAAGATCGCCCCGGGTCACGACCTCGACATCGTGCGCGCCGTGCGGGAGCGGTGGCCCGAGCTGCCGTTGCAGGTCGACGCCAACGGCGCGTACTCGCTCGCCGACGCCGAGCACCTCGCCGCCCTCGACGAGCTCGGTCTGCTGCTGATCGAGCAACCGCTTCCCGACGACGACCTCGACGGCCACGCGGAGCTCGCACGGCGCGTGCGCACGCCGATCAGCTTGGACGAGTCGATCACCTCCGCCGCCGCGGCGGGCGACGCCATCGAGCGCGGCGCCTGCGCGGTCGTCACCATCAAGCCCGGACGGGTCGGCGGCTACCTCGAAGCGGTGCACGTGCACGACGTCTGCCGCGCCGCCGGCGTGCCGGTGTGGTGCGGCGGCATGTTGGAGTCGGGCCTGGCGCGCGCCGCCAACATCGCGCTCGCCGCCTTGCCCGGGTTCACGATCCCGGGCGACCTGTCGCCATCGAGCCGGTGGTTCGCCGACGACCTCACCGCGCCGATCGAGCTGGACGACGGCTACCTCCGGGTGCCATCGGGTCCCGGCATCGGCGTGCGTCCCCGGCCCGACGCGCTCGCCCGTTACACCACGTCGCTCGTCACCGTTCGGTAAGGACTTCACCCGTCCGTCCCGATCGGCAGTCCGTAGGCTGGGACCCATGTTCGGCCTCCACAAGACCCAGTTGGTCACGCCCGACGAGGCACTGCCCGGTCGCGACGAGACGATGCCCGTCGCCGCCGCCCATGCCGTCCTCGGCACCCCGATGACGCCGCCGTTCCCCGACGGCACGAGGCTCGCCGTGTTCGGGCTCGGTTGCTTCTGGGGCGCCGAGCGCAAGTTCTGGCAAGCCGATGGCGTGTACACGACCGCCGTGGGCTACGCCGGGGGCTTCACGCGGAACCCGTCGTACCAAGAGGTGTGCTCCGGGCGCACCGGCCACACCGAAGCCGTGCTCGTGGTGTGGGACCCCAAGCGCACCAGCTACGAGGCGCTGCTCAAGGTGTTCTGGGAGAGCCACGACCCGACCCAGGGCATGCGCCAGGGCAACGACGTCGGCACCCAGTACCGCTCCGCCATCTACACGTTCGACGACGAGCAGCGCGCCGCGGCCGAAGCGTCACGCGACGCGTACGAGAAGGTCCTGATCGACAAGCACTTCGACCCCATCACCACCGAGATCGCGCCGGCGGGGACCTTCTACTACGCGGAGGACTACCACCAGCAGTACCT
>Ga0070671_100003391_pt1 | contig 12431 bp, 11 predicted proteins | sample KBSS73metaG_FD_65341 | JGI IMG/M metagenome (GOLD analysis project Ga0070671, IMG submission 65341) | Switchgrass rhizosphere microbial communities from Kellogg Biological Station, Michigan, USA - KBS S7-3 metaG | ecosystem: Host-associated > Plants > Roots > Rhizosphere > Soil ...
GATGGACCAAGGCGCCCAAGTTCCCGATGCCCGCTCCGATCGAGGCCTCCCTCGCCGCCTACTCGCGTGAGAAGGACAAGCGCTGGCTCGACGTCGCCGAGAAGGCGCTGCACGCCATCGTCGACGGGCCGCTCTTCGACCGGGTCGACGGGGGCGTGCACCGGATCGCGGCGAACGACGATTGGTCCCAGCCCGAGTACGAGAAGCTCCTCGACCGCAACGTCGCCCTGCTGGACGAGCTGCTCTCCGCGCGCGTTCTGACGTCCAAGCCGGAATACGCCGAGCGCGCGGGCGACGTCTCCCGCTGGCTCGAGACCACGATGAAGCGCCCGGGAGGCGGCTACTACGCGAGCCAGTCCTTCGATCCGGGCTCCCCGGACGGCGGCGGCTACTACAGGCTGGGCCCCGCCGAGCGCGCGAAGAGCGCGAAGCCTCCCGTCGACACGCTGGTGCTCGTCGGATGGAGCGCGAAGGCCGCCGCGGCGCAGATGCGCGCCGCCTACGTCCTGAGCAAGCCCGAGCTGCTCCTGAGCGGGAAGCAAACCTTCGACTGGCTGCTCGATCAGGCCTACGAGCGCGGACGCGGCGTCGTGCACGCCATCGATGGAAAGGACAAGATCCAGGCCATCAACCTCGAGGACCAGGTCCTTTTCGCGGAGGGCGCTCTCGACGCGTACCAGACCACCGGCGACCGGCGGTATTCGGCGGCCGCCAGGGACGTGATCGAGGTGGCCATCGCGAATCTCCGGGACCCGAAGACCCATCTCTTCGCGGACATCGCGACGAACGCCAAGGATCCCGCCGTTCCCATGCGCGTGGCCGTCCACTCGTTCGAATGGAACTGCCGCATGGCGCGCATCCTCGCGCGTCTCTACTACCTGAACAGGCAGGAGAAGATCTTCCGCGACGCTTCGGTCGCGATCCTGGAGGCGTACGCGCACGGCTACGCGCGCGGGCCGATCGCCGCGCTGTACGCCATGGCGCTCACCGAGTACCACGAGGGGCCGATGTGGGTCTGGATCATCGGGAGCGCGAAAATCCCCGGCACCGCCTCGATGTTCGCGAGCGTCGCCATGGTCCCGACCTTGTGGAAGCTCGTCGTGCAGCTCGACCCCAGCGACCCGGCGGACGCCCGCACGATCACGCAGATGGGGTTCGTCTACCGCAACCCGCCCGCGGTCTACTTCACGAGCGGCACCCATACCTCGCGCCCCGCGCAGTTTCCGAGCGAGGTGCCTCAAAGCTACAAGGCGCTCGAGGACGTGCTCCAGCAGGACCGCGCGCGCGCCGCCGAGGAGGCCGCCAAGGCCCCCGCGACCGGCTCCGCCGAAGGCGACGGCACGGCGGGCGCGCCGCCCAAGAAGGACGGCGCCGCCGGAGCCTCCGGCGGCCCCGGCGGAGGCGGATCCCGATGACGCCGCCCGCGGCGCGGGCCTCGATCGGAGTCATCGGGGGGAGCGGGCTCTACGGGATGGAAGAGCTCTCGCGCGTGGAGGAGGTGCGCCTCCTCACGCCCTTCGGGGAGCCTTCCGGGCCCTATCTCGTGGGCCGGATGGCCGGGGGCGCGGATGGTGAAGGCGTCTCCGTCGCCTTTCTGGCGCGGCACGGCCCGGGTCACACCCGGATGCCGACGGACGTCAACTACCGGGCGAACCTCTACGGCTTCAAGCTCCTCGGCGTCGAGCGCGTCCTCTCGGCGAGCGCCGTCGGGAGCCTGCGGGAGGACATCGCCCCGCTCGACATCGTGATCCCCGACCAGGTCGTCGATCATACGAAGCGGCGGCCTCTCACCTTCTTCGGCGACGGGATCGTCGCGCACGTCTCGATGGCGGATCCGTTCTGTCCGGATCTGCGCGCGCACCTTCTCCGAGCGGCTCCGGCGCTGAGCGCCAAGGTCCACGACGGCGGCGGGTATGTGTGCATCGAAGGCCCGCAGTTCTCCACGCGGGCGGAGTCCCGGATCTACCGGTCCTGGGGGATGTCGGTCATCGGGATGACCAACGCCACCGAGGCCCGGCTCGCGCGTGAGGCCGAGCTCTGCTACGCGACCATCGCCCTGGTGACCGACTACGACGTCTGGCACGAGGAGGAAGACCCCGTCACCGTCGAGATGGTTGTCGAGCGGCTGCGCACGAACGCGGTCGCGGCGCGCGCGATGATCCAGCGCACCGTGGCGGGGCTGACGGACGCCCGGCCCTGCGCCTGCGGGACCGCGCTCGCCAACGCCATCATCACCGACCCGGCCGCCGTCCGGGCCGAAGCGCGCGAGCGGCTTCGTCCCCTCACCGGCCGCTACTTGAAGGAGAGCCGATGACGTCGCCCTTGCTCGTGGTGGGATCCGTGGCCTTCGACACGGTCCGTACGCCGTTCGGATCGGGGGAGGAGGTCCTGGGGGGATCCGCGACCTACTTCTCGATGGCGGCGTCCTTCTTCACGAGCGTGCATCTCGTCGCGGCGGTGGGGGAGGACTTCAAGGACTCCGACGCCGCCCCGCTGCGCGAGCGCGGGGTCGACCTCGCGGGCCTGACGCGGATCCCGGGACGCACCTTTCGCTGGGAAGGGGAGTACGGCTACGACCTCAACACGGCGAAGACGCTGCGCACCGAGCTGGGCGTCTTCGCAACCTTCCGCCCCAAGCTCGCCGAGCCGCTGCGCGAGAGCGCGTTCGTCTTCTTGGCGAACATCGATCCCGAGATCCAGACCGAGGTGCTGGACCAGGTCACGAAGCCCCGGTTCGTCGCCTGCGACACGATGAACTTCTGGATCGAGGGGAAGCTCGAGGCGCTTCGCAAGACCTTGTCGCGGGTCGACGCCCTCCTGATCAACGACGCGGAGGCGCGGCAGCTCGCCGGAGAGCCCAACCTCGTGCGTGCCGCGGCCGCCATCCGCCGGATGGGGCCGTCCACGGTCGTCGTCAAGCGGGGCGAGTACGGAGCGATCATGTTCTCCGAAGAGGGCGTCTTCAGCGTGCCCGCCTATCCGCTCGAGAGCGTCCTCGATCCCACGGGCGCGGGGGATTCTTTTGCCGGAGGGTTCATGGGCCACCTCGCCCGCAGCGGACGGCTGACGGTGGAAGGCTTTCGCCAGGCCGTCGTCCTGGGCAGCGTGATGGCGTCGCTCAACGTCGAGGACTTCAGCCTGAGGCGCCTGGCGCGCACGCGGGAAGACGAGATCCGCGCGCGCTACCGGGACTTCCAGGACCTCACGGGCTTCGCGGAGCTCGCCTGAGCCGAGCCGGGCCCGCGCCCGTGCCATCACTCGGGAGGAGCGTGACTTCCTCGGGGGCCCTCACCGTCCCCATCGTCCTCGTCGCGCTCTCGCCGCTCGCGGTCGCGGCGGGGTTCGCGCTGGGGGTTCCGTGGCTCCTGCCGGTCCTCGCCGCGGCGCCCGCCTACGCGGCGATGGCGCTCCTGCTGTCCACGGGCCGGCGCGGCGCCGCGCTCGCAGCGATGCTGGTCTGGGCGCTTGCGCTGGGCGCGACCATGACCGGTCTGTGCGCCTTCGACCCCGTGCGCGCCGAGCGCGTCGTGATCCACGGTCCCGCCTACTGGGAGGAGATGCGCCCCTGGCTCGAGACGGGCGTAGGACGCGAGAGCGATCCCTCCCGGTTCCTGCCGCAACACGCACTGCACGCCGCGGCGTTCATCGCGCTCTCCCTTCTCACGGCCTCGGCCCTTTCGGTCCTCTTCGGCGCGGTGCTCATGAACTACATGGCGTATTACGTGGCGCAGGTCGTGAGGCTTTCGCCCGCCCATCCCCTCCTTGCGGGACTCCTCGGCTGGCATCCCTGGTCGGTCGTGCGGATCGTTTCGTTCGTCACGCTCGGCGTGCTTCTGGCGGAGCCGCTCCTGGCCCGGCTGATGGGCCGGCCGCGGCCCGCGCCGTCGCGCGTCCTCCTGTCGCTGGCGGTCTGCGGGCTCCTGGTGGATGCCCTCATGAAGGGACTCCTGGCGCCTCATTGGGCCGCGGTTCTGCGCGGATTGCGCTGACCGCCCCGCCTGGCCGGCGCCATAGGCCCTCGCGTACCCCTTCCTTGACACTCTCGAAAGGCGCTCCCTATACTCGCTTCCACCCGGTCACAGATAGGCCCGAGCGCCGCACCGGCGCGGACGGGCCGCCGGAGCACCCGGAGAGCGCGTAATGCCCGAAGTCGTCGAGGGAAGTCTCGTCGCGAAAGGACGGCGGTTCGCCATCGTGGCGAGCCGGTTCAACGATGCCGTCACGTCGCGCCTCGTCGGCGGAGCCGTGGACGGGTTCGTGCGTCACGGGGTCGCGGAGAAGGACATCCGCATCGTGCGCGTCCCCGGCTCCTTCGAGATCCCCGTCGCGGCGCGCCGCCTGGCGGCGGGGGGGCGGTACGGCGCGATCGTGTGCCTCGGCGCGCTCGTGCGCGGCGAGACGCCGCACTTCGACGTTCTTGCCGCCGAGGCGGCCCGCGGCGCCGGGCAGGTGGCCCTCGAGACCGGCATTCCTGTCATTTTCGGTGTTCTGACGACGGATACGATCGAGCAGGCGATCGATCGGGCGGGGGGCAAGGGCGGCAACAAGGGATGGGACTCGGCGCTCGCGGCGATCGAGATGGCGAATCTCTTCGCGTCGCTGGGATCCTCCCGTGGCTAGCCGCAGGCTCGCCCGAGAGCACGCCCTCCAGATCCTGTTTCAGCTCGACATGACCGGAGACGATCCCGAGACGGGTCTGGAGCTCCACTGGCGCGGCAAGGACGTGGACGACGCCACGCGCGCCTTCGCGGAGCGCGTCGTGCGGGGCGCGATCGCCGACGCCGTGCGCATCGACACCCTCATCCGCGACGCGTCCGAGAACTGGCGCCTCGAGCGGATGGCCACCGTCGATCGCAACGTCCTGCGGGTCGCCATCTACGAGCTCCTGCACGAGTCCGATACGCCTCCCGCGGTGGTCCTCGACGAGGCGATCGAGGTCGCGAAGAGGTTCGGGGGCGAGGAGTCGGGCCAGTTCGTCAACGGCGTCCTGGACGCCGTCAAACGGGGCCTTCAGAAGGCGGCCGGCCCCGGAGCGCGGTAGCCCCCGCGCCCGGAAAAGGGACTATTTGCTCCCCAGCGGGCGGCGCCTATATTCGACTCTGCGCTCCCGGAAGCCCCCGGGATCGCGCGGTGAGGCCCGATCGACCGTGATCCTGAGCTGTCCCACCTGCCCCTCCCGATACCGGTTCGACGAGGCGCGTCTGCCCGCCGCCGGAGCCCCCGTCCGCTGCAAGAACTGCCGGACCGTCTTCCGCGCGATGCCTCGCTCGGCGCGGATCGACATGAGCGAAGCGAACGGTGGCGAAGAGCGTCCCCTGCACGGGATGCGCGCGGCGGACGCCCCGGCCTCCCCCGTGAAGACGAAGACGCGAACGCACGCTGCGGAGCCGGAGCCCGCTCGTCCGGCCCCCGCCGCAAAGCCCGACAAGCCCTCCACCCGGGCGCGCGCTCACGAAGGGAACGGCCCTGTCTCCGTCCCGGTGAGCGTCGTGCCTTCCGAAGCCACCCCGATCGAAGCCGACATTCGCCGGCTCACGCGGATCATCTTCTCGGACATCACCATCTACGGCCCCGAGAAGGCCGACAAGGCGATCCGGGCGGGGCGTTTCGCGGAGTCGTTCAAGACGGAGATCGAAGAAGGCAAGAAGATCATCCGCTCGCGCTTTCCGTCGGACACGGCGGCGGCGCTCGACACCTTCCAGCGGTGTCTCGAAGAGCTCCTCGAAGCCCGCAAGAAAGAGCTCCACTCAGCCGTAGCGCTGTAGCCCTTTGGATCTGTAAAACGCTCTAACGCCGTCGCGCCCCCCTACGGCCATCGCTGCGTCGCAATCGCACGCACGCCCCCGCCGGTGCCCGAGGTCCCGGTGGGGGTGCGCGTGCGATAGTCCAGCGGTAGCGTCGAGCACAGTGTTTCGTCGATCAAAGAGTTGCGATCGCGTGTGCTAAGATTTTTGGTTCCATGAGCGATATTCCTTTTCAGGAGATCGAGCGGCGCTGGCAGGAGCGCTGGGCGCGGGAGCGGGTCTTCGAGCCGCAGGAGAGCGATCCGCGCGACCGGTTCTATTGCATCGAGATGCTCCCGTACCCGTCCGGGCGCATCCACATGGGGCACGTCCGCAACTACACCATCGGGGACGCCCTCGCGTGGTTCCGCCGCATGCAGGGATACAACGTCCTGCATCCCATGGGATGGGATTCGCTCGGCCTGCCCGCCGAGAACGCCGCGATCCAGAGGGGCGCGGATCCGCGCGAGTGGACGCTCGCCAACATCGAGGCGATGAAGGCGCAGCTGCGCCGGCTCGGTTTTTCGTATGCCTGGGAGCGCGAGGTTACGACCTGCGAGCCCGAGTACTACCGGTGGAACCAGTGGTTCTTCCTGAAAATGCTCGAGCGCGGGCTCGCGTACCGCGGACGGCGGATCCTCAACTGGTGTCCGCTGTGCGCCACGGTGCTCGCCAACGAGCAGGTCGTGGACGGCTTCTGCTGGCGGCACGACGACACCCTGGTCGAGCCGCGCGAGATGGATCAATGGTTCGTGCGCATCACGGACTATGCGGACGAGCTCGCGCGCGCGCTCGACGACATGCCGGGATGGCCCGATCGCGTCGTCACGATGCAGCGCAACTGGATCGGCCGCAGCGTGGGATGCCGCGTGCGCTTCGCCGTCGAGGACGAGGCCGACCCGATCGAAGTCTTCACCACGCGCGTGGACACGGTCTACGGCGCGACCGCCCTCGTCCTCGCCCCCGAGCACCCGCGCCTGGCGGGGATCGCACGGGCCGGAGGGCGAGAGGCAGAGGTTTCCCGCTTCGTCGCGGAGGACCGCGCCCGGCGCCTGGCCGACCGCTTCACCGCGACCGTCGACAAGCTGGGCGTGTTCACCGGCCGTCATGCGATCAATCCGTTCAGCGGCGAGAAGATCCCCATCTGGTGCGCCAATTTCGTTCTGATGGAGTACGGATCGGGCGCGCTCATGGCCGTGCCGGCGCACGACGTCCGCGATCACGAGTTCGCGACGAAGTACGGGATCCCGGTGCGCACGGTCGTCCTGCCGTCCGAAGGCGCCGTCGCGGAGACTCCCTTCACGGGGGACGGCGTTCTGACGGAGTCCGGCTCCTGGTCCGGCGCGCCGAGCGCCCGCGCCCGCGCGGACATGGCGGAGCGCGCCAAGGCCGGCGGCTTCGGCGAGGCGTCCATCCAGTTCCGGCTCAAGGACTGGGGGATCTCCCGGCAGCGGTACTGGGGGACTCCGATCCCCGTCATCTACTGCGACGGATGCGGGACCGTTCCGGTTCCCGAAAAGGACCTGCCCGTCGTGCTGCCCCACGTGGACCTGCGAGGCGCCACCGGATCGCCGCTCGCCTCCGTGCCGGAGTTCGTGAACGTCGCCTGCCCCCGTTGCGGGGGGAAGGGGCGCCGCGAAACGGACACGATGGACACCTTCGTCGATTCGTCCTGGTACTTCTACCGGTACACCGACCCTAAGAACGCCTCCACACCGTTCGCGCGGGAGCGCGCCGAGGCCTGGTTCCCCATCGATCTGTACATCGGCGGCATCGAGCACGCCACCGGTCACCTGATCTACTGCCGCTTCTTCACGAAGTTCATGCGCGACCTGGGCCTGCTGGCGCACGACGAGCCCGTCACGAACCTGCTCACGCAGGGGATGGTGATCTCCTACAGCAGCTTCTGCGAGGAGCACCGCTGGCTCTATCCGGACCAGGTGCGGGAGGATCGCTCCGCGTCCGATAGCGCCGCGGCGGCCGATGCGCGCGCCACCTACCACTGTCTTCAGTGCGGGCGGCCCGTCGCGCGGACGCTCGAGAAGATGTCGAAGTCCAAGAACAACATCGTGGACCCGGACGCGGCCGTCGAACGCTACGGCGCCGACGCCATCCGGATCTTCGCGCTCTTCGCATCACCGCCCGATGCCGAGGTCCTCTGGACCGAGCAGGGGATGGAGGGCGCGCACCGGTTTCTGGGGCGGCTCTGGCGCTTCGTCGACAAGCACGGCTCCAAGCTGGGCGACGGGGCGGCGGGCGGGGATCGCGGGGCCGACGCCGCGGCCCTCGCTCTGCGCCGGCGCACGCACCGGACCATTCAGCGCGTGACCGACGACATCGCGCGACGGCTCCAGTTCAACACGGCCGTCGCGGCGCTCATGGAGCTGCTCAACGCGATCTACGAATTCAACGACCGCGAGAGCTTGAGCGCGGAGGAGGCGACGGCCGTGCGCGAGGCCCTGCGCACGCTCGTGGCGCTGCTCGCGCCCTTCGCGCCGCACGTGTGCGAAGAGCTCTGGGAGCGGCTCGGCGGAGAGGGCCTGCTCGCGCAGGGGACCTGGCCCACGGCCGATCCTGCGCTCCTCGTCGAGGACACGTCGCTCATCGTCGTGCAGGTGAACGGCAAGCTGCGCGCGCGCATCCCCGTCCCGCGCGGGGCGAGCCAGGACGACGTTCTCTCCGCCGCGCGCGGCGACGAGCGGGTGGCCGCCGCTGTCGGACAGGCGACGATCCGCAAAGTCGTCCACGTCCCCGAGCGTCTGCTGAACCTGGTCACCGGGTGAGCGCGCGGTGCCATCGGCGTGCCCTGGGCGCCGCGCTGGCCCTCTGCGCGCTGACGCTCGGCGGATGCGGCTACCAGCTCGCGGGCCGCAAGGGGGGCAGCCCCGCCGCGTCGCTGCCCACCGACGTCCACCGGATCGCGATTCCCGTCTTCAGCAACGAGACGCGCCGCGCCGAGATCGAGCAGCGCATCACGGAGTCGCTCCTCGACGAGTTCATCAAGAGAGGCGATTTCCAGACCCAGCCCGAGCGCTCGGGCGCCGACGCCCTTCTCGAAGGCGCCGTGACCGGCTACAACACGTCCCCGGTCTCGCTCTCGCAGAGCGGGCGCGCGCAGCGCCTGGAAGTCGTCGTACAGGCGCGGGTGCGCCTCACGGACCTGCGCACGGGCAAGGTCCTGTGGAGTCAGGAGCACTTCATCTTCCGCAGCCAGTACGACGTCGATCAGGAGGCCCAGGGATCCTTCGATCGCGAAATCGTCGCCATCGACAGGATCGCACGCGGTTTCGCGGAAACGGTCGTGACGTCGGTCCTGGAGGGATTCTGAAGAGCGGGGCCGGCGAGCCGTGGCAGTCGGTGCTCGTGAAGATCGGGCGCGGCGCCGTTCCGTCCATCATCGTGACGCGCTTCGACCCGGACGCGGGCGAGGATCTGCTGGGGCGCGACGAGCTCATCGCCGGTCTGTCGCGCGCGGTCCTGGGCGAGGATCCCTCGGTCTTCGGACGCACGATCTTCGACGTACCGTCCGTCTCGCTGGACGAGGTGCTCGACGCGGCGCGCGAGGTGTCGCTTCTGGCCCCGCGCCGGCTCGTCCTGGTCCGGGGGAGCAAGCTCGCCGCCGGATCCGAGGTGGGCGGAGACGACGAGGATCCGTCGGTGGGCCTCGGCGCGGACTCCGCCCCCGCCGCGCGCGCCGAGCGGGGAGGGGAGGGCGCCCAGCTCGCGATGCTCGAGCGCTACCTGGAGCGCGCCGCCTCCGGAGCATGCATCGCGTTCGTCGGGTGCCCGTGGGACGCGCGCCGCAAGATCCACAAGGCCCTTCTCGCGGCGGCGACCGTCGCGGACGTCGGCCGTCCGGATCCCCGGCAGGTCCCCGGCTGGATCGAATCGCGCGTGAAGGCGGGGAAGGGGAAGATCGATCCGGAGGCGGCGGCCCTCCTGGCGGAGCTGCGCGGGAACGACACGATGCGCCTCGGGGCCGAAGTCGAGAAGCTCCTTCTCTACACGGGCGGGACGCGCGCGATCACTCCCGACGACGTCCTGTCACTCGTCGCGGCGGGGGAGGCTCCGACCGCCTGGGCGCTCGTCGACGCGGTCGCCGATGCGGACGCGCGCCGCGCGCTCTCGGCGCTCAGCCGCCTGCTCGAGGAGGGCGAGGCGGCCCCTGCGATCGTCGGTGCCCTGGCCTCCCGCCTGCGCCAGATGATCGTCCTGTGCGATGAGAAAGCAGCGCGCCGCGCGAACGACGCGGCCCGCGCGATCGTCTTTCCCGGACGCTCCATCTACTTTGCGGACGCGCTGGCCCGCAAGGCCGCTCGATTTTCCCCGCAGGCGCTCGCGGACGCCTTGTCCGGGCTCTATGACGTGGATCGCCGGACCAAGTCCAGCTCGCTCGACGCGGGCGCATTGCTCGAAGAGTGGCTGGTGTCGCTGTTGCAAACATCGGGAATTGTGCGATCCTAGGTTTCATCGCTCTCGAAAGGCCCACCGATGCCACGAAACGCTTTGAAGGTCCAAAGTCTCACCCGACGACTCTCACAATCATTGGGGAGTCTGCGGCGCGATCTGCTCGCTCTGACGGTCCTCGTGGGAGCCGCCTCCGCCGCCGCAGGCAAACAGGCCGGCCCCGAGCTCAGGCGCCGCCGCCGACATCTCACCCCCGCGGACCGCGCGCGCCTGAAGGTGCAGGGTGAATATCTCGGATTGGTCCGGCACCTCTCCGCGAAGGACCGTGTCCGCGTGAAGGCTGTCCGTGCCAGTAGCGGGTACGGCGCCGCGATCAAGATGGCGCGGCGGCTGACGCGAGGATGACCCGCCGCTCGGTCCTCATCCTCGACTTCGGCTCCCAGTTCACGCAGCTCATCGCGCGGAGGATCCGCGAGCTGTCGGTCTTCTGCGAGGTGGAGCCCTTCAACATCCCCCTCGAGGAGATCCGGCGCCGGAATCCCCTCGCCATCATCCTGTCCGGAGGGCCGGACTCCGTGTATCGTCCCGGTGCTCCCGGCGCGGGGCGCGAGCTGTTCGAAACCGGCGCGCCCGTGCTGGGCATTTGCTACGGGATGCAGCTCATGATGCACGTGCTCGGCGGGCAGGTCGTGCCCTCTGCGGAGCACGAGTACGGTCCCGCGGAGCTCCTGGGGATCGCTCCCTCGGCGATGTTCGAGGGTCTGCCGGAGCGGCACAGGATCTGGGCGAGCCACGGCGATCGCGTGGCCGCGCTCGCGCCCGGCTTCACCCGCGTCGGGTCGACGACGAACGCGCCCGACGCGGCGGTCCAGGACCCGGCCCGCAAGCTCTACGGCATCCTGTTCCATCCCGAGGTCGCGCACACGGAGCACGGCGCGCGGATTCTCAAGAATTTCCTCTTCGGGATCAGCGGCGCGAAGCCGGACTGGACCATGGGACAGTACATGGAGGAGGCGATCGCGCGGATCCGCGAGGACGTCGGCGACGGCCGCGTCGTCTGCGCGCTCTCGGGCGGCGTCGATTCCTCGGTGATGGCGCTCCTGGTCCATCGGGCGATCGGGGACCGGCTGGTCTGCCTCTTCGTGGACACCGGAGCGCTGCGCAAGAACGAGGCCGAAGAGGTCGAGAACCGCTTCCGGGCGCACTATCACCTGGACGTGAGGGTGCTGCGCTACGGCGATCTCTTCCTGCAGCGCCTGAAGGGCGTCGTCGATCCCGAGCACAAGCGCAAGATCGTCGGCGAGACGTTCATCCACCTGTTCGAGGATCAGGCCTCGCGCCTCGGAGGGATCGAATTCCTCGCGCAAGGGACGATCTATCCGGACCGCATCGAGTCGAAGTCCGTGCGCGGCCCCTCGGCCGTCATCAAGACGCACCACAACGTCGGCGGCCTTCCCGAGCGCATGAAGCTCAAGCTCATCGAGCCGCTCAAGGACCTGTTCAAGGACGAGGTGCGCGCTCTCGGGCGCGAGCTGGGGCTCGACAAGGAGTTCCTCGAGCGGCATCCCTTCCCCGGGCCTGGGCTCGTGGTGCGCATCCTCGGCGAGGTCACCGCGGAGAGGATCGCGGTCCTCCAGGAGGCGGACGCGCTCTTCATCGAGGAGATCCGCAAGGCCGGGCTCTATTCGAAGATCGCGCAGGCCTTCGCGGTGCTGCTGCCGGTGCGCTCCGTCGGCGTGATGGGGGACGGGCGGACCTACGACAACGTCCTGGCCCTGCGCGCCGTCGAGACGACGGACTTCATGACCGCCGACTGGAGCCCGCTTCCGTACGACCTGCTCGCCCGCATCTCCAGCCGCATCGTGAACGAGGTCCGCGGCATCAACCGCGTCGTCTACGACATCTCGAGCAAGCCCCCCGCCACGATCGAGTGGGAGTGAGGGACGGGGCGCTGCGGCGCTCCCGCCCTCGCACCTGCATCATTCCACGTTCGTCGATTCGCCGCGGGCTCCGTCTTCGGGCGGGGCTCCGTCCTGGTCGCCGTTCGTCATCGCTTGCCGGCGCCACCTGCCGAATCGGCCCCGGGCCGTGCCGGCGCGCTCGCGGATGATCGTGCGCAGCTCCTCGCGCTGATCGACGGACAGGACATCGCGCATGTCGAGCAGGCTCTTGGTGGTCTGCTGGGAGACGGCGCTCACCGCGTCGCGCACCGCCGCCGCGCTCCTCTCGATGTCCTGGCGG
>Ga0070671_100003392_pt1 | contig 12430 bp, 8 predicted proteins | sample KBSS73metaG_FD_65341 | JGI IMG/M metagenome (GOLD analysis project Ga0070671, IMG submission 65341) | Switchgrass rhizosphere microbial communities from Kellogg Biological Station, Michigan, USA - KBS S7-3 metaG | ecosystem: Host-associated > Plants > Roots > Rhizosphere > Soil ...
ACGTCGCCGTGCAGGCGCCGGCGCACGCCGGCGAGGCGCCGCCCGGGTTCTACCTGCTGTTCGTCTTCAACGAAGCCGGCGTGCCGTCGGTCGGCAAGATCCTCCGCATGGGCATCGCGAGCAATCCGAACCCCGCCCTCAATCCGGTGCTCACGAACCCGGGCGCGCAGACCAGCACCGTCGGTGCGCTGATCGACCTCGCGCTGAGCGCCAGCGATCCGAATGGCGACGTGCTGAGCTACGCGGCGACCGGCCTGCCGCCAGGCCTAGTGATCGACGCGGGCAGTGGCCGCATCACCGGCACCCCGACGACCGCGGGCAGCTACAGCGTCGTCGTCTCGGCGACCGACGGCATCAACAGCGCGACCGCCGCGTTCGCCTGGACGACGCAGGCTGCGACGCCGCTTGTTCTCGACGCCCTGCCGGCGCCGGCCTTCGCCGTCACCAACGGCACCGCCAGCTACAGTGCCAGCGCGACCGGCACCGGCCTGCTGTACAAGTGGAACTTCGGCGACGGCACCCCGGATACCGACTGGTCGACCTCCTCGTCCGCAACCCACGTTTACGCGGGACCGGGGACTTTCGTCGTCACCGTCTACGTCAAGGACGCCAGCGGGCAGGAGCGCAGCCGCAGCGCCGTCCAGGCCGTGTACCTGCCGGCCACGGCGAAGCCGCCGGCCGCGTCGGGCAATCTCCTGGTCGAGAACCCGCCCGGGGCGAATCCGCGGCTGTGGGTCGTGAACCAGGACAACGACAGCGTCAGCGTGTTCGACGCCGCGACCCTCGCCAAGCTCGGCGAGGTGACGGTCGGCACCGCGCCACGAACGATCGCGCGCGCGCCGAACGGCATGATCTGGGTCGTCGCCAAGCAGAGCGGCAGCCTCAGCGTAATCGACCCGTCGACGCGCGCGGTCACGCGCACGATCACGCTGGCACGCGGCTCTCAGCCGTTCGGGATCGTGATGTCACCGGTCGCGAACGTCGCCTACGTCGCGCTCGAAGCGGGCGGCCAGATCCTGAAGTTCGACACGACGAGCTACGCGCAGACCGGCAGCGCCGCCATCGGCCTGAACGCACGGCACCTGTCGATCAGCGGCGACGGCGCGCGGCTGTACGTCTCACGCTTCGTGACGCCGCCGCTGCCCGGCGAGGGCACCGCGACGGTCACGCCGACCGCGAGCACCGGCGGCGAGGTGCTGCAGCTCGACGCGACCTCGCTCGGCCTGGTGCGCACCATCGTCCTGCAGCACAGCGACAAGGTGGATGGCGAGACCCAGGGCCGCGGCATCCCGAACTATCTCGGCGCCGCGGTGATCTCGCCCGACGGCAGCCAGGCCTACGTGCCCTCGAAGCAGGACAACGTGAAGCGCGGCGCGCTGCGCGACGGCACCGGGCTGAACTTCCAGAACACCGTGCGCGCCATCAGCTCGCGGATCGACCTCGCCGCCAACACGGAAGACCTCGCGTCGCGGATCGACCACGACAACGCCAGCGTCGCCTCGGCGGCCGTCTACGAGCCGCATGGCGTCTTCCTGTTCGTCGCGCTCGAGACCAGCCGCGAAGTGGCGGTGCTCGATGCGTTCTCGCACCAGGAGCGGCTGCGCTTCGACGTCGGCCGCGCGCCGCAGGGCCTCGCGATCTCGGCCGACGGGCTGAGGCTGTACGTCAGCAACTTCATGGACCGCACGGTCGGCGTCTACGACCTCGCCCCCCTGCTGCAAGGCGGCCACTACAGCGTCCCCCTGCTGGCGACGCTGGCCGCGGTCGCGACCGAGAAGCTCGCCGCCAACGTGCTCGCCGGCAAGAAGCTGTTCTACGACGCGCGCGACCCGCGCCTCGCGATGCAGAACTACATGAGCTGCGCGAGCTGCCACAACGACGGCGGCCAGGACGGCCGGGTCTGGGACCTGACCGCCCAGGGCGAGGGCCTGCGCAACACGATCGCGCTGCGCGGCCGCGCCGGCATGGGCGAGGGCTTCCTGCACTGGAGCAACAACTTCGACGAAGTGCAGGACTTCGAAGGCCAGATCCGCTCGCTCGCTGGCGGCAGCGGACTGATGAGCGATGCGGATTTTGCCGCCGGCACGCGCAGCGCGCCGCTCGGCACGTCGAAGGCGGGCCTCTCGGCCGACCTCGACGCGCTGGCGGCATACGTCGCCTCGCTGAACGCCTTCGCGCCGGCGCCGGCGCGCCCGAGCGCATCGTCGCTGTCTGCCAACGCGGCGGCAGGCAAGGCGGTGTTCACGACGATGAACTGCGCCGCCTGCCACAGCGGCGCGGCGTTCACCGGCAGCGGGCTCAACACGCCGGTCAATGTCGGCACGATCAAGCCTTCGAGCGGCTCGCGCCTGTTCGGAGCGCTGACCGGCATCGACATCCCGACGCTACGTGACGTCTGGGCCACCGCCCCCTACCTGCACGACGGCTCGGCGCCGACGCTCGAGGACGCGGTCCGCGCGCACAGCAACGTGTCCATCGTCGATGCCGACCTGGCCACGCTCGTCGCCTACCTGAAGGAGATCGGCGTCGACGAGCCGTCCGCTCCCGCGCCGGTCGGTGCCGGCACCGGGCTGACCGGCATGTACTTCAACAACACCACGCTCTCCGGCACGCCGGTGCTGACGCGGGTCGAGGCGGTCGATTTCAGCTGGGGCAGCGTGTCGCCGGGGACCGGCGTGGCGAGCATCAACTTCTCGACGCGCTGGACTGGCCGCCTCGTGGCCCCCGCCAACGGCACCTACCGCGTTCAGACTGTGGTCGACAACGGCGCGCGCGTGTGGGTCAACGGCGTACTCGTGATCGACCACTGGCCGTCGCATGGCACGGGCGTAGCGGACACGAGCGCCCCGTTCAACCTGACCGCGAGCGATCAGGCGTCGATCGTCATGGAGTACTGGCAAGGGACCGGCACGGCGACGGCGCGGCTGCGGTGGATTACTCCGGGCAACACAAGCGCGGTGGCCATACCCGCGGCCAACCTGCTGTCGAACTAGCGGCGAGGCGAAAAGCAGCGACTCTGGTGCCGGCTGTCCGAATCGAACGGACGACCTTCCGCTTACAAGGCGGGTGCTCTACCAACTGAGCTAAGCCGGCGGGTCCGCGCCGCACCGCGCGGAGTGCGGCGGCAGTATAGGCGCCGCTGGCCCGCTACTTGACGCGCTTCAGCGAGGGCCGCTTGGGCGGCGGCTCGGGCGGCGGCGTGTCCGAGGTGGCGGCCGGGTCGCCGTTGCGTGGCGCCTTGGGCGAGCTGCCTTCGCTGCGCGCCAGCCGCGGCCCGCCGCGCGGCGCCGGCGGCCGGGCCGGCGTGCCCTCGGCCTCGCCCTCGGGCGCGGCGCCGGCCGGGGCGCTCGCCGGCATCGGGAACGCCATGCCCTGGCCGTTTTCGCGGGCGTAGATCGCAATCACGTGATCGATCGGCACGACGATCTCGCGCGAGCTGCCGCCGAAGCGCGCCTTGAACTCGATCGTCTCGTTGCCGAGCTTGAGGGCACTGGTCGCCTCGAAGCCGACGTTGAGGACGATCTCGTTGTTCTTGACGTACTCCTTCGGCACTCGCACCGCGTCGTCGACGAAGACGGCGATGTACGGCGTGAAGCCGTTGTCGGTGCACCAGTCGTGGAGCGCGCGGATCAGGTACGGCCGCGTCGACGTGCCGGAGGTCGCGGGGGCGATCGGCGTCGTCATCGTCGAGTCCTGCTGTCGCCGCCCGCGCTTACTTGCGCATCACCTTCTCGGAGGGCGTGAGCGCCTCGATGTAGGCCGGCCGCGAGAAGATGCGCTCGGCGTACTTCAGCAGCGGCACCGCGTTCTTCGACATGTCGATGCCGTAGTAGTCGAGCCGCCAGAGCAGCGGCGCGATCGCCACGTCGAGCATCGAGAAGTCGTCGCCGAGCATGTACTTGTTCTTGAGGAAGATCGGCGCCAGCTGGGTCAGCCGGTCGCGGATCTGCGAGCGCGCCTTCTCGAGCTGCTTGTCGGTGCCCTTGGTGCCGCGGCCCTCGAGGACGTTGACGTGGGCGAACAGCTCCTTCTCGAAATTGAAGAGGAAGAGCCGCACGCGCGCGCGCGCCACCGGATCGCCGGGCATCAGCTGGGGATGCGGGAAGCGCTCGTCGATGTATTCGTTGATGATGTGCGACTCGTACAGGATGAGGTCGCGCTCCACAAGGATCGGCACCTCGTTGTACGGGTTCATCAGGGCGATGTCCTCGGGCTTGGAGAACAGGTCGACATCGCGGATCTCGAAGTCCATGCCCTTCTCGAACAGGACGAACCGGCAGCGGTGCGAATACGGGTCGGTGGTTCCGGAATAAAGCACCATCATGATCAGAGAGCTCCAGGAAGATCGTGAATGCAGGAAAAGAAGCCGGCACACGTAGCGGCCGGCCTCGTCGTTGATCGCGGGCGCCAGGTCCCGCAACGATGCGGCTAGGTGACGTTCTTCCAGTAGGCGGCATTGAGCCGCCAGGTGAACACGATCAGCAGACCCAGGAACAAAAGCACACCGACGCCGATGCGGATGCGCGAGCCTTGCGCCGGCTCGCCCATCCATTGCAGGTAGGCGACCAGGTCGCCGACGGCCTCCTTGTACTCGAGCTCGCTCATCGCGCCGGGCGTCACCTGCTCGAAGCGCTCGAAGCGATGCTCCGTCTTGGCTGGGTTGTGCGCGTCCTTCACCTCGGCGAAGACGGCACGGCGCTCGCCCTGCAGCTCCCACAGCGCGTGCGGCATGGCGATGTCGGGGAAGGCGAGGTTGTTCCAGCCGGTCGGCTTGGCGTCGTCGCGATAGAAGGTGCGCCACAGGGTGTAGAGATAGTCGGCGCCGCTGCCCTTGCCGACCTCGGCGCGCGAGCGGGCGATCACCGAGAGGTCGGGCGGCGCGGCGCCGAACCATTCCTTCGCCTGCTTCGGATCGAGCGTCGTCTTCATCGTGTCGCCGACCTTCTCGGTGGCGAACAGCAGGTTCTTCTTGATCTGGTCGTCGTTCAGGCCGATGTCGTGCAGGCGGTTGTAGCGCATGTACTGCGCCGAATGGCAGTTGAGGCAGTAGTTGGTGAAGATGCGGGCGCCGTTCTGCAGCGACGCCATGTCGGTCATCTTCTCCTCGGGAAACTTGTCCCAGGGGTAGCCGCCCTCGTTGGCCGCGGCAGGCAGCGCCGACAGCGCGAAGCCGCAGGCGACGAACAGGCTGATGAGCAGTTTTTTCATCGTTGTGCTGCGCAGTCGGTCAGTGGGCGGAGAAGGTCACGCGCTCGGGCACCGGCTTGAAGGTGCCGATGCGGCTCCACCACGGCATGAGCAGGAAGAAGCCGAAGTAGACCAGCGTGCCGATCTGCGAGATGTAGTTGCCGCCGGCCGAAGGGGGCTGCGAGCCGAGGTAGCCGAGCGCCAAGAAGAAGATCACGAACAGCGCGTACAGGTACTTGTGCCAGTCGGGCCGGTAGCGGATCGACTTCACCGGGCTGCGGTCCAGCCAGGGCAGGAAGAACAGGATGATGACCGCGGCGCCCATGACGACCACGCCCCAGAACTTGGCGTCGAAGGTCTTGAGGAGGGCCACGGCGACCACGGCGACCACGGCGATCCCGATCTTGACGGCCGAGCCGAAGCCTCCGCGGAGGATGGCCAGCACGGCGGCGAGACCGACCACGGCCATGAACACGTAGACCATGAGGTCGGTCGTCGCCCGCAGCATCGAGTAGTACGGCGTGAAGTACCAGACCGGAGCGATGTGCGCCGGCGTCTTGAGCGGGTTGGCCTCGATGAAGTTGTTGAACTCGAGGAAGTAGCCGCCGCCTTCCGGCGCGAAGAACACGACCGCGCTGAAGATGAACAGGAACACCGCGGCGACATAGATGTCGTGGACGGTGAAGTACGGATGGAACGGGATGCCGTCCAGCGGCAGGCCGGTCTTCTCGTTCTTGGTCGCCTTGATCTCGACGCCGTCGGGGTTGTTCGAGCCGACCTCGTGCAGGGCGATGATGTGCGCCGCCACCAGGCCGAGCAGCACCAGCGGCACGGCAATCACGTGGAAGCTGAAGAAGCGGTTCAGGGTGGCGTCGCCGACGACATAGTCGCCGCGGATCAGCAGCGAGAGGTCGGGGCCGATGAAGGGCACCGCCGAGAACAGGTTGACGATCACCTGCGCGCCCCAGTAGCTCATCTGGCCCCAGGGCAGGAGATAGCCCATGAAGGCCTCGGCCATCAGGCAGAGGAAGATGCCGCAGCCGAACAGCCAGACCAGCTCGCGCGGCTTCCTGTAGCTGCCGTAGATCAGGCCGCGGAACATGTGCAGGTAGACGACGATGAAGAACGCCGACGCGCCCGTGGAGTGCATGTAGCGCACCAGCCAGCCCCACGGCACGTCGCGCATGATGTACTCGACCGACTCGAACGCCTTGGCGGCGTCGGGCTTGTAGTGCATCGTCAAGAAGATGCCGGTGAGGATTTGCATCACCAGCACCAGCGTCGCCAGGCCGCCGAACACGTACCAGATGTTGAAGTTCTTCGGCGCGTAGTACTCGGACAGGTGGTCTTGGTACAGCTTGCTCAGCGGAAAGCGGTTGTCGATCCAGGTCAGAAGCTTCTGACCCGTGCCGGCGCCGGTGGGTGCGGTTTGGAATTCGGCCATGAGTCGGGCTCCTCGTGTTCGGCGTGGATGCAGTGAAAGCGGGCTCAGGCCTGCTTCGCTTCGCCGATGAGGAGGCGGCTGTCGGAGAGATACATGTGCGGCGGCACCTCGAGGTTGTCGGGCGCGGGCTTGTCCTTGAAGACCCGGCCGGCCATGTCGAAGGTCGAGCCGTGGCAGGGACAGAGGAAGCCGCCGGCCCAGTTGTCGGGCAGCGAGGGCTGCGGGCCGGCCACGAACTTGTCGCTCGGCGAGCAGCCGAGGTGGGTGCAAATGCCGACCACCACCAGGTACTCCGGCTTGCGCGAGCGGCCCTCGTTGCGCGCGTACTCGGGCGTCAGCTCGTCGGCATTGCGCTTCGACTTCGGGTCGGCGAGCAGCGGGTCGAGCTTGGGCAGCTCGGCAAGCTGCTCGGGCGTGCGGCGGACGATCCAGACGGGCTTGCCGCGCCACTCGACCGTGAGCTTCTCGCCCGGCTTGATGCCGCCGATGTCGACCTCGACGGCGGCGCCTGCGGCCCGGGCACGTTCCGAAGGCTGAAAACTGCTGACGAAGGGGACGGCGACGAAGCCGGCACCGACAGCGCCGGCACACCCCGACGCGATGATCCAGGTGCGCTTGCCACCGTCGATCTTCTGCTCACTCATGCTGATCCGTTCCTTGATGACGCCCGTACGAGACGCGAGAAGTCAACCCGACATTCTAGCGGTGCTGTCAAGACCGACGACTCCGGACCGGGTGCGCAGTCCCCTGGCTTGACTTCGCCGAGGCCGAGGCAATACTCGGGCCACGGCACGGAGGAACATGCATGGGACTGGCAACCGAGTTCAGGGAGTTCGCGGCCAAGGGCAACGTCGTCGACCTGGCGGTCGGCGTCATCATCGGCGCAGCCTTCGGCAAGATCGTCGACTCGCTGGTGAAGGACATCATCATGCCGATCATCGGCAGGGTCACCGGCGGGCTCGACTTCTCCAACTACTTCGTGCTCCTCGCCCCGGCCCCGCCGGGCTACGCCGGTCCGATGACCTACGAGGCGCTGAGCAAGGCCGGCGTGCCGATCCTGGCGTGGGGCAACTTCATCACCGTCTGCGTCAACTTCATCATCCTCGCCTTCGTCATCTTCATGATGGTCCGGCAGATCAATCGGCTGCGGCGTGCCGAGCCACCGGCGCCGCCCGCGCCCAGCGAGGACACGGTCCTCCTGCGCGAGATCCGCGACGCCCTCAGGCGCTGAAGGGGCCCGAGGCAAGTCCGCCGGGCCATGCCATCGGTCGCCGAGCGTGACGCAGTGCCGCGTTTGCCCGGTTCTTTAGCCCCATACTTGGAGGAACTTCGCCTGTATAGAGGTCCCCCTGCGCGCGCCGCCGCCCGGCGCAGCGCATCACGCCCGAGATGAATCCGATCGAACCACGCGTACAGGCCGCGCTCGACGCGGCCATGAACCTTATCCGGACGGCGGCCACGTCGGCCGCGATGCGCGCGGCGGAAGGCCTCGATATGCAGGCGCAGAACACCACCCGGGCGGCCGAGCGGGAGATGATCTTCAACGCGATGCAGGAGCTGCGTCGCAACATGGGCATGTTCCAGAGCGCCTTCCACGAGGCGCTGCGGGAGCGCGTCGCCAAGGACCTCGCGCCGCAGGTCGACCACAAGCGAAAGCTCGAATCGGCCGACTGGGAATCGCTCAGCCTGGTCGATGTCCAGGAGGTCGAGACGCAAATGAACCACGTCCGCCTCGGCCAGCTGATCTCGCACGAGTGCGACTGGCAGCTGCGCGACCTGGCGGCCTACATGGGCTCGCTGCTCGGGCTCGGCCGCGCCGACGACGAGCGCAATCCGCTGCGCCCCGAGATCATCGGCGCCGCACTGAACCGGGGCATCGAATCGCTGTCGGGCGACCGCGACCATCGCCGCATCTACACCCGCGAGCTCGGGCAGAACGTGGCCCAGGCGATGCCCGAGTGCTATTCGCAGATCATCAAGATGCTGCAGGAGCGCGGCATCCAGCCGGTGCACCTGACGGTGCGCACGGTCGAGGGCCCGGGCAACCAGATCTACGGTGCCGCCAACTCGGGCTACGCGACCCTGCCGCGCGACGGCCGCAGCTCCACCCGCAGCGGCCACGGCGACCTCGACGAGACCTCCTCCGGCGCCAGCGACCTCGACCTGCTCGCCGCGCACCGGCGTGCGCTGGCGACCGCATTCCCCGACCGGCCCCCCCCGGACAGCATCCGCGATCCGATGCCGGTGCCGCGGGGTCCCGCGGGCCGTGGCGGCGGCGGGCAGCCGCGCGGCAACCCGTCGGCGGCCGACCAGCAGCTCATGACCCTGCTGCGCCGCCTCACGGCCGTGTCGCACGCCGAAGAGTTCGGACCGGTGGGCTTGCACGGCCGGTCCGCGGGCGGACACGGCGGCGGTGGGTTCGGCGGCGGTGGAACTGGCGGCGGATTCGGCGGTGGAGGAAGCGGCTATCCCAGTGGCAGAGGTAGCGGCTACCCTGGCGGCGGCGGTGGCGGCTACCCCGGCGGGGGCGGGGGTGGTGGCGGATACCCGGGCGGTGGCGGCGACGTCTCCGCCGCCGGCGGCTATCCCGGAAGCGGCGGCTTCGGCCATTCCGGCGGCCACGGCCCGGGCGGCTATGGCGGCGGGCCGGCGGGCTACGCCGGCACCGGCTATGGCGGGGGCCTGCCTGCGGGATTCGATCCGGGCGGCAGCGGCGGCCGGCCCGCGCTCGGGACGCAGACCTCGCGCAACGCCCCGATCACCGGCGGTGAGGGCGTGCGCAGCGGTGGCGGTGGTGGCGGGGGTGGGGGAGGCGTCGGCGGCAGCGGTGGCGGTGGTGGCGGCACCCAGTACAGCGACGGCCTGACCGGCATGATGGCGGTTAACCTGATCCGCGCCCATCGCGAGGAGCTGATCCAGGCCTCCACCGGCAAGCTCGATCACATGGTGATCGACGTCGTCGGCAGCCTGTTCGACCAGATCCTGTCCGACTCGCGGGTGTCGCCGCAGATGGCGCGCGAGATCGCCCGCCTGCAGCTGCCGGTGCTGCGCGTCGCCCTCAACGACTCGAGCTTCTTCTCGACCCGGCGCCATCCAGTGCGCCGCTTCATCAACCGCATCGCCTCGCTGGCCAACGCCTTCGACGACTTCGACGAAGGCCCCGGCGCGCTATTCCTGCAGCGGGTCAGAAAGCTGGTCGACGAGATCATCGAAGGCGACTTCGACCAGATCGAGCTCTACGCCGCCAAGGTCACCGAGCTCGAGAACTTCATCGCCGACCAGAGCCAGGGCGAGATCGAGCAGAAGTCCGGTGCGGTCACCACGCTCGAGGCCAAGGAGTCCGAGCTGCGCGTCCAGCAGCGCTACATGCTGCAGCTGCAGTCGGCGCTCGCGCCGATGGCGCTGCCGCCTTACCTGCAGGACTTCCTGGCCCAGGTGTGGAGCCAGGCACTGGTGCTGGCGGTGCGGCGCGACGGCCCCGATTCCGACCGGGCGCGCCGCTACCGGCGGGTCGGCACCGACCTGGTGATGAGCGTGCAGCCCAAGGGCTCGCCGATGTTCCGCAAGAAGTTCCTGATGCAGCTGCCGCCGCTGATGAAGGACTTGAACGAAGGCATGAAGCTGATCGGCTGGCCCGAGGCGGCGCAGAAGGAGTTCTTCTCCAAGCTGCTGCCGGCGCACGCCGAGTCGCTCAAGGGCCAGCCGCTGACCGAGCTCGACCACAACATGAAGGTCAAGCAGCTCGAAGGGATCTTCGCCATCCCGGTGCCGGCGAGCGATACCTTCGGCCGCACCGAGCCGATCAAGGAGGTGGCCGACGAAGTCATAGAGAAGCGCTTCACGGCCGAAGAGGCGCAGAAGGTCGGCTTCGTCCCCGAGGCCGCCGTCGACTGGTCGAACGATGTCGACGCCAGCGCCGTCGACATCGACCTGGGCGACGAGCTGCAGCCGGCCGAGCCGGTGTCGGCCTCGGTCGCCGCGGTGCTCGACCCCAACGTGGAAAGCCAGCTCGGCCCGGAGACCTCGGGTTCGGGCGAGGCCGGCGAGCCGATCAAGGGTCCGCAGCTCATCGATCACATCAAGCTCGGCTTCGCCTACCAGATGCACCTGAAGGACGAATGGCAGAAGGTCCGCCTCGCCCACGTCAGCTCGGGGCGCAGCTTCTTCGTCTTCACCCGCGGCGGCAAGCACCAGGAGACGATCTCGATGACCTCGCGCATGCTGGCGCGGATGTGCGAGACCGGGCGCTTTCGCGCCGTCGAGAGCGCCTACCTCATGGAGCGGGCGACGCTACGGGCGCGCAAGCAGCTCGCCGCGCTCAAGGCGCCGACGAAGCACTGACAGCGCCGCCGCCCGCGGCCAGCGCGCGGGCCATCCGCACCGCGGCGCCGAGGCTGGCCGGATCGGCAATGCCGCGGCCGGCGATGTCGAGCGCGGTGCCGTGGTCGGGGCTGGTGCGAACGAACGGCAGCCCGAGCGTCACGTTGACGCCGTGCTCGACGCCGAGGTACTTCACCGGGATCAGGCCGTGGTCGTGGGTCATGGCCACGACCAGGTCGAACTCGCCCGCGTGATCCGGGGCGTTGCGGGCGCGCATGAAGACGGTGTCGGGCGGGTGCGGGCCGCTGGCATCGATGCCCTCGGCCTGGGCCGCCGCGATCGCCGGCGCGATCACGGTGGCTTCCTCCTCGCCGAAGAGTCCGCCCTCCCCGGCATGCGGGTTGAGGCCGGCGACGGCGATGCGCGGGCGCACCAGGCCCTGGCGCACCGCCGCCGCGTGGGCGATCCGGATCGTCTCCAGCACCGCGTCGAAGGTGACCGCGTCGATCGCCTTGCGCAGCGACAGGTGGATCGTCACCAGCACCGTGCGCAGCTCGTCGTTGGCCAGCATCATGCGCACCGGCGGCGCCTTGCCGCCGTCGGACGCCAGCGCCTGCAGCATCTCGGTGTGGCCCGGGTAGGGCACGCCGGCGGCGGCGAGCGCCTCCTTGTGGATCGGCGCGGTGACGATGGCCGACGCCTGCCCTTGCTGCACCAGCCGCACCGCCCGCTCGATCGAGGCCGCCGCGGCCCGGCCGCAGCGGGCGTCGACGCGGCCGACTGGCGCCGACATCAGATCGGCCGGCAGGCCCTCGACCTGGAGTACCGGCAGGCAGTCGGGCGGCACGTCCGCGAGCTGCCCGGGGTCCTCGAGCCGGGCGACCGGCAGCAGGCCGCCGACGATGCCGGCAGCGCCCCGCATGACGGCGACATCGCCGACGACGAACGCCCCCGCCGCCTCGCCGCGCTGGAACAGCCGGGCGATGATCTCCGGGCCGATGCCGGCGGCATCGCCCATGGTGATCGCCAGCGGCAGCGGCGCGGTGGAAGCCATTGCGTCATTGTCGTCGCGGCGGGCGTCCGATAATCGTTCCGATCCTTCGCCGAACCGATGCGCAAAGCCTGGCTCCTGTTCTCCCAGACCGTGACCGTCGCGGTCGCGCTGCTGTTCGTCGTCGCGACGCTGAAGCCGCAATGGCTGGGCCGCGGCAACGACCCGCTGGCGCGACCCACGGCGGCGATCGTGCCGCTGCCCGCGCCGGTGCAGAACGTGGCGCTGATCGGCCCGGGCACGGCCGCCACCGGCTACAGCGTCGCCGCCAAGCGGGCCTCCCCGGCGGTCGTGAGCATCACCGCCAGCCGGGCGCCGCAGCGACCGCGCAACGACGATCCGATGTTCCGCTACTTCTTCGGCGACCGGGCGCGGCAGCTGCCCGAAGAGCGCCAGGTCGGCCTCGGCTCGGGCGTGATCGTCTCGAC
>Ga0070671_100003394_pt1 | contig 12425 bp, 1 predicted proteins | sample KBSS73metaG_FD_65341 | JGI IMG/M metagenome (GOLD analysis project Ga0070671, IMG submission 65341) | Switchgrass rhizosphere microbial communities from Kellogg Biological Station, Michigan, USA - KBS S7-3 metaG | ecosystem: Host-associated > Plants > Roots > Rhizosphere > Soil ...
CGGCGCCTCGACCAATAGCGTGCCGACAAGCTCGCGGACAAACTCGGGTCCCGCCGCATGCTCGAGCTCCTCGAATGTCGCGCGATCGATCAAGGCGTCGGTCATGGGTCAGCGGGCCTTCCGTTGGTGAGCGAGCTTCAGCGCATCGACGAGCCGCTCGACGCGTATGGGTTTGGTCAGGTAGTCGTCCATGCCGGCGGCGAGGCATTCCTCGCGATCGCCCTGCATCGCGTTGGCAGTCATTGCGACGATACGCGGCCGCTCGCCGTTGGGCCACCTGGCGGTGATCCTGCGGGTGGCCTCGAGGCCATCCATCTCGGGCATCTGGACATCCATCAGCACGACGTCGTAGGGCTGGCGCTCGACGGACTCGATCGCCTCGATGCCGTTGGAGGCGAGGTCGACGCGATAGCCCATCTGCTGCAGCAGGCGCAGCGCGAGCTTCTGGTTCACCACGTTGTCCTCGGCGAGGAGGATGCGCAGCGGGTGCTGGTGGGCCATGCTCGCATCGAGCTTGGGCTTGGCCGGCGTAGAGACCACCCTCGGCGCATTGTCCGGCGCGAGCAGCGTCACGAGCGTGTCGAAAAGCTGGCTTTGCCGCAGCGGCTTGCCGAGGTAGGCGCTGAACAGGCCCTCGGTGTCGCCGGCCTCCTTGCGGCCGAGCGAGCTGAACAGCACGAGCGGCAGCGCGGCGTTAGCGTCGCGGATCTTGCGTGCCAGCGTGAGTCCATCCATCTGCGGCATGTGCATGTCGAGGATTGCGAGATCGAACGTCTCGCCATCAGCGACCCAGCGCAATGCCTCCTCGGGCGACTCGGTGTCGCGCGGCACCATGCCCCATTTAGCCGCCTGCATGTTCAGCACGCGCCGATTGGTGGCGTTGTCGTCGACGACCAGCACGCGCCGGCCCTGCAGCATCGGCTGCGCGCCGATGAATTCGCGCCGGCCTTGCGCGGGCAGCGCGGCGGCCGGCGCCTTGATCGTGAACGTGAACGTCGCGCCTCGGCCAGGACCCGCGCTTTCGACGGACATTGTGCCGCCCATCAGCTCGGCCAATCGCTTGCTGATCGCGAGTCCGAGGCCGGTGCCACCGTATTTGCGCGTGGTCGAGGCGTCGGCCTGGCTGAACTTCTGGAACAGGCGGCCCATCGCGTCGGGTGTGAGGCCGATGCCGGTATCGCGCACGGAGAACCTCAACGCGGGCGCGCCGCCGGGCCCGTCCGCATTCACCGCCAGCACGATCTCGCCGCGTTCCGTGAACTTGACGGCGTTGGCGAGCAGGTTGAGCAGGATCTGCCGCAGTCGCGTGACGTCGCCCTTGACGACCGGAGGCACATCGCCCTCGAACAGGTAGGCGAGGTCGAGGTGCTTCTGCGCCGCGCGCGTGCCCACGAGATCGAGCGCCGATTCGACGCACTCGCGCAGCTCGAACGGCTGCGCCTCGATGTCCATGCGGCCGGCCTCGATTTTGGAGAAGTCGAGGATATCGTTGATGATCGTCAGCAGCGCGTCGCCGGAATCCCGGATGGTCGCAGCGTAGTCGCGCTGCTCTTCGTCGAGCGGTGTGTCGAGCAGCAGGCCGCTCATGCCGATCACTGCGTTCATCGGCGTGCGGATCTCGTGGCTCATCGTGGCGAGGAACGAGCTCTTCGCCTCATTCGCCGTCTCGGCCTGCGCGCGCGCTTCCTGCGCCTCGGCGAAGAGTCGCGCGTTGCGCAGCGCGACGCCGACGTTGGCGGCGATCGTTTCCAGCAGCCGCTGATCGTCGGTGCCGTATGCGCCTTCGCGCTCGGTGCTCTGGACGCTGATCACGCCCTCGGCGCGGCCTTCGACGGTGATGGGCACGCCGAGATAGGAGCGAGCCGCCTTGCCGACGCGCTTCGTACCCATCGCCGCGACGCGGCCGTCGACGTCGCTGTTGAGCAGCAGCGCCTCGCCCGTGTCGATGATCTTGCTCGTAAGCCCCTCGCCGCGCGGCCGCGACCCGCTGACGTCGCCGTGGCGGTAGGGAAAGTTGATCATGTCGGTGTCGCGGTCGAGCAGGGCGACGTAGGCGATGTCGGGTTTGAACAGCGCCTTGATCTGGTTGCCGACGAGCTCGATCAGTGCTGACAGGTCGAGCTTGCCGGCGAGTTCGCGCGACACCGTGTTGACCGTGTCGAGCTCGGCGGCCCGCTGCTGCGCCTCGGCGAAGAGACGCGCGTTCTCCATCGCGACGGCGGCCGCCAGCGACAGGCCGACGAGGAATTCGAGCTCGCTCGTCTGGAACGGCTTGCCGGCGGTGCGCCACACCGCCATCGCGCCCTTCACGGTAGCGCCCGCGCGCAGCGGCGCCACCATCAGCCGCTCTTCGCTGGCCTGCTCGGTGCCGGCGATCTGGACTCCGCGCGCGTCGTGGTTCGTATCGTTGACGAACTCGGCGCGGCCGCTGGCGATGATGCTGCCGATGATGCCGACACCCGGCACGATCACGGTGTCTTTCACCTGGGCGGCCTCGTCGCCCTCCGCGACGATGGCACGGAAGGACGGCGCCGCGCCGTCCTTGCCGCCCTCCGGCAGGAAGATCGCGCTGTGATTCGCACCGAGAAGCTCTTTCGCATGGTGCGCGATGCGGTTCATCACCGTGGTCAGGTCGAGCGTCGACGAGATCTCGCGTCCCACTTCCGCCAGCGCAGCGCTTTCGCGCGTGCGTCGCTGCGTTTCGTCGAAGAGGCGCGCGGCCTCGAGCGCGACGCCCATCGACGATGCGACCGTCTGCAGCAGGCGCACTTCGGCGGGGCCGTACGCATGCTCGCGCTGGTGATCCTCGAGCAGGATGAAGCCCAGCACGCGGTCGCTGCCGATGATCTGGACGCTGAGCATCGATTTGGCCCGGTCGGTGCCCGGGAAGTTGGTCAAGCCCGCGGCCTCCTGCTCGGCAACGGTGCCGATCACCCGGGGTTCGCGGCGCCGGAGTTGTTCGTCACTCACGGGACGGGGTGTGATGGCAAGGCGTGCGCCGTGCTCGTACTCGTAGAGGAAATGGACTTCGCGCGTTTGGTGATCGATCCAGCGGATGCCGATGTCGTCGGTCTTCAGAACCTCCCGCAGCTTGTCGCCGACGAGGTTGATGATGCCCTGGAAGTCGAGCGAGCCGGCCATCCCCTGCTGGATGCTGTTGATCACCGCGAGCTCGGCGTTGCGCTGCTCGGTCTCCTTCAGCAGGCGCTGCGTCTCGTCGAAGAGCCGGGCGTTCTCGAGCGCCACGCCCATCGACGACGCGACGGTCTCCAGCAGGCGAAGCTCCGCCTCGCCGAACGCGTGCTCGCGCTCGTGGTTCTCGAGCTGCAGGCGGCCGAGCACGCGGTCGCTGGCGACGATCTGCACGTTGACGAAAGAAAGGCTCTGGTCGGTGCCTTCCATCGCCGCGTGGCCGGCGGCGATCTGCTCGGCGGCGGTGTGGTAGAGGAATGGCTCCCGCCGCGTCCTCTGCAATTCCGTCAACGGCACGGGTGGGATGTCGAGGCGCTTCCCGTGCTCGTACGCGTAGATGTTGTTGAACGTTCCGGCGTCGTAGTCGATCCACGCGATGCCGAGGTCGCCGGTATTGAACACCTCGCGCAGCTTGTCACCGACGAGATCGACGATGCCCCTGAAGTCCAGTGAGCCGGCCATCCCCTGCTGGATGCTGTTGATGACGGCGAGCTCGGCGTTGCGCTGCTCGGTTTCCTTGAGCAGGCGCTGCGTCTCGTCGAAGAGCAGCGCGCTCTGCAGTGCCACGCCCATCGACGACGCGATGGTCGTCAGCAGGCGCACCTCGGATTCGCCGAACGCGTATTCGCGCTCGTGGTTCTCCATGGTGATCGTGCCCACACGCCGGTCACTGATGACGATCGGCACCGTCACCACCGACAGCGCCTGGTCGGTGCCCGGGACGGCCCCGCTGCCGCCCGCGATCATCTCCGCCAGCGTGTTTTCGACGAGAGGCGTTCGCCGCGCGCAGATGCGGGCCCAGCGCTCGTCCGAGTCGATGACCTCGCTAGGGAGATTCAGACGCCTGCCATGTTCGACGAGGTAAAGCCGCTTGATCGACCGCCTGTCGTGGTCGATCCACGAGATACCGACGTCGTCACTCTTCAGCACTTTCCGGAGCTTGTCGCCCACCAGATCGACAATGCCCTGGAAATCGAGCGAGCCCGCGATGCCGTTCTGGATGCTGTTGATGACACTGAGCTCGCCAGCCCGCTCCTCGAGCTCCGCGGTGCGCTCGGCGACCTTGCGTTCCAGTCCCGCTGCAAAGCGCACGTTGGCGAGCGCGACCGCCGCCTGGCTCGCGAGCATGGCCAGCAGGTCGCGGTCGCCGTCGTGGAAACGGCCGAACGCGCCGTCGATGTCTGCGTAGATATAGCCGAGCAGCTCGCGCTGCACGATCAGCGGGGCGATGAGGTGGCTGCGCTGGACGAGCGCGTCGGCGCCGTCGGGAGAGTGTCGCAGACTGACCGCGCGGTTGCGGCGTGCCTCCACCAGCCATGGCGTGACACCTTCCAGCAGCGCGCGCTCGTCCTCGCCGGTCGGCACGAGCGATGCGCCGACGGCGAGACCCGCGGGCGCGTCCGGCGCTTCCATCACGAGCAAGACGCGCTCGGCGCCGGACAGCTCTGTCACTTCGTCGACGAGGAACTCCGCCAGCTCCGCCTCGCTCTTGACCTCGTTCAAGCGCAGGCCGGTGTCGACCAGCCGCTCGAACGGTTCGCTCAGGTTCACCTTGCCGGCCAGATGGGCCGTGCGCTGCTTGCGCGGCAGCTTGCGCTCGCGCCCATGCGCCAGCCATGCGAGGACGATCTCGCGGTTGTTCTTGGGCTTGTTGAGGTAGTTGCGGCGCAGTCCCTCGTCGCCGAGGCTCGCGATGCGCGCGAGCAGCAGCTTCCATGCTCGCTCCAGCGCCTCCTGTGCCTGGGCGGTCCGCCCGTTCGCCGCGAGCGCCTTGCTGTGGGCCCACCACACTGCTGGCGGGTTGATCGAGCCCGCCGCCGCGAATTTCATGGCGCGATGCATTCGGGTCGCCTGGCGGGTCTTCGCCAGGGCGTCGGCGGGATGCCCCGCAGCGAGGTGCGCGCGAACGGAGTCGGTCAGGACCTGCACCTGCATTGGGGCATCATCGGCTGCAATCTTCCGCACGGCCTGATCGAAGCGGCGCGCAGCGTCGGCGGCGCGGCCTTCGAGCAAGGCGGTCGCCGCGTCGACCACCGACGCAAAGGCCTTGAAGGGACTGTCGCGCAGGGTGCGGGTGAGCGCGTTCGCTTCCGCGGCGAATGTGCGCGTGGCTTCCAGCGACCCGGCCATCACGGCGAAATCGCAGAGATTCCAGAGGTTCAACTGCAGCGAGTCCATGGCGCCGGCGCGGCGTACGATTTCGGCCGCGTCCAGCGCCAGGCGTATCGCACGCCTGTACATTCCGAGCTCGGCGTATGCAGTACCGAGGTTGCCGGTGGCCGTGGTTTGGCTCAACACGTAACCCGCCGCCGCGAAGGCCTCGAGTGCCTGGTGCCAGTGGCGCAACTGTCCCGCGAGGTCGGCTTCGCTGAGTCCGAGCATGTTGAGCGCGTTACCCTCGCCGAACAGATCCCCGCTGCGTCGCGACAGTGCGAGTGCCTCGGCGGCAGCCTGCCGCGCCGATTCCATCCGATCCTGATTGGAAAGCGCGATGCTCCGGATATGCAGTGCACGGCCCTGCCTGACTGTATCGCCTAGCGATTCGAAGATCGCGGCGGCTCGTGCAGCGTGTTCGAGGGCGGCGCTCAAGTTGGTCCTGTTCAGCGCCTGCGCGTGCGACAGACGTAACAGGGCCAGCGCTTCGACCTCGGGCTGGAGGCCTTTTCGCGCCGCCTTCAGAGCGGTTGTTGCGCCCGCAAGCGCGGCACGCCTCTCACCCCGTCGAGTCTGCACCGCGGCTTGCCTGCACAGCGCTCGCGCTTCCAACACGGCGCTGCCTTCGCGCCTGGCCAGCGCCTTCATCGCGGTCGCGTCGGCTGCGGCGAGTTTCAGATCACCGACGGCGATGTAGCTCTCCGCACGAAGGTCGAGGAGTGTCATGCGCTCGTCGACGGCCGCGGACTTTCGCTTGAGCACGGCGCTTGCGGCAGCAATGGCCTGCTCGTGCTGCCCGGCCCACGCGAGGTCGGCGATCCGCTGCGCGCTCACGTTCGATTTCCCCACTTCAGCTCCCCCTTGCCCTGATGCGCGTCAGCGCTTCGACCAACGCATCCACCCGGATCGGCTTAGTCACGTAGTCGTCCATGCCTGCCGCGAGACACTGTTCGCGGTCGCCCTGCATCGCGTTGGCGGTCATCGCGACGATACGGGGTCGCTCACCGGCGGACCATTTGCTGGTGATGCGCCGCGACGCTTCGAGCCCGTCCATTTCCGGCATCTGCACGTCCATTAGCACCACGTCGTACGGCTGGCGCTCGACGGATTCGACCGCCTCGATGCCGTTCGACGCGAGGTCGGCGCGATACCCCATCTGCTGCAGCAGGCGCAGCGCGAGCTTCTGGTTCACGACGTTGTCTTCGGCGAGCAGGATGCGCAACGGATGTCGCGTCGCCATCTGCGGATCGAGGCCGCTTTTCGCGATGGGCGACTCGTGGACTGCCGGTGCATCGTCACGAACGAAGAGCCCGACGAGCGTGTCGTAGAGGTGCGACTGGTGGATCGGCTTGCCGAGATACGCATCGAACAGCCGATCGCTGTCGCCGAGTTCGCGACGGCCGAGCGAGCTGAACAGCACCAGGGGCAGCGCGGCGCGCCGCTCGCGGATCTTTCGTGCGAGCGAGAGCCCGTCCATCTCCGGCATGTGCATGTCGAGCACGGCGGCGTCGAACGAATCGCCTTCGTCGATCCAGCGCAGCGCTTCGTTCGGCGATCCGGTCGCGTGCGACTGCATCCCCCATTTGGCCGTCTGCAATGCGAGCAGGTGGCGATTGGTCTCGTTGTCGTCGACGATTAGCAGCCGCTTGCCTTCTAGCCGCGGCTGCACGCCGGCGAAATTGCGGGCTCGTGCGGCGGGCAGCGCGGCCGTCGGCACGCTGATCGTGAAATGGAACGCCGATCCTTTGCCGAGCCCCGCGCTTTCCGCCCACATCCGTCCGCCCATCAGTTCGGCGAGGCGGCGACTGATCGCGAGACCGAGTCCGGTCCCGCCGTACTTGCGCGTCGTCGACGAGTCCGCCTGCGAAAACGACTGGAACAGCCGGCTCATGCCGTCGGCTGAGAGTCCGATGCCGGTGTCGCGCACGGTGAACGTCAGCTCAACGTGACCGCCGGTCGTCGGCGTCGATGCGACGGTGAGGACGACCTCGCCATGGTCGGTGAATTTCACGGCATTCGCGAGCAGGTTCAGCATGATCTGCCGCAGCCGCGTCAGGTCGCCGACGATCGCCGGCGGAACGTCGCCTTCGAAGACGTACGCGGTATCGAGGTGCTTCTCGACGGCGCGACCCGTGACGAGGTCGAGCGCCGACTCGACGCAGTCGCGGAGGTCAAACGGCTGCGCCTCGATGTCCATGCGGCCGGCTTCGATCTTCGAGAAATCGAGGATGTCGTTGATGATCGTCAGCAGCGAATCGCCGGACTCGCGGATCGTCGACACGTAATCGTGCTGTTCGGCATCGAGCTTCGTGTCGAGCAGGAGGCCGCTCATGCCGATCACCGCGTTCATCGGTGTGCGGATCTCGTGGCTCATCGTGGCGAGGAAGGAACTCTTCGCGTCGTTGGCAGCCTCCGCCGCGGCACGCGCTTCCCGCGCTTCCTGGAACAGCCGCGCGTTCTGCAGCGCCACGCCGACGTTGGCTGCGATCGTGTCGAGCAGCCGCTGGTCATCCGCGTCGTAAGCGCTCTCGATGCGGGTGCTCTGCACGCTGATGACGCCGAGCGTCGTGCCGCCCACGCGAATCGGCACACCCAGATAGGAAAGCGCGCGCCTGCCGATCACATCGACGCCCACGCGCAGATCCTGGCGGTCGACGTCGCGATTGATGATCAGCGGCTCGCCCGACTCGATGACCCTGCTCGTCAGTCCCTTGCCGTACGGAATGGGATCCAGCTGGTCGCCATACTGGTAGGGAAAGTAGATCCTGCGCTCGCGAGGCTCGAGGAGCGCGACGTACGCGATGTCGGCATCGAACAGCCGGCGGACCTGGTCGCCCACGACTTCGAGCAATGCGGTAACGTCGAGCTTGCCGGATAATTGCTGCGACACCGTGTTGACGGTGGCGAGCTCGGCCGCGCGCTTTTGCGACTCGGCGAAGAGTCGCGCGTTCTCGATGGCAACCGTGGCCTGCAGCGAAAGACCGACGAGGAAGTCGAGTTCCGTGCTGTCGAAGGGCCGTCCGCCGGTGCGCCACACGGCCATGACGCCCTTGACGACTTCGTTGGCCTTGAGCGGCGCGACCATCAGCCGTTCGCCGCTCACACGCTCGGTGCCGGCGATCTGCACGGCGCGCGGGTCGGTGCCCGTATCGTTGATGAACTCGGGGTGCCCACTCTGCACGAGGGAGCCGATGATGCCGACGCCGACCTCGATATGCGTCGCCTGGATCAATGGCGCAATCTCGCCGACGGCGACGATCGCGTGATAGCTGCGTCCGTCGGCGTCGGGCAGGAAGATCGCGCTGTTGTCGCCGCCCAGCAGGTCCTTTGCGTGCCGCGCGATCCGGTTCATGACGGTCGAGAGGTCGAGCGTGGCGGAAATGTCGCGTCCGACTTCAGCGAGCGCCGCGGTTTCACGGGTCCTGCGCTGCGTCTCGTCGAACAGCCGTGCATTCTCCAGTGCAACGCTCATGCTGTTCGCGAGCGTCTGCAAGAGGCGGACGTCGGATTCGCTGAACGCGTTCTCGCGGTCGAGATTCTGCAGCGAAATGACGCCTCGGGCTTCGTCGCCTACGAGCAGCGGGACGAACACCGCCGACCTGGCCCCTTCGCCGGCGAGAACGGAGGATCCGACATCCGCGGCGTGGCGAGCCATGTCGCTGTTAACGAGAATCGGCTGACGCGTGCGGATAACCCGAGGTGTAAAGCCTTTGTCGCCGAATGGCTCCGGCTCCGGACGAAGGCGTTGCCCGCGCTCAATCACATACCGGTAGCGGAGAAGATCCGTTGCCGTCTCGTGCGTCACGATGGCGAGCACCTGTGCATCGAAGATCTTGCGGATCTTGTCGCCGACGAGATCGTAAATCGCCTGCATGTCGAGCTTCGACGCGAGGCCTTCCTGGACGCTGTTGATGATCGAAAGCTCCGCGGCGCGCTGTTCCGTTTCCTTGAGCAGCCGCTGCGTCTCGTTGAAGAGGCGCGCGTTCTCAAGGGCGACGCCCATGCTCGCGGCCACGGTATCGAGCAGCCGGACTTCGGATTCGCCGAACGCGTTCTCGCGCTCGTAGTCCTCGAGAACGATCAGGCCGAGCAACCGGTCGCCGCTGAGGATCGGAACGAATACAGCGGACTGACTGTCGTCCGTGCCCGGGATGACACCGATGCCGAGCGCGGCCGCTTCGGCCTGGCTGTTCATCACGAGCGTCTGGCGCGTTACGGACAGCCGCTGCCATGCGCCGCCCGGTGCAGGTGGGGCGGGAGGCACGACCTGCCGCACGCCGTGCTCGTACTGATACAGGTAGTGAAGCACGTCTGTCGCCGGATCGTGCCAGCGGATGCCGATGTCGCCGGTGCGGAACACTACGCGCAGGTTGTCGCCGACCAGGTCGACGATCGCCTGGAAGTCGAGCTCGGCGGCGACGCCCTGCTGAATGCTGTTGATGACGGCGAGCTCGGCGGCGCGCTGTTCGCTTTCCTTGAACAGCCGCTGCGTCTCGTCGAAGAGCCGCGCGTTCTCGAGCGCGACGCTCATGCTGTTGGCGAGCGTCTGCAGCAGCCGGACATCGGACTCGCTGAAGGCGTTCTCGCGTTCCAGGTTGATCAGGTTGATGAGCCCGCGCGCCTGCTCGCCGATGACGAGCGGAACGAAGAGGGCGGACTTCTCGTCCTGCGTCCCGGGCATCGTGAAGCTTCCGTAGCGCTGGGATGCTTCCTCGATGTCTTCGTTGATCACGAGCGTCTCACGGGTGCGCAGCACGTGCGCGGCGAAGCCCTTCTCCGGGAGAGGCGCCGACTCGATCTCGATGCGCTGACCGCCCTCGTAGGTGTAGGGGTAGTGGATCCGCTGCGACTGTGGGTCGAAGATGCGGATGCTCATGTCCGATTGCTGGAAGATATCGCGGATCTTGTCGCCCACCGCTTCGTAGATGCCCTGGATATTGAGCTCGGCGGCGAGCGCGGCCTGCACGCTGTTGATGATCGCGAGCTCGGCGGCGCGCTGCTCGCTTTCCTTGAACAGTCGCTGCGTCTCGTCGAAGAGCCGCGCATTCTCCAGCGCGACGCTCATGCTGTTGGCGAGTGTCTGCACGAGGCGCACGTCGGACGCGCTGAACGCGTGCTCGCGCTCCATGTCTACGAGATCGATCATGCCGCGGACCTGGTCGCCGGAGATCATCGGAACGTAGACCGCCGATTTCTCCATCCGCGTCCCCGGCAGCACGAAGCTGCGGTAATTCGCCATGGCCGCCGCCATGTTCTCGTTGACGACCAGCGCCTCTCGATTGCGGACGACGTGCCCGGCGAATCCGTGCTCGGATAGCGGATTCGACGCGATCTCGATGCGCTTGCCGTCCTCGTAAACATACGGGTAGTGGAGGAGATTGGTCGCAGGATCGTAGATGCGGATCCCCATGTCGGTATTGCGAAAGATCTCGCGGATCTTGTCGCCGACCGCGTCGTAGATCCCCTGGATGTTGAGCTCGGCGGCGAGCGCCGCCTGCACGCTGTTGATGATCGCGAGTTCGGCGGCGCGCTGCTCGCTTTCCTTGAACAGCCGCTGCGTCTCTTCGAAGAGGCGCGCGTTTTCGAGTGCCACCCCCATGCTCGACGCGACCGTCGACAGCAGCCGGATGTCCGACTCAGAGAACGCATGCTCGCGCTCGTAGTTCTCGACGACGATGCCGCCGATGACGCGGTCGCTGCCGACGATGGGAACCTGCACGAGTGACTTGCTCATGTCGGTTCCCGGTATCACCCCCTTTACCGCGATCTCGGCAGCCGTATTGATGAGCAGCGGGTCGCGCCTTGACGTGAGCTCATCCCAAGTGGTCGAGCGTGGCGGCGCCGACGGAACGGTCAGACGAACGCCGTGCTCGAATTCGTACAGGTAGTGGACGAGACGTTCCTTGTGGTCGAACCAGCGGATGCCGAGCTCGCCCGTCTGCAGCACCTCCCGCAGCTTGTCGCCGACGAGATCGACGATGCTCTGGAACTCGAGATTCTCAGCCATCCCCTGCTGCACGCTGTTGATGACCGCCAGCTCGGCCGCGCGCTGCTCGGTTTCCTTCAGCAGTCGCTGCGTCTCGGCGAAGAGCCGGGCGTTCTCGAGCGCAGTGCCAAGCGACGCGGCGATCGTCGTCAGCAGCCGGAGTTCGCTCTCACCGAAAGCGTTTTCGCGCTCGTAGTTCTCGATACCCATTTCACCGAGGACCCGATCACCGCTGATGATCGGAACGTCGATCAACGACTTGCTGAGATCCGTGCCGGGGATCGCTCGGCCGCGCATCCGGTCATAGTCAGCCGCCGAGTTGAGGGCGACGGGCTGGCGCGTTCGGCGCATCTGCTCGAACATGCCTCCCGGTGTCGGCGGGCTCGCCGGCTGGCGCATCCGTTTGCCGTGCTCATAGAGATAAAGCTGGTGAAGCAGGTTGGTCTTCTCGTCGTACCAGCCAATGTTGAAGTCGGCGCTGCCGAATACTTCACGCAGCTTGTCGCCCACGAGATCGACGATCGCCTGGAAGTCGAGCTCGGCGGCGATACCCTGCTGGATCCTGTTGATCACCGCAAGCTCGGCGGCGCGCTGCTCCGTCTCCTTCAGCAGCCGCTGGGTCTCGTCGAAGAGCCGCGCGTTCTCGAGCGCGGCGCCAAGCGATCCCGCCACCGTCGAGACCAGCCGGATGTCCGACGGCGAGAAGGCATTCTCGCGTTCGAAATTCTCGATGCTGATGTCGCCCAGAAACCGGTCGCCGACGACGATGGGCACGCTCAGCATCGATTTGCTGCTGTCGGTGCCCGGAACGGGCGTCAGGTGGTAGCGCTTGTAGTCCAGCGAGCGGTTGAAGACATGGGGAACGCGCGACTTGCGCATCGTCTCGTAGACGCCGCCGGGGGTTGGCGGCCTTGGGGGCGCCCGTAGTCGTTGGCCGTGCTCGTACACATAGAGCGTGCGAACGAGGTTGGCCGCTTCGTCGAACCAGCAGATGGCGAGGTCGGGTGTTGCGAACAACGCGCGCAGTTGGTCGCCGACCAAGTCGACGACCGCCTGGAACTCGAGCCTGGCCGCGAGCGCTTGCTGGATCGAG
>Ga0070671_100003395_pt1 | contig 12423 bp, 11 predicted proteins | sample KBSS73metaG_FD_65341 | JGI IMG/M metagenome (GOLD analysis project Ga0070671, IMG submission 65341) | Switchgrass rhizosphere microbial communities from Kellogg Biological Station, Michigan, USA - KBS S7-3 metaG | ecosystem: Host-associated > Plants > Roots > Rhizosphere > Soil ...
TTCGAATCCGGGAAACTCGGCGCGCACGGCGTAGCGCCCCGGCGCCAGCCCCGCCAAGCTGGCGATCCCCTGGGCATTGGTCTGCACGGGCGCAGGCGTCTGCGCCTTCGTAGCCGCTTCGGCGCCCTCAACGGTGACAGTGGCGTTGCCGATCACGGCGCCACTCGGATCGACCACCGTCACCTGCAGCGTACCGGGCCGCGCGGTTTGCGCGACGGCGGGTGCCGAGCGGAACGCCATCGCCAGGCACACGAAGAGCGCGACGTGCCCGAAGCGGGCAAATCTCGAAACCATGGTGTGTCCTCTTGACCTAGCTGCCGGGTTCGAACCGCCTGGGATCAACGCGCGCGTTGATCCGGAACCGATCGAAAGTCGTTTCCTCCGTGGTATCGCCCGCGACCGCGCGCCGCACGCGCGTCGGGAGCTGCAGCCCGTCGAACGACCGGTACTCCGCGAAATAGAGCCGGTTCTCTACCGGCGGCGGAGCCGCCGCCGCGGGTGGAGCGGCCGCCGCCGGCGGAGGCACGCCGGGGCGACCGGCCCCACCCGGGCCACGGCCGCGCGCGGGCGCCGGCCGGGCCTGCCAACTGAGCATGATCGGCAGATGCGTCTTCGCGTCCACGAAGAGCCGCGCGACGAAGTCGCCCGGCCCCTTCACGTCCACGACGTCGGCGCGTCCCTGCGGCGCCTCCGCCTGTCCCACGTAGGTGAACGTCAGCGGATGACTGGGATACGACGCCGCGAACACGCCAAGCATCAAGCGCGCGAACTCCTGCTTCACCGCGGCCAGCTGCCCGCGCGCGGCCGCCTCGAGCTGCTGCGGCGTGGGCGGCGGCGGACCGCCCGGGCGCGCTGGCGCCTGCTGCGGTGCCGGACTCTGGATATACCGGTCGCCGTTGAATCCCGTGACGGTCGGGCCGGCGTCCTGAGCGGGAAACTCGTCGCGCCGCGCGAACTTGTCGGGCAGCTCCGCCTGGATCTCGAACTCGATCGGCACCAGGTTCTCGCCGCGCACCTGGCGGGTGCGGCCGGTGACGATGAACGTCTTGACCGCGGCCAGCTTGGCTTCGCCACCGATCACCGCGCGCGCGTCGGTCATCACACGCGCCGCCGCGTCAGCTGTTGGCGCCGGCGACGGAGCCGATGCGCTCTGTCCGCTAGTGGGACGCCCGGCGACGAGCATCGCGCACGCGCATGCCAGCCACCACCGGCAGGACGATCGCGAAGCGCGCCGCAGCGCCTCCTTCACCAAGAGCCTCCTCTGTCGAGCGCGTTTGTGTTGAATACTGCGGACGACGTCACTCGTTACAGACGAACACCCGTTATTTTCTTGACACCTTCAGGCTGCCGCTGGACACCCGTTTAGACGCCGATCGCGCGAATTGGTTCACAACGTCTTGCCGTGATTTGACGACAAACACAGCCAAGAAGTTGGTGACCTGATCAGGGTGCCCTGAATGGGTGATCGGCCCGGCGTACACTCGTACTCCATGCGCATCCGACTCTCCGACGATCGGCGGGCCCGCGTGCTCCTCGCGCTGAAGCGGCACTTCGACGCCGAGTTCGACGACCCGATCAGCGACTTCCGCGCGAACGGGCTGCTCGATCTGTTCCTGCGGGAGCTGGGCCCGACCGTTTACAACCAGGGCGTCCGCGACGCCTGCGGCTACGTGCAGGACAAGCTGGCCGACATCGACGGCGAGATCCACGAACCCGAGCCACGCCAGTAGCGCTAAAATCCGGCATTCGTCCCCGCACGGAGGAGCCATGAAGGCCATCGTCACGCTGTTGTTCACCACAGTGCTCGCCATCGTGCTCGCCACGGCACGTCCGGCGCTGGCACATCACTCGTTCGCGGCCGAGTACGACGATCAGAAGCCGCTGAAGATCACCGGCACGCTCACCAAGGTGGACTGGATGAACCCGCACATCTGGTACTACGTGGACGTGAAGAACCCCGACGGCACCGTGACGAGCTGGGCGATTTCGGGCGGCGCTCCCGGACAGTTGATGCGGCGCGGAATCACCAAGGACCTGCTGGTGGTCGGCTCAGAGGTCAACGTCGAAGGCTTCAAGGCCAAGGACGGCTCCAACAACGGCTTCGGCCAGCGCGTCACCTACAAGGACGGCCGCAACGTCTTCACGGCCACCGACCCCGCGGGCCGCGCGGCCCCGCAACGCTAAGGAGGAGTCATGAGTCGCATTTCATCTAAATGGCTCCTGCTCGCGCTCGTGGCGATCTGCCCGTGCGGCCTCTCGCTGATGACCGGGCTCGACGCGCAGCAGGCCGCGAGCCCCGCGGGCATCCCACGCGCGGCCGACGGCAAGCCAGACTTCACCGGCACCTATCAGTGGCCGACCTACCTCCCGGGTGACGAGCGGGGCCGCTCGTCGGCCACGGTGTTCGACCGCAAGCGGTTTGCGCCGCTCAAGCCGGGTGGTGAAGCGTTCCTCGAACCGCGCACCGGCGATCCGCGTCACGACGAGCCGCGCGACTTCTGCATGCCCGCCGGCTTTCCTGGCGGGATGCTGTCGGCCAACGCCATGCAGTTCTTCCAGACGAAGAACCACCTCGTGATGGTGCACGAGTTCCAGCGCATGAGCCGAGTGATCCCGCTCGACGGGCGGGCCCACCGCAAAGGGCTGGAACCGATGTATTACGGGGATCCGGTGGGGCGCTGGGAGGGCGACACGCTGGTCATCGAGACGGTGAACTTCAAACGCTGGGGGCTCGACGACTACTACTACACGAACCCGAAAGAGTACCGGATGCACAGCGACGCCATGCGGACGGTCGAGCGCCTGCGCTGGAAGAGCCCGACGTCGATTTCGTACGCACTGACGATCGACGACCCCAAGACCTTCACCGCGCCGTGGACGCAGGAGTTCGAGATCCTGGCCAAGCCTGAATGGGAGAAGGACGGCCTCTTCGAGTACGTGTGCGAGGAGAACAACCGCTGCCCCGGCGGCAAGTGCGGGGCGGAGAAATAACTTCGGTCAGGTGGGCCAGGCCTACCTGACCTCCTGTAGCAGTCTTCGCACTTCGTCGTCAGTCGTCTCGCTGAAATCGAGATACCACGCACCCACGGCGGTGAATTGATCCGGCGTGAGCGCGCACACGACGTCGTCGGCCAGACGGCGGAGCGCCTGACAGGTGTCGGGCGCGCCGACCGGCGCGGCCACGACGACCTGTCGCGCGTGGAGTTGACGGACGGCCTCGACGGCGGCGCGCATGGTCGATCCGGTAGCAAGCCCGTCGTCCACCAGGATCACGGTGCGCCCTTCGACGGGCATCAGCGGACGCCCCTCCCGGTAGAGCCGCTCGCGCCGCGCGAGCTCACGCATCTCCACACGCGCCACCGCCTCGAGCGTGTCGGCCGACGGCCGATACCACGCCAGCACGTCGTCGTTGAGCACCTGGACGCCGCCGCTCGCAATGGCGCCCATCGCGAGCTCCGGGTGGCCCGGCACACCGAGCTTGCGTACCGAGAAGACGTCGAGCGGCACGTGAAGCGCGGTGGCCACTTCGTGCGCGACGGGCACTCCGCCGCGCGGCAACGCCAGCACAACCACGTCGTTGCGGCGCGCGTAGCCCTGCAGCAGGCCGGCCAGCGCGATACCCGCTTCGTGCCGGTCCTTAAAAGCTCGAGCGTTGGGACGTGTCCAGACGCTCACCACACCTCGATCTTTGCAATCGTAGTACCTCGAGAGGCTACCAGACGCGCACGCGTTGATCCGGAGTCAGGTAGAGCCGGCGCCCCGGCTTTACGTCGAACGCCTCGTACCACGCATCGAGATTACGCACCGCGTCGGCGCGATACTCGCCGGGGGCGTGGCCGTCGGTGATCACCGCCTGGCGGAGCGCCGGCTCGCGCCATTTGATCAGCCAGCTCTGCGAGTAGGAGAGGAAGAACTGCTGCGGCCCGGTGAAGCCGCCCACCTCCGGCGCCGTGCCACCGCCGAGCGACGCGCGCCAGCCGTCGTAGGCGACGGCCAATCCCGCCACGTCGGCGATGTTCTCGCTCAGGGTCTGCGTGCCGTTCACGTGGAGATCCGGAAACGGGGCGTACGCGTCGAACTGCGCGGCCAGCTGCTTGCCCGCCGCGCGGAAATGGTCGAGATCCTCCTTGGTCCACCAGTTCGACAGCCGGCCATCGGCATCGAACATCGCCCCCTGATCGTCGAAGCTGTGCGTGATCTCGTGGCCGATCGTGGCGCCGGTTGCACCGTAGTTGACGGCGGCCGTCGCCGCGGGGTCGAAGAAGGGCGGCGCGAGGATGGCGGCCGGAAAGTTGAGCGCGTTCTGCAGCGGCAGGTTGAGGGCGTTCACCGTCTGGGGCGGCATCCACCACTCGCCCTTGTCCACCGGCTTTCCGAGTTTCTTGAGGTGACGCTCGTATTCGAAGAGCTCGGCGCGCTGCCGGTTGCCGAAGGCGTCCCCCTTCACGATCTGCAGGCCGCGATAGTCCACCCACGTATCGGGATAGCCGACGCCCACGCGCAGTGTCGACAGCTTCTGACGGGCCTTGCGCTTCGTGTCGGGTGACATCCACTCGAGCCGATCGATGCGAGCCCCGAAGGCGGTCACCAGGTTCTTGACCATGGCCTGGATCTGCGCCTTCGTTTCCGGCGGGAAGTATCGCGCCACGTAGATCTGTCCGACCGCTTCGGGAATGGCGGCGTTCGTGGCCGCCACGCCCCGTTTCCACCGCTCGGCCAGCTGCGGCGTGCCGTTGAGCACCTTGCCGTGAAAGGCGAAGCGCTCGTCCACGAACGCCTTGGGCAGCACGGCGGCGTTGCGATCGATGGCGTGGAACGTCAGCCACTGCTTCCACGAGGCGAGCGGCTCGCTGCGCACGAGCGCCGACAGACCGCGCACCGCCCCCGGATGCCACGCGATGATCACCGGCTCGGTGTCGAGGCGCGCACCCGCCAGGAACGCCTCCCAGTCGAGGCCGGGCGCCTTGCGGGCGAAGTCCGCGCGGGTCCAGGGGTTGTTGGCCTTCAGCACGTCGAGCGACTCGGCCCGCGGGGCATGCACGCGCGCCATCTTCGTCTCGAGCGCCACGATCGCGGCCGCCGCCGCATCGGCGTTGGGCACGCCCGCCAGCGACAGCGTACGGGCGACGTGGCCGGCCAGCGCCGCGCGCACCTCCGCCATCCGCGGCGAGGCATCGAGGTAGTACTCGCGATCGGGCAGGTCGAGCCCGCCCTGCAGGAGATAGGGGCGCGTCACTGCGGGGTCGTCGAGCGCGGCCGTGATCCACACGCCGAACAGCCGATCGGTGCGGAAGTTGGTGTTGTTGAGCGCGTCCACGTCCGCCCGCAGCTCCTCGCCGAGCGCGCGCGACAGGGCGCCGCGGGAGTCGATCGCGGCGATGCGATCGAGCATCGGCTTCAGCGGTGCCAACCCCTTGGCCTCGATGCCGGACTCGTCCATGTAGCTGGCGTAGTAGTCCGCTGACTGCTGCTGCACGGTGCCCGCCGCAGGCGAGCCCTTGGCGGCTTCCTCGAGCAGGCCGCGCGTGCGCTCGGCGGTCTCATCGGTGAGCTGTTCGCTCGGCCCCCAGGTGCTTCGATCCGGCGGAATCTCCGTGCGCTTCGTCCATGCCCCGTTGGCGAAGGCGTAGAAATCGTCGCCGGGCGCCACCGTGCGATCCATGTTGTTCGCGTCGACGCCGTGCCCGACGCTCGTGCCCGCCGCCGCGGACGGCGGCGGTGCCGGCGCCTTGGATGGCTCGGATCGGCAGCCGGCAAGACTCAGAATCGTGAACGCGAGAATGGCTCGAGCGCCTGGAGTGTGGATGAGCATGGACACTCAGCCTAAGGTACCCGCTTTGCAGCGTCGAATCGTGTGTCGACTCGTCCGCTGATCACGCTGTTCGTCCCCGCAATCGTGCTGGCGCTGCTCAGTGCGCCGGTATCCGTCAACGCCTACTCGGTGCTGGCGCACGAGTCGGCGATCGATGTGGCCTGGGACGGCGAGCTGCGCCCATTGCTGCTGCAGCGTTTCCCGGGCACGACACCCGAGGCGCTCGAGCGCGCGCGCTCGTTTGCCTACGGCGGGTCGGTCATCCAAGACCTGGGCTACTACCCCTTCGGCAACAAGTTCTTCAGCAACCTCCTCCACTACGCGCGCACCGGCGACTTCGTCGAATCGCTCATCCGCAACGCACAGACCGTGGACGAGCTGGCGTTCGCGCTCGGCGCGCTGGCGCACTACGCCAACGACATCGCCGGCCATCCGCTGGCGGTGAACCTGTCGGTGCCGCGCACGTTTCCCAAGCTGCGCGCGAAGTTCGGCGACACGGTCACGTACGTCGAGGCCCCCAAGCAGCACGTCATCGTCGAGTTCTCCTTCGACGTGGCGCGCGCGGCGCGCGGGCGCTACGACTTCACGCAGTACCGGTCGCTCATCGATTTTCAGGTCGCCACGCCGCTCCTCGAGCGGGCCTTCCGCGAGACCTACGGTCTCGACATGGGAGAGCTGTTCGGCAGCACCGAGCGCGCCATCTCGACCTACCGCTACTCGGTCAGCCAGCTCATTCCGGCGCTCACCGCGGCCGCGTGGCGCGACAAGCACGACGAGATCGTCAAGAACTGGCCCGACGCCGACCGCGAGCACACGGTCTTCGTCTACACCCCGGTCGACTTCGAGCGGGCCTACGGCCTCGAGTATCAGAAGCCTGGCAAGATGGCCCGGTTCCTCGCGTTCGTCTACCGCCTGGTCCCCAAGGTGGGTCCGTTGAAGCCGCTCGCCTTCAAGGCGCCGACTCCCGACGTGGATGCGCTGTTCGAGGACAGCCTCGAACAGTCGCACGCGCGCTTCGGCGCGCTGCTCCGCGCCGTCCGCGCCGGCCGACTGGACTTCCCGAACACCAACTTCGACACCGGCCGGCCGACGCAGGCCGGGGACTACGCGCTGGCCGACGAGACGCACGTCAAGTGGCTGGAGTCGCTGGCGAAGGACGACTTCGCCGGCGCGTCGCCCGCGGTGCGACAAAGCCTCACGGCGTTCTATCAGGGGGCGCTTGACGGCCACTGTGCCAGAATCGCACCGGCGTGCTCTTCCGCTTTGGCGTCGTCTACCTCGGGCTCTACTCGCTCGCCACGCAGATAGCCGGCGGCCTCCTCATCGTGCCGGGCGCGGCGCTGCCGGCCTTCGGCACGCACTGGCCCATGCGCCAGATCACCGAGTGGTTCGCCGCGCACGTGTTCGGCATCACCGGTCCGCTCGTCTTCGCGGGCAACAGCGCCGACACGGTCTTCCACTGGGTGCAGATGGCGTGGCTGCTGGCCGTGTCGATCGCGATCGCGGCCGTCTGGTGGGCGCTCGATCGAGGGCCGCACGAGCGGCTGCGGCCCTGGCTGCGCCTGCTCCTGCGGCTGGCGCTCGCGGCGCAGATGTTCTACTACGGGATGGCGAAGGTGATTCCGTCGCAGTTTCCGCCGCCGGGGCTGGTGACGCTGATCGAACCGGTCGGCGCCTCGTCGCTGTCGGATCTGCTGTGGACCTTCGTGGGCGCGTCGCTGCCCTACCAGATCGCCACCGGCTGCGCCGAGCTGCTGGCCGGCGCGCTCCTCCTCACGCCCGCCACCGCAACCGCCGGCGCGGCGCTGGCGCTCATCGACATGCTGCAGGTGTTCCTGCTCAACATGGCCTACGACTTCGGCCTGAAGCAGATCTCGTTTCACCTGCTCGTGATGTCGGCGGTCCTGCTGGCGCCAGACGCCCGCCGTCTTGCCGCCGTGTTCCTGGGGCGGGCGGCGGGACCATCCACGCCGGCGCCGCTCTTTCGCGCCGCGCGCTACAACCGCGGTGCCGTCATCGCGCAGCTCGTCTTCGGCGTGTATCTCATGGCGACCTTTGCCACGCTCAGCGTCCGCCTGTGGTACGGCGACGGCGGCGGACGCGCGCCGCGGTCGGCACTCTACGGTATCTGGAACGTGGAGGAGCTGCAGGTGGACGGCGAGGCGCGGCCGGTCGCCCTCAACGACTACGACCGGCGCTGGCGGCGGGTGATTTTCGACACGCCGGCCGTCGTGGTCGTGCAGCGCATCGACGATTCGCTGGCGCACTACGGCGCATCGCTCGACCCCGGCGCTGCGATGCTGTCGCTGACGAAGGGTGCCGGCACGACGTGGCGGGCCAGCTTCACGCTGCAGCGGCCGGCGCGGGACCGGCTCGTGCTCGACGGCGAGATGGACGGTCATCACCTCCGCGTGCAACTCGCGCGGCTGGAGCTCGACACCTTCCGTCTCCTGAACAGCCCGTTCCGCTGGGTACGCCCGCCGGATCCGTTCGCCGGCTAGGGCCCTTTGGTCCCTGGTCCTTGGTCCACTGGTCCCAGAGAAGCAAGTTAAGAGTGGACCGGCCTGCCTTACTGCTTCTCGTACACCGTGGTAGTACCGCCGGTCTGCGTGCTCATCGTGCGGCCGTCCGGGGACATGCTCACTCGCGAGCGCACCGCCACGCGGCCGTCGATCTTCACGACGATCTCGCAGGTGTTGTCCGATGCGGGCAGATAGGCGTAGGTGATCGCTTGATCCACGCCCTGCAGGGCGTAGTCGCGCCCGTCGATTCTCCCGGTCCACTCGAGATGCGTGGTGCCCCCGCGCGGATGGACCATGTCGTAGATCACGCGGAAGCCGTCGCCGAGCCGTTCGATGCGATAGGTCGCGCGCTTGTAGGGCGCCGGCCCCGGCACATACGTGGACTTGGCGACGTTCAACGCCCACGACCCTAGCCAGGCCTCGGGCACCTGGGCGTCGGCTCTCGGCGCCGTGAGCAGCACGAGAGCCAGGCTTATGATCAGGGGGCGCATCGGGTTGCCGTCGCCGGCGACTATAGCGCGGCTTTCGCCCCCTCCCACATGACCCTGCTGACCTCGCGGCACACCGTCACCGCGCTGCTCGTCCTGGCGCTCGCCCTGCGGATTGCCGCGCTCGAGCTCAAACCGATCGGCGCGTCGCTCTTCGCGGACATGGACAACTACCGGCAGATCGCCGACCACATCGTGGCCGGCGAGTGGGCGCCGGCGCACTTCCTGCCCGCCATCGGCTTCTCGCTGATCCTGGCCGGGTTCAAGCGCCTGTTCACGAACTGGACCGGTGCCCTGGCCATATATCACGCCGTCCTTTCCGTGGCCACGGTGTGGCTGGTCTGGAAGTGCGCCACGCGGGCGTTCGGCGGGCGGATCGGCGTGCTCTCCCTGTTGCTGGCCGCCGTCCACGTGCCGTGGATCGTGTTCGCCACGGTGGCGCTGTCGGAGACGACGTTCACCTTCCTGATGGCGGTGGTGGCGTGGGCGAGCCTCGAGATCGTCGAGCGGCCGACCATCCGCTGGTCGGCGCTGTGGGGGCTGGCGTTCGTCGCCGGCTTCTGGATGAAAGGCACGCCGGCGTTTCTCGGCCCGCTGTTCCTCGCCGGCGTCCTCGGGCGGGCGCGCTGGTCGCGCGTCACCATCACCACGGTCGCGGTGCCGCTCTGCACGGTCGTGGGCGCGGGCCTCATCCTGCACGGCGTGTTGACCTATCGGACCATCGGCGAGTTCCGGCTCAGCTCCTCGGCCGGCGGCTTGAATTTCATCGAGGGGAAGTGCCCGAGCAAGCGGAACTACGACAGCACCGGGTCGAGGTGGCTGTCGCCGGTCTACGCGCAGCTCGGGATGACGTCGGCCAAGATGTGGGACCGCCCGTTCACCGACTCGGGCTATTTCATGAACGAGGGGCTGAAGTGCATCGCCGCCGACCCGGTGGTGCTGGTGCAGTCGTTCGAGAACGTCCCCTTCCTGTTCGTCGGCAACTTCATGTGGCCGGCCACGCAGTTCTCGGTGGCACCGCTGGTCCGCCTGTACGAGCTGGTGACCGGACCCTTCCTGATGGCCGGCGTCGCGCTGTGGCTTCTGGCGCGCTGGCCCTGGCGGCGCGCCACCTGGGGTGAGCTCACCGTCTGGGGAGCCCCCCTTCTCGCCCTTTGCGTGTGCGTCTACATCTTCAAGAGCGAGGTCCGCTTCCGCGTGCCGTTCGATGTCTGGTTCATCCCGATGGCGATCTCCGGCTGGATGTCGCGCCTCGGTCCCAGCTCTACCCAGGATGAGTGATACACGCGATCCCACCTTGTAATCATCCGGCCCTTGCGGTTAGATCGCCCCGCCAGCTGGCGGCGCTGGCCGCGTTCCTTCGCTGCGCGGAGAGCCTTATGAGAACCCTTGCGGCCCTCGTCGTCCTGCTGGGCGTCCTGACGCCGGCCGTGTCCGGCCAGGCCCCGAAGAAGTTCCTCGGCGGCCCGCTAGTCATCGAGGACCAGGGCAGCTTCTTCGTCGGCGGGGTGAAGAAGATCACCGACTACGCGACGCCGCCGGCGCCGCCGCCCGCCGGTTCGGGCGCGCCCGCGGCGCCGGTGCCGCAGCAGATCACCATCGGGCAGATGTACGTGCAGTTCCAGATCCCGGCCAAGAAATACGGCGGCGGCTGGCCGGTGATCATGGTCCACGGCTCCACGCACACCGGCGCCTGCCTCGAGGCGACGCCGGACGGCCGCGAAGGCTGGTATCCCTACTTCGTCCGGCACGGCGTGCCGAGCTACGTCGTGGACCAGGCGGGGCGTGGCCGCTCCGGATTCGACGAGTCGGTGATTCACGAGGGCGAGGCCCGCATCGCGAGCGGCGACGTCAAGGGGGGCACCGACGAGATTCCGGGCTTCGGCCGCATCACCGACAACGGCGCATGGACCAACTGGTTCGGCCACCTGGTGCCGGCCGGCTCGAACGTCCGCACCGGGCGCCTGATTCCGCACGGCGCCCCCGACGATCCGAACCCGAAGCCGGATGCCTATGCGCACGTGGCGCCGCTCTTTCCGCTCGACTCGGTGGACGAGTACTACAAGCAGCTCGTGCCCAACGCGGAAGTGACGCTGCCCGGCTCCACCTGCGCCAGCTGCGACCCGAAAGAGATCTCACCGGCCAACACCTGGACCCCGCAGAACCTGGCGTCGCTCGTCGAGCGGCTCGGCGGCGCGATCGTCGTCACGCACTCGCAGTCCGGGATCATGGGGCACCACATGACGCGCATCCTGAAGGAGCGCGGCCATCTCGACATGCTCAAAGGGCTGCTGACGCTCGAGGGGTCGTGCTCGCTGCCGAACAGCGGCCTGACGGCCGCCGACTTCGACAACATTCCATACATGGCGCTGAAGGGCGACTATACGGCCACGAGCCAGGTGTGCGAAGACACCGTCAAGGCGATCAACGCGCGCCGCGCCGGCAAGCAGGGCACGGCGAAGGCCGAGTATCTCAAGCTCGATGACATGGGCATCCTCGGCGTGACGCACATGATGATGCTCGACAAGAAAAACCTCGAAATCGCCGACATCATGCTGAATTGGGTCAACAAGAACATTCGCGCCAGCAAGCGCTGATCGCGTGCCACGTACGTCCTCCCTGTTAGAGGAGCGGATATGAAGAGAGTGTCCCGGCTAGTTGCCTTCGTTGCCCTCGCGTTCTCAGCCGTCGCCGTCGCGTGCAGTTCAGGGTCCGCTCCCGCCTCGTCCAACTCGTCCGCCGCGCCCGCGGCGCCGGCGCTGACGGGCAACGACAAAGAATGGGCGATGCCCAACAAGAACCCGTCATCGACGAGGTACAGCGACCTCGGGCAGATCACGGCCGACAACGTCAAGAACCTGAAGGTGGCGTGGACCTTCTCCACCGGGGTCCTGCGTGGTCACGAGGGCGAGCCGATCGTGGTCGGCAACACGATGTACCTCGCGACGCCGTTCCCGAACATCGTCTACGCGCTCGACCTCACGAAGGAGGGCGCACCGATCAAGTGGAAGTACACGCCGAAGCAGGACGCGGCGGTCATCCCGATCGCCTGCTGCGACACCGTCAACCGCGGCGTGACGTACGCGGACGGCAAGATCTTCCTGAACCAGCTCGACACCAATACCGTGGCGCTCGACGCCGCCACTGGTAAGGAGCTCTGGAAGGTCAAGCAGGGCGACTACAAGCAGGGGCAGACGGTGACGTCGGCGCCGATGGTCATCAAGGACAAGGTGATCTCGGGCGTCTCGGGCGGCGAGTTCGGCGTGCGCGGATTCGTCACCGCCAACGACGTCAACACCGGCAAGCAGGTGTGGCGCATGTACAGCACCGGCCCCGAGGCCGAAGTCGGCTTCCCGGGTTCGGTCGAGACCTGGAAGGGCGACGAGTGGAAGCGCGGCGGCGGCACGACGTGGGGCTGGTACAGCTACGACCCCGAGCTGAATCTCTTCTACTACGGCACCGGCAACCCCGGTTCGTGGAATCCGGATCAGCGCCCCGGCGACAACAAGTACTCAATGACGATCTTCGCGCGGAACCCCGAGACCGGGAAGGCCGCCTGGGCGTACCAGAAGACGCCGCACGATGCGTGGGACTACGACGG
>Ga0070671_100003399_pt1 | contig 12414 bp, 10 predicted proteins | sample KBSS73metaG_FD_65341 | JGI IMG/M metagenome (GOLD analysis project Ga0070671, IMG submission 65341) | Switchgrass rhizosphere microbial communities from Kellogg Biological Station, Michigan, USA - KBS S7-3 metaG | ecosystem: Host-associated > Plants > Roots > Rhizosphere > Soil ...
TGGCCCACACCAGCGTGGCGCGCACCGTCGGGTCGCGATCCTCCCGCAGCGCCTTGGTCAATGCTGCGCCGGCGCTCGCGCTCTTGTGCGCGCTGGCGAGCGCCCAGGCGGCCATCTCACGGACATCTGCGTCCTTGTCCGTGGCAAGCGCCGCCATGAGCGCGTCGAATGCCACGCTCGTATCGATGTACTGCTGCAACCCCCACGCGGCCACGCGGCGGACCTCGGCGCTGGCATCCGTCCGCACCAGCCGCGCGAGCACCGTAGCGCGGCTCGAGTCCGGCTGCGCGGTGTCGAGCACGGCCGCGAGGCGTGGCGGAATGGCCGACTGCTTCCGGGTGACGGTGGTCTTCGCCGTGACGATTTCGCGCCGGGTCGCGGTCGCTTCGTGCTTGGACTCCTTCACTGATTCGTCCAGGTCGCGCAGCTCGAGCGCGGCGGTCGGCGCCGGCGCCGCCATGGGGCGCACGAGAACGCGTGGCACGGGCGACGCGGCGCCGACGAGCACGGCCAGCACGGCGATCGAGCCGGTGAGCAGCGCCGACGGAAGGCGCCCGGGCGCCAGGCGCCTGAGCTCGGGATTCAGGATTGCGAGCATGCGTCCCTCGAATTCCCGGCGATGGGCCATCGCGAGCGCGACCGCGGGCGTACCGTGGTCCCGCACGCTGCTGACGATGTCCAGCAGGTGCTCTGCGTAATCACTGGGCGGGGTGCCGAAGCTGAGCGCGAGATCGTCGCATGCACGCTCGCTCTCGGCGCGCAACTCGCGCGCGGCGGTCCACACCAAGGGGTGGAACCAGTAGAGCGCGCAGGCGACGCGCCCGAGCGTGTGGCCGACCAGGTCGCGACGGCGCACGTGCCCCAGCTCGTGGATGAGCACCGCGCTGCGACGCTCCGCGGTCCACTGGTCGCTCTCGGCCGGCAGCACGATGACGGAGGAGAGGAGCCCGGCCGCGAACGGCATCCGGACCTCGTCACTGCGGAGCAGCAGTGGCGCATCCTCGAGCTCGAGCCGATCGGCGATCTCGTACAGCGGTACCTGCCATGAGTCATGCTCGAGCGGTGCCGCCCGGCGGACGATGCGGCGCACCAGCCAGGCGCCGTGCAACAACCGGGCGAGCAGAAGCACGGCGCCCGTGGCCCAGATCCAAAACAGCAGTTCGCCGAGCGACGGCGTGGTCGGGGCGGGTGTCGTGCCCGTGGTCGAGCGGACGGCGCGCTCCGGCACGGCCGCACGCCAGTCCTCCACCGGTGCGGCCGGGTCGATCGCCCCGGATGCCGGGGCGACGGATGCCCCGGCGCTGGGCGCGGCGGGCAACACGCGGAACTCGAGCGGACTCCATGCGGCGATGGGAGGCAGCGCGAGCAAGGCGCCCAGCGCGGCGAACCACACCAGGTGTCGCGAGCCGGCGGAGGCGTGCCGCAGTGCGCGCGACAGGGCGAATGCGACGAGCAGCACCAGCGTCATCTTGAGCAGGGCTACCACGAGCGGCATCATGGCCTACTTCTCCCCCGCGCGCGCGCGGCGAATCCGCTCGCGGAAACGCGCGAGCTCGGCATCGTCCATGTCAGCATCGGACAGTCGAAGCAGGGCGGAGATCGCCTGCTCGGTGGACCCGGCGAAGTAGGTCCGGACCACGTGCTCCAGCACATCATCCCGCGCCTTGTCGGTGGCCCGGGCCGGGTAGTACACGTAGCGCGGGCCGTCCTCACGGTGGGCGATCAGCTTCTTCTCGCCAAGGATGCGCAGGATCGAGCGCACGGCCGAGTAGGTCGGTGGATCGGACATGGCCGCCATGATCTCGGCGACGGTCGATTCGCCGCGGCGGTGCAGGATCTCCATGACCTGCCGCTCGCGGCGGCTGAGATCCTCGGTGGGCGGGCGCTTGGCCATCGGTGAGGCTCGCAATGCTGGGGTCCGCGGCACCACCCCGCGTGGTCCGCCTGTGCTGATATTTCAGCACATGGCGCGGAAAAGTCAAGCCGCGCGGGATGCCCACGGCAAATGCTCCGAGTTACCTTGCGCGGACGCCCCCGTAGCTCAGCTGGATAGAGCAGCGGTTTCCTAAACCGTTGGTCGCACGTTCGAATCGTGTCGGGGGCACTGGTGCGCCTCCCAGGCGCACCTCTGTAGATCGATCGGTCTCGGCACGGACCGGTCCACCGCACTGCACGCCCCCTCGCGCCTCTCCCATCGCGATCACAACCGACCTGCGGCGGCGCGGCGGGCGGGCGCGGGAGGGGGTAGGAACACCTCCGCCGCCGACCGCAACCTGTCCTCCCGGCAGGGGTACGGAGGGGTGACCCCGATCCGAGGAGGCTGTATGCGGGGTGCGTATTCCAGGATGGCCACGGCAGCCGCAGCGGCGCTCGCGATCGTGTCGATCGGGGCCTGTGCCGGCGGTGACAATGCGAACAGACGCTCGGGCTCGAGCAGCGACAACACCACGGACCGGGGTCGGCAATCGGCCGGCAACGTGACCGATACGAGCATGAGCGGCACGACGACCGGCGGGGCGACGACGGGTGGGGCGACCGGCACCACGAGCGGTGGTGCGAGCGGCACGTCCAGCACGACGGGTGGTGCCACGACGGGGATGAGCGACACGAGCAGGAGCAGCACCAAGCCGAACAGCAGCGGAACGAGCCGGGACACGTCGAAGTCCCGCACTGGCACGCCCCGCTAGTGGTTGGTGCTTGGAACATATCCGACACATCGACACGCGCCCGGTGGAGCTCGCTTCACCGGGCGCGTCGACGTCCCGCGCAACGCCTTGTGGGGCACCAGAGTGGACGCATGGGGTACCGTGGGATTGACCCCGATCCGAGGAGGGTTTCATGGGGGGCAAGGATTGCAGGAATGCAGTGATCGCCGCGCTGTCGCTGGCCGTGCTGGCCGGTGCCGCGTGCGCACGCAATAACGAGGAACAGGTCGGCGCCAACCCGAGCCGCAACGACACGGCGATGGGCAACAGGCCGGATACGACCATGAAGTCCGGTGCGGCCGACACGTCGTACGGCGGGGCGAAGAAGGACACGACGATGAAGGCGCCCACGACGAGCACCAGCACGTCGGACACGAGCTCGCAGATGAGCAACCCGACGACGAACCCGCGGACGGACACGTCGAGCACGACGACGACGAGCCCGAGCACGGGGACGACCAATCCGAGCACCGGCACCACCAACCCCAGCTCCGGCACGACCAGCCCGAGCACGGGCAGCACCACGACCACACCACCAAGCTCTGGCAGCACGTCGACGAATCCCAGTTCGTCGACGAGCACTTCCACTTCGACGCCGCAGGCGTCCGGCCCGTCGGCGGCCGGATACTCCTACGAGCCCAGCGTGGCCGCCCCCGCGGCGGCCACAGCGGGTGCGGCTCAGCAGCAGCTCACCGACGCGAACATCCTCGCGATGCTCGACCAGGCGGACATGGCCGACAGCGCGAGCGGCGCGGTCGCGATGCAGAAGGCGTCCAATGCGCAGGTGAAGGACTACGGCCGCATGATGACGCGGGATCACCATCAGTCGCGCGCGAAGGGACAGAAGCTCGCGAAGGATCTCAAGATCACGCCGCAGGCCCCGAGCGACAACCCGATCGCGGTCACGGCGAAGCAGGACGCCGCCAAGCTGCAGAGCACGGCGAGCGGCGACCAGTTCGACCGCACGTACATCGAGCAGCAGGTCGCCATGCACCAGCAGGTGATCGAGCTCGCCAAGCAGGCCCAGCAGACCACGAAGAACGAGCAGCTGCGTCAGCACATCCAGGAGAACTCGCCGGTTCTGCAGCGCCACCTCCAGCGCGCGCAGGAGATCCAGCAGAGCCTCGGCCGCATGCCCACCTGACGCCAGGCAGTCCACCGTCGGCGGGCGTGCGCGCCGCCGGCGCCTCGATCGCACCCTCCTGCACGCCCGCCCGCACGCCTACATTCCGAAGCCGACGTCCTGCGCGGACTGCCCGCGCCGGGGGACCGCTTCGGGAGACCATCATCTCCACGCCACCGCTGCTCTCGCGACTGCTCCAGCAGACGAGCCGCACCTTCGCGCTCACCATTCCGTTCCTGGACGAGCCCACGCGCGGTGAGGTGACCGTCGCGTACCTGCTGTTCCGCGTCGCGGACACCATCGAGGATGCCACTGGACTGACGCGCGCCGAGAAGCTCGACCAGCTGCGGCGGTTCGAGCGGCTGCTGGCCCACCCCAGCGTCCAGGACGCCGGCGCGCTTGCCGCCCTCTGGCGTGCCGCGCCGGCGATCCAGCATCCGGGATACGCGGAGCTGATGCAGGAACTGCCGGCCATCGTGCGGGCAGGGAACGACCTCGATCCGGTCGCGTGGCGCCTGATCGCCGCGTACACGGCTCGGACCACGCACCACATGGCCGCATTCGTCGGCCGCGTGAAGAGTGCGGGCTTGGAGTTGCGTGACCTCGATGACCTGCGCGCCTACTGCTACGCCGTGGCGGGCATCGTCGGCGAGATGCTCACGGAGCTCTTCCTGCTCGCCAAGCCGTCGCTTGCCGGCGCGGCCACCGAGCTGCGGCGAGACGCACCCGCGTTCGGCGAGGCACTGCAGCTGGTGAACATCCTCAAGGACTCGCTCGACGACGCCGGAGAAGGCCGGCGCTTCCTGCCGACCGGCGTCAGCCGCGCCTCCGTGGAGGCGTTGGCACGTCGCGACCTCGAAACCGCGGGCCGGTACTGCACGCGGCTGGAGTCGAGCGGAGGGGGGGCCGGCATCGTCGGCTTCACGGCGTTGCCCGTGCTGCTCGCGCACGCCACGCTGGAGCAGGTGGCCACGCGCGGTCCCGGGGCGAAGGTGAGCCGCACCGAGGTCACGCGCATTGTCGCCGAGTTGGGCGAGGCGCTCCGGGTCGGCCGCGTGGGTGCGCTGCTGGCGTCGCCCTCGCCAGCCGTCTAGGTTTGAAGGCTATGGCAACCACTACCACTGCTTCGACCAAGGCGGCCCAAGCCGCTCCTGCGCCCGTCCGGGCCGCGGCTGCGACCGCCGTGCCCGCGTGGCTGATGAATCCGCGGCTGCTCGGCGGCGTGCTGGGCGGTATCGCGGTGATCGCGGCCGCGGCTTGGTTCGTTTCCTCGAGCGCCACGCGCAAGGAAGCGTTCGCCACGCGGGCGCTGCAGACCGCTCGTCAGGCCGCCGAGGCCGGCAACCTGCCGCTCGCGGCGAGCGAGCTCCAGAAGGTGACCCAGACCTACAAGGGAACGCGGGCCGGCAATGAGGCGGTGCTGAGCCTCAATCAGGTCCGTCTGGTCAACAACCAGGCCGAGCTGGCCGTGGTCGGGCTCCGGGAGTTCGCCGCGTCCAATCCGAAGGGCTATACGGCGCAGGCACAGGCGCTGCTGGGCGTGGCGCTCGAGAACACCAAGAAGCCGGCTGAGGCGGCCGCCGCCTACCAGGCTGCCGCAGCCGCCGCGGACCTGGATTACGTGAAGGCCCAGTACCTCCTGGACGCCGGGCGTGCCTGGGTGGATGCGGGCAAGCCCGACGAGGCCGCGAAGGTCTACCGGGAAATCGTCGCCAAGTATCCGAAGACCGAGTCGGTCACGGAAGCGAAGGTCCGCCTGGCAGAGGTCACGAAGGGCCACAACTAGGGTTCACACGGGCAGCTGGTAGCGGTGCACACCGGTCGGGCCATTCTGGCTCGGCCGGTTTGGCTTTGCGTCTGATCGAGCTGACTTGTCCGAAGTGTTGCTCTATAACGCTTTAGCGCAACCAGCGTGAAGTGAATTCCTGACGATTGCGGGTGGCCAAGCGTCTGGCGAAGCGCCTTGGCCCGCGGCCGCACCTGCCCAGTTCATAGGTTCGTATAAGATAGATTATGTTAAGTAAGTACGTGGAAGAGTGTGGGAAACCGTGGATATCCACAGGACTTGACGGGACTTGGACCTGAGCGCCTCTTAGGCAGCCCACTTCCCCAAGCTCAGGCCCGTCCATGCGCCGACCGATCGCCGCCGCGTTGCTCCTCGTCGTGACCGGTTTCCACCCGGTCATCGCCCAGCAGCCCGGCCAGGACAATGCCCGGCCCATCGTGGTCCGGGCCGCGCGCTATCTGGACGTCGACAAGGGCGTCTACGTGAGCCCTGCGGTGATCCTCGTGGACAGCGGCCGGATCGTGGGCATCAACCCCAAGAAGGTCTCGCCCGACTACCCGGTCGTGGACCTCGGCACGATGACCCTGCTGCCCGGCCTCATCGACCTGCACACCCACCTGACCTCCGACAACTCGCCGACTTGGGCGAGCGACCCCGTCACGCTCACGGCCGCGGACATGGCCGTGACCGGCGTCCTGAACGGCCGGCGGACGCTGCTCGCCGGCTTCACGACCGTCCGGGACGTCGGCGCGATGGATTTCGCCGACATCGCGGTGGCCCGGCGCTTCGACCGCGGCGACCTGCCCGGCCCGCGGATGATCGCGTCCGGAAATGCCCTCGGGATCACTGGCGGCCACTGCGACGTGACCGGCTTCGCGCCGGGCATCATGGAGCGCGGTCCCGAAGGCGGCGTGGCCGACGGCCCCGCCGAGTTCGTTCGTGGTGTTCGCTACCAGATCAAGCACGGCGCGCGCGTCATCAAGGTGTGCGCGACGGCGGGCGTGTTCTCGTTCGAGGGCTCGGTGGGCGCCCAGCAGATGTCCGCCGAGGAGCTGCGGGCGGTCGTCGAGGAGGCCGCCCGGCATGGGATCCGGGTCGCGGCGCATGCCCATGGGCCCGAGGGCATCATCGCCGCGTCGAAGGCGGGCGTGGTCTCCATCGAGCACGGTTCCCTGCTGACGGACGAAGCGGTCCGCGTACTGAAGGCGCAGGGCACCTGGTACATCCCCAATGCCTACCTGGGCGAGGCCATCGACACCACCATGATGCCGCCCGAGATCCGCGCCAAGACCCGCACCGTGCGTCAGGGGATCGCGCAGAGCATGACCATGGCCATGAAGGCCGGGCTCAGGATCGCCTTCGGCACTGACGCGGGCGTGTACCCGCATGGGCTGAACGCCCGGGAGTTCGGCGCCCGGGTGCGGCGCGGGATGCGGCCGCTGGAGGCCATCCGGGGCGCGACCACGTATGCGGCCGATGTGCTCGGCGTCAGCGACCGGGGCGTGATCGCCTACGGGAAGTTCGCGGACCTGGTCGCCGTCGCAGGCGACCCGCTGCAGGAGGTGACCACGCTCGAGGATGTGAAGTGGGTGATGAAGGGCGGCGTGGTCCACAAGGGCGCCGGCGCCACGGCGCCGTGAGCGCCACGCGCGGTGCCCTGATGCGGCGTCAGCTCAATCGGCCAGTTCGGCGCTGAATACCAGCCGGCCCTGACCCCGCAGCCACACGTCCTCGGCCGAGCCTGCTCCCAGGCGACCGGAGACGGTCAGCGGGAAGCCGCCCCAGCTGCGGAAGAGCAGCGGCAGCGTGCCGTGACCGAGGGAGGCGACGCCGATCGCCGCGGCGATCGTGCCCGTGCCGCACGCCAACGTCTCCCCCTCCACGCCGCGCTCGAAGGTACGGATGAGCCACGGCTCGCCCGGAGCCGTCGGCGCGCTCACGAAGTTGGCGTTCGCCCCTTCCTCGCCGAGCGCGGGATGCGAACGCAGCGAGCGGCCGCGGCGCGTCACGTCGACCCGGGTCACGTCATCCACCAGGACCACCAGGTGCGGCACGCCGACCACGCCGAAGCAGGCCTCGCGCTCGCCGGCCTGCAACGTGACCGCGGAGACCGCGCACGGCAGCGCCAGGTGACCGAAGCGGATCTCGGCCAGGTCCCTGTCGCCGACACAGCGGGAGGCGATGGGCCCGGCATCCGTGAGCAGGGTCATCTCCTCGCCCGCGAGTCCCATGCTCGCCGCGAACCGCGTGCTGCAGAGGGCCGCATTGCCGCACATCGCCGCACGCGAGCCGTCGGCGTTGTAGAAGTGCATCCGGACGGTGCCGGGTTCCTCCGGCGCCAGCAACACGAATCCGTCGGCGCCTACTCCCGTGCGGCGTTCGCAGATGGCCGTGATGCGGCCCACGGGCCAGTCGGCGAGCGCGTGCATTCGTCCGTCGAGCACGACGAAATCGTTGCCGGAGCCGGTCATCTTGTGGAGGACGGCGCCGCTCAATCCAGCCTCCCGAACAGCGATCCGATCCGCAGCCACCAGACCATCCACACCGCCTCGCGCACGATCTTCCTGCTCATCTTGCTCTGGCCCTCCACCCGGTCGGTGAACACGATCGGCACCTCGGCGAGGCGGAATCCCTTCTTCCACGCGCGAAAGCTCATCTCGATCTGGAACGCGTAGCCATTGGAGCGCACGGCATCGAGATTGATCGAGCGCAGCACCACGCTGCGGAAGCACTTGAAGCCGCCCGTCGCATCCGATAGCGGCAGTCCGGTGACCCAGTGCGCGTACTTGTTGGCGAAGTACGACAGCAGCAGGCGCGACATGGGCCAGTTGACGACGTTGACGCCGTTCTTGTAGCGCGAGCCGATCACCAGCTCCGCCTCCTGCGTGGCCGCGAGCAGTGACGGGAGGTACTTCGGGTCGTGCGAACGGTCGGCGTCCATCTCGAGCACCAGGTCGTAGTCGCACTCGAGCGCCCAGCGGAACCCGGCGAGATACGCACGACCGAGGCCCTCCTTCCTCTCCCGGTGCAGCACGTGCACGCGCGGGTTCATGCTGGCCATCTCGTCGGCCAGGCGGCCCGTGCCATCCGGCGAGTTGTCGTCCACGACGAGGACCTCGAGCCGCGGGTCCTGCTGCAGCACCAGGGGCACGATGACCGGGAGGTTCACCCGCTCGTTGTACGTGGGGATGATGACCACGCCGCGTTCGATCATGCCGGAGCGCCTCGCTTCCACCAGACGGGTGAGCACAGCAGCGCGAGCGTGAGCAAGGTGGCCAGCAGCGTCACCAGCCTGCCGCGGGCGTAGGAGGCCGACGTGAAGGACAGCGCGACCTCCTTCGCTCCGGGTGGCAGCTCGACGCCGATCGCGGCGTGGTCCGCGCGGTGCACCGCAGCGGCCTTCCCGTCGATCGTCGCATGCCAATCGGGATACCAGGTTTCGCCGACGACGAGATACGTCGGCGACTGCGCCGCACCGGCGAGCGTGATGCGCATCCTGCCCGGCTCCCACTCGCCGACCGTGGCCTGCACGGCCGGCCTGGACGGCAGCGTTCCGCCCGCGATCGGCGCCGGCTGCAGCGAGGCCGTGTCCGGGAACACCACGATGCGGTCCACGGGAAAGCGCTGGTCGATGACCGTCGGTACCGCCTGCGCCTCCGCCACCTTGGCGGCGGCCGACACGACGCGGGCGTACGGCGGGATGGTATCCCGTTCGTAGAGTCTTGCGGGCACGCCGGACGTGGTCGTCATCTGCTCCCCGACTTCGTGGAAGCCCGGCACCGCCTGTGGCTCGCGCAGGAGAAGGTAGCGGACTGCGAAGAGATCCCAGAGGTTGGGATTCGCCAGGTTGGTCCACTGGTTCTTGCCGCCCCACAGCTCGTCGTAGAATCGCACCTCGTTGCCGTGGTAGCCGAACACGCCCTGGATCCGGTGGGCCATCAGCCACGACCCCTCGTACACGCCGCCGCGGCCGGGCACGTCGAAGACACGGAACGGTCCCTTGGTGGCGCGCAGCCTGGTAATGATCGCGTCGTCCGCGTACACCTGACTGGCCGGCGGACTGAAGTCGAAGAAGAGCCGATCGATGCTCCACAGGTCGGCCACCACGGTGAGGGACAGCAGCCCGGCCGCGCCCGCCCCCCTCACCTTCCCTGCCCACACCGCCCACAGCGCCGCGCCGCCCAGGAGCGCTGCCAGCAGGAGGCGCAGCGAGCCGGCCTGCAGCGCGGCCGCATTGCCGGCGACGGCATTCATCTGCTCCGCCTTCGCGAGCGCCTCGGCGACGGCCTGCAAGGCCCCGACGGCTCCCAGAAGCGCCACGCCGGCAACGACGCCGAGCGGCACGAGGAGCCCGCGCCTGGGCACATCACCGCGGAGCAGTCGGTCGACGCCGAATGCCGCGAAAACCGCCACCATCATCGCCGGCAGGAAGAACGCCATGCCGGGCGCGCGCACCTTCTTCATCAGGGGCATGATCTCGTACCACACCCGGTAGAAGGGCGTGTGGCCGCCGAAGGCGATGAGCAGGAAGAATCCGGCGATGCCGAGGAAGATCCAGCGCAGCGAGCCCCGGGCGCGATCGCCCACTCCGATTGCCGCAAGCACGAGCACGATGGCGCCCAGGTACTCGCTGTGGAGCTTGAAGAAGTTCTGGCCCCAGTACGACTCGAGGACCCCGTTGAACTGCGGCAGGAGCGTCGTCATCAGCTCCTCGACCGGCAGGGCGAACGCGGTGGCGTACTCCCATCCCTGGTTGGCACCGCGGGCGGCGTACGGCAGGTAGGCCAGGAACGGCATCGCCTGGATCGCGGAGATCGCGAGTCCCAGGAGCACCGCGCCGAGACTTGCCGCCAGTGCGACGACTCGGGCCGAGCCCGCCAGAGGCCGCTCGCCGGCGAAGACGAGATAGAGCGTCCACATTCCCGCGGCGACCAGCAGGTAGTACGTCATCTGGTAGTGCGGGCTCAGGAGACAGAGTCCCGTCACCAGGGCCACCAGGCCGTACCCCCAGGGGCGTCGGTCGCGCACGGCGCGCAGCAGACCGAGGAAAAGGAACGGCGCGAGCGCAGAGACGAAGAGCTTGCCGTCGTGGCCGGGCTTCACGAGCGAGGCGAGGATGCCGGTGAGCTCATAGGCGAGCCCGCCCACCAGCGCAGCCGTCCACGAGCTGCCCAGCGCGCGCAGGAAGACGTAGAGCGCCGTGCCCGCGATGACGAAGTGCGCCGCGAACCCGATGTTCATCGCCGTATCGACGGGCAGCACCCAGCGGAGCCATGCGGTGGGATAGAAGATGTCCCCGTGCATGGCACCGATGAACGGCATGCCGCCGAACAGGTAGGGGTTCCACTCCGGGATGCGCCCGAACTCGCGGAAGAACTGCGCGCCGTAGAGGCGGAAGCCGTAGCCGGCCGTGAACTGGTCGCTGAGCGGGCCCGCGAGGAACTTTCCGCCGAGCATCGGCCAGCAGAGTGACAACATGGCCAGGAGGAACACCGCCATGGCCGTGAGCAGCGGCCAGCGGGGCTCGAACGCGCGGGACTCGGGGACGTCAGGGTGCGACACGCGAACGCTCCCGGGGACTGAGAAGGAACGGCACGGCGGCGCCGAGCTCGGTGACGGTGAGCAGCAGGCGCGACGCGACCGCGAGCGCCACGGCCGCGGGCGTGCCCACGGCGTGGTCGAGCATCAGGATGAACACGCCCTCGCGCACGCCCAGCCCGGCCGGCGCGATCAGCGCAAGAAAGCCGATCAGGTACGACGCGGCGAAGGCGCCGATGGCGAGGCCGAGCGGCAGCGGCACCTCGGTGAGTCCGCGCGCCAGCAGCCACAGTGCCACGCCATAGCCCGACCACGCCATGACGTTCGCCACCGCCGCCGTCAGGAGTGCACCGAGCGGCGGGCCGGCGGTGTCACCGGCCTCGACGCCCGCCGCCGTCAGCACGCGACGCACCATGTCCGTCGACGAGAGCACGAGCACGCCCACCACCACGAGGCCGAGCACGATCCACATCGCCGTGCGGATCCAGGGAAAGCGTCCCTCGAGCAGCGACGTGCCGGTGATCGCCACCACCACCGCACCCGCGCCGATGGCGAGCACCTGGTTGAGCACGGCTGCGCCCGTGGCGATCCACGGCGGCACGCCTACCCGCCGTGCGAGCACGGCCATGCCGGCGATCGCCCACACCTTGCCCGGCACGTACTTGCCGAGGCTCGACACGGTCCAGATGGAGGCGGCCTCTCGCATCGTGAGGCGTCCGCCCCATCGCTCCACCAGCAAGCGCCACGTCGCCACGAGCAGCGCATACATCGCCCACACCACCAGCACGCTCAGCACGAGCAGCAGCGGCTGCACCCGCCACGTGAATGGCGTGCTTCGCACCGCATGCCAGTTGGCGAGCACCTGTCGTGCGGCGAGCGCCACGACGAGGATGCCCAGCACCACCTGCGCGATCCTCCAGGCGCTACGCCGCATCGATCGCCTCGCGGTACCAGCCTTCACAGGCCTCGGCCACCCGATCCGGCGAGAGCCGCAGGCGCCACTGCTCGCCGGCGACCTTGGCGCGGTCACCGGTGGCGGGCTCGCGCAGGAGGCCCAGCACCGCGTCGGCCATCGCCTCGGGCGACGGCAGGACGAGACGGCCGGCCCCCTGCTCCGGCACCACGTCGAGGACGCCACCACCATCCCAGCAGCCCACCACCGGCACCCCGCGCATCAGCGCTTCCGCCGCCACGAGGCCGAATCCCTCGCCTTCCGCCGGGAACAGCATCAGGTCGGCCCGGGTGAGGCGCTCCAGCACCTG
>Ga0070671_100003400_pt1 | contig 12412 bp, 7 predicted proteins | sample KBSS73metaG_FD_65341 | JGI IMG/M metagenome (GOLD analysis project Ga0070671, IMG submission 65341) | Switchgrass rhizosphere microbial communities from Kellogg Biological Station, Michigan, USA - KBS S7-3 metaG | ecosystem: Host-associated > Plants > Roots > Rhizosphere > Soil ...
CGATGAATGAGCGCGAGCGACGCCTGCCAGCTCGCCCATACTTCGCGCGACAGCAAACTCGGTTCGATCCACTCCGGAAGCTCCGGCGCCCGTTCGAGCGCTTCCCGCACGAGTTCCCCGACACGGCGGTTCGTCAGCCCTTCGGTGAGCGGGTAGACCGGCTCGCGCAGCTGGGGCGCGGGTCCCTTTCCGGGCTCGGCGACCTCCGGATGGACGATCTGCCATTCGTCGCCATAGGCCTCGAGCTTCCCCGAAACGACGCGCTTCTCGCCCCTCGGCAGTTGCCGCTTCGCCCAGCCCGGATTGTTGAAATAAATGAGGCTGACCGTGTTGCCGTCACCGTCGGAGGCATAAATGCGCGTCGGCCCCCGCCCGGACCTCGGTTCGCGGCTATCGAACGGCGTCACCTCGATGATGACATTCCGCCCGAGCAACACCGCGGCGGCGGCCGGCGCCTTGATCCGCTCGATTGACCCCGTCGGCAGATGATAAAGAAGATCGACGACGCGCTCGATGCGGAGCTTTTTCAGCTGCTTCGTGACCTGCGGCCCGACGCCTTTCAGGGCCTCCACCTCCGTGAACAGCGGGTTGAGGACGTCGGGGCGCATGAACGGTTGTTAGCGCGTCTCTCGCCGCTCGCAATCGGGCCCGTGTTTCACTACATCCCCGGCATGCCTTCCGATCCGGACCTGAAGCGCCTCGCCTGGCGCGCGCATCATCGTGGAACGAAAGAAGCCGACTTGCTGGTCGGCGGATTTTTCGACGCGCATCATGACAAGTGGAGCGCCGACGACTGCGCCCGCTTCGCAGCGATGCTGGAAGAACAGGACGTCGACATCATGGCCTGGGCGCATGGAACCGCCGAGCCGCCGGAGCGATTCGCCGGTCCTATGATCGAAGCGCTGAAGAAGCTCGACTACATCCGGATCGCACGATGACCGAGCCGCTGCAGCGCGTTCTCCGCGCGAAGCACGCACTTACGCTCGCCGGTGTGCCGACCGGCTTTCTGCCCTGGCTTTGTGCCGACCTCGCGCGCGCTGCGCACGGCAGAAGCGGCGGCGGCCGTGCCGTCGCGATCGTCGCCGATGAAGCGGCGATGCGAGCGCTCGCGGAGACGGTCCCCCTATTCGCGCCCGAAGTCGAGGTTCTGACCATCCCGGGCTGGGACTGCCTTCCCTACGACCGCGCCTCCCCTGCCCTGCGAGTCATGGCGGAACGCCTGGCCACGCTAAATGCGCTTCAGGGCAAGCTGCAGAAGCCCCAGCTCCTCATTGCGACGTCGAGCGCCGCTTCACAGCGTGTTCTGACGCCGTTCCGGATCCGGCAGCTCACCCGCCGCATTGCCGAAGGCGAACGGATCGAGCGCGAGGCGCTCGTCGAGCAGCTGAACGCGCTTGGCTACCAGCGCACCGACACGGTCGCCGAGCACGGCGAATATGCAGTCCGCGGGTCGCTCATCGACCTGTTCCCCGCTGGAGAGGAGCAGGCGCTCCGCCTCGATTTCTTCGGCGACGAGATCGACAGCCTCCGTCGCTTCGATCCGACCGACCAGCGGTCGACCGATCGCGCCGAAGGCTTCACCCTGATGCCGGCCTCCGAGGCGCTGCTCGATGCCGACAGCATCAAACGCTTCCGCTCGCGTTACCGCGAGAAGTTCGGCGCCACCGCAACGCAGGACCCGATCTACCAGGCCTTGTCGGAAGGGCGGCGCATGTCGGGCATGGAGCATTGGCTGCCGCTGCTCGAGGATCGCCTCGAGACGGTCTTCGACCATCTCGGCGAGAGCGACCTCGTCATCCGGGACGCCGCCGCGGACCAAGCGGTCGATTCGCGGCGCGAAGCGATCGACGATTATTACCAGAACCGCGTCCGCGCGATGGAAGCCGAGCCGGGAAGCTACCGCCCGCTCGAGCCGCATGCGCTCTACCTCGCCAAGAAAGAGTGGGAAGGTTTCGAAGCCGACTGGCCGATCCACCTCGCCTCGCCCTTTCATGAGCCCCAGTCCGAACGGATCATCGACTTCGGCGTCGATGCCGCCCGCGACTTCGCGCCCGAGCGCGCGCAGCAGTCCAATGTCTACGAAGCTGTCGCGAAGCAGGTCGCCGACCTCCGCCGGAGCGGCCACAAGGTTGTGCTGGCGAGCTACACGCGCGGGGCGCGCGAGCGGCTTTCAGGCCTGCTCGAGGACCATGGCCTTAAGGCGCAGAAGCTTGCCGACAGCTGGCAGGAAGCATTGGGCTCGAAAACCCAGCCCGCGCTGCTCGTCCTCCCGCTCGATCATGGCTTCACCACGCCCGATGTCGCTGTCCTCACCGAGCAGGACATGCTCGGCGACCGCCTCGTCCGGCGGCGCAAGAAGCGCAAGGCGGCCGACGCCTTCCTTCAGGAACTGGCCACCCTCTCGCCAGGCGACCTTGTCGTCCACGCGGACCACGGCATCGGCCGCTACGAAGGCCTGACCCAGGTCCCCGTCAGCAAGGTACCGCACGACTGCGTCGCGCTCGAATATGCGCGCGGCGACAAGCTCTACGTCCCCGTCGAGAATATCGAGCTGCTCACCCGCTACGGCAGCGAAAGCGAGGGCGTGAGCCTCGACAGCCTCGGCGGCGAGGCCTGGCAGCGGCGCAAGGCGCGGATGAAGGAGCGGATCCGCGCCATCGCGGGCGAGCTCATCAAGGTCGCCGCGTTGCGCGCGACCCGCGCCGGCGTGATTGCCGAGCCCGATGCCAGCTATCCCCAGTTCGTCGACCGTTTCCCTTATGAGGAGACCGACGACCAGGAACGGGCGATCGGCGACGTTCTCGAAGACCTGGAGGCCGGAAAGCCGATGGACCGCCTCGTGTGCGGCGATGTCGGCTTCGGCAAGACCGAGGTGGCCCTTCGCGCCGCCTTCGTTATGGCGATGTCCGGCAAGCAGGTCGCGCTGGTTTGTCCCACGACGCTCCTTGCCCGCCAGCACCATAGGAATTTCGTCGAGCGCTTCCACGGTTTCCCGATGAACATCGGCCGCCTCTCGCGGCTCGTCCCCGCGGCGGAAGCGAAGAAGACGAAGGAGGGCCTGGCCGACGGCACGGTCGACATCGTCATCGGCACCCACGCCATCCTTGCGAAAAGCGTTGAGTTCAAGCGCCTCGGCCTCGTCATCGTCGACGAGGAGCAGCATTTCGGCGTGGCTCATAAGGAACGTCTCAAGGCGTTGAAGAACGACGTCCACGTCCTCACCCTCACCGCGACGCCGATCCCGCGCACGCTACAAATGGCGATGAGCGGGCTTCGCGAACTCAGCGTGATCCAGACCCCGCCGGTCGACCGCCTAGCCGTCCGCACCTACGTCACTCCCTTCGACGGCGTCGTCCTTCGCGAGGCGCTTCTTCGCGAACATTTCCGCGGCGGGCAGAGCTTCTTCGTCGTGCCGCGCCTTGCCGACCTCCCCGACATGGAGGAATGGCTTCGGCAGCAGGTCCCCGAGGTGAAGTTCATCACCGCCCACGGCCAGATGAGCGCCACAGAGGTCGAGGAGCGCATGAGCGCCTTCTATGACCGCAAGTATGACGTTCTGCTGTCGACGACCATCGTCGAGAGCGGTCTCGACATCCCCAGTGCGAACACGCTGGTCGTCTATCGCTCTGACCGCTTCGGCCTTGCCCAACTATACCAGCTCCGCGGCCGGGTCGGGCGTTCGAAGACCCGCGCTTATGCCTATCTCACCATGCCCGCGGACCGCTCGATCACCGAAGCGGCGCAGAAGCGTCTGCAGGTCCTTAGCGAGCTCGATAATCTCGGCGCCGGCTTCCAGCTCGCGAGCCACGACCTCGACATCCGCGGCGCCGGAAACCTGCTCGGCGACGAGCAGTCGGGCCACATCAAGGAGGTCGGCTTCGAGCTTTACCAGTCGATGCTCGAGGACGCGATCGTCGAGATCAAGGCTGGCGGCGTGCCCGCCAAGGAGGAGTTCAGCCCGCAGATCAGCGTGGATGCGCCGATCATGATTCCCGAAACCTATGTGCCAGATCTCGACCTCAGGATGGGCCTCTACCGGCGCCTCGGCGAGCTCGAGGATCGCAACGCCATCGAAGCCTTCGCCGCCGAGATGATCGATCGGTTCGGCGCGCTTCCGGAGGAAACCGCGAACCTGATGAAGATCGTCGAGGTGAAGCTCAACTGCCGGGAGGCGATGGTCGCAAAGCTCGACATCGGGCCCAAGGGCGCGGTCGTCACCTTCGCGCATGGCGGCTTCCCCGACCTCGCCGGACTGCTCGGCTACATCGACCGCCTCAAGGGCGCGGCGAAGCTCCGGCCCGACAGCAAGATGGCGCTGACTCGCAACTGGCCCGACGCCGATGCCCGGCTCAACGGCGCCGTGCAGCTGTCGCGCGGGCTCGCCCGGGTCGCCGCAGCGGGCGAAAAGAAGGAACTGGCCGCCGCCTAGGCTGCCTAGGCGAAGCGCGTCAGCGCGTCATGCTCCAGCGGCACCGAGCCGAAGAAACCCTGGTAGAAGTCGCAGCCCCACTCGTTCAGCAGCGCCAGCTGCGCAGCGCTCTCGACGCCTTCGACGACCACCTTCAGCCCCAGCTCGTGCGCGAGCGACGTCAGGCGGCGAACGACGATCCGGTCGCGCTCGCGCTCGACGATGTTCGTAACCAGGCCGCGATCGATCTTCAGCATGTCGAGCGGAAGCGACGTCAGGTAGTTAAGGCTCGCATAGCCGGTCCCGAAGTCGTCGACTGCGATCCTGAGCCCCGCGTCCTGCAAGGTCGCTAGCCGCGCAGCGACCGCATCGCGGTCCTGAAGCAGCGCGCTCTCCGTAATTTCGAGGGTAATCCTCGCCGGATCGATGCCGGTCGCCTCAATCTCCTCAAGCAGCCAACGCTCGTAATTGGGGCGGCTGATGTCGGCTGGAAGCAGGTTCATCGAAATGCCGAGCCCTTTGAGCGGCCCTTCCCAGACCGAGGCGTTGCGGAGCACCTTCCGTTGGATCATCCTGGAAAGCCGCTCGCCCAGCGAAGCCGCATGGGCCCGAACGAACAGCGCCTCGGCGTTGCGGGCGGCGGCGCAACGGACAAGCGCCTCGGCACCGGTGAAGCGCCCACTCGAAGCCTCGATGATCGGCTGGAAAACAAGCTCAACCTGCTCGTGAGCGATGATCGCCTCGAGCATCAGGTCACGCGCGGGAGAGACGGGTGGCCTTGCCCCGCTATCGGACCCCCGTCTCCCACGCGTACAATCGTTGCCCCAGAGCATGGCTAGACGGGGTAATGCCGACCGGACGGCGCGGACATGGCGCTGTCCGGCGCGCTCCGAAACGGGACAGTGACCTCGTGTGTTGTTCCTCCTATCTTGCGAGAGGTGTGATCGGCATGAGGAGCAGCGGTTGAACGCGGACTCACCCCAGGAGAAGACGCCCGTCGACTTGGCGGCCGCGCGAATTGGCCTGCTGTCGTCCCACACGGACGTCGCCAAGGCTGCAGAAGCGCTGCTGAGGCGGCGCTTCAGCTTCGCCGAGACGAGCGAGGCCGAGACACTGGTCGCGCTCGGCGGCGACGGCTTCATGCTCCAGACGCTCCACGAAATGCTCGACGGTACCCGGCAATACGCGCCGGTCTTCGGAATGAACCGCGGCACCGTTGGATTCCTCATGAACGAGTGGCGGATGGACCGGCTTGCGGAGCGGATCGCGGAAGCCAAGCCGATCCGCGTCGCCCCGCTCGAGATGCGGGCGACAACCGTCGACGGGAAGATCTATACCCACTCGGCGATCAACGAGGTTTCGCTGCTGAGGGAAACCCGGCAAACGGCCAAGATCGAGATTTCGGTGAACGGCCACGTCGCCCTGCCGGAACTCGCCTGCGACGGCGTGCTCGTCGCTACGCCCGCCGGCTCGACCGCCTACAATCTATCCGCTCGCGGCCCGATCCTGCCACTTGCTGCGAAGATGCTGGCGTTGACGCCGATCAGCCCATTTCGTCCGCGACGCTGGTCCGGAGCGATCCTGCCCGACGATACGGCGGTCTGCTTCACCATCCTCCAAGCCGAGAACCGCCCGGTTTCGGCCGTTGCCGACCAGACCGAGGTGCGCGACGTCGCCAAGGTCGAAGTCCGCCTCGATCGCGATCGCTCGCTGACCCTACTTTTCGATCCGGAGCACGCGCTCGACGAGCGGATCGCGATGGAGCAGTTCGCAACGTGATTTTGTCGCACGGTGGCTTGCCTTTAAGGAACGTCGCGCTATCTAGCCGCCCTGCCCGGAAGGGAACCCATCGGCTGATGGGACCATGGATGGGACGTTCCCCGGTAGCTCAGCGGTAGAGCAATCGACTGTTAATCGATCGGTCGCCTGTTCGAATCAGGCCCGGGGAGCCATCCTCCATCGCTTCAGGAACCCTTTCGCACCTCCCGCCATCGAATTGGCGCAACCGAAGGAGGGCACCAGGTGGGTGAAGCGGCCAGCGCAACGGGACCCGATTTTTCGCAAGGCATCGACCTCAGCGAGATACCCACTGAAGGCACCGTATCGGGGCGCGTTGGCGACGATGCCGTTCTTCTGTCCCGGCTTGGCGGCGAGTTGTTCGCGATCGGCGGCACCTGCACTCATTACGGCGGCAACCTCGGCGACGGCATTTCGCGGGGCACGACCGTCCGTTGCCCGCTCCACCACGCCTGCTTCGACCTTCGCACCGGCGCCGTACTTCGTGCACCGGCCCTCGATCCCGTCGAGCGCTGGAAGGTCGTGGTCGACGGCGACCGCGCTTTCGTCCGCAGCAAGATCGAAAAGGACGAAGCTGCCGTTGAATCGGCGAACCCCGACATTCGCAACATCGTCATCGTCGGTGGCGGCGTTTCAGGCCTCGGCTGCGCGCATGAGCTACGCCGCCTCGGCTTTACCGGCGAGGTCACGATCCTCAGCGCGGATCCGGACGCGCCGTGCGACCGGCCCAATCTCTCGAAGGATTATCTCGCGGGCAACATGCCCGAAGAATGGGTGTGGCTGCGCAGCGACGACTGGTATGCCGAGAACCGGATCAATCTTCGGCTTTCGACCGAAGTGACGCGGATCGATGCAGCTACGCGCCGAGTGCACACCAGTTCGGGCGAGGTTCTTCCGTTCGACCGGCTGCTGATCGCCACTGGTGGAGAGCCTAACCGCCTGTCCGAGTCCGGTTTCGACGCCCCGAATGTCTTCACGCTCCGTACGGTCGCCGATGCGCGGGCGATCGCCGAGCATGCGCGCAAGGGCGCTCGCGCCGTCGTCATTGGCGCGAGCTTCATCGGCCTCGAAGCCGCTGCTGCGCTTCGCCATCGCCAGGTCGAGATCGACCTCGTTTCGGTCGAGGAAGTACCGCTCGAACATGTGTTCGGGGCCGAGGTCGGCCGAGAGCTTCAGAAGCTCCACGAAAGGAACGGCGTTCGCTTTCATCTGAGCGCCGTCGTCGAAGAATTCGACGGCCGCACCGTGCGGCTCAAAGGCGGCGAGACGCTCGAAGCCGATTTCGTCGTCGTGGGAATCGGCGTGAAACCCCGCACTGCCCTGGCAGACAGGGCTGGCGCAAAAACCGATCACGGCGTCCTCGTCGATCAGTTCCTGGAAACTTCCGTTCCCGGCATCTACGCCGCCGGCGACATCGCCTCATACCCGAATGCCATCACGGGAAGCCGCACTCGTATCGAGCATTTTGTGGTGGCTGAGCGGCAAGGGCAGGTCGCCGCCGCCAACATGCTGGGCCAACGCAAGAGCTTCGACAGCGCGCCCTTCTTCTGGACCGAACAATATGGCGTTTCGATCCGTTATGTCGGGCGCGCGAGCGGATGGGATGCGGCCACCTGCGAAGGCGATTTCGGGACCGGGTCGCTGATCGCCCGCTACTTCTCGGACGGAACCCACTGCGCGACGGCGACGATCGGCCGCGACAAAATCAATCTAGAAGACGAGCTTAGCCTCGAAGCGCCGACCGACGCCCGCGCCTGAACTCAGCCCACCGCGGCCTTCACCAAATTCGAGATCTTCTCATCGACCTTCGCGTCGAGCTCGGTGACCGCAAAGCTCGTCGGCCAAAGCTTGCCGTCGTCCAGCGTCGCCTTGTCCGTGAAGCCCAAGGTGCCGTAGCGCGCTTTGAACTTCGACGCGGGCTGGAAAAAGCAGAGCACTTTCCCATCGAGGGAATAGGCCGGCATGCCGTACCAGGTTCGCGGCGCGAGCTGCGGCGCGGCCTTCTTCACCAAGTCGTGAATGCGTTCGGCGATCGCGCGGTCGGGCTGCGGCAGCTCGGCGATCTTCGCGAGGACTTCCGCCTCGTCCTCCTGCGGGCTTGTCTTGGAGGACCTGCGCTTCTCCCGCTGCCATTCGCGAAGAGCCGCCTTCTCCTCCGGGGTGACCGCATCCTTTTTTCCTGCAGCCATCTCGCTCCCCGTGGCAGCTATCCGTCGATCGAAGCCATCAAGCTCGCATTTCCGCCCGCAGCCGTCGTGTCGATGCAGGTGACGCGCTCGGTCGCGAACCGGGCGACGTAGTGCGGGCCGCCGGCCTTAGGGCCGGTACCTGACAGACCCTCTCCGCCGAAAGGCTGGCTTTCCACCACCGCGCCGATCTGGTTGCGGTTCACGTAGAAATTGCCGACCTGGGCGTATTTCTCGACATAGTCGCGGACGGTGTCGATCCGGCTCTGCAGCCCGAGCGTCAGGCCGTAGCCGGTGGTGTTGATCGCCTCGACGACCTTGTCGAGCTCATCGCCGCGGAAACGGACTACGTGAAGAATTGCGCCGAAATTCTCGCGATTCAATTGACTTAGCGACTTGATCTCATAGAAAGCGGGAGCAACGAAGCAGCCGTTTTCGGCCTCCTTCGGCGGCTCCAGACGACAGATCTTCTTCGCATTCTGGTCGAGCCACTCGATGTGGTCGTCGAGCACCTTTTTCGCCGCCTCGTCGATCACCGGGCCGACATCGGTCGCGATATCGCTCGGGTCGCCGACCGTCAGCGCCTCCATGGCGCCGGCGATCATCTTGATCATGCTATCGGCGACATCTTCCTGGACGAACAAAACGCGCAAGGCCGAGCAGCGCTGGCCAGCGCTCTGGAATGCCGAGGAGATGACGTCGCGGGTCACCTGCTCGGGAAGCGCCGAACTGTCGACGATCATCGCATTCTGACCGCCGGTTTCGGCGACGAACGGGATGATCGGCCCATCGCGCTCGGCCAAAGTGCGGTTGATCATCCGCGCGGTTTCGGTCGAACCCGTGAAGACCACGCCCGAAAGCAGCGGATGCGCGGTCAGTGTTCCGCCGACGACCCTGCCGGAGCCCGGCGCAAGCTGGACCACGTCCTTGGGAATGCCCGCCTGATGCATTAGCTCGATCGCCAGTGCCCCGATCAAAGGCGTTTGCCCGGCGGGCTTCGCAATGACGGCATTGCCCGCGGCCAGCGGCGCCGACACAAGGCCGGTGAAGATCGCGAGCGGGAAATTCCACGGCGAAATGGCCGCGATCACCCCGCGCCCATGCAATCGAAGCTCGTTCCGCTCTCCGGTCGGGCCTGGCAGCGGAAGCGGCCTGGTGAACTGGCGGCGGGCTTCCGAGGCGTAGAAACGCAGAAAATCGACCGCCTCGCGCACTTCGAGCACAGCGTCGATCAGCGTTTTCCCCGCCTCGCGAGTGCAGAGCGAGAAGAACTCTTCTGCATGCTCTTCGTAGAGGTCGGCCGTCCGTTCGAGCAGCTTCGCCCGAGCTTCGCCGCCAAGGGCGTCCCAGGCAACCTGAGCGGCGTGCCCGGCGCGAACCATCCGGTCCACCTCGTCGGCAGTCGCCTCGAAGGTCGTACCCACTGTGGTCCGATGATCGTGGGGAGATACGATCGGCCTCGCCTCACCCTTCCCGATCCCCGGCTTGGCGGTCCAGCTCCGTGTGTCGAGCGCTTTCAGCCTCTCAAGCAGCGGCTCGCGCACGAGCGGGTCACTCAGGTCGACCCCTGCGCTGTTCCGGCGCTGGGCTCCGAACAGCTCGTTCGGCAGGATGATCTTCGGGTTCCGCTTCGGCTCCAGCGCGTCCAGCTCGGCGACCGGATCCCCCACCAGCTGGTCGATCGAGACCTGCTCATCCGCGATGCGGTTGACGAAGCTCGAATTGGCGCCGTTTTCCAGCAAGCGGCGGACGAGATAGGCGAGCAGCTCCTTGTGGCTGCCGACCGGCGCGTAGATCCGCACCGGCGTCTGCAGGTCGCCGAGGTGGTTCTCGAGAGCGGCCAGCTCCTCGTAGAGCTCCTCGCCCATGCCATGAAGGCGCTGGAACTCGAACGCCTGCCCGTGCGCGAGCGCCTTCACCTGCCCGATGGTATTGGCGTTGTGCGTCGCGAATGCCGGATAGATGACGTCACTCGCCGCCAGCAGTTTCTTAGCGCAGGCTAGATATGAAACGTCGGTCGCAACCTTGCGCGTCCACACCGGGTAATCGGTCAGACCGCCGACCTGCGCGAGCTTGATCTCGGTGTCCCAATAGGCGCCCTTCACCAGCCGGCACATGAGCTTGCGGCCATGTGCGCGAGCCGCCTTGGCGACCCAGTCGCACAGCGGCACGGCACGCTTCTGATAGGCTTGGATGGCGATCCCGAAGCCTTCCCACCCATTTGCGAACAGCTCGTCCTCGGCGAGCAATGCCTCGAACACGTCCATCTGCAGCTCGAGCCGGTCGGCTTCCTCGGCGTCGATGGTGAAATGGACGTCGGCCTTCGCAGCCTTGAGCGCCAGCTCGCGCACGACTGGAACAACGGCGGCAAGCGCCTCGTCACGATGGGTAAATTCGAACCGCGGGTGCAGGGCCGTCAGCTTGACCGAAATGCCCGGCGCCTTCTTGAACCCGCCCTTCGCCTCCTCGCCGATGCGGTCCAGCGCATTGGCATAGGCCTGCTTGTACCGCTCGGCGTCCTCGAACGTCTTCGCGGCTTCGCCCAGCATGTCGAAGCTGTGGCTAAGCCCGCGGCGTTGCTCCGGCTCGGCGCGCTTCAGCGCCTCGTCGATAGTGCGGCCGAAGACGAAATTCTTGCCGAGGATCTTCATCGCCTCGCGGACGGCAGTGCGAACGACGGGTTCGCCAAGGCGGCCGACGGCACGGCCAAGCGCCGCCTTCCAATTGTCCGAGCGGTCTTGCGCGCCTTCCAGCACCTTGCCCGTCAGAAGCAGCGAGAATGTCGCTGCGTTCACGAACGACGAGTCCGACCGCCCCAGCTTCTCCGACCAGTCCGGTCCCGACAATTTGTCGGCGATCAGCTCGTCGGCAGTGTGCGAATCCGGAATCCGCAGCAGCGCCTCGGCAAGGCACATCATCGCGATGCCTTCGTCCGATCCGAGATCGTAAGCGCGCAGGAACGCGTCTACGCCCGAAGGCTTATGGGCGCGAACGCCCTTCACGAGGGTGCGCGCCGTCGCGGTCGCCTCGCCTAGCTCATCCTTCGACAGTCGCGCCTGGGAGATGCGCTCCTTCGCGAGCAGCCCCTCGTCGGGACGGTACGCGCGCCGCAGCTCGGTGCGGTCGATCGTCGTCGGCATTGCCGGCGCGGCTACGCGATTTGCCCGTGGCAATGCTTGTACTTCTTGCCCGAACCGCATGGACAGGGCGCATTGCGGCTGACCGGTGCCTCGATCACACCGCCCTGAGCCTCGCGCTGCGGCATCGGCGGCTGCGGGATGTTGCCGAAGGGAATGCTCGACATCACAGCGCCGGTCGCCGCGTCGATGTCCGCCGTGTCGTCGTCCCCGGTGAACGGATCGAGATGCTGCGTGATGAAGGCCGGAAGGATCGGCGGCGGCGGCGGAGCCTCCACCTGCACCTGGGCCCGCATCAGGATGCGCGTCACTTCCTCGCGGATCGAGACGAGCAGCCGTTCGAACAGCAGGAACGCCTCCTGCTTATATTCGTCGATCGGCTTCTTCTGCGCATAGCTCCGAAGGTGAATGACCTGGCGAAGAGCGTCGAGCGTCGAAAGATGGTCCTTCCAGTGATGATCCAGCGTCTGGATGAGGATTTGCTTCTCGATGTCGCTCCAGCGCTCCGAATCAAGTCCTTCGACCTTGGCCGTCATCGCATTGTCGGCGAGCTGCTGGAGGCGCTCGCTGATCATCTGCGGCTCGACCGCTTCCTCCTCCAGCCACTGGTCGATCGGCGTCTCGATCCCGAATACCGCGTCGATGCTCTCCTTGAGGTTGTCGACGTTCCACTGCTCGGGATAGGTGCCTTCAGGGCAGTTCACCGCGACGATAGCCGCGATCGTCTCGGCGCGCATGTCGTGGATGACATCGCTGACGCTCTCGGCATCCATGATGTCGGCGCGCTGCTCGTAGATGACCTTGCGCTGATCGTTCATGACATCGTCGAATTCGACGACCTGCTTGCGGATGTCGTAGTTGCGCGCCTCGACCTTCTTCTGCGC
>Ga0070671_100003404_pt1 | contig 12408 bp, 10 predicted proteins | sample KBSS73metaG_FD_65341 | JGI IMG/M metagenome (GOLD analysis project Ga0070671, IMG submission 65341) | Switchgrass rhizosphere microbial communities from Kellogg Biological Station, Michigan, USA - KBS S7-3 metaG | ecosystem: Host-associated > Plants > Roots > Rhizosphere > Soil ...
TGTGAAACGCCGGGGTGTAGACCAGCAGCGGCAGGTCGGACCAGGCGTCGGGGTTGATTCCGCGCAGCCGCTTGTCGCGGACCAACGCCCTCGCGGCATACAACGCAAATGTAGTGCGGCCCAGTCGGACGGCGACCAGACCCTGCTGTCGCGGCCGCGGCGCCTGAATCGCGAGCTCGGCCTCGCCGCGTGAGAGATCGCGCTGGCGCGTGCCCACGAGCACCTGCAATTCAATCTCGGGGTGCGTCGCGCGAAACGCGGCGATCCGCGGCCCCAGCCAGTGCGAGGCGAATTCGGGCGGCATCGCGACCCGGACCCGGCCGCCGATCGCCGTGCTGTCCTCCCGCGCGCGCGCCGCCACCGCAATCGCCGCGCGCTCCATCGTTTCGGCGTTGGCGACCACGTTCTGCCCGTGCGGCGTCAGCAGATAGCCGGTGGCCGTGCGGTAGAAGAGCGGCACGCCAAGCTCGCTCTCGAGGGTGGCGAGCCGGCGCGAGACGGTCGTGTGTTTCACGCCCAAGCGATTGGCCGCCATCGACACCCGACCCGCACGCGCGATGGCGAGAAACACCTGCAGGCCGTCCCAGTCCACGCGGTGCATTATTGCACATCGCCTGTGCCTCTTTTGGTAGAGACGGCGCCGCCGCTCGGGCGTATGTTTCGGAGTGAACGTGTCACATCAAGGAGATTCGCGATGGCCGTACTCGTGACCGCCGACGTCCCCGGGCAAACGCAAGAGAAATACGATCGCATGCTGGCCGTTCTCGGTCCGGCGCTTCGACAGGCGAAGGGGTTCATCGCCCATGGCGCCGGGCCGTCCGCCGACGGCTGGCGCTCGTTCGAGATCTGGGAATCGCAGGAAGACGCCACGCAGTTCTTCGCCACCTACATCCATCCCAACCTGCCGGAAGGGATCAAGCCGAAGCGAACGCTGCTGACGCTGCACAGTCTGGTCAAGGCCGGATAGCGCTCTTTGCAATCCGACGCGCCGGGATCCGAGCGTCTCAAAGAGGGCCAGACCAGGCACTGGAACAGCGTCGCGTCCGGATGGGACGTCTGGTTCGACTGGACGGTCCGCAATTTCGCTCCGGTCACTGACTGGCTGCGCGGGGCCGCGGGCTGGAGAGCCGGCGCGCGCGTCCTCGACGTCGGGTGTGGTACAGGCTATCCGGCGCTCGCGGCGGCGGCATCGGTACGCCCCGGCGGCACCGTCGTCGCGGTCGACATCTCTCCCGGCATGCTGGCGGCGGCCTCGCGACGCGCGATCGCCGCCGGTTTAGACAACGTCGAGTTTTCGGTGATGGACGCCGAGCAGCTTCGCGTGCCTGTTCATTCGTTCGACGGCGCGACCAATGCGTACGGTTTGATGTTCTGTCCGGATGCCGCGCGTGCCGTTGGCGAGATGCATCGCGCGCTCAAGCCCGGCGGCAGCGTTGCGCTCGTCACGTGGGACCAGCCGTCGAAGAGCCCGTTCTTCTCAGCGATTAGCGACCTCGCCGCCCGGTTCCTGGCCTTGCCGCCAGCCGATCCGATGGCGCCGGGTCCGTTTCGGATGGCTTCGCGCGAAGCACTGGAATCGGTGCTGGCTCGAGGCGGGTTCGAGGAGATCTCGGTCGGCAGCGTGCCGGCGACATTCGAATGCGACTCGGTCGCGCAATACTTTCAGATCTTCTCCGATTTCGCGTGGAAGTCGCGAATCGCCTCACTGTCCGAGCGAGATCTGGCGACGTTCAAAGCTGCCGTCACGGCCGCCGTCGAGCCGTACATCCACGCCGATGGCCGGCTGCGCCTGGTCGCGACATCCATCTGCGGGTCTGCCCGAAGACCAATGCATCTTCGCTGACCAGGCGATTACGGTTCACCGCGATCTTCCGAACCCGCGCGCGATCGGCCGGCCGCCGGACTCAACGCGACGCCGACCCGCACATCATGCGCCTGCTGTGGAGATGGTCACCGGCGCCAGCGTGGACTCGATATCGGCGCGATGCGGCTCCTCCCACGGCGGGAGCTTCAGCCCTCGACCGAGTGCCGATAGCTCTTCGTCCGCGGTGAACCCGGGCTCGATGGTGGCCACCTCGAAGAGGACGCCGCCCGGCTCGCGGAAGTAGATCGACTTGAAGTAGCAGCGATCGCGCACCTCGGTCACCTTGCTGCCGAACGCGACCAGCTCCTCGCGAAGACGGAGTTGTTCGTCTTCGCTCGCGATCGCCATCGCGACGTGGTGCACGGTGCCGAGTCCGTTGACCGCGGGCAGCGCGTCCGCGTCGTAGACCACGTCAATCGCCCGCCCGGGAGCATCGCCTCGAACGGCCATGCGAATGCGTCCCTCCGATTCGCCGACGACGGCGTATCCGAGCAGGCGGGTCATCAGCTCCAGCGTCTTCGCCGGCTCGCGCACCGCAATCGACACGCTGTGAAGGCCGCGGATCGCGTCGGCCCCGGGGACACCCCCGGCGCTCCACGGCGCGCGCGCGTCGCGAGCGGTCGCAATCAGCTCGAAGTCGAGACCCGATCGATCCGAAAAGCGGAGGGCCTCCTCGCCGAATCGCGGCTCGATGTCGCGGACCTCGAGGCCGCGCGCGAGGAGCCGCGCCTTCCATCGCGGCAGCGATCCGTCGGGCACCGAAAATGACGTCACCGTGACCTGGCCCGCGCCTTTGGTCCCGACCTTGACCCCGCGATCCTTGTACGGGAACGTCGTCCAGATGGTGCCGGGCGTGCCGCGCTCGTCGCCGTAATAGAAATGGTGGACGTGGTGGTTGTCGAAGTTCACCGTCCGCTTGACCAGGCGCAGTCCGAGTCCGTCGCGGCAGAAATCGAGATCGTCCTGCGCGTCGTTCACCGTAGCGGTGACGTGGTGAAGAGAGAGAATCGGCATATCCCGCTCGGCTGAAGCCTCGCGCTCTACTTGACTGCGGTTACTTTATTCCAACCACCATCGAATCGGGTCCGACGAGGTGCTCGACGTAGGCCTCTTTGAACCCGGTCTCTTTCATCCACCCGATGCAGTCGGCGCCGGTATAGTCGAAACCGCCGGGCGTCTCGATCAACATGTTCAGGCTCATGAGCAGCCCCAATACGTTCTCGCGGCGATCGTCGTCGATGATCGATTCGTAGACGATGAAGGCACCGCCATCGGGAATCGCCTCGTAGGCTTTGCGGATCAGCAGCCGCTTCTGAGCGAGGTCCCAGTCGTGCAGGATATGGCCCATCATCACCACGTCCACGGTCGGCAGCGGATCGGTGAAGAAACTGCCCTCGACGAAGGTCAGGCGCGAGGCGACGCCGTTCTTCTGCGCGTACGCTTCGAAGACCGGTTTGACGACGGGCAGATCGAACCCGATGCCGCGCAGGTGCGGGTGCTTCAGCGCCACCTGCACGGCGAGGTCGCCCTGTGCCGTCCCAGCATCGACATACGTCTTGTACTTCGCCCAGGGAAACTTTGCCGCGATCGCTATGTTCGCCCCGTGGCTCAGGCCGGTCATCGCCGACAGAAATGCAGCGAGGCCCGCCGGATCCGAGTACAGCGCTTCGAACAGCCCCGGACCGCCGTGTTTGACCTCGTTCTGCGGCTGGCCGTTCCGGAGACCGTCCGTCAGACCGTCCCAGAAACCGTAGAGCCGCCGGCTGCACATCTCGAGCATGCCGCCGATATATGACGGCTTGTTGCGATCGAGAAACAGGTTCGCCGCGGCGGTGTTGGCATACACGCCATCGGTCCGTTCGAGAAACCCCAGCGCGACGAGCGCGTCGAAGAAATCCCGCGACGAGCGGGGATGCAGCGCGAGCCGCGCGCGCAGCTCGTCGGCGGTCGCCGGCCGGGTGGCCAGCTCGGTGAAGAGTCCCATTTCCACGGCGCTCAGAAGCGTGCGCGATCCCCAGAATCCCAGCCCGACCTGGAGAATGTGTTCCGGGCTTACCGCGGTGTCTGTCTGTTCCGGTGTGCTCACAACGATGTCTCCTCTCCTTCCCTTCAACTACACTCGCGCCAAGTCCCTCGACTGCGCTCGGGCCGGGGCAGTTGCGCGCCAGCCCACGACGCAGGCGGCGACCAGTAGCAATGTTCCCAATATAAACGGCGCGCCCGGCAGACGCAGATCCTGATAGCGGCCGACCGCCAGCGCAAACACCTGCGTGAACAGAATTGGCGCGGCCATGTTGGCGATGCCGTTCATGCTGCCGTTGGCGCCCTGCAGCTGACCCTGTTCGGAAGGACCGACCTCCCGAGTCATCAGGCTCTGGAGCGCGGGGTTCGCCAGACCGTAGAGCGCGGTCCCCGGCACGCCGAGCATGAACCACGCGCCGGTCGGCGCGAATCCGTAGATCGCCATGCCGACGGCGCCGGACAGAAAACCGACCGCCAGTGCCTTGCGCTCGCCCAGCCACGCTACGAGCCGGCCGACCACGCCTGCCTGCACGATCAAGGCCGCAACGCCGACGACGCCCAGCACGAGCCCGAGCGCGCGCTCGTCCCAGTGGTAGCGGTATTTCGCGTACAGCACGGCCGTGGTCGGCAGTGAATCGTGCGCGAGCATCGACAGAAAGCTGGCCGACGCCAGCGCGAGCAGCAGCGGCCGCGCGCGCAGCATCTGCAGCGACCCGATCGGGTTCGCGCGCCGCCAGTGGAACGGCGATCGCCGGTGCTCGGGCAGCGACTCGGGGAGGATGAAGTAACCATACGCCGCGTTGGCCAGGCTCAGGATTGCCGCGCCCCAGAACGGCGCGCGCAGGCTGTACGCGGACAGCAGTCCACCGACAGTCGGTCCGACGATGAAGCCGGCCCCGAATGCGGCACCAAGCAGACCGAACTTGGCAGCGCGTTCTTCAGGCGGGGTGACATCGGCGACGTACGCGATCGCGGTCGGAAAACTGGACGAGGTGATGCCCGACGCGACACGCCCGACGAACAGCCAGCCCAGCGTCGGCGCCACCGCCATCAACAGGTAGTCCAGCCCGAGGCCGACGTTCGACAGCAGAATGACCTTCCGCCGGCCGAAGCGGTCGGAAAGCGAGCCGAGAATGGGTGAACACATGAACTGCATCGCGGCCCAGACGCTGCCGAACACGCCATAAATGGCCGCCGCGCTCGCCGTATCGCCGCCTCGAAAGAACTCGACCAGTCCCGGCAGCACCGGCACGATGATGCCGAGCGCCAGCATGTCGAGCAGCACGGTGATAAAGATGAAGACGAAGGCCGCGCGGCCTTGCGCGGCCCTGGGTGGGCGGACCAGAGCGGGCACTGCCTACTGCGCGGGGACCGGCGAAAACAGCCGCTCGGTTTCCTTGGAAAACAGCACCCACACGCCGTAGACGCCGACAATCGTGCCGAACGGAATCATCATCAGTCCCAGAATCGACAGCACGATGCCAGCGATGCGCGCCCACGGCCGGTGCTGAATGAGGCCAATCCCGATGACGATGCCCGGCAGCGACAACGCGACGAGAAAGGCGACGAGCGCGGCGCCGGTGACGCCGATGATCGGCAGCGCGATGGCCGCATCAGGCTCGCCGCTCAGGCCGACGGCGCTCGACGCCACGCCAAACACCACCACGAGCACGAGCGCCGAAAACAGTCCGATCACACCCAGCGCAATCTGAAGCGCGCCTAGAACCTTGACGTGTGTATCCATTGCTCGATCTCCGCAGTTTTGCGAACTCGTGACTTGGCGAATTGGTGAATCGCGAATTGGTGAATGATATAGCACGTGCTGCAGGACGTCAGATACGCGATTCGCGGGTTCGTGGCGCACCCCGGCTTCACGCTGGCGGCGGTGCTGTCGCTCGCCATCGGCATCGGCGCCAACGCGGCGCTGTTCAGCGTGACGAGCGCGCTGCTGCTGCGGCCGCTGCCGTACAAGAACGCCGACCGCCTGGTCATTCTGTGGCAGCGATCGCCGGGCCTCAACATCGCCGAGGACTGGTTTTCCACCGCGCAGTACTTCGACATCAAGAACGGCCATAGCGGGTTCGAGCAGGTCGCGATTGCCATCGGCGGCAACTACGCGCTGACCGGACGCGGCGATCCGGAGCGGATTGGCGTGATTCGCGTGTCGTCGAATCTGCTGCCGATGCTCGGCGCGCAGCCCGCGGTGGGGCGGCTGTTCACACCAGAAGAAGATTCGCCAGGGCCGGCGTGCGCCGCCGTGCTCGGCCACGGCACCTGGGCGCGGCGGTATGGACTGGATCCGCGCATCGTCGGCACGTCGATCACGTTGAACGGCGAGCCGTGCCGGATCGTCGGCGTCCTGCAGGCGCGCTTTTCCCTGCCACGCGAGGTGCTGCCAACCCTCGGCGTCGCCGAGGACGGCGATGTCTATCTGTCGCTGCCGCTGCCGGCAGCCGCGGCGGGACGCCGCGACCGCGAGGACTACAACGTGATCGGCACGCTGAAGCCGGGAGTGGCGGTGGCGGCGGCGCAGGCCGAGATGGATCTGATCACCGCGCGGCTGCGGCAGGAGCATCCGCAGGAGTACCCGCCCAACGGCGGACTGACGTTCTCGATCGTGCCGCTGCTCGAGCAGGTGGTGGGCAACGTGCGCGCGACGCTGGCGGTGCTGCTGGCGTCGGTCGGGATCGTGCTGCTGGTCGCGTGCACGAATGTCGCGAACCTGCTGCTGTCGCGGGCGCTCGCGCGGGAGCGCGAGATGGCCGTGCGCACCGCGATGGGCGCGAGCCGGCTTCGGATCGTGCGCCAGTTGTTGACCGAGAGCGTCGGGCTGGCGCTGCTCGGCGGCGCCGCGGGCATCGCGCTGGCGTCCGCCTCGGTGCGCGCGATTCAGTGGCTGCAGCCGCCGGGCATTCCGCGGCTTCGCGATATCGCCGTCGACGGCCACATGCTGCTCTTCACCCTCATCCTCTGCGTCGCCTCGGGCCTCCTGTTCGGCCTCGCGCCGGCGATGGGCGTCGGACGCCTCAATCTGTACGGAACGCTGAAGGACGCCGGGCGGGGATCGGCCGGAACCACGCGCGGCAATCGCCTTCGCCGGGTGCTCGTCGCCGCCGAGCTCGCGCTGTCGGTGGTCGTGCTGGTGGCCGCCGGCCTGCTCGTGCGCAGCTTCGATCGCCTGCAACGCGTGGCTCCCGGGTTCGATCCGCACGGCGTGCTGACGCTCGAGCTGACGATGACCGGCCCGAAGTACGCCGACGCCAACGCCGTGCGGCGCACCTACCAGGAATTGTGGCGGCGGCTGGACGCGTTGCCGGGGGTTGCGGCGTCCGGCGGCGTCACCTCCCTGCCGCTCAGCGGCTACTTCGCTTGGGGGCCAATCACCGTGGAAGGACGCGCGCCGCTGCCCGGCGAGCAGTTCATCAACGCCGACCAGCGCGTCGCGTCGCGGCGGTATTTCGAGGCGATGAACATCCCCCTCCTCCGCGGCCGGTTCTTCACCGATCAGGATCAACCGGATCACCCCCGCGTCGTCATCGTCGACGAATACATGGCGGCGGAACTCTGGCCGAACGCCGATCCGATCGGCAAACGTATCCGTCTCGGCGACGCGCGGTCGACCGGTCCGTGGCAGACGGTGGTCGGCGTCGTCGGGCGCGTCAAGCAGTACGGGCTCGACGCGGGCGGCCGCATTGCCTTCTACCTGCCGCACACGCAGTCAGGCTCTCGCGCGATGTATGTCGTGGTTCGGGGCGCCGCCGATCCGTCTGGACTGGCCGCTGCGGTCTCGAAAGAGATCCACGCGATCGATCCGGACCTCCCACTCTACCGAATGCGCCCGATGACGGCCTGGGTCGACCAATCGCTCGCGCGACAGCGCTTCGCCATGCTGTTGCTGTCGTTGTTCGCCGGTGTCGCGCTCGTGCTCGCTACGATCGGGGTCTACGGCGTCACCGCCTATCTCGTGTCGCAGACGACGCGCGAGATCGGCATCCGCATCGCGCTCGGAGCGACCGAGCAGGCAGTCGTCCGGATGATTCTGCGGCAGGGGCTGGCGGTCTGCGTCGTGGGCATGGGACTCGGCCTCGCCGGCGCGCTGGCGGCGACGCGCTTCATGGAGCGGCTGCTGTTCGGGGTTCGGGGCGCCGACCCGGCGACGTTTGCTGCGGTGTTCACTGGCCTCGCCACGGTCGCGCTGGCGGCGTGCTATGTGCCCGCGCGCCGAGCCGCGCGTGTCGACGCGACGATCTCGCTGAGAGCAGAGTGACGAATAATTAGGAATGAGGAATTAGGAATTAGGAATTAGGAATTCCTAATTTCTGAGACGGGTTCACCCCGACGGTTTTTTGAACGTGCGGGCGACGTAGCCTCGGATCGCTCCGAGCGTGGCGGTGGAAGCCCAAACGCCTTGCACGGCCACGTCCGTCGAGGCTCCGGCTTTCATACGCTGCAGCGCCGGCTCGCGCAGCTGTGCCTTCGTCAGCGCGAAGGCCTCGGCAGGCAGCGCGGCGACCGACTCCGCGATCGCCATCGCCTCGTCGAGCAGCCGATCGCCATCGGTGACGCTGTCAACGAGGCCGTACTGCAGCGCGTCGCTGGCGGCAAGCGTCAGCCCGCGATACGCAAGCGACTGCAGCTGCGAGGCGTGCGTCGCGAAACGCATGATCTCCAGCGGCACGACTGGAAATGGGACGCCGACCAGCAGCTCGGGAATGCCGATGCGGCCCGCGTCGCGCGTCATCAGCCGCCAGTCGGCGGCGCAGACGATGATGCAGCCGCCGGCGATGGCGTGACCGTTCACCGCCGCCACGACCGGCTTCGGAAACGCGAACAGCCTTTCGAACATCCGGTTCATGGCCGGCAGGAACACGCGGACGTAGTCGGGGCCGCCGTCGACGACCCGCAGAAGGTCCACGCCAGCGGAGAACATGGCGCCGCTGCCGGCGATCACCAGCGCGCGCGTGGACGGCGACCGCTCGCAGGCATCCAACTGCGCGGTCAGCGCCTCGCAGAATTCGAGATCGAGCGCGTTGGCCTTGCCGTGCGCCATCCGCAGCACGGTCACGGCTCCGCGATGTGTCAGCTCGATCATGCTCGTCAGCCCACCACGTCGTAAGGCCGCATCATATCGTTGTCCTCGTGCTCCAGGATGTGGCAATGCAGCACATAGCGGAATCGCTTGCCGCGGGCGACCGGGGTCCCCGCCGGCAGATCGAATCTCGCAATGATGCGCGTGACTTCTCCAGGGAAGGCTTGGACGACGTCCTTGGCCGCGTGCCGTTCGCTCGACGGCGCCGGAATCGCTGGCCCGGTGAACGCCAGGTCACCCGGGTACCGATCCAGGTCGAACGCCTGCCGATCGAGGATGTTGAACTGCACGAGGTGCACGTGAATCGGATGGGCGTCGCCGGTCGTATTGATGATGCGCCAGATCTCGGTCGTCCCCGCTCGCGGCATCTCAGTCACGGGATCCATCCAGTGGGCGCTGATCAACCCCTCAATCGGATTGTCCTGGGCTGACGCATTCTCGATCAGCACGAGATCTCTGACGGTCGTCGCGTCTCGCTGGAGCAAGACCGGAGCGGCGGGCAGACGCGACGGCACGGTTGCCACATCCCGGCCATGCGTGCGCGCCGCAACCTTGAACAACATCACATCTGATGGAACGACGTCGTCGCCGTCGGGAAACGGCGCCTTGGCGTCATTGCTCAGCACGAAGAATTTGCCGTCAGTGCCCGAGAAATCGATGATGACATCGAACCGCTCGGCCGGTGCGATCGTCAGCGCGTCAAGTTCGACCGGCACAGGCAGGAATCCGCCGTCGCTGCCAATCTGGATGAACCGAGGGCCCGATCGGCCGACCAGCTGGCCGTTTCCGCGGCTCTCGTTGAGCGTGACGCGATAGAACCGCGCGTTGGAGGCGTTCAGGATCCGAAATCGGTACTTCCTGGGCTCGACAGCCAGGTACGGCCAGGCCTTGCCGTTCACGAGCACGGTATCGCCGAAAAACTCGGGGACCCACAGCGACGGCACTTCCGGATCGCTGTTGTCAGAAACCGGATACTGCAGCGAGCCGTCCGAGTTGAGCAGGCGATCCTGAATCATCAATGGGATCTCGTACGCGCCGGCAGGCAGGTTCAGATCGCCCTCGTCCTCCTCACGGATGAAATACATGCCTTCGAGCCCCGCGTAGAGATTCAGCCGCGTAATCCCAAGCGCGTGATCGTGGTACCAGAGACCGGCCGCGGCTTGATCGTTCGGGTAGAAGTACGTGCGACTCTGGAAATCGGGACCGGTCTGCGTGAAGCCATTCGTGAACCACGCCTCGGGATAGCCGTCGCTTTCAGGCAGAACCTTCAAGCCATGTACGTGCACGACGGTGCGAACCTCCGGCGTCGGCGGTTCCGCACCGTGAATCGTCGGAGCAACCGGCAGGAGGTGAGCGCTCGGGAGGTCGTTGAGCCATCGCACGGCGATCGGCTGTCCACGACGAACGTCGAACGTCGGACCTGGATACTGAGCGTCGTAGCCCCACAACGTCGTCGGCGGCAGATCGCGGTGTATTCGCTGGTGGCATTGCCGCATGGTGACCCGGTAGAGCGGCACGCCATCGAGCTTGCCGGACGGATGGATCGCCTCGGGCACCGGCAGCCGGTCGACGAACTTCGACAGCGTTCCGCCGTGGCTTTTCCACCCATGACGACGGTGACGCATCCCGTATCGGGGCATCCCGCCGTGATGCTGCTGCCCGGCAGTCCCCGCGTGCGAGGCCTTAACGCGTGTCGTCGACCAGCCTGCTTGCACCGCCAATGCGCCGCCCGCACCGGCCAATTGGAGAAACTGCCGTCGGCTGAAGTCCATCGGATCGCCTCCCGGAGCGCAGTGTCTTGTACGAAGGAAACAGCGGGGTGACGGAGGAACGCTAGGCCGGTGTCGCCGCCGCCGCGGACGGTCACGGTCCGCGATGTGTCAGATCCAGCATCAACCGCGTAAATGTGCCACTCATGTCAGCCGGCCGCAATCTGGTACTTTTGACCGTCCCCGGCTTCTGTCCGGATCGACGACGGCGATTACACACAATTGCACGGCTGTGTCACGCCATCGAACAGGTCAAGCCGTCCGGGCGAAATGGTCGAGATCTTGATCACACAGCTGAGGGGGATCCTCTGACATGGCACTGACACGACCCGGGGACGACGAGAAGACAACCGAGGCCAACGCGCTGCGCGGTCCGATCGAGACCGGCGCCATTCGGGGACGCGTCATCGTCGTCGATGACGAGCCCGCGAACGTGCGGCTGTTGACGCGGCAGCTGGCGCGCGATGGCCATGTCGTCCTTGCCGCGACCAACGGCGACGAGGCGCTCGACCTGATCGCGCGCGAACAGCCCGATCTGGTGCTGATGGACGTCGTGATGCCGCGGCGCGACGGCTACGAAACGTGTCGCGCGCTCAAGGAAAACCCCGCCACGCGACTGATCCCGATCGTCCTCGTCACGGCGCTCAGCGACTCCGCCGACAAGGTGCGCGGCCTCGAGGCCGGCGCGGACGACTTCCTCACGAAACCGGTGAACACGAGCGAGTTGCTCGCCCGTGTTCGCGCGCTGGTGCGCCTGAAACGGTACACCGACGACCTCGAGTCGGTCGAAGCGGTGATGCTCACGCTTGGCGAAACCATCGAGGCGCGCGACGCGTACACGGAGGGGCATTGCGAGCGCCTGGCGGCGTACGCGGTGACGCTCGGCCGCGCGCTCGGTCTCGACCGCGACGAACTGGCCGCGCTGGAGTACGGGGGTTTCCTGCACGACCTCGGAAAGATCGGCGTGCCCGACTCGGTCCTCCTGAAACCCGCAAGCCTGACCGCCGACGAGCGTCACCGGATGCAGCAGCACACGATCATCGGCGATCGGCTCTGCGGCGGCCTGCGATCGCTGGCGCGCGTGCGCGGGATCGTGCGCCACCACCACGAACGCCTCGACGGCTCGGGCTACCCGGACGGACTGCGCGGCGACGCCATTCCCTTGCTGGCGCAGGTGATTGGCATCGTGGACGTCTACGATGCGCTGACCACCGCCCGCCCCTACAAACCGGCGCTGCCCAGGGACCGGGCGCGGGACGAGCTCCGGGACGAAGCCGAACGAGGATGGCGCAGCAAGGACCTGGTCGACATTTTCATCACCGCGACCGGCGGCTGAAGAAAACCCGTTTCTACCGGTGATACATTTACCGCGTGCGAACTGCCATCCTCGCCTTCTGTCTGCTCATCCCCTCGATCGCTGCCGCTCAGAGTCCTGGGCCGGGCCAGCAGGTGTTCGTCATTCGCTGCGCCGGCTGCCACGGAAGTGACGGCAACGGCGGCGAGCTCGGACCCGCCATCGTCGATCGCGTTCCGGCGCGGACCGACGAGGACCTGACAGCCCTCTTCAGGCAGGGACTCCCCATGGCGGGGATGCCGGCGTTTCCAACGCTGTCCGCGGCCGAGAGCAGCGATCTCATTCGCTATCTCCGCACGCTGCGGCGGCG
>Ga0070671_100003405_pt1 | contig 12404 bp, 9 predicted proteins | sample KBSS73metaG_FD_65341 | JGI IMG/M metagenome (GOLD analysis project Ga0070671, IMG submission 65341) | Switchgrass rhizosphere microbial communities from Kellogg Biological Station, Michigan, USA - KBS S7-3 metaG | ecosystem: Host-associated > Plants > Roots > Rhizosphere > Soil ...
GGCGCGGGTTCGCCGGCGGCGCCCTGGTGGCAGCGCGGTGGCTGCAGGGCCGCCACGGCTGGTTCACCATGGCGGACGTGCTGCGCTCGTCGTGACAGGCCGCCAGATCATCTCGTCTCGTTAGGAGTACCTCTCATGCGCATTCCCTTTACCGGCGTCGGCACGGCTCTCATCACGCCGTTCAAGAAGGACGGCACGCTGGACGAGTCGGCGGTCAAGCGCCTGGCCCGCCGGCAGATCGACGCCGGCGTCCACTTCCTGTCCCCGGTCGGTACCACGGGTGAGGCGCCGACACTAAGCGACAAGGAGAAGCTGCGCGTCGTGGAGCTGGTGGCGGAGGAAGCGAACGGTCAGGTGCCGATCCTGGCCGGGTGCGGCGGGTATGCCACGCGCGAAGTGATCGAGATGGCGCGCGAGATGGAACAGGCGGGCGCGACGGGACTCCTCTCGGTGGTGCCGTACTACAACAAGCCGACGCAGGAAGGGATGTACCAGCACTTCAAGGCCATCGCGCAGAGCACGGCGCTGCCCGTGGTGCTGTACAACGTGCCGTCGCGCACGGTCGTCAGCCTGGACGTCCCGACGACGGGCCGTCTCTCGGAGATCCCGAACATCGTCGGCATCAAGGCGCCCGGCGACGTGGAGAAGATGTCGGAGCTCGTCTCGCACACCCGCGACGGGTTCCTGGTGCTGAGCGGCGACGACCCGGTGGCGGTGGCTACTATGGCCGTCGGCGGCGCCGGCGTGGTGTCTGTGGCCTCGAACGAGGCGCCCGCCGAGATGGTGCAGATCATCGAGCTGTGCGAGAAGGGCGACTTCGCCTCGGCCCGCAAGCTGCATCACTGGCTGCTGCCGCTCATCCAGGTGAACTTCGTGGAGTCGAATCCCATTCCGTGCAAGGCGGCGATGGCCGCCATGGGTCTCCTCGACGAGGTCTACCGGCTGCCGCTGGTGCCGCCCAGCCAGGGCGCCCGCGACAAGGTGATGGCGGTGTTGCAGCAACTGCGCCTGATGGGAGCCGCGGCCCGCGCCTCATGAGCCCGACGACACTCGAGCAGGAGATCACGGCGCTCTTCGAACAGGGGAGCGCCGCCCCCAAGGACGCTGCTCGTGATGTCTTCCACCGGTTCCGCGTGGAGCTGGCTTCGGGTCGCCTACGCGCCGCCGAACCCGACGCGGCGTCGCCGACCGGCTGGCGCGTCAACGTCTGGGTGAAGCAAGGCATCCTCCTCGGCTTCCGCTTCGGTGACATCGTCGACATGGGCGTGGCCAAGGGACGATGGTCGTTCTACGACAAGGACACGCTGCCGATGAAGCGGTTCGATGCGTCGAGCGGCGTGCGCGTCGTGCCTGGCGGATCCGCCGTCCGTGAAGGCGCGTATCTCGGCGCCGGCGTGATCTGCATGCCGCCGATGTACATCAACGTCGGCGCGTATGTCGGCGACGGCACGCTTGTCGACTCTCACGCGCTCGTCGGCTCGTGCGCCCAAATCGGCAGGAAGGTGCACCTGAGTGCCGCGGCGCAGATTGGCGGCGTGCTCGAACCCGTCGGCGCGATCCCGGTGATTGTCGAAGATGACGTGCTTGTCGGCGGCAACTGCGGAGTGTACGAAGGCGCCATCATTCGGAAGCGCGCCGTGCTTGCGTCGGGGACAATCATTACCGGCTCGACACCCATTTACGATCTGCCGAACGGCCGCATCATCAAACCGGAAGCAGGGCAGCCGCTCATCGTGCCCGAAGGCGCGGTCGTCGTGCCTGGGGCGCGTTCGGTAACGATCGGCGCGGGCAAGGAGTGGGGCTTGTCGCTGGCCACTCCGGTCATCGTCAAGTACCGCGACGAACGGACGGACGCGCGAACCGAGCTCGAACGGTGGCTGCGCTGAAGGCTGCCCAGAGGACCGTGTGAGCGCTGTCGGGGCGGTTGCCTCGGGCGACGTCGAAGGGCTTACTCGAACACTCGTCGACATCGATTCCACCACGGGACGCGAGATTGAAGTAGCGGCCTGGCTGTCGCGCTTTCTGTGCGACCGCGGGTACCGCGTCTCCGAACAGCCGGTTGCGGACGGTCGTTTCAATGTGTTCGCGCAGCTGGACGCCGCCCCGCAGGTTGTCTTCTCCACGCATTTCGACTGCGTACCGCCGTTCGTACGATCGCGGCAGGAGGGTGGCGTGATCTTCGGCCGCGGGTCGTGCGACGCGAAAGGGATTCTCGCGGCCCAGGTAACAGCGGTCGAACGGCTTCGCGCCTCGGGTGAGTCCCGGATTGCGATGCTGTTCCTCGCCGGCGAAGAGCGTGGCAGCGACGGCGCGCGTATCGCCAACGACGAGGCGCCCCAGGGGGTGCGGTATCTCGTCAACGGCGAGCCGACAGACAACAGGCTTGGCATCGCGACCCGCGGCGTGCTGCGCGTGCGCCTTCACGCCACGGGGCGCGCCGCGCATTCGTCATTTCCGGAGCTCGGCGAATCGGCCATCGACAAGCTGCTCGACGCGCTGATGGTGCTGCGTGGCGTCGCCCTCCCGGCGGATCGGGTGCTCGGACGCACGCACTACACCGTCGGATTGATCGAAGGGGGCGTCGCTCCGAACGTCGTCTCGCCGCGTGCGTCGGCCGAGATCATGTTTCGAATCGTCGGTGATGGCGCCGCGGTGCGTGCAGCACTCGGGGTCGTTGAACCGCTCGTCAGGGTCGAGCAGGTGCTGGATATTCCCGCAGTGCGGATGCACACGCTTCCCGGGTTCGAGACGGCTGTCTTTCCCTACACGACGGACATTCCACTGTTGACGCGTTGGGGCACGCCACTGCTGCTCGGGCCAGGGTCGATACACGTCGCGCACACCGACGACGAGCGCATCTCGGTGGACGAGCTGCGTCAGGCCGTCGAGCTCTACGAGCGCATCGCGCGCCAGTTGCTAAACTGCTAGACTGAACGTTTGGCGGGTCGCACCGCGGCTCGGACCCTGTGCAACTTCAGCCTGCGAACCGCGTCAGGGCCGGAAGGCAGCAGCGCTAAACAGACCCTGAGGTGTGCCGCAGGTGCACCGGGCCGCGGTGGGGGCCGTCGGAAAATCCCAAGTCCCAAATCCCAAAACCCAAATCCCAACGAGGCGATTTCGGGACTTCTTGGGGGTTGGGATTTGGGATTTGGGATTTGGGTTTTCTGAATGAGCTACCAGGTTCTCGCACGCAAGTGGCGTCCCCAGCGGTTCGATGACGTCATCGGGCAGCAGGCGGTGACGCGCACGCTGCGCAATGCCATCGCCAGCGGCCGCATCGCGCAGGCATTCGTGTTCGCCGGCCAGCGCGGATCGGGCAAGACGACGACCGCGCGAATTCTGGCGCGCGCGCTGAATTGCGTGAAAGGCCCCACGGCCGAACCCTGCGGCGTCTGCGATGCGTGCGTCGAGATTGCGCAGGGACGGGACATCGACGTCCTCGAGATCGACGCGGCCAGCCACACCGGTATCGATACCATTCGCGAAGTCATCATCGACAACCTGTCGTTCGCGCCGGTCCGGAACCGCTACAGGGTCTTCATCATCGACGAGGTGCACCAGCTCTCCGGCTCGTCGTTCAACGCGCTGCTCAAGTCGATCGAAGAGCCGCCGCCGCATGTCGTCTTCATGATGGCGACGACCGAGCTGCACAAGATTCCCGATACCATCCTGTCGCGCTCGCAGGTCTTCGAGTTCCGCACCATTCCGACCGCGCTGATTACGGCGCAATTGCGGAAGATTGTGACGGCGGAGGAACTCCAGGCCGACGACGCCGCTCTGTCGCTGATTGCCCGCTCCGCTGAGGGCAGCATGCGGGATGCGCAGAGTGCGCTCGATCAGGTGATTGCGTTCGCCGGCACGACCGTCACGGTGGACGATGTGTCGACGGTACTCGGCCTCGTTGGGCGCGACCTCCTGTTCGATCTCGTCGAGGCCGTGGTTGCCGAGGATGCGGCAGGCGCGTTCGCGCTCGCCGATCGAGCGGTCGCATCCGGCCACGATCTGCGGCTCGTCATCCGGGAGTTGACCCGAGTCGTTCGCGACCTGATGGTCGTATCCGTCGATCCGACACGCGTTGGCGACGGCGAGCTCGCGGAAGGCGAACGCGAGCGTCTGGCACGCCTCGCGGAGCGTTTCTCGCGTGAAGATTTGATGCGTGCGTTCGATCTGCTCTCGAACGCGGAGCAGGAGATTCGCACCGCCTCGCATCCGCGCTACCAGTTCGAGATGCTGCTGCTGAAGTGGATGCACACCCGTAAGCTGGTGCCGTTGACCGACCTGCTTGCGTCCGGTGGTGGTGGGAAATCCCAAATCCCAAATCCCAAACAGCAAATCCCAAGCCGAGTCTCCGGGAGTGTGTCGCCGGGTCCCACAAAACCCGCTGCTACGCCCGTAAAAGCGACGACGCCTACCTCGAATCCCGAACCCCGAATCCCGAATCCCGGCAGTGATTCGAGCCTAAGAGACAAATTCCTCGCGGAGATCCGATCGGGAAAGGCGACGCTCTACAACACCGTCGTGGCGCAAGCGCAACGCATTGACGTGACCAACGATCGCATCACGTTCGTCTTTGGTCCCGCGCAGTCGACGATGCGTGGCTGGCTCGAGCAGCAGAAGGCGTGGCTCGACGCCGCGGCCGAACGTGTCGCCGGACGGAAGATCGCCGTCACGTCAGAGCTGTCCACGGGGGCACCAGCGGAATCGACGGCGGGCGGCTCGCGGCCCACGCCTCCCGGTTTTGGAACTGCGAATCCAGGAACCGCGGATGCCGGATCCCGGCTCCCGGATCCCGTTCAGACCGCCGACAAGAAGCGCGATCTCAAGGCCGAAGCGATGTCGTCGTCGACGGTGCAGGCCATGCTCGAAGTGTTTCCCGCGGAGATTCGGGACGTAGAGGAGATGTGACTGGCTCAAGGCTCCGCACTCCGGGCTCAAGGAGGCTTTAGACTTAAGCCTTGAGCCATTAGCCTCACGAGCCTTTAGCCTTGAGCCCTGAGCCCACATGAATATCCAAGCCATGATGAAGCAGGCGCAGCAGATGCAGGAGCGCCTGAAAAAGCAGATGTCGGAGCTTCGCGTCGAAGCAACGGCCGGCGGCGGCATGGTCACTGTCGTGGTCACTGGCGACAAGCAGCTGCAGTCGATCAAAATTGATCCCGAAGTGGTGTCCAAAGACGATGTCGAGATGCTGCAGGACCTGATCCTCGCGGCCATCAACGACGCCAACCGCAAGGTGGACGATCAGCTCGGACAGCAGATGCAGGGACTGATGGGCGGGCTGAAGATCCCCGGCCTTTGATTGCTGCCCGATCCTCTCGCCAGGCTCGTTGAGCAGCTGCAGAAGCTGCCCGGCATCGGCGCCAAGGGCGCCCAGCGCCTCGCATTTCACATTCTGAAGAATCCTCGCGACGAGGCCGAGCGGCTCTGCGACGCCATACGCGACGTCAAGGAGCAGGTCACCTACTGCTCGACGTGCAACAACATCACCGATCGCGATCCCTGCGTCTTCTGCACCAGCGCGTCACGCGATCAGCGCATGATTTGCGTCGTCGAGGAACCGCAGAATGTGTCGGTGATCGAGAAGACGCGTGAATTCCGCGGCGTCTACCACGTCCTGATGGGAGCCTTGTCGCCGTTGCACGGCGTGGGTCCCGACGACCTGAAGATCAAAAGCCTGCTCGCACGCGTGGCCAACGGCGGCGTCGAAGAAATCATCCTCGCCACCAATCCGACGGTCGAAGGCGAGGCGACCGCGCTCTACCTGGCGCGGTTGCTGAAGCCGCTCGGCGTCCGTGTGACGCGCATTGCCATGGGCATTCCCGTCGGCTCCGACCTCGAATACACCGACGAGGTGACGATGACGCGCGCGATGGAAGGGCGGCGGGACATTTGATTGCCGATTGACATGCTTCCCGCTGCGTACCAAATGCCGGCCGCGGCGCTCCTGCTGCTCGCGGGCATCATCTCCTGCTTCTTCGGCTATCGCCTGTTTCGAACCGTCCTCGCCATCTTCGGCTTCATCGTCGGCGGCATGCTGGCGAGCTCCATCTTCGGCGTGAGCAATACGACGATGATGATCGTCGCCTGGATCGTCGGCGGCGCGGTCGGCGCCTTCATTCTGATCTTTGCGTATTTCCTCGGCGTGGCGCTGGCCGGTGCCTCGATCGGCGCGACGATCGCCAACCTGCTGTTCTCCATCGGCAACCGCGATCCGCGGGTGCTCGTGGTCGTTCTGTGCTCGGTCGCCGGCGCGATCGCCGCGATGTATCTACAGCGCTACTTCATCATCGTGTTCACCGCGTTTGGCGGTGCGTGGACGATGCTCGTCGGCGCGATGGCGCTCGTCGGCGATCATGAAGCGCTGCGCGCGGCCGCAAGCGGCGACGTGTGGGTCGCCTACCCGCTCAATCCGGCCCCAGGCCAGCAATGGGTCGTGGTCGTCTGGATTCTGCTAAGCCTGCTCGGCGCCGGCGTGCAGCTCGGGATCACCGGCGGGGAGAAGGGGCGAGTCGTCAGGCGCCGGCGCAGACCACGAAAATCCTGATCGAGAAGGGCCGCCTCGTTCCAACTCCGAGTAATCCGTTGCATGACCTGTGTAGGTAACCCCAGCGTCTTCGACCGCGGTGCGCCGATCCGACCACAAACCCGCGTCCGCACGACGCGGGGAGCGGTGGCGGAAGAATTGCGAGACGGGAGGCCTGGAGGAAGAACCCATGCGTGGCCCATGCACCACAGCTCTACTGGTTTTCGCTTTGATGTCCGCCTCGGCGCTTGCCCAGGTGGCGCCCAATCCCACGCAGCATTCCGCGACTTCGCCGGAAGATGCCGTGCTGCTCTATCACGTGACGCTCGTCGCCCATACGACGCCGGCCGTCAATTACCGGCCGCGGCACGACGATACGCCGCTCGATTTCGAAGGGACGTCGTTGCTGCCGAAAGCAGAAGGGCACGCCAAGATCAGCGGGGAGAAGGGCTACATCCAAATCGACTCGAAGTTCAGCGACCTTGAACCGGCGACGCGGTTCGGTCCCGAGGACCTCACGTATGTGATGTGGGCCATTACGCCGGAAGGGCGCGCGACGAACCTCGGCGAACTTCAGGTGAAGGGCGACAACGTGCGCCTGAAGGTGACGACGGAGCTGCAGGCGTTTGCGTTGATCGTAACCGCCGAGCCGTACTTTGCCGTTACTCAGCCGAGCGACGTGGTCGTCCTCGAGAACGTCGTGCGCAAGGGCCTGTGGGACAACACGAATGGCCGGGTCGAACCGCTGCAGGCCAGGTACGAGCTGCTCAAGCGCGGGGCGTATCTGATGAACGCCGAAGGCGTGGCGGTGAAGAAGTCGGCGCCGGACCCGGGCGTTCCATTGGATCTGGCGCAGGCCCGCAACGCCGTGGAAATCGCACGTCTGACACGGGCGGACCAGTATGCCGCCGATACCTACGCGAAAGCCGCCAGCCTGCTTGCTGAGGCCGAACAGGCGCGCGCGCACCACAAGGATCGAAACAAGATCATGCAACCGGCGCGTCAGGCCGTACAGACATCCGAAGACGCGCGCATCATCGCGCTGCGGCGGCAGGAGCAGATCTATCAGGAGCAACAGCGAGCAGCCTCATTGCAGCGCGAAAACGAAGCACGGGATCGCGCGCGCGAAGAGCAGGACCGCCGACTGCAGGCGGACCAGCAGCGTCTGCTTGCCGAGCAGCAGCGGCTCGACGCCGAGCGACAGCGTCAGGAAGCCGACCTGCAGCGGCAGCAGGCGGAGCAGCAGCGGCTGCTTGCGGATCAGCGTGCCGCAGAGGAGAAAGCTGCCGCCGATGCAGCCCGTAGCGCAGCGGAACAGCAGCGGCTCGACGCTGAACGCGTTCGTGCCGAAGCGGAGCAAACGCGTCTGAACGCCGAAGCGGCGCGCGCGGCCGCCGAAGCGGAGGCACAGCAGGCACGGGCGGCCGCCGAAGCGCAGGCACAGCAGGCGCGCAGCGCCGCGGACCAAGCCGAGCGTGAGAAGGCGCAGCTTCGTGACCAGCTCCGCACCGAGCTCAACACGATTCTGGAAACCCGGGAAACGGAGCGCGGCCTGGTCGTCAACGTATCCGACGTGTTGTTCGACTTCGACAGCGCGAACCTCAAACCAGGCGCTCGCGAGAAGGTCGGGCGTATCGCTTCAATCCTTCATTCCCATCCGGACTTGAAGATCGAAGTCGACGGACATACCGACAGTGTCGGGTCCGATCAGTACAACCAGCGTTTGTCCGAGCGCCGTGCCGAGTCGGTGCGCGCCGGGCTGGTCCGGGACGGTGTCAACCGCGACGCCGTTGGAACTGCGGGATTTGGCGAGAGCCGGCCGGTGGCGACCAACGGCACGCCGGAAGGGCGTCAGCAGAACCGGCGCGTGGAGATCGTGATCTCCGGCGCGTCGATTGGGACGAAGCAGCAGTAGAGAGGTCGGAAGACGGAAGACACGAAGGTCACGGCACGTGCGTGACCTTCGTGGTGTTTCTGGTGTCTAGAACAGCAGTCTGAATCCCAGCTGCGCGGTCCGCGGGTTGTCGGCGACGATCTCCTTCATGAAATTGGCGGAGTTTCGCGCGCCCGTTGGATTCCCGAAGTTCGCATGGTTCGTCAGGTTGTACACCTCCAGGAAGAGGCCCCCCTGGTACCGTCCCATGCGCCGCTGATACTGGAAGCGCGCATCGAGAATCGTCTTGCGCTCGCCAGGGATCCCGTTGCGGATGGCGAACCCACGCGAATCGAGCGGCGACCGGATCGGCAGCGTCAGATCGTTTACGCCTTTCAGCGGTCGATCGTTGGTGGTGCCATCACCGTTCGCATCGGTGCCCGTGGTTTCATTGATGGGATACCCCGAGTAGGTGCGGAATACCATTCCGGCACCCAGGCCGTGGGTGAGATCGACGTTGGCGCTCGTCGCAAACGCGTGCGTGTTGTCGCGGTCGCACCGTCCGTAATCGAGCCGCGGGTCGCTGTCGACGACGATGTTCGCGACGTCATAACACCTGGCGTAGGTGTAGCTGACGCGCCCTGACCAACGGTTCGACATCCGTTTCTCGAGCTCGAGCTCCAGCGAGTTGAAGTCCGAGTTCAGTGCGTCGCGCGTCTGGTACTGATTGAACTGCGCGAACGTCGTATTGCGGGCGGCGGCCGGAACGAGCTCGCCGGAGGGATCGAACGCGGCGACACCCAGGCGGGTCACGCGTCCGTTGGCACCGAGTGGCCCCTCATTGACGTCGATGATCGCGGTGTTCTCGCGGCCGCGGTTGCCGACATAATCGACCGACACGGCCATGTTCGGCGCGATCTCCCGCTTCACTCCAGCGCTGAACGCCCACGTATACGCCATGCGCCGATCGCCGTCGACGAGCGGTCCGGTGGTCGTGTTGTTGACGACGCCTCCGGCCAGCACGTTATTGCGCAGACTGGTCAAAGCGGCGCGACAGGCCGGGCTGATCACCGCTTCGCCGGCCGTCTTGCCGGCCACTGGATTGAGACAGGCGGTCCCAATCGCATCGTTGCCAACCGGGAACGTGCCCGTCGTGCGCGGGTCGGCAACCTGGGTCGTGTCGTAGGCCAACGTCGGGGCCACGACCGTGCGCTGCAGCAGCGTCTGCAGAATGTTGAGCTGCTGATACTGGTACACCTTTCCGACGCCGCCGCGAATGACGGTCTTCCCGTCGCCGAAGGCGTCGTACGCCAGCCCGAGCCGAGGTCCGATGGCGTCCTTGGTCTTGGGCGTCATCTTCTGCCAGTCGTACCGTGCGCCGACGTTCAGCGTGAGCTTCTTGCCGATTGCCCACTTGTCGGAGAGGAAGCCGCTGGCGCGATGATCGATCTGTCTGAAGTCGAACTGACCGACGCTGATGCCGAATCGGTACGGATACGTCCTCGCATCGCTGGCGTTGAACGGCACATCGCCCGGGAACGTGAACAGGCCGATGAAGTTGGTCGCCGTTCCCTGCGGCAGCGCTCCGTTGCGGCTCCATGCGACGCCCGCCTTCAGGCTGTGCGCGCCCGCAATCCACGTCAGCGTGTCGTCGAACGTGACGTCACGTATCAGGTCCTGCGCGTAGTTGTTCCGCGACCCCGCGATGTAGTCGGGGTGGGTGTTCTGCGATCCGACGTCGAATGGATCGACGCCGTGGAAGCCGATGAACTTCCAGTTGTCGTCGAAGAGCGGCCGCGGACCCTGCAGCAGGCTCTCGCGGACGTGCCCGATCTTGATCTCGTTGGTCGTCTTGTTGTTCAGGACCGAGGCGAACGATCCGCTGAACACGTGGTCTCCCGCATCGTTTTCATAGCGCGCCGCGTCGAGGATTGCCTTGTCGTCTTCGATCGTGTCGCGTTCGGTCAGAATGGCCTCGCGCGTCCAGCGGAAGCTGATTTGATTGTTGTTGTTGAGGTGATAGTCGAGCCGCACGAACGTGTTCGGCCCCGAGAACTTCGTCGTCGTCGAATACGAGACCGCAAGCGGCGCCGCCTGCGCGGGGAAGTTCAGATTGGCCGCTTCGCTGGAGTTCGTCCCTTCATAGTTGAAGAAGAAGAACGCCCGGTTGCGGATGATCGGGCCGCCGATGCTGCCGCCGTATACGTTGCTTCCTGAATCGGGATTGGATTCGCCGGCCTGCTTCAGGAAGTAGTCGGTCGCCATCAGTTTGTTGTCCTGGTAGTACTCGAAGACGCGTCCCGCGAAGTTGTTCGTGCCGCTCTTCGTGACGCTGTTCACCACGACGCCGGTCGAGCCGCCGTATTCAGCGCCGTACTGGTGCGTCTGCACCTGATATTCCGCCATCGAGTCAAGCGACACGCGCGCCTGCGTGCCCTGCGATCCGCCACGGCGCGAGTCGTTGTCGTACTGACCGTCGACGAGGAACAGGTTGTTGTTCGTCGCCTGTCCGTTCGCGCTGTACTGCCCGCCTTCGAACGAGCCCACCTGCAGCGTGGGGACCAGACCAGGGATGGTCTGCATCAGGCTGAACTGACTGCGGTTCGCGCTCGGCAGCGCATCGATTTCATTGCTCGTGATGTTGGTGCCGATGCGATTCGAGGTCGATTCGACCAGTGGCGCCTCGGCGGTCACGACGAGCGTTTCGGCTACACCCGCGAGCGACAGCGACAGCGGCACCGTCAGCTCTTCGCCGACGCGCACCACCATGTTGTTGCGCGTCATCGGTTGGAAGCCCGAGAGCTCGGCTTTGATCGTGTAAGGCCCTGGCACCAGCTGCGGGATGACAAAGCGGCCTGCGCCATCGGTGACCGCCTCGCGAACGAGGCCGGTGTCTTCGTTGGTGACGGTGACGGTGACTCCAGGCAGCACCGCTTTTTGTGCGTCAGAGACGGTGCCGTTGATTTCGGCTCGCCCGCCTTGCGCGAGCAGCGGCGCCGAAGCGCCGAGAGTGAAGCACGTGATCAGACATCCGACCACGAAAAAGCTTCGTCGGGCGGTCAATATCAACCGCCGAAGGGTCCGCATCTAGGCCTCCTTGGCTAAGAGCAAGTGAGATGGGCCGGACATTAGAGGCAGGAGCGCCTCATGTCAAGCTTTCCCGCCACACCTCGAGGCGACCGTGTCGAAGATATTTTTTCTGCCTCAATTGCGCCGGTCCAGCGCTTCTCGGAGCGAATTGCGATTGACCTCCCGGCCAGCGAGGAAAATCCCTGCAATGCGGCGGGTGTTCGTGATGTCGTCGAGCGGGTTGGCGTCGAGGACGATGAAGTCGGCGTGCTTGCCGGGCGTAAGCACTCCCGTGGTGCGGAGGCCCAGGTACTCCGCGCCGTTGCGGGTCGCGGCGACGATGGCCTGCATCGGGCTCATCCCGGCTTCCACCATCAATTCGAGCTCGCGGTGTTCGGCGAACCCGAATGGATCGTCCTGCAGTCCCGTGTCGCCGCCGAGAACGATCCGCGCGCCGGCCGCCGACAGCTTCGCGAGGCTTCGCTGCAGGATCGCGTAGCGCTCGCGGGCGGCGGAGGCCTGGGCCGGCGTTCGGCCACCGTATGCGCTGATTAGCTTTGCCGCGAGCTCCGGTCCGATCGCTTCGCGCGCCGGACCGTTGATCCACGCGGCTAACGCGGCGGGCGGCTCGACATTGCGGCCGCGCTCGGTGTTCTGCAGCGTGGGCATGATCACCACGCGGCGCTTGACGATGGCCTGCACGACCTCGTCATCCATGTCTTTGTCGCGCACCATGTGCGTGAAGCCGTCGATGCCGGCCGCAACGAGACCTTTGGCGTCGGTGAGATAGAAGACGTGCGCGTTGACGCGGATGCCGTGTTTGTGCGCCTCGTCGATGACCGCGCGGTAGAGGGGTGGACTGAGCTCCGGCGCACGGCCGTTGCGATCGTCCACCCAGATCTTCACGAAGTCCACTTTGCGGGCCGCGAGCTCGCGCAC
>Ga0070671_100003408_pt1 | contig 12403 bp, 13 predicted proteins | sample KBSS73metaG_FD_65341 | JGI IMG/M metagenome (GOLD analysis project Ga0070671, IMG submission 65341) | Switchgrass rhizosphere microbial communities from Kellogg Biological Station, Michigan, USA - KBS S7-3 metaG | ecosystem: Host-associated > Plants > Roots > Rhizosphere > Soil ...
GTGGGCGGTTTCGATGAAAGCGGTCATGTGCGTATCATGGCCGCAGGCGTGCATGACGCCGGTTTCCACGCCCTCGGCCGTCCGCGTGCGGACTTTTGACGCGAAGGGCAGGACGGTTTGTTCGGTAACAGGAAGGCCATCCATGTCCGCGCGGATGAGGAGGGTTGGGCCTGCGCCATTCTTCATGACCGCGACCACGCCGTTGCCGCCGACTTTTTCGGTAACGGTGAAGTTCATTGCCTTTAGGCGACGAGCGAGCTTGGCAGCGGTGGCGCTTTCCTGTTCCGACAGTTCGGGATGGGCATGAAGGTCGCGGTAGAGCGTCATCAGGCCATCCATGTCGCCGGTGATGGTGGCCGCGATCTCGTTGGAAGGAGGCGTTTGCGCCGTGGCGGCTGATGAAAGGATGGCGGCTGCCATGATGGCTTTCAACGCATGAGGCACTGACTATTCTCCCTGTTGAGCAGGGGAGCATAGGGGGAATTCTGCGGCTGTTAAGCGTGTTTTGTGGGACTGAGATGCCGGGTTTCGCTGGGACGAAGATATCAGGTGTGGGCTTAACGAAAAAGCGCCCGTCCCGCGAAGGACGGACGCTTTCCCTGATGCGCTATGGGAGCGATCAGAAGTGGAAGATGACGCCAGCGGTCGGGCGGAAGCTATCGAAATCGTAGGTTTCGGTCTGGAAACGCAAACGGATACCGCTGTTGCCGGTGATGCCGCCGAGACCGATGTCCTTCGGGCCGACTTCGACGCCCAGACCATACATCCAGTCCTTGCGGTCGGGCCAGCCCTGCTTGCCATTGACCCACTGGTAACCGGCCGAGGCGAAGATCATGCCGCTTTCGCCAGCGCGCGCGCCAAAGCGGCCCTTCACGCCATATTCCCAATCAATGTCCGAAAAGCCCTTAGTCGCGTTGCCTTCAACGCCGACAAATACCGGGCCGAGGGGCACGTTGACGCCTGCAACGCCGCTGATGATCGCGCCGTTCATGATTGTCTCACCTGGAACGCTGCCGAATTCGGAACGGCGGTCGAAAGTGTGATAGCCGCCCAGGATGCCGACATAGGGTTCGATGCCGAAAGCCTTCGTGCCGTCGGGCGCGGTTTCTTCCTGAGCGTGGGCGAGCGAGGGCAGCGCCGCGATCATCGCGGCTGCGAAAAGATATTTCTTCATGCGAGGCTACTCCCTTGAGCCTTGTTTCAAGTGCTTACGGGTAACGGGCTGCGCATCCTTATTGTTTCGGCGCGGAAAACAAATGGTTCGCGTCGTGGCAATATTGCCACAGCTATTTGTTACGTCGCGAGCTGGATGGGAGGCTAGTTCACGCCGATGGGATCGGGATGACCATCAGGATCTCGTAAGGCCGTACCACTGGCGCGGGGCGGGCTGCCGCCGTGGAGAAGCAGGACGCCTGCGAGGTGCGGAGCCGCCATCGACGTGCCTGAAAGGGTCGCATAAGCGCCATTCTTATATGTCGAGAGGATGGAACTTCCTGGTTCGGCGAAGTCTATGGGCGGGTTGCCCCAGTTTGAATAGCGGGCGTAGGCGTCTTTGCTGTCGGTGGCGGACACCGTGTAGACGCCCGTTCCATCCGCGCGGGCAGGCGAATAATTGATCGCGTTGGCGCTGTCATTGCCTGCAGCGATCGCTACCGAGAAGCCAGCGGCGCCCGCCGCTGCGACGGCTTGGTCCATTTCCGCCATGGGGCCCGTGATCAGGCTGAGGTTGATGACGTCTCCAGCCGCGCCGTGAGCGACCGCATAGTCTATCGCCGCCACGACGCCCGAATCGTCGCCATTGCCCGTGCTGTCGAGTACCTTCAGTGCGATCAGGGTTGCGTTGGCGGCAACGCCGACGACGCCAAAGCTGTTGTTTCTGGCGCCAATGATCCCGGCCACATGGGTGCCATGGCCGTTGCCGTCGTTGGGCGAAGGTTCAGCGGCGATGTAGCTGATGCTCCGGCTGGCAGCTACATTGAGATCAGGATGCGTGAGGTCGATGCCGGTATCGATGATCCAGGCCACGGCTGATCCCGCATAATTCACCCCGCCGCCGACGCGTTTCACGCCCCATGGCAGCGTCTGGGTCGATCCACCGCCGCCACCACCGCCCGGACGGCCCGTGATGCCGCTCACGACCGTCGGCGGTATGGTTGCGACACGATCCTGCGAGCAGCTTTTTATCAACGGATTTTTCGCCAGCAGCTTTTGCACTGCCGTCGACGACATATGTGCGGAAAAGCCGCTCAGCACATGGCTGTACACATGGGTTACGCGCCCGCCGACTGCGCCAACGGCTTGTCTTGCTTCTGGGCCAGTGCTGATCGGCCCCGGCAGGAAGGTGCAGATATAGCTGTCCTTGATCGGGTCGCCCGCCTTGGCCAGGGCGGATCCTGGAATCACGGCGAGAGCGACGGCGCCCCAAACAAGTGTCCGGCCAATCATGTCCCATCCTTCACAACAGATGCTGTTCCGGATCGGCATAATAAAGGCGGCGCTCGGCCCGCGACATTGAGCCGAGGATATAGCACGAAGGCAAAGGGGGCGGCGCTACCCCCCTGATCGGGCGATTATTGAGCGGTCCAGCCGCCGTCGATGCTCATGTTTGCTCCGGTGATATTGGCGGCGGCATCGCTGCACAGGAACAGCGCCATGGCGGCGACCTGATCCACCGTGACGAACTGCTTGGTCGGCTGACCGGCGAGCAGCACATCGTTCATCACCTGCTCGCGCGTCATGTTGCGCGCCTTCATGGTGTCGGGAATCTGATTTTCGACCAGCGGCGTCCAGACATAGCCGGGCGAAATGCAGTTGGCGGTCACGCCGAAGGTGGCGAGTTCGAGCGCCAGCGTTTTGGTAAGGCCCGCAAGGCCGTGCTTGGCGGTGACATAGGCGCTTTTGAAAGGCGATGCGGTCAGCGAATGGGCGCTCGCGGTCTGGATGATGCGCCCCCATTTCTTCGACTTCATATAGGGCACGGCGAGGCGCGACGTGTGGAATGCGCTGGTGAGATTGAGCGCGATGATGAGGTCCCATTTGTCGACGGGGAAGTCTTCCACCGGGGCGACATGCTGCATGCCCGCATTGTTGATGAGGATGTCGACACCGCCGAATGTATCAGCGGCTTCCTTCATCATCGCTTCGATCTCCGCTGGCTTGGTGAGATCATGACCGCTGTAGAGCGCCTTGCCCCCGCTCGCCTGTTCCAGCGCCTGCCGTTCCTGTTCGATCGCCTGCGCGTCGCCAAAGCCGTTGATGACGACATTCGCGCCCTCCGCCGCGAGCGTCTTCGCATAGGCAAGGCCGATGCCGGAGGTGGAGCCCGTGATCAGGGCGGTCTTTCCAGCGAGGGACTTGCTCATGCGTTTTTCTCCTTGAGATGATCGGGCGCGTCGAGGTCGAAGGTGGCGCTTTTGCCGTTCATGATGTTGCGGGCAATGAGGTCGCCCTTGTGCATCACTTCCTCCACCGCGTCGCGGCCCTGGCTCCAGTGATCGAGCATGGTGGAGCGGGAAAATTCAAAGTCCCGCGCGCCGCTTTCCCATGCGCGGCTGCGGTAGATGAGGTGGACGATGTTGACCGAACCCCGATCCAGCATGTGCCGCAAGCGCTGGGCGTCCGGATCGTCCTGCAGGTCGGGCGGCAGCTTGTCGAGGAGGGCCTTGATCGCCTTATGCTCACGGCGCAGGCGCAGATATTGGTCGGTGACCTGGCGCGTGCGACTGGAATATTGAATGTCCTTCGCGCGCGAATAGACGTCGGTCATCTGGCGCGGCTTGGGCCCCTCAGCGGGGAAGAGATCGACCTGAAAGACGAGCATGTCCTCGGTCTGATGCTCCAGAACATGGGCGAGGGGCGTGTTGGATACGATGCCGCCGTCCCAATAGCTGCGGCCGTCGATCTCGACTGGGGGAAGGCCGGGCGGCAGCGCGCCAGACGCCATGATGTGGCGGGCGTCTACCCGGGTGCGGCCATTGGGACCACGCGTGTCCCAATAGGCGAAGTTGCCGGTCTCAACGTCCACCGCGCCTACCGAAAGGCGGACCGGGCCATCGTTCAGCAGATCCCAATCGACGCACGCGTTGAGCGTCTCTTTCAACGGTGCGCTGTCGTAGAAGCTGATCGCGCCCAATGTCCCTTCCGGCATCATCATCGAGGGCCAAAGACGCGGGCGAAACATGCCGGGCACACCGAATGTCGCGACCGCTCCGGCGGCCATCAGGTGCGCGGCTTCGCGGATATGATCAATTTCAGGAAGCACGATATTGGGCAAACCGCCCGAGACGGTAAGCCAGAATTTCTTGAGCCGGCTAAGACGGCGGTGCGGCGGATTGCCCGCGATGATCGCAGCGTTGACCGCTCCAATGGAGATGCCCGCGACCCAGCTGACATCGATGCCCAGTTCATCGAGCCGCTGATATACGCCCGCCTGGAAAGAACCGAGCGCGCCGCCGCCCTGAAGCAGTAGCGCCACTTCCTGAGGAAGGGGGAGCGGCGTGCTCGCGCGCCGCGGTGTGTAGGGATCGATATCGGCCATGTCGCAGTGCAATATAGCGATGTGTTCTTCGCGCTCAACTTAATGTGCTGTAACAATCCGATGAAGCGAGGCAACCAATGCCGTATCGCAGCCGTTCCAACCGTCCGGCCTATGCTATAGGCAGGGGAGGAAAGCGAGGGCGCCATGCGATTGGACGACGAACGGGAAAGCTCCAATTTCGAAGTGCAGGATGGCCGCGGCGGCGGCTTCGGCGGAGGTTTGGGGGGCGGCCTTGGCATGCTGCTGCCCTTTATCGGCAGCCGTTTTGGCTGTGGCGGTATCGTCGTGGCGCTGATCATCCTGGCAGTGATGGGAGTCAATCCGCTGAGCCTCGTCGGCGGAGGCGGCGGCCCGCAGCCCAATGTCGAGGTCAGCCGCGATCCCCAGAAGCTGAGCGAGATACAGCATTGGTCGCTCAAGGTGCTGGGATCGACCGAGAGGGTATGGGGTCAGGTGTTCCAGGCGGAAGGGCAGCAATATCAGCCCACCGTCCTGTCCTTCTATTCGCAGGCCGGGGCGTCAGGTTGCGGTGCGGCGCAGAGTGCGATGGGGCCGTTTTACTGCCCGATCGACAAGAAGGTGTATCTGGATACCGACTTCTTCAACGAACTGCGCCAGCGCTTCGGCGCGCCCGGCGACTTCGCCCAGGCCTATGTGATCGCGCATGAAGTAGGTCATCATGTGCAAGATCTTGAAGGAACGCTGGGTCAGGTGCAGCAGCGGCAACGGAGCGTCGGCGAAGAGGAAGGCAATGCCTTGCAGGTCAAGGTTGAGCTGCAGGCGGATTGCTATGCCGGCGTATGGGCCAAGCGCACCGGCTTGATGGAAGCCGGCGACCTGGAGGAAGGCATGACCGCGGCACAGGCGATCGGCGACGACACGCTGCAGAAAGCGGCGGGACGACGGCCGGTGCCGGAGAGCTTTACCCACGGGACAAGCGAGCAGCGTATGAACTGGCTGCGCAAGGGACTGGCGACAGGCGACCCGGCCCAGTGCGATACATTCGCGGGGCGTTAGAGCTTTAGGATGGCGCGCCTGGAGCGGATGAATCCGCCGCTCCCTCCTCGGCCGGAGGAGCCAGGGGCACCGGCGCGCTGGGCAGGCCGTTTCCGGGCGAGAGGAAGGGCTTTCCAGCATCCGGCATGGGCTGGCCAAAGGCGGCAGGGTCCGGAATAGGTTCGGCAGGCGCGGACATGGGAGCGGGCATGGGAGCGGACTGAGCCATCGGCGCGGACTGGATCGCTCCGGGCATCGCGGGAGCGGGAACGGCAGCAGCCTGACCCGGAGAACGCGGGGCAGCGCCCTCGACGACCAGCACTATTATTGGCGCTGCAAGCAGGGTGATTGCGGCGAAAGCCTTGTAAAGCATGCGAACGCATCCTGAAAAATGACGCGCCGATGCTAATGGCCGCTGGTAAATAAAATGCTGAAGCCGATCAGTTGCGATCGAGTTTGTTCAACAGGTCCAGCATATCGTCGGGCAAGCTGTCGCGCCCCGCACGGAAAGTCGATCGCAGCGCGTTCCCAACCCCTTCATAGGGCTGAGGCAGGCCGACGTTCAGGATGCGGCGATGGCTGACATCCCGCCCGTTTGGCGATCGACTGGCCGATTTGCGCTGCATTTCCATGTCCGTACAACTGCCGGATGTCCGAAAAGTTTCTGGCGTTCATCGCAGCCCCGCGCGATATCACCGAAATGACAGGAGAGATTGTGGTGACGGACTGGACGGCGGTGGCGGCGCGGATAAGGGCGCATTCCCCCTTTCTGGCGAGGCAGATGGATCGTTTTCCCGCTGTAACGGACTTGTTGGGGAGTGGCGATTTCGAAGCTGCGCTGGCCGCCGCGCAGGCGGTGTGCGGATCGGAAGATGGGGTGGCGAAGTCGCTGCGACGGCGCAAGGGCGCACTGGCGCTGGTGACAGCGGCAGCAGACCTGTCCGGCGCGTGGGGTCTTGACCGGGTGACGCAGACGCTATCGGATTTCGCGGATCAGGCGTTGGAAGAGGCCCTGGCAGCCGCTTTCGCCGAGCGCTATCCAGAGGCCGAGCCGAGGGGCTTCGTCGTGCTTGCGCTAGGTAAGCATGGCAGCCGTGAACTCAATTATTCATCCGATATCGACCCGATCCTGCTCTACGATCCCACCACCATGCCGCATGGCGAGCGGGAAGACCCAGCGGATGCGGCGGTGCGGATCGGCCGGCGGGTCAGCGAATTGCTGAACGCGCGTGATGGGGACGGCTATGTGTTTCGCGTCGACCTGCGGCTGCGGCCTTCTCCCGAAGCGACGCCCATCGCTCTGCCGGTCGAAGCGGCAATCGGCTATTATGAGACGATGGCGCTGGGGTGGGAGCAGGCCGCCTTCATCCGCGCGCGCCCTGCGGCAGGGGATCTGGCGCTGGGCGACTATTTCATGCAGCAGATCCGCCCCTTTGTGTGGCGGCGAAGCCTGGACTTCGGCGCGATCGACGCCATCACGGATATTTCGCGCCGCATCCGTGACCATTATGCGCAGGGGCAGGCTTTCGGAGCAGGCTATGATCTGAAGCGGGGTCGGGGAGGCATTCGCGAGGTCGAATTCTTCGCTCAGGTGCACCAATTGATCCACGGCGGTCGGGTCCCGGCGCTGCGGTCTGGCAATACGCGCGAGGCGCTGCGGGCGCTTGCGGCCGCCGGCATATTTGATGAGGATACATCTCGCAGGCTGGATGAAGCTTATGTGCTGTTCCGCACCATCGAGCATCGGCTGCAGATGGTGGAGGACCGGCAGACGCATGAACTTCCCAAGACAGCCGAGGCAATGGACAATGTCGCGCGCTTGCATGGACTGACTGATGGCGCCGCCTTGCTCGACCTGTTGCGGCCGCACGTTGCTTGGGTGGGGAGCAACTACGACCAGCTGACTCCGGCAGAGAAGGAGGAATCGCTTTCCCATGACGAGGAGCGGCTGGCGGCGCAACTCGTCGAGATCGGGTTCGCCGATCCACAAGCGCCGGTGGCGCGCATCGGCGGCTGGCGCACGGGCAAGATCCGGGCGCTGCGCAGCGCAGCATCGCGTGACGCCCTGGAAGAATTGCTGCCCGGATTGATGCGCACGCTGGCCGCCGCGCCTGACCCGGTGCGCGCGCTCAACCGATTGGACGACTTGATCGGGCGGCTGCCGAGCGCGATCAATTTCTTCAAGCTTCTCGCCGCCCGGCCGGGGCTGGCGGAACTGATGGCGGAACTGCTGAGCCATGCGCCGACACTTGCCGATGCGCTGGGGCGGCGGGCCGAACTGCTCGATGGGCTGATCGATACATCGGCCTTCGATCCGCCGCCGCCGGTGCCGCAACTAGCGGAGCAATTCGCACAATTGGAAAAGGGCGAGGATTATCAATCGTTGCTCGACCGGGTGCGGCAGCGGGTGAATGATCGGCGGTTCGCGTTGGGCGCGCAGATCATTCGCGGCGGCGATCCGCTGGAGGCGGGGCGCGGTTATTCGCGTGTGGCGGAAGCGGCCATCGAAGCGCTGGCGAGCGCGACTATCGCCGAGTTCGAGGCCGCGCATGGCAAGGTGCCGGGCGGCGAGATGGTGATATTGGCGCTGGGGCGGTTGGGCGGCGGCGTGCTGACCCACGCGTCCGACCTTGACCTGGTCTATCTCTTCACGGGTGATTTCCTGACGGAGTCCGACGGAGCCAAACCGCTCGGTGCGACCCAATATTTCAACCGGCTGGGACAGCGCATCACCAATGCCCTGTCGGTGCCCACGGCGGCAGGGCCGCTTTATGAGGTCGATACGCGGCTTCGGCCGTCGGGCGCTCAGGGCCTGCTGGCGGTCAGTCTCGACAGCTTCGCGAAATATCAGCGTGAGGAAGCCTGGACCTGGGAACATCTGGCGCTGACGAGGGCAAGGCCGGTGTTCGGATCGGCCAAGGCGCGGGCGGCGCTGGGCGCGATCCTAACCGAAACGCTGGAGCGGCCGCGAGATTTTTCCAAACTGGCGCGCAATGCGGTGAAGATGCGCGGCGATATCGCCAGGCATAAGCCGCCTGCCAGTGAACTGGACGTTAAGATGGTGCCGGGCGGGCTAGTCGACCTGGAATTCCTGATCCACGTCACCCAGTTCCAGCATAAGATGGCGTTCAACCCCGATCTGCGCGCGGCGCTGGCACAGCTGGTGAAGGCGGGACATTTGCCGATCGAGTTGATCTCCGCGCATGATCTTATCACGCGGTTCCTGATCGTGTCGCGGCTGGTGTCGCCGAAATCGACCGAGCCGCCGGAAGCCACGCGGCCGGTGGTGGCGCGCGCTTGCGGGGTCGAAAGCTGGGACGCGCTGCTTGAAAGCTATGGCGAGGCCCGGCAAAGGGTGCACGATGCCTGGGCGGGGCTGGCCGCGCCCTATGTGGAGGAAGATGATGGTGGAAGCCGGTGACACGCTGCCCGATGTGGCGCTGAAGGATGCCGATGGCGGCGATTTCACGCTGGCTCGCTATCGTGGCAAGCCGGTTGTCGTCTATTTTTATCCGAAGGCAGATACGCCCGGCTGCACCAATGAGGCAAAGGATTTCACGGAACTGGCGAGTGAGTTCGCCGGGCTCGGCGTGCCGGTGGTCGGCATTTCCAAGGACAAGCCTGCCAAGCTAAAGAAGTTCGCCGACAAATATGGTTTGGCCGTCACGTTGGCTTCGGACGAGCCGGGAGACGCGTGCGAAGCCTTTGGCACCTGGGTCGAAAAGTCGCTTTACGGCCGCAAATATATGGGGATCGAGCGCGCGACTTTCCTTGCAGACGGGGAGGGAAAGATTTTGCGCGTCTGGCCCAAGGTGAAGGTCAAGGGTCACGCCGCTGAAGTGCTGGAGGCTGCGAAGGCGCTTTGAGCCTGTCCGCGGAAATTGAGAGCGTAGGTGCGGCCTGCGCTCATGTGCTGAAAACGCCCGATCCCTTCGCCAAGCTTATGGCGGCGCGAGCGGTGGCTCGCGCCTGGCGGCAGGGGAAGCTCATGCATCGGTTCGATGCAGCCATGCCGGATCGACCCGCACGGCCGGACGTGCCCCAATTGCTGCCGCCGAACCAGATGCCAAAGCGTGGGAAGATCGGATCCGAACGGGCGCGCGTCGCCATGCTGCACGCCTTGGCGCATATCGAATTTGTTGCGATCGACCTTGCTTTTGATTTGATCGGGCGGTTCGGCGGAGAGTTTCCGACAGCATTTACGGATGATTGGATGCGCGTAGGCGCCGAAGAGGCGATGCACTTCGCCTTGCTGGACCGGCGGCTGCGGCAGATGGGCAGCAGCTATGGCGCGCTGCCCGCACATGATGGGTTGTGGCAGGCGGCGAGCGAGACGGCGCATGACGCGATGGCGCGTCTCGCGATCGTGCCAATGGTGCTGGAGGCCCGTGCGCTCGATATCACGCCCGCAACGATCCAGCGGTTCGAAGGAGCGGGTGACACGACATCCGCGCGTATGTTGCAGCGCATTATGACAGATGAGATTCGGCATGTCATGGCGGGGACGACATGGTTCGGCCATGCGACGAACAGAGCCGGACTGAGCCCCGCAAATCATTACCAAAACCTTGTAAAACGCCATTTTCGCGGCTTTTTGAAACCGCCATTCAACGACTCGGCGCGTCGACAAGCCGGTTTAACGCTGGATTTTTACGGCGCGCTTGCACAATGAAGCGGGAGATGTCCTTTTGTTGATGCGGGTGGCGACTTCATGTCGCATAGGTCAACACGGGGAGCGCCGAGAGGCTTAAAGCCTCCGGTGAATAAGTCGGGGTCGGCATGTTGTTTCTTCGTTCAATGAATGCGCACGGCGCGCGATGGTTCCAGTCTGCGTTTAAAATGGCCGCCGCGGTTGGCATGGCGGGCGCACTTTGCGCCGCAGTGCCGGCTCAGGCCAAGAATGCCGAGGATGATCCCTATGGCGACGCATCGGAAATCAACACCAGCGCGCTTGGTCCGGCGGACGTCGGCTTCGCAAATTTGTTTTCGAGCCTGCAGCGACTGGATGGCGAAGCAAAAGCCGCCAACAACATCCCATCGGGCCGTCCCGTTCAGAAGCTTTCGCTTACATCCAACTTCGGCGTTCGGTCCGATCCGTTCAACGGTGGCGCACGGATGCACAAGGGCATTGATATCCCCGGTCCGGTTGGTACCCCGATCTATGCAACGGCCGACGGCATCGTCAGCCGCGCAGGCTGGGCCAGCGGCTATGGCAATCTCGTCCAGATCTCGCATGGCGGTGGCATCGAAACCCGCTATGGCCACATGTCGAAGCTGATCGCCGCGCCGAACAGCTATGTGCACCGTGGTCAGCTGATCGGCCTGATGGGCTCGACCGGCCGCTCCACCGGCAGCCACCTTCATTATGAAGTGCGCGTCGACGGCCAGGCGATCAACCCCATTCCCTTCGTCGTTGGTCCTGACGTTCTGGTGGCGATGAATACCAAGCCGCCGGTCGCCATGGGCGGTCCGACCAAGGCGCAGGAAAAGGCGGCGGAATAATCCGTTCCATTTGGTTCGTTTTGCAAAGGCTCGGCACCTATGGGTTGCCGGGCCTTTTGCTTGATCCTATCTAGGCGCCATGGCTGATATCGACCTTACCTCCTCCGCCGCTGCGCGCGTTGCGGCTATTGCTGCCAAGCAGGGCAAGCCCGCAATCCTGCGGCTTGCCGTTGAGGGCGGGGGCTGTTCGGGCTTTCAATATCGGTTCGGGCTTGCGGATGCGGTCGAGGCTGACGATGTTTCGGTTGAGCGGGACGGCGTGACCTTGGTGGTTGATGACGTCAGCCTGGACCTGGTCCGCGGGGCTGCCGTGGATTTCGTGTCCGATCTGGGCGGCGCGGCGTTCAAGGTGACCAATCCGAACGCCACGGCTGGTTGCGGCTGCGGATCGAGCTTTTCGATTTAATCTCCAGCCCTCCCTTGTCTAGGGGCTGCACTTCTCTTTAGGGATGCGCTGGAGGAGATACCGTCCATGCGCATCGCGACCTTCAACATCAACGGCATAAAGGCGCGCTTGCCACGCCTGCTGGAATGGCTGAATGAGACGCAGCCCGATGTTGCCTGCCTGCAGGAGATCAAGACGTCGGATGAAACCTTCCCGATCAAGGATATCGAGGAGGTGGGTTATGGCGCGATCTGGCATGGCCAAAAGGGGTTCAATGGCGTTTCGATATTGGCGCGCGGCGAAACGCTCGTCGAGGTGCGCCGTGGGCTGGAGGGTGAGCCTGAAGACGAGCATAGCCGCTATATCGAAGCCGATGTGAAAGGGGTGCGCGTCGCGAGCATCTATCTACCCAACGGCAATCCCCAGCCGGGACCGAAGTTCGACTATAAGCTGCGCTGGATGAAGCGGCTGCGTGAGCGGGCCGCGGAGATCTGGGCCGAGGAAGTGCCTGCTATCCTGGCGGGCGACTATAATGTCATTCCACGCGACCGCGATGTTTATTCCGTAAAAGCGATGGCCGACGATGCGCTGATGCAGCCGGAAAGCCGTGCGGCCTACCGGCGGCTGCTGGGCGATGGTTGGACCGATGCGATCGCCAGCCGCCACCCGGCGGGCGGGGTTTGGACCTATTGGGATTATCAGATGAATGCCTGGCCACGCGACGCGGGCTTTCGCATCGACCATCTGCTGCTGAGCCCGGCCGCAGCTGATCGGCTGGTGGATGCGCAAGTGGACAAGGATTTCCGCGGGCGCGAAAAGGCGAGCGATCATGCGCCGACCTGGGTCGAGCTGAGCGAATAATTTCATCCGGGTTTAATTGACTCCATATTATCCGGGTAATAAGAGCGCGCCGAAGGAGATTCGACGTGACGCAAACATATACGGCCTTTGCAGGCGAGCTGTGGCTCGCCACTGGCGACGAG
>Ga0070671_100003413_pt1 | contig 12396 bp, 12 predicted proteins | sample KBSS73metaG_FD_65341 | JGI IMG/M metagenome (GOLD analysis project Ga0070671, IMG submission 65341) | Switchgrass rhizosphere microbial communities from Kellogg Biological Station, Michigan, USA - KBS S7-3 metaG | ecosystem: Host-associated > Plants > Roots > Rhizosphere > Soil ...
ACTCCTCTTGCGCTTCGCGCACCGCCGCCGCCGCGCTGCTCTCGTCGGCGATCGCCATGCCCTTCGGGATGTCCCAGTGCTTCGCGCCGGTGGCGTGGCACAGCAGCAGCTCGGCGGCGCCGTTCATCACCAAGGTGCCGTGGCTGACCGTCTTCACAGGCTCATTCTCAGAGAGGCGCTCGAGCGATCAGGCAAGGCCGCCGACTGCTTGCGCCCCGGCTTCGGGCAAGCGTATTCTTCTCCGGCTGGCGGGGTCGGCACGCAGCAACTCGACTCCGAACCGGTGGACTTCGTTTCCCCAACCGTGGCAGGAACTCCCCCATGACTTCGCACGCCTCACGCACGACCGAAGGTCGCGGACGCCTTTACGACAGCGTCGTCGACACCATCGGCAACACCCCCTGCATCCGCCTCAACCGGATCGCGCCGAAGCACGTGCGGCTGTACGTGAAGGCCGAGTTCTTCAACCCGGCGTCGTCGGTCAAGGATCGCCTCGCGGTCAGCATCATCGAAGGCGCCGAGCGGCGCGGCGAGCTCAAGCCGGGTCAGACGGTCGTCGAGGCGACGAGCGGCAACACCGGGATCGGCCTGGCGATGGTCTGCGCCGCGAAGGGCTATCCGCTGGTCGTGACGATGGCCGATTCGTTCTCGATCGAGCGTCGACGAATGATGCGATTCCTCGGCGCGAAGGTGATCCTCACGCCGCGCGCCGCCAAGGGCATGGGCATGTACCGCAAGGCGCAGGAGCTCGCCGAGGCCAACGGCTGGTTCTACGCGCGCCAGTTCGAGACCCCGGACAACGCCACCATCCACGAGAACACGACGGCGCGCGAGCTGCTCGCCGATTTCAAGGGCGAGCGCCTCGACTACTGGGTCACCGGCTACGGCACCGGCGGAACGATCACCGGCGTCGCGCGCGTTCTGCGCAAGGAGCGGCCGGAGACGAAGATCATCCTCAGCGAGCCCTCGATCGCCCAGCTGCTGGGCAGCGGCGTCGCGCAGGAGCGCGGCGCCAATCATTCACCGGCGGGCAGCCACTCGGCCTTCACGCCGCATCCGATCCAGGGCTGGACTCCCGACTTCATCCCTTACGTCCTGCAGGAGTCGGTCGACAAGCACTACTACGACGAGCTGATCCCGATCGCCGGTCCCGACGCGATCGCGTGGTCGCGGCGGCTCGCCGCCGAAGAGGGGATCTTCACCGGCATCTCCGGCGGCGCTTCGCTCGCCGTCGCGGTCCAGGTCGCCGAGCGCGCGCCGCAAGGCTCGGTCCTCTGCTGCATGCTGCCCGACACCGGCGAGCGCTACCTGTCGACGCCGCTGTTCGAGGGCGTCGCCACCGACATGACGCCGGAGGAGGAAGCGCTGTCGCGCTCGACGCCCGGCTTCCAGATGCCTGCTGCGTGAGCGTGATCGATGCGCGGGCGCTTCGGTCGCGGCACTCGTCAGCCCGGAACGCTTCGCTGAAGGAACGCGCGCCACGCCAACCCGCAGGCAGCGAGCGTCCAGACGATCACCGCGCCTGACGGCAGGTCGAACAGCGCCGAGAGCGCGAGGCCGAAGGCGTAGCCGGCGGCGCCGATCGCGTAGGCGACCGGCACGCGGCGCGGGCGCGGCGTCGCGCTGGTCGCCAGCGCCGGGACGATCAGGCTCGAGAACACGAGGTAGACGCCGACCAGCTGAACCGAGGCGGTGACGGCGAGCGCGAAAGCGCCGTAGAAGCCGAAGCGCCCGAGCCGCTCGATCCAGCCGAGCGCCATCGCGGCGAGCAGCACCACGGTGAGCGCGGCGAGCCAGGCGAGCTGCGTCGTGTTCACCCACAGGATCTGGCCGACGAGCAGGTCCTTGAGATGCTCGCCGCCATGCGGGTTGCCGGCCAGCAGCAGCAGCCCGGCGCACGCGGCGAGGATGAACATCACGCCGATCAGCGCCTCCTGCTGCTGCGGCGCACGGCGCTCGGTCCAGGTCAGGACCCACGCCCCGAGCAGCGCCGCGGAGACCGCTGCGGCCTGAACGGCGATGCCGTGCTCGGGCAGGCCGACGGCATCGGCGGCGATCACGCCGAGCCCGGCGATCTGCGCGATCGCGAGATCGATGAAGACGATTCCGCGCACGAGCACCTGCATGCCGAGCGGAACGTGGGTCGCGAGAACGAGCAGCCCGGCGACCAGCGCCGGGCCGAGGATTCCCCACTCGAGCGCGCTCCAGTTCACGGCTTCGCGGCGCCGGCGAGCAGGCGCGCGACGGTGTCGTCGAACAGGCCGAACAGATCCTTGGCGGCGTCGCTGCCGCCGACGGTGAACGGCAGCTTGACGACGGCGATGCCGGCGTTGCCGGCGAGCCATTCCGAAGGCTTCGCGTCCTGGTACGCGGCATGCAGAACCATCTTCGCCGGCGTGCTCTTCAGCGTCGCCAGGACGCTTTGCAGGTGCGATGGGCTCGGCTCGACGCCGGGCTTGGGCTCCAGCACCGCGACCTCCTTCAGGCCGAGCCAGTCGTAGAGGTAGACGAACGCCTTGTGCTGCGACACGACGGCGATGCCGCGCAGCGGCGCCGCCTGTGCATTCCAGCGCGCGATCGCTTGCTGCCACCTGCGCGCGAATTCGGCCTCGTTCTTCGCGTACTGCGCCGAGTTGGCCGGGTCGATCTGCGCCAGCCGCGCGGCGAGCGCGGTCGCGACGAGCGCGATGTTGCGCGGATCGGTCTGGATGTGCGGATTTCCGGCGGCGTGCACGTCGCCTTGCGAGCGATCGAGCTGCGTCGGCACCTCGAGCTTGCGGACGAAGTCGGCGGCCGCGAAGTTGCCGGGCTGACCGGGCTGCACCTTGGCGTTGCCGGACTGCTGCAGAAGCACCGGCAGCCAGCCGATCTCGAGCTCGGCGCCGGTGCAGGCGACGAGGTCGGCATTGCGCGCCCGCGCGATCAGGCTCGGCTTGGCCTGGATCTGGTGCGGGTCCTGCATCGCATTGGTCGCAACGGCGACGTCGACGAGCTTGCCGCCGAGCTCCTGCGCGAGCGCGCCCCACTCGGGCTCGCACGCGAAGACGCGCACGGCGGCATGCGCGGGAACGGCCGAGAGCGCGAGCAGGGACGCCAGAAGCGCCGGCCAACGATGAAGGAAGGGGTGCATGGAAACCTCCGAAAGGATCAGTAGGTGTGCGCGCCGTGCGCGCCGAGGCTCATCTGGTATTGCAGGAACCACTGGGTGTCGGTGAAGCCTCCGCGGGCGCGGTCGCGCGCGAGCTGCAGGCGAACTCGCGAGAACTCGCTCGGGCTGAAGTCGAGCATCAACGAGCCCTTGCGCGGCCGCTCGCTCTGCACCGGGATCAGGCCGGTGTTGATGCCGTAGTCGGGGGTGCCGGAGTCGAGCTGCTCGGCGCGTGCGCCGAGGCGCCAGCGCGGCATGAACTGGTAGACCCCCTGCACGTACCAGCCCGACTGGCGCACGCGATACGTCGAGGCGAGGTCGGCACCGCCGACGTCGTAGACCAGGTCGCCGCTGCGCGTGCCTTGCAGGTATTCGCCCTGCAGCTTGAAGTTCGTCCGCGTCGCGTTGCCGTTCGGCGCCCACTTCCAGACCGCGTCGGCGACCCAGACGCGCGTCCTGCCGCTGAACGACTGCGCGACCGAGACTCCGGCGGGATCGAAGCCGACCAGCGCCTGGTCGCTCGCCTTGGCGTCGAGCATCGACACGCCGGCGCGCCAGCTGTGGCTCTCGCCGATGTCGCCTCCCACGTGCGCCGTCAAGGCGAACATGCCGGTGCCGTTCCTGCTCGTGTCGCTGCCCGGGAAGCTGCGCCCGCGCCCGACCTCGACGCCGAGCTCGACGAACTGGTCGATCGGCGGCAGCCAGCGCACCTGCACGCCGTCGTCGCCGTACTGCGTGCCGAGCATCGCCTGGTAGGCGAGCGGGCTGTCGACGAAGTCCCAGGTGTGCGCGTGCTGCGGGTTGAGATAGCCGATTCCCGAGAAGAAGCGGCCGGCCTTGAGCGACAGGCCGCCGCCGAGCGACGTCGTCTGCACGTACGCTTCCTCGACCGAGACGCTGTTGTCGGCGCCGATCGCGATGTTGGCCGCGCCGCGCAGCCAGGGATCGATGCTCGCCGCGAACCCGAGCTCGGATTCGGCGAGGCTGAAGCCGCGCGTCCCCGGTCCGATCTCCGACCCCGGTGGCAATGGAAAGCCGCCGATGCCGTAGAGCGCCGGGTCGCGCGACGTGTGGGTGTACAGGCCGGAGAGGATCAACGAGATCGATGGATTGAACGCGGTCGCGCCGGCACCCGCCGCCGTGGCCGGGGGTGCCAGCGATGCGGGCGCCGGCGCGGCCACCGGCGCGGGCACCGCGGCTGCTGCGGCCGGCGACGGGCTCGCGGCCGACGCGGCCGTCTGCGCGGCTCCGGCCGTGGCCGCCTCGGCGCTCTGCAAGCGACGCTCGAGCGCCTGCAGGCGCGCCTCGTAGGCGGCGCGCATCGCCTCCATTTCCCTGCGGATGGCGGCGATCTCTTCGGCGCTGTCGGCCAGCGCTGGAACGGGCAATGTCAATGCGACCGCGACGGCCGCACCCAAGAGCTTCAGCATCATGTCCTCCGGTGACGACGCGATGTGTGGCGCAGCGCTTCGACGAGGCGAAGCGGCTCCACGCGGCGAAGGTCAGCGCGAGGCGACGGGCGGAGCGCGGCTCCGGTAGGGGATCGCGGCGCGCGCCGATGGCGGAGCCGAGACCGTTGACTCCTGCGGAACGGCAGCACGCATCAGCTGCGGAGCCGAGGGCTCGGCAGGCAGCGGCGCGGCGCCGCCGATGGACGCGCCGATCAGGCACAGCTGGCACTGGCCGTGGACCAGACCGGCATCGCCCGTCCGACCCGAATCCGGGCCGGCGATGTGCGAGATCGCGTGCGCGCTTGCGGCATCCTGCGCGACGGCGAACAGCAGGCCGAACCAGAGCAGCCAGGCGAAGCGGCGCTGCGGCTTTGCGCGAAGACGGCAGGCGGTCATGACCGGCCCATCTTAGCTCGCCTTCACGCGACGTCGGGGCGCCGAGGATGAGCCCGAAAATGCCATCCACCGCGTTCGCCGCGAGGCTCCCCCGCTCCCTGAACTGCTCGTGTTGGCAATCGCGATCGCTTCGGCGGCAGCCATCGGCGCCCGCCGCTTTCTCTGCATCCGCATGCCCCGTCTGCGAGGCTCGGCCGCTTCGCTCGCTCTCGCGATCGCGGCGCTCGCGGGCGCGGCGGAACCTGCAGGCGCAGCGGATTTCTCCAACCCGATCGTCGATGCCGCGCCGTCGACCGGATCCGCCGACCCTTCGGTGGTTCGCCATCGCGGTTGGTACTACTACTGCCGATCGATCGACGACGCCGCGATCGTCGTCGCGCGGGCGCACCGCCTGCAGGACATCGGCGCCGCGGAGCGAACGGTCGTCTTCCGCGCGCCGCCGAGCGGCCCGCACAGCCGACAGCTCTGGGCGCCCGAGCTGCAGCGGATCGGCGCGCGCTGGTACATCTACTTCGCCGCGAGCGACGGTGACAACGCCCATCACCGCATGCACGTCCTGCGCTCGGCCGGCGACGACCCGCGCGGGCCGTACGACTTCATGGGAGCGCTGAAGACGACACCGGACACATGGGCCATCGACGGCGTCGCGCTGCAATGGCGGGGCCGCCTGTTCTTCGTGTGGTCGGGCTGGGCACAGACGGACGACGGCTTTCCGCAACGGCTTTACATCGCGCGCATGAAGACGCCATGGCGCCTCGAGGGCAAGCGACATCTGCTGGCGTCGCCCGACCCGGGCTGGGAAAGCGCCGGCGCGGCGCTGCTCGAGGCGCCCGAAGTGCTGCGACATCGCGGCCGGACCTTCATCGTCTACTCGGCCGGCGCGAGCTGGGGCGACGACTACGGGCTCGGGCTGCTGATGCACACCGGCGGCGATCCGCGCTCGGCCGCATCGTGGCGCAAGCTCGCGGGTCCGGTGTTCACGAAGAGCCCGGCCGCCGGAGTGTTCGGCGTCGGTCACGCCAGCTTCGTCCGCTCGCCCGACGGACGCGAGGACTGGATCGTCTACCACGCGACATCGCGGGAGGGCGCCGGCTGGTCGGGTCGCAGCGTCCGCGCCCAGCGCTTCGACTGGACGCGCGACGGCATGCCGATATTCGGCGCGCCTGTGGCGCCGGGAATCCCGCTCGCGGAGCCTTCCGGAACGCCCGGGCTTCGAGACGGGACATCGGCGACTGGCACCGATGAGGGGAAGCGCGGATCAGGCTCGCGGTGATCGACCGTTCGGGACCTGTCCACTGAATTCGCTGGTAGGCGCGAATGGACTCGAACCATCGACCCCCACCATGTCAAGGTGGGTTTTGGGGATTTTTGATGGATCGTCGATGAACCTGTTTTACCTATGAAAAACGACCATCTTGCGTCCGTAGAAGTCCGCTGATGTCCGCCTAATTTTTTCATACTTTTTTCATACTCGAGGGGTGAGAGCGGGTAGACTCAGACCCCGCGATGGCCATCAGACTGGACGCCGTGTCGGCGCGCGAGAAGCTCAAGCCGCGCCGCGACCCCTACTGGCAGCGGGTCACGAAGGGCTGCTACCTGGGTTTTCGGCGGATGAGCAGCGAGAGCCACGGGACGTGGCTGGCGCGAGCTCGCGACGGCGCGACTGGCAAGCAAGCGTTCAAGGTCCTCGGGGAATTGACCGACACGCTGGGCCACATGCGTTTCGATGCGGCTCACAAGCTGGCTCTGGCCTGGTTCGATCACCTTGACCGCGGCGGCAGCGCCAGCGCCACCACGGTGCGGCAGGTCTGCGCCAAATACGTTGAATATTTGCGTTCGGTCAAGACCGCGCGAGCGGCGAACGATGTGGAAGCCAGGTTCAGGAACTACGTTCTCAACGACGAGAGACTGGCCGCCGTCGAGCTTTCGAAGCTGAAGCCGTCGCATGTGGAGGCTTGGCGCAACCGGCTGCGCGAGATGCCGACCAGAAGCGGCGGCCATCGAGGCGAACGAAGATCCGATAGCACTCTCAACCGGGACATGACGTGCTTTCGCGCGGCGCTGAACCTGGCCTACGCCGACGGCCTCGTCACGTCCGATTTCGCTTGGCGCCGAAAGCTGGTGCCGGTCAAGAACGCCGACCGGCGACGCGAGCTCTATCTCAAGCGGGCGCAGAGAAAGAAATTCATCGAGAAGGCATTGCCTGACCTTGGGCAATTCCTGCGCGGCCTGGCCTTGGTTCCGCTGCGGCCCGGCGCACTCGCGGCCCTCCGGGTCGCAGACTACGACCCCCACCTCAAGGTGCTCAAGGTCGGCAAGGACAAGAACGGGCAGGAGCGCAAGATCAAGCTGCCCGAGGCGACCGCGAAGTTCTTCGCAGAGGTCTCGAAGAGCAAGCTCGCGGGCGATCCCCTCGTGTCGCGAGCCGACGGCAAGTCATGGGACAAGGACGCGTGGAAATGGCCCGTGAAGGCGGCGGCGGCGGCCGCGAAGCTGCCGGTGGGTACGACCGCGTACACGTTGCGCCACAGCGTGATCAGCGACCTCGTCCACGACGGCCTAGACCTGCTCACCGTCGCGCAGATTTCCGGAACCAGTGTGGCCATGATCGAGCGTCATTACGGACATCTCCGCAGCGACGTCGCGGCTGGCGCGCTTGCCAAGCTGGCCTGGTAGTCCGGCGGGCGCGGATCAGGGCCTTCGGCCAGCGTCGTCCAGTTCGCCTCGCACGACCTGGATGCCCCCGCTCCGATGTGTTCTCGCTGCTGCTTCGGAACGCGTCGAACCCGGTAGCACCGGACGCTCAACCATCACGAGCGTGGTGAACGGTACGCAGGACGTCGATTTCACGAGCCTCGTTGTCACACCACGCGCGCTGGCTTTCACATCGATCCTCGGCGATCCTGCCGAGGAGTGGGCCACGCCCGCTGTCGGCTTTGGCCTGGCGCCTGGGGTCTATACGCTCACGCTGATCGGAACCAACAGCGCCAGCATGGGCAGCGATGCCGGCAACCTTGCGCTCACGCCCGGCCTTCCCGCCGCAGTGCCGAGCCCGACAACTACGCCATGCTGCTTGCCGGTCTCGGGATCGTCGGCCTTCTCGCGCGCCGCCGCGCCTGATCGGCGCCGACTCGACATTGAAGCGGGCCCGGTCCGCTGTTCGTGGGCGGACGACGCCGCACTCGCCGACGTCGGTCTTCGCCAGCAGCATCGGCTGCGGCGCAGTCCCTCGGGTGTCGACAGGTTTCACCGCTCACGCCCGGCGCCGACTGCGTCCGCAGCCGAGCTCGCCGACCGCGACGATCGAGGCGAAACCGGGTGACTCGACCGTCGAGAACTCCATGAGGCGGGTCGCACTCGCTGCCGAGTTCGCGTCGTCCCGCATGAGTTAGCGCACCAGCACGTCGGTGTCGAGGCCAATCATCGGGCCGACGCGCCGCGCAAAGTGATCGCCGCGTTCATCTCAGCCATCGAGACAGTTCCTGGCGGTGAACCGAACATGCCCTTGAGCTCCGCGACAGAGCGGGTGACGGCGACGACCTCGAAGCGGCCGGTCTCGATCTCGACAAACTCCAACCGAGCGCCGGCTTCGACGTTGGAGCGCCCGGCGCACGCTCGCCGGAATCGTGATCTGGCTTTTGCTGGCGACGACGGCGGTGGGCATCAGAAGGGCCGGCCATCCCGTCTTTCCTTACTAGGGCGTAAGGAGCTGTTCGACCTTCGTGGCGACCCGGAGGCTGGGAATGCCCATTCAGGGTATCAAAAGCTATATAATCGTTTCATGTATTGTTTCACATATTGTCCGCCATAGTGCGGCAAGAGCTATGTCCATGGCCAGAGACATCGGGTCGATTATCGTTTCATAATGTCACCTGATTCCCTTCTCCTCACTCTTCGTCAGCATCGCCGTCGAGCCACCGCCCAACTGCTTGCCGAGTTCGGCGTCAGCCGAGCGACGCTGATGCGCGCGGTCCGGGCGGCCGGAGCTTCTGTGCTGACCATTGGGCGCGCGCGCCGAACCTCCTACGCGGCTCGGCGGCTGCTTCGCGGCAGCGGCGCGCCGCTACCGGTTTTTCGCGTCGACCAGCAGGCCGGCGCGGAGCAAGCCGCAGAGTTGCATCTGGCGTATCCCGATGGCTGCTTGCTCGAATACCGCAGTGCGCTTGAGTGGCCGCTCGACGCGGACATGCGAGACGGCTGGTTCGATGGCATCCCCTACCCGTTGCAGGATCTTCGCCCCGAGGGATTCCTCGGCCGCGCCTTCGCCCACGCGCACGCAGCGGTTCTGCAAGTGAGCGAGGACCCGCGCGCATGGTCGGACGACGACGTGTTGCATGCACTGACGTTGCTCGGCTCGGACCTCGGCGGCAACTACATCGTCGGCGAAACGGCATACCGGTTGTGGCTTGAGCAACTCCAGCGTCCGTTGCAGCTCGTGCACGACGCGCAGCTCGCGAAGACCTATCCGGACTTGGCCCAGCGCGCGATGCATCAAGGCTTCGAGGGTTCGTCTGCGGGTGGCGATTTTCCCAAGTTCACCGCGGTGCGCGAACAAGGCGCCGAGCCGGTCCACGTCATCGTCAAGTTCTCCGGCTCGGACGAGTCGCCCGGCACGGAGCGCTGGGCAGACCTCCTGGTGTGCGAACAACTCGCGTCGCAATGCGTTGCCAGCCTGCCGGGGCTCGCCGCCGCGCGCTCGAGCATCCACCGCTTCTCCGGCCGGACCTTCCTGGAAGTCGAGCGCTTCGACCGCCACGGGGCGCACGGGCGCTCGGCACTGTGCTCCTGGGCCGCAATCAACAACGCCTGGTTCGGACTGAGTGGGCGCCCATGGAGCGAAGGCGCGGAGAGGCTTTTCGAACGTGGGCTCATCGCCAGCGAGACGCGCGACGCAATCACGCGCCTCTGGCTCTTCGGTCAGCTCATCGGCAACACCGACATGCATGACGGCAACCTGTCTTTCGTGCCCGGCGAACCCGGCCTGCGGCTGGCGCCGGTGTACGACATGCTGCCGATGCTGTACGCGCCGCAGCGCGGAGTGGAGCTGCCGGAAAGGCAATTCGCTGCCCGCCTTCCCTTGCCTTCAGAGCGCGAACTCTGGCACCAGGCGGCTCGGGCGGCGGTCGACTTCTGGGGCTGTGCGGGCAACGACGCACGCATCAGCGTGGACTTTCGGGAAATCTGTCGGCGCAATGAAAGAGCAATCCGCGACTCCGCTTCGCTTCCCGCCGCGACGAGCTGAGGGTCTGAACGGGCTGGGCTTAACGGGTGGAACGCCTCCGGCATGCAGTCGGCGGCCGCGCACCGGCACAGGCCCGGTAGTCGTCGTCCGCGCCTTGCGAACTGCTTCGTCCAAGTCGGGGCCGGGATCGGCGAAGGTTTCCGCGCTCTCGGATGAGGCACCTGCTGCACCAGCGCTACCTTGAGGCCACCGCAAGAACCGCTTGTGGGTTGGTGCTGGCGATGGCCGAGTAACGTACGCGCCGCGCCGCTGGGCTGTTTGCGCCCCTGCTTCCACCTCCGAGAGCGTGCGCACCGAGACGACCAGTAGCGCTGCGAACTGCGACTGCGACAGGCCGTTGCTTTGCGAGCCTCGATGACCGCCGAGGAGACCACCACCACCTGCCGTTGATGGTCGGCGATCCGTGGGCCGCCGACGAGGATTGGACTCAGTTTCGTCGCTTCGCGGTGGACCTGCTGACGGCACGAGCGTAGTCTGGAGAAATGAGCGAGGGACACATCGTTCTCGGCCGTGCGCATGCTCGGATCGCAGAGGTCGCCTACGCCGTCGATCTGCACGCCGACAAGCACCGGCTCGTTGCCGACGAGGCGGCCGGTCACGGCGGCCCGATGCGGGCCCGAGCCCTATCTCGCTGCTACTGTCGGGTCTGGCCGCCTGCACCGCGATCACCCTGCGGATGTACGCGCAGCGCAAGGGCTGGAAGCTCACCGCGGTCGAGGTCGAGGCGCAGCTCTTTCGCGAAGGCGCCGAGTCGCATATCGATCGGAGGATCTCGCTGCACGGCGAGGTCGACGAGTCGCAGACGGCGCGCCTGCTCGACATCAGCGAGCGGACGCCCGTGACTCTGATGGTGAAGGGCGGCGCCGCAGTCCGGACGACTCTGCAGCGAGCCGGAGCCGCTTGATGCGCACCGAACCGTTCGAATTCCAGGGCGAGCACGGGCCGCGGCTGGTCGGCAAGCTCGATCTCCCGGATGGACCGGTCCACGCCCATGCCCTGTTCGCTCACTGCTTCACCTGCACCAAGGAGTCGCTGGCCGCGGTCCGCATCGGCCGTGCGCTTGCGGGTCAGGACATCGGCGTTTTGCGTTTCGACTTCACCGGCCTCGGCCAAAGCGGCGGCGACTTCGCTGACAGCACCTTCAGCGGCAGCGTCCAGGATCTGCTCGCCGCGGCGCGTGCCATGGGCGACGTCGGCAAGGCCCCCGCCCTTCTCATCGGCCACAGCCTCGGCGGCGCCGCGGTCCTGGCGGCGGCGGCCAGCTTGCCCGGCGTGAAGGCGATCGCCACCATCGGCGCGCCGTGCGATATACAGCACGTCAAGCGATTGTTCGGCGACGACCTCAAGACGCTGCTCGAGCACGGCGAGGCGGAGGTGAAGCTCGGTGGCCGCCCCTTCAAGATGCGCCGTTCGTTCATCGACGATCTGAGCTCGCACGACCAGAAGCATCGCATCGGCAGCCTGCGACGCGCCCTCCTCGTCCTGCATGCACCGACGGATCGCACGGTCGATATCGACAACGCGGCGCAGATCTTCCAGGCGGCGAAACACCCGAAGAGCTTCGTCTCGCTCGACGACGCGGACCACCTGCTGACGCGTTCCGCGGACTCGGCGTACGCGGCGGAAGTCATCTGCGCCTGGGCCACGCGCTACCTCGGCAAGGCCTCTCCGCGAAGCGTCGGCGAGCCAGGGCAGGTGGTGGTCGAGGAAACCGGGGAAGGCAACTTCCAGGTCGAGGTGCTGGCCGGTGGTCTGCGCTTCCTGGCCGACGAGCCGGTCGAGGTCGGCGGGATGGGGTCAGGGCCCACCCCATACGACCTGCTGTGTGCCGCGCTGGGCGTGCACCGCGATGACGGTCCGGATGTATGCACGGCGCAAGGGCTTGCGGCTCCGCCGGGTGCGCGTCTGTGTCGGCCATGCCCGAACGAAAGGAGAAGATCTGCCTGATGGCTTCATGCGCGAGGTCGCCCTCGAAGGCGATCTGACGAACGAGGAGCGGTCGCGACTGCTCGAGATCGCAGAGCGCTGTCCGGTCCATGCCTCGCTCAAGCAGGGAGCGCGCGTTGTCACTCAGGCGGTGGGCCAGATCGTTCCGCTCGCAGGCGTCGAGAGTGCTGGCCAGCACCTGCAGGACATGACAGCGGCCTGAAAGCTTCGCC
>Ga0070671_100003416_pt1 | contig 12389 bp, 13 predicted proteins | sample KBSS73metaG_FD_65341 | JGI IMG/M metagenome (GOLD analysis project Ga0070671, IMG submission 65341) | Switchgrass rhizosphere microbial communities from Kellogg Biological Station, Michigan, USA - KBS S7-3 metaG | ecosystem: Host-associated > Plants > Roots > Rhizosphere > Soil ...
ATTCATAGACTGTCTGATTTCCAAAAAATTACATTAGGAAATTACGGCAAAGTTTGTTTATTTTTATTATACCATTATAAACCGCGTAACAACGGGTCCGGCGCGCCACAATTTAAACAAAAGATACCATGACAAAGTTCCTGATCAAGGCCTCTTATACGCCCGAAGGTGTAAAAGGGCTGCTTAAAACCGGCGGCACCGCCAGACAGCAAGCCGTCGAAAAATCGCTCAGCGGTTTGGGTGGAAAAATAGAGTCGTTTTATTTTGCTTTCGGCGACGAAGATGTTTATGTAATTGCCGAGCTGCCCGATACCATTTCGGCAGCGGCGCTGGCCTTAACAATTAACGCAACGGGCCTTGTGTCTTTATCCACTACAATTTTGTTGGATGTAAAAGATATTGACGAGGCAGTGAAGCGCTCCGTTGTTTACCGCGCTCCGGGAAGTTGATAGTGTATCTGCTGTGCTTTATCCAATGCTTGCCATGCAGGTGGCCCGGTAAATATATACCCCGGCCGGGCCATGTTATTTGGTTTTGAGCAATTTTGCTTAACAGGCAACTTTCAAGGGGTAGATATTTTATTAATAGTTAAGTATCTGATTTTTAGGCATTAACGTAACTTATTTCAACGCTTCCACGTAAAATAGATGGTTAATCTTTTACAATCAGATTTTTTATGAGAAAGACCCTTCTCACGTTTTGTTTTATTATCTCGTCATTTTTGGTATTCGGGCAGTCGGCCCATTTTGGATTCAAGGCCGGTGCAAATCTTTCTAATCAGGCTACTAAAACACTGGGCATGGCCGTCAAGAGCACTTATTTACCGGGCTTTCATGCGGGCGCGATATTTGACATCGAAGTGATGGATTTTTCAATCCAGCCGGGTGTATTTTACGCTACAAAGGGATACCAGTATAACCAGGCCCTGTCAGACGGCAGTCAAACCGTGCAAAAACCCGTGGTGGGCAAAATACAGTTGAATTATTTGGAAGTGCCGCTTAATATATTGTACAACGTTGAAGTAAGCCGCACCGTCAAAGTTTATTTTGGCGGCGGTGGATATGGGGGTTACGGTCTTTCAGGTACCTATTCGGTACAAGGTCAAAAAAGCGATGTATCATTTACCAAAGCCATTGAAGGGTATCAGTACAAAAACCCCGATTATGGTGTTAACGGAATTATTGGTGCCCGGATATCAAAGAATTTTATAGTGGATGCCAACTACAGTCTCGGGTTGAACAATCTGTCCTATTACCAGGCTTCAACCATACACAACAGATCTATAGGTGTTTCTGTGGGGTATTTGTTTTAGGCTTTGCCTTTCTCATCCGTTGTTTTAAACAGTTTCAACTTCCGGGTTATTTACCGGCGCCAGGCTGCGGCCGCCAAGCAGGCGGGCGGTAAAAAAGAACAGCCACACCAGCCGGATAACTACAATAAGGCGCTCAAATACACCGCTGTAATTACTGTTATGCGCTATAGCATAGTTGAACACTGCGCATAAAGCAATCATCAGCAATATGCACAAAATAGTATAGGCTGCCCAGCCGCGCCATTGCGGGTTGGCCATAAAGCGCCGGCTGAGTAAAAGAAAACTAACAATAAGCGAAAGGAAGATGATCCAGCCGGTATAAACCTGCAGTTCCGGATCGTGGAGAAGGCCAAGGGCAATGGAACCCATGCCCGTAAGCGCCTGTAATAAAGGTATCAGTACGCTGCCAAAACCGCCCGCCAATTCATTTTTTAAAGCGATAGCAAATGTCAGAATGAGTACACCAGACAGGATGAAATTAACCGACTGTATCCATCCATAAGGCTGCATCTGCAAGCGGCTTATCGATTCGCGCAATATCTCGTAGTTGGGCGATATCACACCGAAGCAAAAATAAACTGTAGTAAATAATACTGCCCCTATTATGCCCGAACATAGTAATGCTGTCTGCAAATTAGTTCGCAGCGTAAGTAATTGGGCACCAGTGTCGGGCTCACTCATGGTAAAATGTTATCAAAGGCAGGATTTAAGCATGGCTGTTAAACCGTTGCTAAAATAAACATTTTGCTTTAAATGAAAGATGCAGACCTGTGTAATTACAAAATATAAGGGGGATTATCGCCCGTTCGGCCGCCGGAGCGTCCGTTTCCCCGGTGCGGCGAGCCTGTCAGGCTACCTGGCGGCCCTGAACCCGGATGTCGTGTTGCCAGGCATCTTCAACATTGGTTATCAGTCCGTTGCCCTGCAATTTCTGATCCAGTTCGGCCATGCATTTGCGGGTAAAATAGTCGCAGCAGCAGCGAAGTGTGATCTTTCCGCTTTCAAATCGAACCAGCGGCCTGATGTTATGAAGGGGACAGGTCCTGGTTTCAAGTTCTAATTTTATGGTAGAGTAATTCATAGTTTGATTCGTGTGGCGGACGCGTTATAAAAGTAGTGTCAATTATTGTTCAGACTAGTTCTTATTTGTTAACATGCTGTTGATAGCCTGTCTGTTACCGACTTTTTTGTTCGTTTGCAGCTCATTCACCAGCAGGTCATTCTCCCATCTGCTCAATATAGTTTCAAACGTGAGGCCCTTTAGTTTTGTTTTTAATTTTTCAACATATCGTTGTGTAAGAAAATTGCAACAGCAGCGTATGATAAAATGGTCATTATCAATATTAAGTGTTGGATGGGCCAGGTGTATTGGGCAAATCTGACTCCGTATTGTTATTCCCTGTTTTTTATTCATCATACTGCTATTAAAAAGTATCTACTGCTGATCCGTCAATTTTAAGCCGACGTTGTAAAATTATACACAAAAAGGGCGATAATGCCCGGTGTTAACACGGTATTTGATTGCGGGTTTTACGTAATGTTCCGCCTTGCCGCCTGTTGGTGAAAGAAAAGCACTCCCCCCTAATATAACAATAGCCAGGCCTCGCGCCCAGCTACTGTTATCTAATTAATTTAACTACTATCTTAACAAGGCAAGTATTATGCCAATTTTTATTTATAACTTATTTTTTTTATTATTAAGAAATTAGTCCTGCAATACCCAGTAGGGATACTCTTTATTGAGCATGAACAAACCCTTCGCCTCATTTGCACATTCTTCGTGAAAATCGGCGCAACAACAACCTATCTGGAGCTCATTCCCAAATATTTCTACAACCGGGTGCACATCATGAACGGTGCATATCATATTTTCAATAATCGATTTAACAGTATCGGCAGCTTCCATGGTAATATCAGATTGGTTAATTATTAAACCAATGATATTAACTAGTGTTTAAAAAAATTTCAGAAAAGTTATATTTGACTGAGTTGCAGGGGATTATTTTTATGCCGATGTCCCGCTCTGGATCAAATGATCCAATTATTCGATATTAAGCATTCGGCGTTCGATATTTTTAATCTCATTGCCTCACTCCCCGTCCAGCGCACTCACAATTGCCGTTTGCATGGCCGGGTTGTTAAAATCAGGAGCAATATGCCCGCGGTCGCTGTCGAGTAACAGCAATTTGGCGGGTAGCAGTTTAGAAAATTCAATAGCAGGTGCCGGGTTTACCAGGTGGTCTTGTTTGGAGCTGATAATAAGCATCTTTGCTTTTACCAGCTTTGCTGCTTCCTGCATGGAACCGCCGTAAGGCTTGGAAATATCATGACCAATAACGGCTTTGCTTTGATAAAGATAATCGTTCCAGTCGCGGTTTTTGGCAGTTTGTATCTTTTTCATCCATTCGGCAAAACTATCGCGCGACATGGTTTTTGCCATATATTCCGGTGTGGTTGTAGCAAATTCTGCCAGCATCACAGCGGGTACTATCACGGGGTTTACTTTATAATAGCCATGCTGAAATGCCGGGTCATCCTCAATTATCTTAGCATAAATATTATAACCCATCAAATCATAGCTGCTTGGCCGCGGACTGCCTACTATCGGTATCAATACATCCATAAAATTGGGATGGCTCACCGCCCACTGAAATGTTTGTATACCTCCCATAGAAATGCCCATAACAGCATGCAGGTGGACGATGCCCATCTTGTTGATCAGCAAGCGATACTGGCTCTCCACCATATCCCTGATGCTGAACTGCGGAAACCGCGGCCCATGCTGCTTAACACTGTTTGATGGCGACGATGATACACCATTGCCCAGCGCATCGGCTGTAATGAGATAATATTTAGTGGTATCAACAGCCTTCCAGGGGAAGGTATATTCAATATTCTTAGCTGTGCCGCCAAACCAGCTTGGAAATAATATGGCATTGGTTTTTGCACTGTTTAACTTCCCGTAAGTGCGGTAGCCAATGCGGCAGTCGCTTATCACCTGTCCCGACTCCAGTTTAAAATCGCCCAGGAGGGCAAATTGCTGCCTGTCGGACGGTTTTTGTGCATAAGAAATGCCCAAAACGGGCATGCATAATAATAAGATCAAGGTTAATATTCTCATGGGGCAATGTTGTCGAGTTCGTCAATATGTATGAGTAAGTCCTGGTGAAAAGTGTCGCGCTTAAAGCTATCCGGGGTATAGTACACCACATTTACGTATTCGTCGCTTTCTATAAAGCCGCCCTTGCCATCATCGTCTACCACGTAACCTTCAACAGCCATTTTGGGGCCATCGGCAACCATCACCACAATATCGCCTAATATGAATTTCTTTTCCATTTTTATTCAGAGGTAAATCGCGATAAATATAACGGATGATCATTACAGAAGGTTAACCGATTTATTATTTTCTTTATCATTCTACTTCATGTTACAGGCCTACAGGCGGAAAAGTCTGGTCATATTTCAGACGGATTAAAATTCTTTTCCAAAAATTAAATTCGTGTAAACAAAACACTAATTTTATTCGTTAACAGCAAAAAACCCCTAATTAGCAATGCAACTTCCTGAAATTATCCAAAAGCAAATCGAAAATATGGTTTGCCCTGTCCACGACATCCATCCCATAGTAGAACAGGATTGGGACGGTATTAAAATATCAACCTGTTGCGACGACTTTCAAAAAGAATGCACGGAACAGCTTGAAGTTATGCTTAATCAATCACAAACCGTTAAATAAAAAGGCGCGGCGCGGGAGCGAAAAAAATCAAAATATCTCGCCCACGTTTACAAAAATGCCCTTTGAGCCTTCGCGACCAATGCCATAATCCAGCGCAATATTGGTTCTGGAAACCTTGTTCAGTTTAATACGCAACCCCGGACCATAAGCCGGTTGGATAGCCTGTAAACGGGTACCCGGTGCTGCCGAAAATGCCTGTCCGTTTGCAAACAGCACACCACCCAATAAACCATTGCCCGTGAGTCCGAAACGGTATTCAGCCTCGCCGTACAGCATTTGCGCCCCACGGAAACGCCCCTGAATGTAGCCTCTGCCTGTATTGGTATTAGCATCCCACAATGTAGCAGGCAGATCGAGATACGGTGGCTTTCCACCCAGGGTAAGCGCACTGTATGACCAAAAAGCAAGCACATTGCCCGAATTGGCCGGGAACCGGAAATATTTGCGAACATCCACCATCAGCGAGCTCCAGGCCGATGTACTGCCTAATGCTGTTAAGTTTTGCCGATACTGCCCCAACACATAAAACCCTTTGGAGGCGTTAATAGTACAATCCCGGTTATCGAAAGTACTGCTCAAGGTAAGTCCTGATGAAACAGTGTGGCGGGCGGCGCCATAGGTTTCAAAGTTGATAAAAGGACCGTTTGCCGGGCCGCTTTGTGATATACCCCAGTGATTGTCTATAATATACCCGGCGCCGAAATAGAAGTTCCCCGCTACCCGGCGCAACACCGATTCTGAAAAGCGCAGATAATTGTAATCCATCGGGTTTTGAAAACCTATAAACGATTTGCTGCCCAGTCCATAGGTGCTTTGCGGATAACTGTAAAAGCGCATCTCGCCCACAAAATTGTAGTCATTATTTTTATTCCATAGGTTCCAGCTTAAAGGCAGTGTAAACTGGCCGTTTTGGCTATAAGATGTACAGAAGTTAACCAGCGATATGCGGGAGCGGCTATCCGTACGGAAAGCAACATTGCCCGACACCGAAACAGCCAGCCGCGACTGCATGGCATAACCAAACGCCGGAACTACGGTTGCCACAGGCTTGGTCCCTATTGTATTATTTTCTGCACCCGGCGCTCCGGAACCAAACACCCGGTGAAATACATCCATCAGGTCTATTTGCCGGATACTATCTTTTTTTATAGCAATTGGTTTTATTGAAATGGTATCGGTGGCTCCAAAAACGGGGTATGATAGCCCAAGAATAAGCCCTGTTACAATCAATTTGATGATATGCGGAATGGGGTTTTTTAACTGCCTGTACGCCATACTTTCTACACTCTTTTAATCCACAAAATCGCCAATCTTAATTGGCCCTAAAAGCTATTAAACAAGCTATTTTTACGTGCGGATGACAATCATTGTTGCTGATTTAAACCTGCATTCCGGTTGAAGTTTTCAACAATTTTTAGTTTAGGGGAGTTCTCCGGGTTAAGCCATTTCAGGCGATATCTCCCGCTTGCGTAATTGTGAACCAGGTGAGTGGAAAAAAGGAACGGGATGATTTATTTTTTCATTTTTTTAAAACCATCCGATTTTACGCATTGTTACATAAGTAGTGTTGTTTGGATTATAAGGAACTATCCTAATAGTTTAAACGACCCAAAACCCCGTATGGAGCACGTGCGGGGTGTTTTTGTGCCATGGTTAATGGTCAATGGTCAATAGTCCATGGTCAATGGTCAATAGTCAATAGTCCATGGTCAATAGTCCATGGTCAGTGGTCAATAGTCATTAGTCAATGATATACTCACTACTACTACTACTCACCACTCACTACTCACTATTCACCACTCACTACTCACTACTCACCATTTCATCCCAGCGGCATAAAGATGTAAAACGTAGAGCCCCGGCCGGGGATACTTTCAAAGCCGATACGACCGCCTTGCTGCTCGGTAAATTCCTTGCATAGCATCAACCCCAGGCCCACGCCTTTTTCGTTGGCTGTGCCAAAGGTCGACCGCGCCTTTAGCGTAAACATGTCACCTTGCTGCTCATAAGGTATGCCGCGTCCATTATCGGCAATACTGATGCGGCACTCGTTGTTAATGCGTTTGGTGCCCACGTCAACCCTGCCGCCTGTAGGGGTAAACTTTATGGCGTTGCTCACAATATTGCGTACTACCAGTTGCAGCATATCACTGTCGGCCACTACATTGATAGTGGGATCAACATCGTAGGTGAGATTGATCTCTTTCTTTACGGCCATTATGCGTTCCATCTCCAGCGTATTTTTCAGCGTCTCGTTCAGGTTCATGTCGCTCAGCTTCACTACCACGCCATCCATCTGCGATTTCGACCACACCAGCAGCTTCGATAGCATGTTAAGTGTACTTTGCGTTACGCGCAGCAGATCGCCTTCTACCACCTCGCGTTCTTCTTTATCCAGACCATATTCGCCCACCAGCTCAAGGTAGTTCTGGATATTGCTCAGCGGACCGCGCAGATCATGCGCAATGATGGACATCAGTTTGTTCTTTTCTGAGTTGATGTGTTCCAACTGCTCATTTTGCGCAAGTATGAATTGGTGCTGCTCCTCAATATCTTTTCGCTTTTCTTCTACCTGTGTGCGCTCAAAATCATAACTGCGGCGTATGTTTCTGATGGTGAAATACATAATGAACACTGCGATCAGGTAAGCAGCCGTAACATCAAGAAAACGATCTGATCTGCTGGTATAAGTATACGGTGCCAGTTTGGGATAATAATACTCTATTCCGTGCATTGCCAGCAGTAGTATCACGTTTACCAAAAACCAGTATTTATGTTGCTTTTGTGCCGAAACGAATATGATGAGGTATAGGGACAGGGCGAAAACCACATCATTTGGCCCGCTGATACCCGAGTTGTAAAAATAATTGATGAAGAACAGCGTATTGCAAATGATAGCGGTAAGAAGGATGCTGCCCCGCGCTTTGCCGCGAAACCGCGACCGGTAAAAGAAAAATGCAAATACACACGCTGCCACTACACATAAGCCGGCTGCTACCCATTGGTTAATCATCAGATTAATAGGTATAGTGAGGGCCATGGCAATGATCATAACCAGGCAAAGCGCGTGAAATATCCGGAATTCGAGCGGGAAAGCAGAAGGGTCGCCGGTGAGAGTTAACCAGCGGGCACTTATTTTTTCACGAAAAGATAATTCATTATTCACTTTAGGGTCTTCAAATCTAATAAAAAAACGAAAGAGCGCCGGCTAAAATTTCCTGTCTGTAAAAATAATGTCTTATAAGTCAGTGAATAACCGCCGCTGATTCAAGCGGCTTATACGAATAGGAGCGGGATTTGTTAAGGGAAGTTTTGCACAGTCGGAAGTCGGAAGTCGGAAGTCGGACGTCGGAAGTCGGACGTCGGAAGTCGGACGTCGGAAAGAATAACTCATCGAGATACGAAAAAATAACAAAGCCGGACTGTTTCTTTTCTTCTTCTCCGCAGGTTTCTCATAGAGGACCCTGCGAACTACCTATGAGCAAAGTGGAAATAATACATTTACCCCAATCACGTTTACCCTCAATGCCATTATCAATAGATCAAAGTTCTTACTGTTCACCATTTAATACTCACCACTTACTATTCATCGCTCACACTTTAAATATTGCTGTTTAGTAGTCTGGAAATTAGTATATTAGTCATACTATTTCCATTCACAATGAGACGAGTATTCCTAAGCTTTGTATTAATTACTTGCATTATTAGCGCCTACGGGCAGAAGCACCAGATAGAACAACTGGAGCAGCAGCTAAGAGATCATCCCCAGGCCGATACATTTCGGGTAAACCGCCTGAACGCATTGGCGGGAATCACCTCAGTAAGTGCCGGAAAGTGTGACGCGCTTTCAACAGAAGCGATTATTATCTCGCGGAAGATAGGTTATACTACCGGCGAAGGATTTGGATTGATTAACAAAGGTATGGCGGTTTTCGCGTTAGGTAGCAGGGCACAGCTACCTGTACTATTGAAACAAGTCGAGGCAATAATTAAAAAAAATGGCAACCAGGAACTATTATCAATGTATTGGATACTGCGAGGGCGGGAAAGCACCCAAATTGATAATAGAAAATCTTTGGCTTATTATCTGAGAGCTGATTCTATTGCCGAAAAGTTGCACAATAAAACGTTAACGGCACGTTGTCAAAGAATCGTTTCCTCCGCTTATGGAACAGTATTAGGTGATTTCCCGAAAGGGATGGAATGGATACTCAAATCTATTAAAACTGCAGAGGAAGGCAATTTATTAAATGACCTTGCGGTTTCCTGGTCGATTTTAGGTAGCTACTATACCGTTATAGGTGACAACAAAAATGGTCTGATTTATTATAAGAAAGCGCTTGAGGCTAACAAAACGCTTGATAATACTGATCTCAGCTCTACATTGTATAACAACGTTGGCGAACGATACCGTTTGATGGGTAATTATCCTGAAGCCATAAAAGCCTACAAGCAAGAGCTTACTGTGCCGGGCCTCACGCCTTACTTAACAGAACTTGTTGAAAGCAACATGGCTGATGTGTATGTACGGTCTAACGACTTGCCAATGGCCTTCAAATACGGTTTTCATTCGCTTAAAATTGCCAGTAAAATTGACGATAACGACGGTGTAGCATGGATAGATGGCATATTGGGAAGAGCCTACAATAAAGCCAATAAACCTGATAGTGCCCTTTATTACGCCGTCAAAGGACTAAAAGCTGCAAGCAATACCGGTACAATAGAATTTATTCGCGACAACTATGAAGCCATGTCCAACGCCTACGCAAAAAAGAATGATTTTGCAAATGCTTATAAATACCAGGGCCTGTATGTTACTTACCGCGACAGTATGGTTGGCAGCGAGGTGAGTAACAAGGCAAGCCTGCTGCAATACAACTATGACCTGGCCAAAAAGCAGGCGCAGATTGCATCGCTCAACCAGGAAAAACGGATGCAAAACTATTTTCTTGCGGGCTCGGTAGTTATATTGTTTATTATAGGAGTGACGGGTATACTACTGCTTAAAAACAACCGCCAAAAGCAAAAAGCCAATCTGTTACTAAGCAGGCAAAAAAAAGAAATTGAAGAGCAGCGCGACCAAACTGATAAAGCGCTAACCGAATTGCAGCAAACCCAGGCGCAACTGGTACAACGCGAAAAGATGGCTTCATTGGGTGAACTGACGGCGGGCATTGCCCATGAGATACAAAACCCGTTAAACTTCGTGAATAACTTTTCTGAAGTGAGTATTGAATTGCTGACCGAATTAAAAGAAGAGGAGAAAAAAGGCAATAAAGAGGATGTGGTTAATATTGCTGATGATCTTACGCGAAATCTGGAGAAAATCCGGCACCATGGCAAGCGCGCCGACTTTATTGTAAAAGGCATGCTGCAGCACTCCCGCACCAGTACCGGCGAGCGGCAACCCACCAATATCAATGTGCTGGCCGATGAGTTTTTCAAGTTATCGTACCACGGACTGCGTGCTAAGGATAAATCATTTAATGCAGAGTTGACCACCAATTTTGACGAGAAGCTGCCCCAAATAAATGTGGTGCAGCAAGACGTGGGCCGTGTGCTGCTCAACCTGTTCAATAATGCCTTTTATGCTGTAAACCAAAAATCCAAAACAGCAGAGAATGGTTATAAGCCTGAAGTTACGGTAAGCACGTCATCAGGTAACGGGCAGATCATCGTAAAAGTGAAAGACAATGGTGTAGGTATTCCGGATCCCATTAAAGAAAAAATACTGCAACCTTTTTTTACCACCAAACCTGCCGGCGAAGGGACCGGGCTTGGGTTGAGCTTGAGTTATGATATCCTGGTAAAAGGGCACAATGGTATTTTGGATATCGTCAGCAAAGAGGGGCAGGGCTCCGAGTTTATTGTGAAGTTGCCGGTGGGGTAGTCAATAGTCAATAGTCAATAGTCAATAGTCAATGGTCAATAGTCAATAGTCATTGGTCATTAGTCAAAGTTGTTGCTATTCACCACTCACCACTCACTCCTCGTCATTCATAACATGCCTCTTACCGGCGTCGGGGCACGTATTGTCATCCCGAAATAATCTTTGATCTTTTTTGGAACAACCATTCCGTTTATGGTTTATATTTGTGGAACAATCATTCCGATAAGGGGATTTAAATCACAATAAAATTAGAAGGATGAAACCACCATCAGCAGCAATAAAATCAAACAGGGCTCATGATAGCTTCATCACCATTTAAAAACAAACCGAACGAATGTGAGTTCATGAGTTCCATTAAAAAATTTTAGACAAAAACGAATAATTACGAAGATGAAAAAGTTAGAAAACAAAGTAGCAGTAGTAACAGGCGCATCAAAAGGCATTGGTGCAGGTATAGCAAAAGGTTTAGCAGCAGCAGGTGCATCGGTTGTTGTAAATTATGCATCGTCTAAAGAAGGGGCCGATAAGGTAGTTGCCGAGATTGTAAGCAACGGCGGAAAAGCCATTGCCGTGCAGGGCGACGTTGCAAAAAGCGAAGATGTGCAACGCATTTTTGCTGAAACTAAAAAAGCATTTGGCAGGACTGATATCCTGGTGAACAATGCGGGTGTGTATCAGTTTGATGCATTGGAAACCATTACAGAAGCTGAGTTTCACCGCCAATTCAATACCAACGTTCTTGGCCTGATACTGGCTACGCAGGAAGCAGCAAAAAGCTTTGACGATAATGGCGGAAGCGTGATCAACATTGGTTCGGTAGTCACTAAATTGTTGTTGCCGGGTTCTGCAGTTTATACAGCCACCAAAGGTGCGGTTGATGCCATTACCGGCGTATTGTCGAAAGAACTTGGGCCTAAAAAGATCCGTGTAAACGCGATTAACCCCGGAATGGTAGAAACAGAGGGTACTCACAGTGCCGGGTTTATTGGCAGCGATTTCCAGAAACAACAAGTGGCAAACACCCCGCTTGGCCGTATCGGTCAGCCGGATGATATAGCAGCTATCGCATTATTCCTGGCCTCTGATGATTCAGGCTGGCTGACAGGCGAAACATTGGTTGCAAGTGGTGGTGTGAGATAATCAGTTGGCGGTTTGCAGTTTGCAGCTGGCAAATGATAAATTAGCTACTCACTGCTCCCACTCACTAAAGAAAAATCGATAGCTTTGCTTATTAAAAGGGCAAAGCTTTTTCTGTTATGGCAAGGACAAAAGATTTTGATGAGGATGAAGTGCTGCAAAAGGCGATGAATCTTTTTTGGCACAAGGGGTATAACGGCACCTCCATGCAGGACCTGGTGGATGGCCTGGGCATTAGCCGTTCGAGCATGTATGATACCTTTGGCGACAAGCATACGCTTTTTATCCGCTCGCTGGAGAATTACAAAAAA
>Ga0070671_100003418_pt1 | contig 12387 bp, 15 predicted proteins | sample KBSS73metaG_FD_65341 | JGI IMG/M metagenome (GOLD analysis project Ga0070671, IMG submission 65341) | Switchgrass rhizosphere microbial communities from Kellogg Biological Station, Michigan, USA - KBS S7-3 metaG | ecosystem: Host-associated > Plants > Roots > Rhizosphere > Soil ...
TACCGAAGCAGAAGGTTGCCCTTCGGCTGTGCTCATTAGGGCCACGAAAAATTTTAAAAGCCCCGGAGTGCTGACCCGGGAATTGAAAATAAATAAAGATTTGAATGGCAAAACCGCTTCCAAGCAAAATGGTTTGTGGTTTGAAGGACGGACAGAAAAAATCCTAAGGCCAAAAATAAAAAGAACTCCCCGAATTGGAGTCTCATATGCCGGCCCTATTTGGTCCAATAAAAAATACAGGTTTATATTGGAAAACTAGCTTTTTGTGCGCAGGGGGGGACTTGAACCCCCAAGGATTGCTCCATACGCACCTCAAGCGTACGCGTATACCAGTTCCGCCACCTGCGCAAAGCAATTATTCAGTTTCTTTAACCATTTCCTCTGGCTCTTTTTCGTCGGCGACAAAAGCCGAGGAGCGCATTTTACGCCGAACGTCCTTGACGGCTTTGGTGCGAACATAGTAAAGCTTGCTCCTCCTAGCTCGCGCTCTTTTAGTGATTTCGATTCGGTCTACCATCGGCGAATAAATGGGAAAAATCCTTTCCACCCCGACGCCGGAGGCCACCTTGCGCACAGTAAATGTAGCGCCGATTTCAGTGCCGTGTTTCCTCGCGAGCACTATGCCTTCAAAGGCCTGCAGGCGGACTTTGCCTTTTTCGTCTAGTATTTTAGACCAGACCCGCACGGTGTCCCCCGCCCGGAAATCCAGCTTCTTGCGTGCATCCATATCCACGGGGCTTAATTTTATATTGCCAACTTTTGTCGCTGCCATAGTGAAAACACTTTAGCATGAAAAATTCTTTCAGGCAAATTGAAATTTTATAAAAATTCCGCTTGATAATCTTTGGTGCAATATACAATGCTAGGGTCGTCAGGAGCAAAAGAAGTTTCCAATGATATGCCGCATTTATCACAGGGGCGGGTATAGAGTCTAGGTTTCGGAATCTTGCTAAATTGCTCGTCTTCCCTGCACTTCAAACACTTTGTGGGTAAAGGTATTCTCATCTTTTTTAATAAATTAAACTCGAGCGGTGAGATTTTATACCTGCGGTTACAAGCACTACATGCTATAACCTCGCTTAGTATGGAATCACTCACTTCGTCTATGGTCTCCGGCAAGTTTTCTCCTTTTAGAGTAGGTTCGGCTTGTTTATCCGCCTCTTCATTCCAGGTATAAGCCATTTTTACTGCTTCATCTTTAGTTTTAGGGAAAAACTTGTTTGCGTTTGAGTTGTTGTAAGCAAACTTAGAGAAAACACTGAGTGGAAACTCTCCGTATGTTTTGTCTTCCAGCATGCTCTCTATAATTTGAGTTTTTAATTTTTCGTATTCTTCTTTAGAGTATTCTTTATTTAAAATAGAGTAATTCTTGCGCTTGAGGTTGATGCAGCCGAAACAATTTTTGATTGAAGTTGACCAAAATGAATACTCTACGTTCAAAATTTCCGGCCAGCAGTACTGGGAAAATTTAACGTTGGAAACATTAACGCCGACGTTGCCGCTTTCATAAACGAGCTCGGCGCCGTGCCCCCAGCCGGAATAATCCATGCAGTCGCTCGCAGGCTTATAAGTTATGAGCTGGCAATATCTACAGTTCTGGGCCACTCCTACGATATACAAATTTTTTGAATTCTTTGATTTATGTATATATTCTCCAGTAACATTCAAGTTAAAGTTGTCGCCCTTGTAATAACGGTACGGGAATTTTGCCCAAAATGCTTCCGCCTCCTTTTTTAACTTTTCCATACCGGTGCGAGTATCCAACTTCAATTCTTTTAATTTTTCAAAATATTCTTCCTTTGTGTATTGAATATTGAAAATTTTGTAAGAAGAACCCCGCAGGTTCACGCAGCCTATGCAGTTTGTGCATCCGTAGCAATTTCTAGAAAACCAAACCTCGTTGCATGCATCGCAGTCTTGGGAATAAAAAGTGCGGTAAGATTTATGGAGCCATCTCGATTCATAACACAATTCTGAACTAAAAACCAACAAACAATCTGCAATGTCTTTATTCTCATTTATGATTGAAGAATGGAAAGTATTTTCACAATTATCGGCCCAGATAGCTAAAAGGCAATTTTTGCAATATCCCAGCGCATTGCAGTAATCGCAATTTTTTAAAGTCGGATAATCGGTTTCCAGAGCCTGATAAGGAGTTTTTTCTGAAAGTTCTTTTAGCTGCGCCAAAAAAGGCCTTTTCTCGTCATAATCCATGCCATATTCCGTACCGTCCCAATCATCGGCCCACCAGCAGGTTTGACACCAAATAATAAGCTTGCTTGAAGGAGGATACATAGATAGCGTGCGCTTACTGCACTTATCGCAATTTCGCCAAAACAATGACCAGCCATTGGCGCAAGAAAGCCTTCGAATCATCCTGCACTCGGGGCACCAAGAGGGCGGCGGCACTTTCATTTTTTCGTAAAAAGAAAAATCTTGGGGTTCTATCGTAAAATCTTTTTTGCAGTTTTGGCAGTTCTTTGTCTCAGCCGTCATAAACTCATTTTAACACTTCTTTAAATTCTTTAGGGAGTGGCGACTCTATTTTTATTTTTTTATTTTTAAGATTTTCAAATTCAATGGATTTCGCATGGAGCGCAAGCCGCTCAAAGCCCTTTGGGCAAGTGCCGCCTGGGTTGTAAAGCGAGTCGCAAGCGACAGGATGATTGATGAATTTCATATGCACCCGTATCTGGTGCGTGCGGCCGGTTTTGGGCATGACTTCCAAGTATGTGTATTTATCTTTTCCCGAAGTGAATCGGTTTAAAACTTTATACTCGGTAATGGCTGCCCGCATCTGCCCTCTCGCGCCCCGGCCCGCCAGATGTCGGCGGAAATCCCGCGGACTTCGTCCAATGGGTTTGTCTATAAATCCATGCTCCTGTTTTACCAAACCGGAAACTATCGCATTATAGACTTTTTTTACGGTTCGGGCTTGAAATTGTTTCTTTAAAAACTCATGCGCTTTTTGATTTTTTGCAAGCAGCATGACGCCAGAAGTTTCCCGGTCCAAGCGGTGAGCTATTTCTAATTTGGGGTATTTTTTGATAAATAAATCCAGAATTGTTTTTTCACTACCGTGCTCATCCGGATGCACTAAAATGCCGGAAGGCTTATCTATGGCTAAAATATTCGCATCCTCATATAGGATTTTTATTTTCATTGTGCCCCCGGTAAGAATCGAACTTACATCAGCGGCTTAGAAGTCCGCGGTTCTATCCATTGAACTACGGGGGCAGTTGGGCCTGGTGCGCGGTGTAGGACTTGAACCTACGACCTTCCCGGTGTAAACGGGTTGCTCTACCAACTGAGCTAACCGCGCAAATACCCTTTTAAACTAGCATTTTTAGAGTGACGGGTCAACGATTGGCGACGGGTTATTCATTATTTCCGCTGATTTTTTTTCCCGCGCGGAAAAATATTCCAGGACTTTTTCCAATTTTTCTTTCTGGGCTGTCTGCTTTTGACCGCCGGATTCTACCGGCAAAATGGCATCATTCTTTATTTTGGAAAAAATATAATAACCGAAAAAGCCGGATACTAAAATAAGGAGGAAAACAAAACTAAGCAGGAGCCCCCAGTAAAAATCCGCATTTAGTTTCAAGCTTTTTTTATTAAAATTCTTTTTTGTTTTGGATTTAAAAAATTAATCTCCATCTTGGTTAAATTAAGGTGTAAAGCTCAAAAGCCTGATTTCAAAATCACCGTGCCAGCTCGGCGCCTGGGGTAAAATCGTCCCGTCTTCGGCTGTAATAGGAGCTTCGGTTTCGTTTTTTTTGCTTAAATCTACTTGTAAAAATTGAAGCTCGTAAGGAGAATTTTCCAAGAGAGTCAAAAACTTATACAGGCTTTCAAAGCTGCCAGTCGCTTCAACTTTGACCAAAAGGCCGTCGTTGTCTTTGGCCACATCTACCGAAGAAGTTTCCGCTTTGGCGCCCGCCTGGGGAGCCAGCGCCTCGATGGTGTCCAAAAAAGGCACGATGTCAGAACCCCGGGCGAAGTGCGTATCCAGCCTGGTTTCTTCCTCCTTAATGGAATTTATAGATAAATTTAGCAGCTTGGCTTCTTCGCGGCGGCTGGTTTCATTTTCGGCCTGGAAGTTCAGTTCCTGGGCTTCTTGGTTTTTGAGGTTGACATACCGGTAAAAAAATATAAAAGCTCCGGCGAGCAAAAGAAGAAGTGCGAGAGATAGCAGAAACTGAATTTTTGGGAAATTGTTTTTCATGCGTTTAAGCCGGGGTTAAAGTCAAAAAAAACTGAATATTGGAGCCTTTAACAAAATTTGATATAGGCAGGTCGACTTTTTTGAAAGCGGGGTCTTCTTCCAGGTTTTTGCGGAACAAAAGCAACTCATCCCGGGAAGGTGCGGTGCCATAAACACTTATCTTTCTCACACCGGCAACCTCTTCGTACGCTATATGGTTTATTTTTATACTATCCATCTTCTTAAGCAAAACAGCCCGGATAACTTGTTCCGAAACGGAGAATTTACTTTTCTCAGCATTTTCAACCAGCGCAATTTTGCCGTTTAGGTTCTTTATCGTGTCCAGAGCTTCTTTATCAAATGCAGGCACGGGTATATTTCTCTGGGCATCCAGTTTCGCTTGGGCAGAGTTGGTTTTGGAAATAGAAATGAAATACGCCGGCAAAAGCGCCACGATAGCTATAAAAAGAGAGAGGCCCAGCATAGCAAATGCCAGAATCAAAAGACGGTAATAGAAACTTTTCGCCATTTCCTTCTTTTTTTTGTTGGGAATGAGGTTTATCATGGTGCAAGATTAATTCTCTTCAAAGCCGCCGAGTGCGAGGCCTAAGGCGGAGGCAAAAGAAAGAGACTCCCTGAAACTTATCTTGGGAATTTTTTCCCCGGCGTTATCAATGTTGACCCATACATTTGCCATTTCCACCGGAACCTTCATGCTGACGGAAAGATAATCCGCAAGCCCGATAAGATTTGCGTCCCCGCCGCAAAGAATTATTTTTTTAATCGGGGGATTGCTTTTGCCTTCTTCGTCTTTATGCGTGTGCCAGTATAAAAAATGCTTGGCTATTTCGTCCCGTAAAACGGAAACACTGTTTAGGGTAACCGCAAAGATTTCCTTGTTGGGTGTGTTGCGCTGCAAGCCGTATTCCTGCTTTATTCTCTTACCTTCTTCGAGACTCACTTTGAAGTTTTTGGCAATGATGCTGTTCAATGTCTCCCCGCCCACGTCGAGCGTGGATGTAAAGATGACAATACCGTTTGATACTATGAAAATGCCGGTGCGGGTTTGCCCAAAATCCACAATCATGTAGGCGTTGGGGTCGCCTTTCTTTATCACCGCGCGGGAAATGGCCTGGGCCTCGAGTTCAAAAGACTGCACCGACAAAAAAGAATTCTCAAAAACAAGAAGGTAATTTTCTATTACATTTTGGGGAATAGCAGCCACTTGCAGTTCCAGCTTTTGGTCGTCTTCACTTAAGATTTCGTAATCGAATATTGCATCCTCCGCAGATATGGGCACATGCTCCTCCAAAGAAAGTTCAATCGCTTCTCTTATATTCGAAATTCCGGATTTTTCCAAGCGCAGCCGAAATAGATAAACTTGTTCTTCCGGCAGGGAGACCCGCACGGATTTTATGTCGTCCTTGGTCCTTAACATGGACAAAACTTCGCCCAAGCGTTTAGAGTCTTTGATTTTTCCGGATTCTATTATGCCCGCCGGAATGGGCCTCTCTCCATAGCGTCCGAGCTTGATGCCCTTATCGGCGGCAAGAAGCTCCGTAAATTTCAAAGATTTATCTGAAATGTCCAGGCCAAATGAGGGCGCGAGGAGAAATTTGGGAACAGGGAAAAATTTTAGAAAAAAATTATTAAACAAACTCATAAAGAATACAGTAATTATACAATACTCCCATGCTTCCCGCTATTCTGGGTCTTTTGCGTCGGATGCCTTTTTAGCCGTTTGTGCCGACAAATCCAGGTATCTCTGCAGGATAAGGGCGGCGGCTGAAGCGTCCACCTGTCCTTCGTGGTAGCGGCGGGCCTCTACCGAAGTCAAAAATTCTTTTTGTTTATGAACCGGCAAATTAAATTTATTTTTTAGCTCTCGGATAAAAACTTCAATATCTGCCGCGAGCTTGTTGGGCTTGCCGGAAAAATCGAGCGAGTCCCCTACCACTATTTCCGATATGGCTTTCTCTTTTAAGACCTTTGCGAGCCTGTCAAAAACATTTGCATCATTCATTATTATTTCTTTCGGAAAAGCGAGCCCGTGGCTTTCGTCGGACATCGCGAGTCCGATACGTTTTGTGCCGTAGTCAACGCCTAGAATTTTCATCCTTTTAATACTAGCATAAACCAAATTTTTCTGATATCATTTTCGTATGCATGTTTTGAATATAATTTTGTTATTGCTGGCAATCTGGGCCATACCTTGGAAGATTTATGCCGTGTGGCTCGCGGTAAAGCGTAACCAGAAAAAGTGGTTCGTGGCCTTGCTGCTTCTCAACACCGTGGGCATCTTGGAAATTATTTATATTTTTAAAGTCGCCAAAAAGCCTTGGGCTCAGGTGAAAAGTGACTTTCAAAGAGGCTGGTCATCAATCCGAAACAAATAAGGAGGCGTCGCATAGTGGTTTAGTGCACCTGTCTTGAAAACAGGAGTGCCGCAAGGCACCGTGAGTTCGAATCTCACCGCCTCCGCCAATGGTATTTTATTGAACTGGTTCGATTTTGGGAAACGTTGAGCCGGCTAATATGGGCGAAAGCATGCGTATAAATTCTTCGTGCCGGGACTCCATGTTTTTGTTCTCCCAATGCTTGAGCGGGAATTCTTCGGGAATGAATTCATGATGGCCATATACGCCCCGGTCATTGCTAAATACGCTCACATGGTATTGGTAGCCTTTATCGTCAGTCTTTCTATAATTTACTACTTCGTTTTTCTTTTCCCAGGCAAAAGGGTCAGCAGCAAAGCCCTGCATTTCCAAAAAATTTTTTATCTCGTCTACGGTCGTACCCTCTTTGAATTGACCTAGGTAAAATTCCCGCGTTTCGTTGTTTTTTAACAGATGTAGGTGAAGCAAACCGTCGCGCAGAAAGACAGTGGCCTTCACCCAGGCAGGTTCTTCTTTTATAGTCGATACGGGTTTGTAAGGTCGGGTAAACATAAAAACAATAACGGCGAGAATGCAAAGGCCAAATATTCCCAATATTTTTTTCATTTTGTCCTCGCCAAATTTTATCATACTTTTTTTAAATAGGCTATAATAGCTATATTATGGGCTTCAAGAATTTAAATCCCTTATTGTTGAGTATCGTGGCTCTGGCAGCTGCCGGGGGAGGAAGTTATTTTATCTTGCTTCATAAGCCCTCTTACAAGCCTGTTATCCCTCAAAATCAGAGCCCGGTAGAAAATTTAAAAACGACGCTTCCGGCTACCAGCCCGACCAGCCCTATCTTAAAAAATTCCCAAAAGTCCGGAATAAGCGGCAAGGCTACCGCTCATTGGTGTAACGGTGCCTTCATGGCCGACCCGCCTCCAGATTATCAGCCCTGCGGCAGCGGCCCCCTCTCTTCATTTGCCTTAAAGATAACTGATAACTCTTCGGGCACCCAAAGAAAAGCAGTGACGGATAGGAGCGGAAATTTCACAATCGACTTGCCTCCCGGAAAATACACTATCACGGCAGCAAACGAGAACCAGGGCATGATGGGCGGACCATTTGAAGCAGAAGTGCGGACGGAAACATTTACCCATATTGAACTCATCTTCGAAGAAATGCGAGCGTAATCCATAAAATAAAAAATGGGAGAAGGAAAACCACAAATTGAATCTGGCGACGATGCAAAAGAAGAAACTCAGGTCTTTGTTGCGCCTGGCAAAGGCAATATACTCCAAGGCCACGTACCGCAAAATGAAATCGATTTAATTAATCAAGGAAAAGCGTATGGTAAGGTAAAAATCAATGCTGATAACTCAAGTTTGGGGATAAACATATATAACAAATCCGATAACAAAATTATTTTCTCTGAAGATTTTAGAAATACTCCGAAAGAACAGTATAAAATATTCAGCGCCCTAGCCAGTTTGGGCGTTGAGAAATTGGACGATTTTATAAATTGAACTCTAAACCTCCGACAGGGGGTGCCGGAATTGGGAAATATTTTGCAAGATAAAAAGAACCAGCACCAACGTACTTAGGGTATTGATTAAAAGAAGCGCATTGCCCACGCTTGTAGCCGGCACGTGAAGCGGATTGAAAACAAATATCATCGTACTGTGCAAAAGAAGGCTCAAAAAATCCACGGAAAGAGTTGGAAAGCTTTCGGGCTGTACTAATAACAGAAACCAGTACTCAAAAGCAAAAAATACTATAAACTCTAAAATTATCAGGGATAAAAATCCAAACATATGCAGCCGGCTCCGGACTTCTTCGATGGCTTTAATGGATACGTATAAATTTATACCGGCGCCAAGTAAAGCAAAGAGAATAATAAAGCCCTCATTGGTGCTGACTGCCGGCACAAACAAGAGAAGGAGCGCCTGCACCACCAAAAGCCCCGAGATTCCGAAAAACAAATGGGAAAGCTTAAATTGCTTATCCTTCATACGAATATTATAGCAAGTTATGCACAGATAGCCACTCAAGTCCTCCGCCTTTAATATTCTCTGGTGATACAATTAATTAAATCAGTTCCTCTTTGTTTTTCTCCCACAGAAAGAAGCCACCATGAGGATGGGGAAAAGGGCCCGAAGACGCAAGGCAGCGTTGCGCATGCTCGGCTCAATCCGAGCAAAGTGCAGCGAGTGCGGAGGCCGGCAGTTTTACACCGGTCAAATCCCCTGTATACATTGCGGGGGGAAAACAGGGCTAATAATGTTTTTCCGTTAGCCCAAACAACAACGTCTACGGACGAGGAGGCCGGTTTGCTAAAAGCAGCCGGCCTCCAATTAATTTTATTTTCTTCCTTGGTAAGATGGCAAAATGTTTACCGTCATAGTTAGAAGGCACTTAAGCGCCGATAACTATGAAAAAGAAAAAATCCAAACAAGATAATATCCGCAAAATCGCAGAGAAAAAACAAAAACATCCCGCTCAGCACCAGCGTTCCCAACCCGGCAAAACCGAGCCCATGGTTCCTCACCCGGAAGATAAAATGCGCTTTTACACCGGAAGCGGCAAACTGAAAAATAAAGTCGCGCTTATTACCGGCGGGGATAGCGGCATCGGGCGGGCAGTGGCCATAGGCATGGCAAAGGAAGGCGCAGACATCGCGATTGTTTACTTAAGTGAAACCAAGGATGCTAAAGAAACCAAAATGCACATCGAGAGTGCCGGAAGAAAGGCCCTGCTTATAAAGGGAGATGTGGGCAAAGAAAGTTTTTGCAAAAAAGCTGTTGAGGAAGTTAATAAAAATTTTGGCCGGCTGGATATCCTGGTAAACAACGCCGGCGAACAGCACCCGCAAGAATCCATTCTAAACATATCTGAAAAACAGCTTCGGCGAACTTTTCAGACAAATATCTTTTCCCTTTTTTTCATGGCGAAGGCCGCGCTGCCCTATCTTAAAGAAGGCTCTGTCATAATAAACACTGCTTCGGTCACGGCTTATCACGGCAGTTACCATTTGCTCGACTACTCCGCGACCAAAGGCGCAGTGGTAGCTTTCACCCGTTCTCTTTCTCAGGCGCTGGCGGATAAAAAAATAAGGGTAAACGCCGTAGCCCCCGGACCCGTATGGACCCCGCTTATTCCTTCTTCCTTCAAAGCTTCAAAAGTAAAAGAATTCGGTTCGGATGTTCCGCTCGGCAGAGTAGGCCAGCCGGATGAAATAGCTCCAGCTTTCATTTTTTTGGCAGCTGAAGAAGCCTCATATATCACCGGCCAAACTATTCACGTAAACGGAGGGGAAATTGTAAACGGCTAGATGTCATGTTGTATAATTGAATCATGGAACCGCTGGCTTCAAAAATAAGACCCAAAAACTTGGATGATTTCGTGGGGCAGGAGCACTTGGTGGGCAAAGGCGACCCCGCAAAAAACATACCCAAGGGCCCCCTTAGAGTGGCTATCGAAGAGAAACACTTGTTTTCTTTCATTCTCTGGGGTCCTCCGGGAGTGGGCAAGACTACACTCGCCCGCATTTACGGCCAGGCACTCCATGCGGACTACCATGAACTGTCGGCGGTTTCCGCGGGCAAAGACGACATCAGGAAAATCGTCGAAGAAAAAAGTGGCCTTTTTGGCCCAAAAATTTTATTCTTGGACGAAATTCACCGTTTCAATAAAGCCCAGCAGGATTTTCTTTTGCCGGCGGTGGAATCCGGCAGGCTCACTTTAATCGGCGCGACAACCGAGAATCCTTCTTTTGAGGTAATCTCAGCCTTGCTTTCCCGCTGCAGGGTTTTCGTGCTGGAAGAATTATCCGATGAAGATATGGAAAAAATCATCCAGCGTACTGGCTACCCTATAAATAATGATTCAATGGAATGGCTTCTTAGCATGGCGGGCGGCGACGCGAGGCAAGCCCTGGCCATGCTGGAAAATACCAAAAAACTTTATGGGGAAATAAGCGTCAAAAATCTGAAGCAAACATTGCAGGCAAAATTCCTCCGCTATGACAAAAAAGGCGAGGAACATTACAATACTATTTCTGCGTTTATAAAAAGCATGCGGGCGAGCCAGAGCGATGCGGCGCTTTATTATTTGGCTAGAATGATTGAGGCCGGTGAAGACCCGAAATTCATCGCCAGACGCATGGTTATTTTTGCTTCCGAAGATATTGGCATGGAGGACCCGCATGCGCTGATGCTCGCAAATGCCGTATTTAGAGCCGTGGAAACCATCGGCTATCCCGAAGCAGGCATAAATTTATCGCACGGCACTATTTATCTCTCAGAGGCGCCCAAATCGAAAAGCGCATACTACGCCTATCTTGCGGCTATGGAAGATGCGCGCGCTTATGGAAATTTGCCTATACCTATGTCTATTCGCAATGCTCCGACCAAGCTCATGAAAGACTTGGGTTACCATGAAGGTTATGAAAAATATACCAAAAAAGATTTATTGCCCGATAAAATAAAAGGTAAAAAATACTGGAAAAACGAGAAGCCCAAGAACAAAGAATAATTATTTTCGTATTAGCACCGCTCGGGCAGGCGCGCCCTCTATTCCGGTAAAATTAAGCGGCAGGCAAAAAAGTTCATACTCTCCTTCCTCGGCTTCTACCAAATTTAATCCCTCAATAATCGGGATATTTTTTTTGAGCAAGGAAGTATGTGGGCGCTGGTCTTCACTCCCGCGTTTTTTTATTGATAGTGAATCGATGCCTACAAGCATTACTCCCAGGCTAGCGAGATAATCGGCCGCATCACCGGCTAAATATACGTAGCCGTCGTAAAATTCTTTAAAGCCTCTGGCTGAATTTCTGGTTTTTAAAAGAATTCTTTCGCTTTTTTTTATATTTTTACTCTCAAGCATTTCTTGTAAAACTGCTTCGCCGTTTTCTTGGGAAAAATCCAAAACCCTGCATTGTCCTATTAAACTTTCGAGCGGAATTTTATCCAAAGCTATTGCTCCTTCTATGGCGTGCGCGGGAGCGTCTATGTGTGTGCCCGTATGAGAGCCAAAAGTAATTGAAGATAGACTAGTAGCATGTTCTGGCATGGCATGATGGGTGCTGACAATGAGCGGAACATTGCCGGGATATATCGGCATATTATTATTTAAAGGCAGTGATATATCTATAATTTTCACAATATTTATTATAGGACTTCCGGTTCGTCTTCACCACGTTTGACCGGATGCTCACCAAACTCTCCGCGCATAGCGGAGACGACCTTGCCCTGGTAGCTTGGATTTTTCTGGGAAGCTTCACGCACACGAAGCGATGCCTCGATTGCCGGCATCGAAATATTTTCCTTCTGCCCGGTCTCGAGCGTCCACTTGCCTTCACCGGAAGCCGAAGCCCGGCCGGAAATATTATTCAAGTCTCTGCCGTATTTTTTATAGCCGTCATGCATCCAGGAAATGAGCCGGGAGGTAACCACGCTCCCATGGGAATACAAGTCGGTTATTTTCTCCAAGTCGAAAAAAAATTCATTGCCGAACTCCTTCGAATGGCAGAGGAGGTCAAAGCCCTCGGCAATCGACTGCATCATGCCGTATTCAATACCGTTATGAACCATCTTCACAAAATGCCCAGCGCCCGATGGCCCCATGTAGCCAAAACCACCCGCCAGACAGGTATCGGTAAAAAATCCCCTCTCGGCAAGTTTATCGTATAAAACTTTATCCCCGCCTGCCATCATGCACGCGCCGTTTAAAGCACCGCCTGGCCCGCCAGAGACGCCAATATCCAGAAAATTGAGTCCTTTGGTTTTTAGTTCTTGGACCCGCCGG